>Ga0081479_111053_pt1 | contig 40567 bp, 37 predicted proteins | sample MamHotmetagenome_FD_70984 | JGI IMG/M metagenome (GOLD analysis project Ga0081479, IMG submission 70984) | Hot spring cone microbial streamer communities from Mammoth Hot Spring (Liberty Cap Streamers), Yellowstone National Park, USA - T=72 v2... | ecosystem: Environmental > Aquatic > Thermal...
TCCCTTCAGGAAATTTGAACTCCTCTACCCTCCCCATCCTTGTTGCGGTAGAAAATTTTCTACCGTTACATTGCGAGCCGCCGCAGGCGGCGAAGCAATCCCCCTATTGGCCAGGAGATTGCTTTGCTTTGCTCGCAATGACAGGAGACATAGGTTTTTTCATGGCTTTTGGGCGACTCGCTGCGAATTTCTTGAACGCATGATACAGTACTGCAACCTGCCCACCCCCAAACGTCTCCACCCTCTCTCATTCATTCCGCCATTTACCTTGTTGTCTGTGGCCATCTTCACGTGGAGGGTTATCTCCTTTGACGTGCTGGAAAGCCCCTCCAGTTGCCGTCTGCAGTCCTCGCTACTCCGCCTGTTCCACGCGTACGTCTGGGAAAAACTGGTGCACAGTGCCCTCCACCCACCCATGCAAAGTAGTAGGGGAAAGGGGGCACCCCACACAGGCCCCTCCCAGGCGCACTTTTAGAACTTTCCCATTAAAAGAGACAAATTCTACCTTTCCATTGTGAAATTGCCCGATATACGCGCTCAAATTTTTGATCAAACCTCTCAAATGTTGCTCTTTGGAAAAAGAAGTCTCTTCTCCCATCTTCTTTGCTCCTTTTGCTGAACGATGAGTACCTACCCGGTTTTGGAGCAGTGCATGTACCTCTGCCTGCGCATCTTTCCAGCGCGAACCAACCATTTGCGCCAGCCGGGAGAGCAAAACTTCTCCCAGCTCCGGTTCATGGCGGCATACTTGCATCAGCTCATAACCGCGCAAACGCAGGGCGCGCACCTCGCTTAAGGCCACCGCAGCGGAAGTATAGTGCACACTCCCGACAATCGCCGACCATCCAAAAACGCCGCCGGGTTGCACCTGAGCAATGGTCAGGGCTTCCCCATCATATGGCTTATGACGCAGTGCCACCGCGCCTTCCAGCAAGACGTAAAGATATTCTGCTCTATCCCCTTGTTGAAAGATCACCGTGTCCCTGGTGCAGGCATAAGGCTCCACCAGCGGCTCCAGAAGGCGCAAGTGTGACGCTCGTAGACCCTCAAAAAGATGGATAGGCGCAAGAACGTCCAGCATGATACTTATGATAACCTGAGAGAAGAAACACTGGTAGTATCAAATTTCCTGAACGGCGTTGCGCTTTGTAATCCTGTTTCATTTCCCAAAGCGGACGACCTTCATGTACATTTTGCCAATATACGTGCTAAAATACTTTCAGTAGCCCACATCCCATTTTGTATAATCTTTCAGGAGGCATTTATGACCACCGTACGCGAGCTCATTTCCCCCAAGGCGCCAGCGTCGTCACCATCTCTCCCCAGGCAACGGTCCTGGAAGCATTGAAAAAGCTTGCAGAGCACAATATCGGCGCTCTCCTGGTCACAGAAGGAGATCAGATCCGGGGCATCCTTTCCGAACGCGATTGTGTGCGCAAACTCGATCTGGTCGGTCGCTCTGCAACCACCACTCGCGTCGAAGAGATCATGACCCCGCGCGTTTTCTACATCGAACCCGCGCGCTCCATCGAAGAATGCATGGCCCTGATGATCGAAAAGAACATCTGTCACCTGCCCGTGATGGAGGGCAACCGACTCTTGGGGATCATCTCTGTTCGGGATGTCCTCAAAGCGGTGATCAAAGATCAGCAAATCCTGATCTCGAACCTGGAACGGTATATCACAGGAGGATAATCGTGAGCGACATTGCTTCCCTGATTCAGCCCTACCTCTCCCATGGGCGCAGTGGCCTGCTCCCTGCATTGCAGGCTGTCCAGGCTGAATACGGCTGGATTTCCCGGGAACAGGCAGCGGAAATTGCTCGCCTGCTCCATGTTCCTCTGGCCGAAGTTCATGGCGTCATCGAATTCTACGATTTGCTCCATAACAAACCTCGGAAGAAACGGACGCTGCACGTCTGCACCGATGCGGCGTGTTCCTTAAGGGGAGCGGATCAGCGCCTGCGGGACTTAAGTGCCGACCCGACGCTCGCCGTCAAGACCGACCCCGGCGAGGAGCTGCAAGTGGAGCCATCTCCCTGCCTGGGCTTATGCGATCACGCCCCGGCCATGGTTCTGGAAAATGGAAGGGAATGGCGCATCCTCGGCTTGAACGGGGAATGGATGGATCGCCCTCTTTCGCTGGTCGGCGGCACGGTGCGACGGATTACCGCCCGTTGTGGCAACGGACGCACTTCCCTGAGCGCCTATGGTGGTTATCGTGCCTGGAATCGCGCGCAACAACTTTCCCCCCAACAGGTCATTGACGAAGTCAAAGCCAGTGGTCTTTTCGGGCGCGGCGGCGCTGCTTTCCCCACCGGGCTCAAATGGGAAAGTGCTGCGCGCGCCGAAGGCTGGCCCAAATACGTCGTCTGCAATGCCGATGAATCCGAACCCGGCACCTTCAAAGATCGCCTGTTGCTCGCCGACGATCCACACCTGGTACTGGAGGGAATGCGCATTGCTGCCTATGCCGTGGGTGCTTCCAAAGGTTATATCTATCTGCGCGGCGAATATGCCTATCTGCGCCCCATTTTGGAGCAGGCGCTGCGAGAGGCTCAGGAGGCTGGCTTGCTGGATGGTTTTGAGGTCGAAATTCGCATGGGCGCCGGCGCCTACATCTGCGGCGAGGAAACCGCCCTGTTTGAATCCATCGAAGGCAAGCGCGGCTTCCCGCGCATAAAACCCCCTTTCCCCACCACCCACGGCCTGTTCAACAAGCCAACCGTCATCAACAACGTCGAGACCCTTGCCAATGTCCCCTTCATCATCGAGCACGGTGCCGCCGCCTATCGTGAACTGGGAAGCGAAAAATCCCCCGGTAGCAAGCTCTTCTGCCTCTCCGGCGATGTGGCGCGACCAGGAATCTATGAAGCTCCCTTTGGCATCACCCTGAAAGAATTGCTGGAAATGGCCGGCGGCATGGCGGAAGGCGGCAGCCCTCAGGCCATCCTTTTAGGCGGAGCTGCCGGCGCCTTTGCCACGCCGCGCCACCTGGATATTCGCCTGACCTACGAAGACCTGCGCCAGGCCAGTCTGACCCTCGGCGCCGGCGTTGTCATGGTATTTGATCAACGGCGCGATCTGCGCCAGGTCTTGTTGAAGATCGGTCGCTTCTTTGCCCATGAATCCTGCGGCAAATGCTATCCCTGTCAGATGGGTACCCGGCGTCAGGCCGAAATTCTGGAGCGTCTGGCATCAGGACGCCTGCTCCCTGGGGATCGGGAGCGCCTGGAGGATGTCGGCTGGACGATGAGCGACGCTTCGCTTTGCGGCCTGGGGCAAACCGCGGCCATGGCCGTCCTCAGTGCCATCAAAGAATGGCCTGAGCTTTTTACCCCCTCTTGAAAGGTGCGCGTATGAGTGAAACATTCACCCTTTCCATCAATGGCATCCAGGTTACTGCGTGCAAAGGGCAGACGCTGCTGGAAGTGGCGCGCGAACACGGGATAGACATCCCCACCATCTGCTACCACCCGGCGACCCAATCGAACGGCCTGTGTCGCATGTGCGTTGTCGAAGTGGAGGGCATGCGCTTGCTGCAGCCGGCCTGTGTCGTGCCCGCCCAGGCGGAGATGAAAGTCCAGACCGATAGCCCGCGCGTACATCGCGCCCGAAAGACAATCTTAGAGATGCTGGCCTCCACCGCCGATCTTTCGGAAGCGCCTGAAATCCAGCGCATGATGCAGGCCTATCAGGCGGATCCTTCCCGCTTCCCGGAAGCAGAGCCGCGTCACATCCCGCCGATTGACGACAATCCAATGTATGTGCGCGAGTACTCGAAGTGCATCCTCTGTTGGCGCTGTGTCCAGGTTTGTGCCGAGGATGCCCAATATACCTATGCCATCCATTTCTCCGGCCGCGGCTATCACACGCGAATTGACACCTTCTACGGTCTGCCCATGACGGCGACCACCTGCGTGTTCTGTGGTCAGTGCGTTGGTGTGTGCCCCACCGATGCGTTGGAACCCAAGAGCGAGTATCTCCTGGAGCAGGGAAAATATCCTTTTCCTTTCCGCTAAGCCAATAAGGAGGGTTTATGATCACTCCTGATCGAGTTGTAAGAACCGTCTGCCCCTACTGTGGTGTGGGTTGCGCTTTAGAGTTGCACGTCAAGGATGACCTGATCTATCGCGTGACTTCTCCTTTTGATTCAGTGGTCAATCAGGGCAATCTGTGCGTCAAGGGACGCTTTGGCTACAATTTCATCTATCACCCGAAACGTGTCACTGTTCCCCTGGTGCGACGTTATTTGCTGGAGGGGCAACCGCGACCGCCGCGCGCGGAAGCACCCCAGGCGAGCTATCCCGGTAACGGGAGCACGCCTTCACCCTGGGATTGGATCGAAACCGATTGGGAGACTGCCCTGAATCTCGTCGCCGATCACCTGGTGCGCATTTATCGTGAATCTGGCCCCAAGGCCATGGCTACCTATGGTTCTGCCAAAGCCACCAATGAAGATAACTACCTCCTGCAAAAGATATTTCGCGCCCTCTTCCGCACGAACAATGTGGATCACTGCACGCGGTTATGCCATGCCGGCTCGGTGACAGCTTTGATGCAATCGCTGGGCACCTCGGCGATGAGCAACACAGCGATAGAGGTGCTCGATAGTGATGTCTTCATTGTCACCGGCTCAAACACTACCGAAAATCACCCCATCATTGCGCTGCACATGAAGAGAGCGGTGCGCGAACGCGGCGCAAAGCTAATCGTGGTAGACCCGCGGCGTATCGAGCTGGTGGACTTTGCTGAACTCTGGTTGCCGCTCCGGCCGGGCACCAATGTCGCGGTTTTCAGCGCCATGGCGCATGTGATCGTCAAAGAAGGGTTGTACAATCGCGCCTTTATCGAAGCACGCACCGAAGGGTTTGAAGAATACGTAAAGAGCCTGGAAAAATTCACTCCCGAATTCGCTGAAAATGTTTCTGGCGTTCCCGCTGAAGATATTCGACGCGCGGCGCGTCTATATGCCACGGCGAAAAATGGCGCCATCTTCTGGGGCATGGGCATTTCACAGCTCTCGCATGGTACAGCCAGCGCCCTCACCCTGGTACATCTGGCCCTGCTCACCGGCCATATCGGGCGGCGTAGCACCGGCCTCAATCCACTGCGCGGGCAGAATAACGTTCAGGGTTCCAGCGATATGGGCGTAATGCCCTTTCACTTCCCTGGTTATATGCGCGTGGATGCTCCAGGGAATGCGGAAAAATGGGAAAAGGCCTGGAACATTGAACCCGGCGGGTTAAGTCGTGAGCTTGGCCTGACGACCACGGAGATCCTCTCCCATGCCGGGCCTCATGGCGTGCGCGCCCTCTACATCATGGGAGAAAACCCGATGATGACAGAGCCCAACCTCAACAAGACGCGCCATCACATCGAACAACTGGACTTCCTGGTCGTGCAGGACCTGTTCATCAACGAAACAGGAGTCTATGCGGATGTATTTTTGCCCGCCACACCCTTTGCAGAAAAAGATGGAACGTTTACCAACACGGATCGTCGTGTGCAACGGGTGCGTGCTGCGCTGCCGCCGCGTGGTCAGTCCCGCCCTGACTGGCAAATCCTTTGCGATGTGGCAAAGCGGATCGAAGCACGCCTGGGGCGACCAACCGCAGGATGGGAGTATCAACATCCCTCCGAAATCCTGGCTGAAGTGTCACGGGTGGTGCCGGAGTACGCCGGGATCACCTATGAGCGCATTGAGAAAGAGGGCCTGCAATATCCCGTCTGGGATTTGAAACACCCTGGCACACCTTTCCTCTTTAGCGAGACCTTCCCCCGCGGGCGAGGGCGATTTATCCCCCTGGATTATGTCACCGCCGCCGAAACGCCAGACGATGAATATCCGTTCATCCTGACCACCGGGCGCCTGCTGGAACACTGGCACGGGGGAACGCTGACCCGCCATTCCAGCCTGGATGAACTGTATCCGCAAGCCTATGTTGAAATCCATCCCGCTGATGCGGAGATGCATGGTATCAAGGACGGGATGATGGTGAAAGTCAGCACGCGGCGTGGGGAGGTGGCCTTGCGCGCCCATGTCACCGAAAAGACCACGGTGGGCGTGCTCTTCATCCCGATGCACTTTGCGGAGGCGGCTGCCAATTTGCTCACCAACGATGTGCTCGATCCGCAGGCGCGCATCCCGGAATACAAGGCCTGCGCGGCGCAGGTCTTCCCGCTTCACGAAGAAATGCTCTCCCCCTTGCCGCGCGGGCGTTATTAGTGAGAGATGTCTTTGCCGCTCCCACGCGCCCGCAGCAGGCGGTACAACGCTCTTGCCATTCGCAGATTGTTGTGATGACCTGCCACAGGCAAAAAGAGCTCTCTGCCTCATTGTCATTGCGAGCGTAGCGAGGCAATCTCCGGGTAAGCAAGGGGATTGTCCGCACCGGTGACGGCTCACAACGGCAAAGATGGGTGTTGGGCCGGTATTACGGGATTGTTTCGCTGCGTTCGAGATCAGAAAGAGAGGGATTGCTCCCACTCAGGCTACAGTAAATAGCGTTCCAGCTCCGTCGTGGTCGGCAAGATCAAATCTGCGCCGGCGCGACGGAGTTCTTTTTCTTCTCCAAAACCGCATAACACCCCCACCGTCTGAGCGCCGGCGGCGCGACCGGCGTAAATATCCACCGTGGTATCTCCGATCATCAGGCATTCTTCGGGTTTGACGCCCATCGCTCTGGCCGCATAGAAAATCGGATCGGGATAGGGTTTGGTGCGCTCACGGGTCAAAGCGGTCACCACCACGCGGAAGAGAGGGGTGAGCTGGAAATGATCGAGAAACTGGCGCGTGCTCTCTTCGTCCCGCGTGCTGACGATAGCCATCGGATAGCGCGAGGAGAGATTGTGGAGCATCTGCGGCACACCAGGGATGATCAGGAACTCGCGCCAGCCCTTGCGCCTGTGGCGGGCTATCCAATCTATCAGACGGGCGATTTCGTCATCTATGCCGAGCCGATCCGCAAGGCCAAGCAGCGCATTGCCGGGCGCTTCCAGCCACATGACCAGACGCCGTGCCAGACGCTCGGAGCGGAGATAGCGCTTCAATTGTCGCACGAAGAGATCGTCCGTGTCGCTGAGCGTCCCGTCCACATCAAAGCACAACCCACGAACGCGAGAGGCGTCAAAAGGCATGTCCCTTAATCCTCGTATACTTTCCAGCCTAATTCTTCGAGGCGCGAGAAATCGAGTCTCTCTGCAGGCACATCCACCAGGAGCGCGGTGGCTTCGGCCAGGAGTTCACCCTGTTGATTGTAAATCCCGGCCCAACCCTCCGCGATCCGCCCCTTTGAGCGAATGGCTTTGCCAACCACCCGCAGCGGCTGCCCGACGGGAACATTCTTGCGATATTTCACTTCAAGTTTTGCCGTGTACATGAAGCGGGGATTGCGGGGATCGCTTCCCATCCATGCGCGTCCGCTCAGCTCATCCAGCAGCGAGGCGACGATCCCCCCGTGAAGCAATCCCGGATAACCCTGAAAGTGCTCAGGCGGAGTGTACCAGGCTTCCACCTGTCCCTCCTCCACCTCGTAGATCTTTAGCTTCAATCCTACGGGATTTTCTACGCCACACACGAAACAGCAACGTGAATTGGGTTGTTTAAGCGGCATGTTTTTTTCCCCAGTGAATGGCGATAGTGCCAAACATCAGGCGGCGAAAGCCGACCCCCACAAATCCTGCCTGACGCATTCCTTCGGCAAGAGATTCGGCAGTCAGGAATTTTTCCGTGGAATCCGGAAGGTAGGTGTAGGCATCCCGGCGTCCAGCGATCAACCCGCCCAGGAAGGGGATCACAAGGTGCAGGTGCAGCCAGATAAAAGGCCAGAGCAGGTTGCGCTGGGGTTGCGTGGTATCCAGAATCACAATGCGGCCGGCGGGTTTGAGCACACGATATTGCTCTTGCAAAGCCTGGGATATATCGGCTACATTGCGCATCAGGAAGCCGGAAACGACGGCATCGAAACTGTGCGAAGGGAAGGGCAGGTGAAGCGCATCCGCTGCGACCCAGGGCAACTTCCCGTGGCGTTGCTCTCCCACCCGCATCATGGTCAGGGTGAAATCCGCAGCCGCCACACGCAGGCCGGGGTAGCGCCGAAGGGCCTCCCGAGCTAGGTCGCCGGTGCCGGTGCCCAGGTCGAGCAGGGTGGCGTTCGGCGCGAGACGTGCCCGCTCAATGACCTCGCGTCGCCAACGGATGTCCTGCCTTGCCGTCATGAGGCGATTCATCAGATCGTAGCGATGAGCAATTTGTGAAAACATCTGGCGCACGTAACGCGCCCGTTCCTGTCCTTTGAGATGGGTCATTGAAGTACCTTTCCGATCCCCAAACCTATCCAGAAAAGGAGGCTGTAAAGCAGGGCAAGCTGGCCACTGCCGGCCAGCGCCTTGTTCAAAGCACGCCCGTGCTCCTGCCACACCAGGCGTATCCATCGCAAGGCCTGGGGAAATGCCAGCCAGGGGAATAACGCACCCCAGGGAAGTTTTCCCTTCCAGACCAGGAACGGCAGCAGCCCAAACGCAAAGGCCAGAAGCAGTGTATACTCCCAGCGCGTGCCTGTCTCTCCCAGGTATACCGCCAGGGTATATTTACCGCTCGCCTGATCCTGAGCCCGATCGCGCAAATTGTTCACAACCAGAATGGCTGTCGTCAGGGCGCCGATCGGCAAAGCCATCCACCAGACCAGCGGGGAAAGGTGGAGGGTCTGTGCATAGTAACTACCCACCACCGAAGCCAGGCCGAAGTAAAGAAAAACGAACAGGTCGCCCAGGCCGTAATATCCGAAGGGGAAGGGGCCGCCTGTATAGCCGATAGCTGCCAGGATAGCGGTCACCCCGATCAGAACGATGGGCCAGCCAGCGCGAGAAATCAGATAAACGCCGGCCAGCGCAGCCAGCAGGAAGGTTATCCACATACCGCGCTTGACCTGGGTCGGCGTGAGCAGGCCGCTCTGCGTCACCCGAGGGGGGCCGAGTCGCTCAGAGGTATCCGTGCCGCGCTCAAAGTCATAGACATCGTTGGCCAGATTGCTGCCGATCTGCAGGAGGACTGCCCCAAGCAGGGCAAAGAAAGCAGCGAGGGGATGCCATTGTCCCTCCCACCAGGCCAGGGCTGTCCCCATGAGTACACCAGCTATCGAGGCTGGCAACGTGCGCGGGCGAGCCGCTAACCACCAGATTTGCCAGCGAGACATAGGAGAAGGGGGCATGAAGGAACTCCGCAAAGATTGGGATAAGGGGATGGCGGTAAAGCGAATCTTTTGGCTGTGAAATGAGTCTGGTTCAACGTTGTCTGATTTCTACCTGTGAGTCTCTCATGCAGCTCACGCCTGCGCTCTGGTGTGTTTTTTCTCGTGAGAGAGTGCTGGCTCTTCGCCGCAGGAGAATTGACTTCATGGTGACAGCGGATGGCGGTGAAGGGCTTCTTCAATAAACTTCATGGAACCGTCCATGATTACGATCACCCCTTGCTCTTTGGCATGTGACTTTGCCTCATGGGTGATCTCCTCGCCTGCAACCACTGGTAAGGTGAGCAACCCGGCTTTACGCATTAACTTTGTACGTTCTAATGCCCGTTTGACATCCCAGGCTTCAATTTTCCCTGAAATCTCAATTGCCAGGAAGACCTGGTATTGTGGGTTTTGCCTCCAGATTCCCTGTACCACCAGATCGATCTCAGACAGTTCTTCGGTTTCCTTCGGGGAAAGGCCTGCCAGCAGATCTTCCAGCACGTTCCATTCCACAACCCTGGCCTTGCGCAGCAGCCGTCCAAAGCGCGCCTGGGCTTTCCGCTCGTAGTTGATTTCCAGGACCATGCCCGTCAAGCGATTGACGCGGCTTTCCAGTTTGTAATGGGAATCTGTAAGCGCATCCAGACGCCGGACAATCACCCTCATTTCTTCGGTCAGCTTTGCGACCTGCTCTTCGAGATGCTTTTGAGCTTTGATCAGTTCTGCTATCTTCTGGTCAGTGCGCTTTTGGGCTTCGACCAGCTCCGCTATTTTCTGGTCAGTGCGCTTTTGGGCTTCGACCAGCTCCGCTATCTTCTGGTCAGTGCGCTTTTGGGCTTCGACCAGCTCCGCTATTTTCTGGTCAGTGCGCTTTTGGGCTTCGATTAGCTCTGCTATCTTCTCGTCGGTGCGCTTTTGGGCTTCGGATAGTTCTGCTACTTTTGCATCGGTGCGCTTCTGGACTTCCGTGAGCGCCCGTACCTCTTCGCTCAGCTTCGCGACCTGCTCTTCGGTGCGCTTTTGGGCCTCGGCCAGTTCTGCGACTTTCGCTTCGGTGCGCTTTTGGGCCTCAGCCAGTTCTGCCACCTTTGCGTCGGTGCGGTTCTGGGCTTCGGTCAAGGCCCGCACCTCTTCGCTCAGTTTCGCAACCTGCTCTTCAGTACGCTTTTGGGCCTCGGCCAGTTCTGCGACTTTCGCTTCGGTGCGCTTTTGGGCCTCGGCCAGTTCTGCCACCTTTGCGTCAGTGCGGTTCTGGGCTTCCGTGAGCGTCTGCACCTCTTCGCTCAGTTTCGCAACCTGCTCTTCAGTGCGCTTTTGGGCCTCAGCCAACATCTTGATTTGGGCCGCACTTTCCCTCTGGGTGGCGACGACCTCGGAAAGCGTTATCCGTATTGCCTGGACATCTGCAGGCAGCGCAGAAAAAGCCTGACCAAACAGAGCAAAGCGCATCCGTTCGCTCAGCTCAGGAGATTCGAGTACCATCTTTATCAGGTCATCATAATCTTCACGGGTGAAAGCCATGGCAACCTCTCGCTGTGAATTATAACATGAGACCATTTGCCACAATCCTGTAAAGCGGGAGAGCGTCACGGTTTGGGGATATTGCTCCCTGATAATTGCATCTGTTGGTTAACTTAATACATTTTTCATTTATCTATCGTTGATCTTTTTCAAGCCATACCGTCAACGAATTTTTGAACGAATAAACGAATGTGTGTTCCCCCTTCGTTGACGGTATCTTCTCGATAAGTCACAAAGCCTGGGCTGTGCTGCCGCCGTCCACGGTCTGTTGTTCACCGTCTGACGGGCTGGAAAGCCCGCGCTGCAAACTGCGGTCCGCATTCGTTTATTCGTGGTCCCATTCGTTGACGGTTTGCTCTCCCCGGCGGTCTGGAAAGCCCGTCCTACCAGTTACCGTCCACCGTCCATTGTCCAACCGCGGTCTGCCGTCTGCGGTCCGCGGTCTGACAGGCTAAAGCCTGTCCTGCGGAGAACGAACAATGTGCCGCGGGCTGGCAGAGAGCCGCAGGCGCGGCAGCGGAGCTACAGGTCCCAGGAGGAATGCGATGTCATTCTGCGCATTGGGGAAGGATAGGAAAGAGTCGCGAGTTTGTGGTAAAACTATGCCATGCTCGAGGTCCATCAAATCTATAAAACTTATGAGGGGAGGCCGCTGCTTCAGGGCGTTTCGTTTCACGTCGCTGTGGGCGAAACGGTTTGTCTGCTTGGGCCTTCGGGGAGTGGGAAATCTACGTTGCTGCGAATCATCGCCGGGTTGGAGGAGCCGGAGGCGGGCGATGTTCGCTGGAATGGGCGATCTATCCTCCACCTGCCTCCTCATCGGCGAGAGATGGGAATGGTGTTCCAGGATTATGTGCTTTTTCCGCACTTAAACGTGGCGGATAATGTGGCCTTTGGGTTGAAAATGCGGGGGGTGCCCGCTCAGGAACAGAAACGCCGCGTGCGGGCGTTGCTGGAGCAGGTGCATTTGCACGGTTTTGAGCGGCGACGGGTGACGGAGCTTTCCGGCGGGGAGCAACAGCGGGTTGCGCTGGCGCGGGCACTGGCACTGCAGCCGCAGGTCTTGATGTTCGATGAGCCCTTAGGAGCGCTGGATCGGGCTTTGCGCGAACAGTTGTTGCTGGAATTGCGCGGGCTGCTGCGCGCCCAACCCGTCGCGGCTATCTATGTGACGCACGATCAGGAAGAAGCGGCTACCATCGCCGACCGTTTGTTGATCCTGCATCAGGGGCGGATTGTGCGCCAGGGGAGGCCTGAGGAGGTCTGGGCCTCTCCGGGGAGTGTATGGGTGGCGCGCTTTTTGGGGGTGGGAAATTTGCTCACTGGCTTTTACCAGGAAGGCACCATTCAAACGGATTGGGGCCGTTTTCCGCTGGTTTGCCCTGCAGGACACGCGCATCAGAGCGGGGAGCGCGTGATGGCGCTGCTGCGACCCCATGAGGTGGAGCAGGTCACTGCGACAGAAGGGTGGCCGGCGAAGGTGACCGATGTGATTTTCCAGCAGGATCGCTTCCGCGTCTATCTGGATTCGGAGCACTATGTGTTCCTGCCCCAGGCGCCTCGCAGGGGAGCACAAATCTATCTGCGCCTCAAACGCTCCTATCTGGAATGTCTGGGAGGGGAAGATGAAGCGGGGTGATGCGATTCGCGTGCTGAAGCGTGATCTCTCCGGGGCTGTGACCTGGGAGTACTCCGGGCGCGTGCTGGCCTTTTCGCGCGGCGTGCTCCGGATCGAGGCTTTCTTTGATCGCCAGGATATGCCCTTCCAGGATACCTGGCTCAAGCGGCAGGATCGGTTTCTGGAGACCTATTACACCTGCCGCTGGTACAACATTTTTGAGATTTACGATCGGGATGATGGGCGACTGAAAGGCTGGTATTGCAACATTTCTCACCCGGCAGTGATCGGGGAGGGGAGCGTCTCTTTTGTGGACCTGGCGCTCGATCTGTGGGTCACGCCGCAAGGGGAGCAAAAAATACTGGATGAGGAAGAGTTCCTGGCTCTTCCTCTTGATGTCCAGACCCGCCAGCAGGCCTTGCGTGCGCTGGAAGAGGTGCGCCTGCGCTTTCGACGCCGGCTGCGCCGCGCGACTTAGCCGCGGCTGCGCTCCAGAAGTTCGGCGGTGATGCGGGTGTTGGCTTCGATGTCCATAAGCAGCGTAATGGCTTCACCCGTCGCATAGAGGAAGAGCGCGATCATTCCGCCGTAGATCAGGAGCACCAGGCCGGTGATCAGCCCACCGACTACGTCTTCCAATCCTGCTCCCCTGAACAGGGAACGACCCATGAAGGGGACGCTGCAGGCGCCGAGGACGGTTAATACTGCGAGGATGACCGCCAGGACTTTGTAGATGAGGGCGATCACACGCAGGACCGGATAGCGATTGGTTTTCATAGCCTTCTCCTTGTGGAAAGTTTTTGCCGGTGGTGGAATAGCCACCACAAAAGCACCATGCCGAACAGAACGAAGAACAGGATGGGAATGAGCCAGGCGAGCAGCGTGGTGAGCGCAGCCAGGATGTTCTCAAGGATGCTGACCGGCGTGTTGGCTGCGCCGGCGGTGGTCGCCGTGATGGCCGGGCGGATCACCAGGGATTTGATGCCATGAACCGCGCCTGCCACGAGCAGGCCGCAGATCATTCCAAGCACAGGATGAAGCTCGTGGATGACATTGGTGGCTGCGGCAAACAGGATTGCCCCGGCGGCCGGGCGGATGAAGGTCTGGATTGCATCGTTGAGGTGATTGATGGCCGGGATTTTATCGGCCAGCATTTCCACAATCACCAGCAATCCCAGCACGATCAGCACCCAGGGGTTGGCCAGCGTATCCCATGGCGGGGATAGGGTGATCCAGTTCGTATAATGGGCTATGCAACCGGTCATCAACAGGGGAAGATAGGCATTCAGCCCTGCGCTGGCGCCCAGGCCAAAAGCGGAAAAGAGATTCAACCATTCCATCGTTTATGAAGAGTATACCCGATTTGGGTGGATATTGCCAGAAGTTTTGCGCCAATAGTTATGAGCGATTGCCATGCTCCCATCCAGCTTTTGCGCTGCGCAGGATGGAACGGATGTCCAATGGCCTATTAACGCTGAAAAGCCGCCCTGTGGAGCGGCTTTTCGGTATAATCGGACTGCACGATACGCTTAGCGGTGGGCGTCAATGTAGGCGACTGCCTCGCCGACAGTGGTGATCTTCTGGGCATCTTCATCGCTGATCTCAGCTCCAAACTTGTCTTCAAAGGCCATGATCAGCTCCACCAGGTCCAGCGAGTCGGCTTCCAGGTCTTCACGGAAGCGGGCTTCGGGCGTCACTTTGCTCTCGTCCACGCCGAGCAGCTCTACGATGATCTTCTTCACTTCTTCAAACGTGTCAGACATGATGATCCTCCTGAGAGTGAGTGCAAATTGCGTATATTGTAATCGCTCTTGAATTTCTGTCAATCCCAATCCTCAGCATAGGAACACGATTGTATGCCAGAAGTTACGCCCATTGATCGCCGCAAGGCAGACCATATTCGCATCAATCTGGAAGAAGATGTCCAATCGGCCCGCACGAATGGGCTGGAGTATTATCATTTCATCCATCAGGCGCTGCCGGAACTTGACCTGGAAGCCGTGGATCTTTCTCAGGAAGTTTTCGGTGTGCGCCTGCGGGCACCGATTCTGATCAGTTCCATGACCGGCGGCACGGAGAAAGCGCTGGAGATCAATCGCCATCTGGCGGAGGCAGCCGAGATCAGCGGGGTGGCGATGGGGGTAGGCTCACAACGCGCTGCCCTGGAATATCCGGAACTGGTAGAGTCCTTTCGCATCGTGCGGCGGGTGGCGCCCCATGCCCTACTTTTTGCGAATCTGGGTGCTGTTCAGTTGAATTACGGATATGGGATTGATGAGTGTCGGCGCGCCGTTGAGATGATCGAAGCCCAGGCGTTGATCCTGCATTTGAATCCCCTCCAGGAGGCGCTTCAGGTGGATGGCAATACCCGTTTCTCCGGCCTGCTTGGCAAAATCGAAGCCGTGTGCCGTGCGCTGGAGGTGCCGGTGATCGTCAAAGAGGTGGGTTGGGGGATTTCCGAAGCGACGGCGCGTCGACTGGCAGATGTGGGGGTGGCTGCGATTGACGTGGCCGGCGCAGGCGGCACTTCCTGGTCGCAGGTGGAAATGCACCGTGCACCCGATGCGTTCAGCCGCGAACTGGCGGCGATCTTTGTCGAATGGGGAATTCCCACCGCACAATCTATCCTGAACGTGCGTAAAGCGGCGCCGGGGATGATGATTTTCGCCTCCGGAGGACTGCGCAATGGGCTGGAAATCGCCAAATGTATTGCGCTGGGAGCCACCCTCGGAGGCATGGCCGGCCCGTTCCTCAAAGCCGCCGTTGTTTCCACCGAAGAGGTGCTGCAAACCATCCGCCTGGTGACCCGCCAGATTCAGGTGACCATGTTCGCCTGTGGCGCGGCGACGCTGGCCGATCTCAATTCTGAACGCCTGGAGAGGGCATCATGAAACTCTCGTTCATCTTGCAGTCTTTAGAAAGCGAATTGCAACGTCAAATCGCGCGATTGGAAGGGCTATCGGCTTTCCATGAGATGCTGACCTATCACATGGGTTGGAGTGGAGATGGCGCCGGCGCGCAGGCGCAGGGGAAACGAATTCGGCCCCTGCTGCTTCTCCTGACGGTCTCTGCGTGCGGGGGGGAATGGCAGAAGGCGTTGCCCTTAGCAGCCGCCGTGGAGCTGGTGCATAACTTTTCGCTGATCCATGATGATATTCAAGATCGCTCGCCGCTGCGCCGCGGCCGCCCGACGGTGTGGAGCCAGTGGGGAATTGCTCAGGCGATCAACGCCGGGGATGCCATGTTTATCCTGGCCCAGCTTGCCCTGCTCGATCTCGGTCCATCGCTGCCGCCCCAACGCGTCTTGCGCCTTTCAGAAATTTTCCAGCAGGCCTGCCTTGAGCTAACGCGTGGGCAATTCCTTGATCTTTCCTACGAGTCTCGTACCGAGATCGGTCTGGACGAATACTGGCGAATGATCGCCGGCAAGACGGCAGCCCTGCTTTCGGCAGCTACCTGGATGGGAGCGATCTTCGCCGGGGCAGAGGAGGAGATTGCCGATGCCTATCGCGAATATGGTCATTACCTCGGTTTGGCCTTTCAGGTGCAGGATGATTACCTCGGCATTTGGGGGGACGAGGCGATCACCGGCAAGTCGGCTGCTTCCGATCTGGTGAGCGGGAAAAAGTCCCTGCCGGTCGTCTTTGCGCTGGCTCAGGAAGGCCCTTTCGCGGCGCGCTGGCGAGAGGGATTGATCACCCCTGAGGAAGTACCCCACCTGGCCGAGCAGCTTATCCGCGAGGGGGCGCAGGCCTATACTCGCCAGGCGGCCGATCAGATGACCGATCTGGCCCTGCAGGCGCTGCGCCGTGCCGATCCTCAAGGGGAGGCCGGGGAAGAGATTTATCGGCTGACGCGCGCCCTCCTGCAGCGCGAGGCGTGAGGAAAGGCGCCAACCCCAGCGGTTGATGGATGGTGCGTGTACAGGGACAAACATTCCGCCAGAAAGCAGGTATACCTTACCTGCCCATTTCTTCTGAGGGTCTGTGAGCGTGATGAGATCGCTTGATCGGGAAAAGCTCGAATCCCTGCTCAGGGAAGCATGTCTCCTGACGCAGGCCTCCTGGGCTGTGTGGGCGGATCGCGCCTCCGGGACGTGGCAAATCATCGCCGCGCATGGGATACGAGGCCCCCTTCTGGTACGACTGACGGCGCACATCCAACAGAGTACGGTAGATAGCTGGATGTGTGGTGCTTTTTCCAGCAATGCTTTGCGTTCCCGTACTTTCCCTATCGAGGGGCTATCTCCGAAGCGCGTGATGCTCCTCCCTGTTCCCGGCACTTTTTCAGCCATCCTGGTCGCTGGCGAACTCGAAAAAGAGGGGCGACGATTGTGGCGCTCGTTGGCCGCGATGCTCTCGATGTTCCACGCAGAGGCCCAGGGACGAAACGTTTCTCTGCTTTCGGAAAGATTGCTCGGCGATCTGCCCCATGCGCTTGAGATCGTGCTTGAGGAACTGGTGAAGATGATGCAGGCCGAAGGGGGATGGCTGGCGGTTCATCGAGCGGAACGGTTGGAAATACGGTACCAGCTCCATTGTCCCAATTCGCAGGGGAAGACGCTTTCCCCGGAGGGGGCGCCGCTGGTCTATCGCCTGCTGCGGGCGCGCGAGCCGATTGCACTGGATCCCAGCCGCCCCGAATGGAAATATCTGCCGTTTTTGGGTGAAGGAGAGAACCAGGCGCGGGGTTGGTTGGGAATTCCGTTTTATGCTGGCAATCGTCTGATTGCAGTGCTGGTTTTATGGCGCAAAACGCCGTTTGTTCCAGGCGAGAAGAAAGAAGCAGAGAAACAGGCTCGGATGGCAGGCCCTGTTCTGGAGGCCAGTCTGCTTTTTGAAGAGATGGCTGGCTATCTGCATCGCCTGGCCTTGCTCAACGATTTTGTGCTGACCATTTCCGCCGCGCAGAGTGTTGAGCAAATCATCCGTCGCACTTTTGCCTTCCTGGCGCGCTCCTTTAGCCCGGATGGCGCGTTTTTGCTGCTTTTGAATGGTGAGATGGTGCGGGAATATCGTCCCCAGGATTCGCGGCTGGAAACGCGCACCATGCCGCTTGCCATGCATCCATTTGGAGAGTATCTCGCCGCGCGGCGGCGCAGCAATATCCTGGAGGGGGCAGAGGGGGAGGAGATGCGTTCGACGCTCTACGCTCACCTGCGACATCGCGGACAAACCATTGGCCTGTTAGTCCTTCAGCGTCGAATGCCCAAGGCCTTCAAAAGCCATGATGAGCAATTGTTAGGTGTGCTCAGCGGTCACCTGGCATCCCTGATCGAGTACAGCCGGCTGCGCGAGGAGGCCGAGGCGCGCGCCCGACGCCTGGGATTGATTCATGAAGTGGTAGAACAGATCATCGTCTCCTCCGATCTGAACGAGATCGTCCAGATTGTTGCTGATCTGCTGGTGGAATATTTTCACTATGAATTTGTGCAGGTGCAGTTGTTCGATCCGCCGCTCTCTGGCTTTGCCGGAAAGCACCCGGAGATCGCTACCGCAATCCACGGAGAAAAAATTGCCCGGTTCCTGACCCAACGGGCGCTGCAGGAAGGTCGCAGTTTGGTGCTCAATACTCTGCCTGCGGAGATAAATGAGGAACTTCCCTGGAAACCCGGCTCGGCTGTCGTTGTGCTTTTACGTGAAGGCGCAGAGGTGATCGGCACCCTGCAGGTTGGCAGCAGTCAGCCCCAGATGTTCGGCGAGATCGATCTGCTTGCGCTGGAATCCCTGGCGGGCGTGCTCCGCGCGGTGACCCGGAATGTCAAACAGTACATCTCTTTGCAACGTACCGTTCAAGAACTTCGCGCGACCCAGGAACAATTGCAGCAACAGATGGAAATTCAACAGATGACGGAGCGCCGTCTGCTCCAGGCAGCCAAACTGGCAGCGGTGGGGGAAATGGCAGCCAGCGTTGCCCATGAACTGAATAACCCCTTGACCTCGGTGGTCGGATTCGGTGAACTGGTGCTGGAGAGCCTGCCCGAGGATTCAACCGCCCATGCGGATATGCAGATCGTGCTCAGGGAAGCGCGGCGGGCGCGCGAGGTGGTGCGTCGCTTGCTGGATTTTGCCCGCCAGGGAGAGAACACGCGCACGCGCTATGATTTCAATCAAATTGTCCAGGAAGTGTTTCCCCTGGTGCGCCATCTGCTCCATCTCAACGGGATACGCGCCCATCTGGAACTGGCGGATGGGTTACCCTGGGTGTATGTCAGCGTGAATCAGATCAAGCAGGTGCTGCTGAATTTTATCCATAATGCCATTCAGGCAATGCCTCTGGGAGGTGATTTGACCATTGTGACCCGCCAGGGCGAGCGTCAGAATCGCCCCTGGATCGTGTGTCAGGTCAAGGATACCGGGATCGGCATCCCGCCCGAACATCAGGAGCGCATTTTTGAACCTTTCTTCACCACCAAAGCCCAGCAGGGTGGTACCGGCCTTGGCCTTTCGATCAGTTACAATATCATCACCGATCATGGTGGAATGATTGAAGTCCAGAGTGAGCCTCAGAAGGGCTCCTGTTTCAGCATCTGGTTGCCACTATGAGCCTGTCAGAGCGACATATCCTTGTTCTGGATGATGAGCCGGGGATCACCCTGCTCTGTGAGCGGCTGCTGCGACGGGCGGGGGCGACAGTGGCCGGCTTCACTTCGGCGGCGCCGGCGCTGGAATATTTGCGTCAACAGCGCGTGGACCTCCTGATCGTGGATATTCGTATGCCCGATATAGACGGCTTTCGCGTGATTAGCCTGGCGCAGGAGTTGCAGCCAGATATTGCCATCCTGATCATGACCGGTTACGGAACGCTTGAAACGGCCATCCGAGCCTTGCGTCAGGGAGTGGATGGGCTTCTCCTTAAGCCCTTTGCAGAGGGGAAGGAACTGCTTCAGGCTGTGCATCTGGCCCTGGAAGACCATCAGAAAAAGCAGGATGCCTCACGCCTGCCGGTGCTTCGTGACCTGTTTCAGGTAACAGAAAGACTGTTTTCGGAGACCGATCCTGAACGTCTGAAGGAACGCATTCTGGAGGCAATTCGGGCGCAGCTTCACGCCTCGAAGGCCGCGCTTTTCAGAGAGGAAGCCGGAACGCTGCGTCTCTGGCATGGGGATTCGCTCATGCTTCCTGTTTCCTTTCTGGAGGGGATTGTACAGGAAGGGAAGCCGCTTCTGGTGGATTCTCGCACTCAAGACCCCGACGCAGCTGCCTTTCTTCAGGCGTATGCGCTGCTTTCGGCGATGTTTGTCCCGCAGACTCGTCACGGGGAAACCCAGCTTTATTGTGCCGGCCGCTCCGATGTTCCATTTCGGGCGGTGGACCTGGAGATGTTCACCTTGCTGGCGCGCCAGTCTTCGGCTGCGTTGGAAAATGCGCGCCTCTATGCCGAACTTCGGGCATATGTGCGCGAGGTGGAGCAATCACAGCGGGCGCTGATACAGGCTGAAAAGATGGCCACAGTTGGAAGGCTGACCGCCTCTATTGCGCACGAAATTAACAATCCTCTCCAGGCATTGGAAAACTGTTTGCACCTGGCGGGTCATCCGGAGCTACCGCTCGCGGAACGTATGCGCTACTTTGAGCTTGCAAAAGGTGAATTGGGGCGGTTGCGCACCATCGTGGGGCAAATGTTGAACTTCTATCGCCCCGCGGTTCAGTATGAGCTTCTTTCTATACCGGAAATCTGGGAGAATGTCCTGACGCTGATGAAAGGGACGTTAGAGCAACATCACATCTCCGTGGAAACCGAATGGCCGGCGGAGATGCCAAAAATAAACGGTGCAAAATCACAGATACACCAGGTACTTTTGAATTTGCTGATCAATTCCATCGAAGCGATGCCAGAGGGCGGCAGCGTGCGGCTATGGGCCAGGGTGCAGAATGGCACGTTGGAAGTGTACTTTCAGGACAGCGGGCCGGGTATCCCGGCAGAGCTTCAGCCGAATATTTTTGAGCCTTTTTTCAGTACCAAGCAGGGAGGCATGGGACTTGGCCTTACCGTCAGTTACAATATTGTGGCCTCGCATGGCGGTCGCCTGGAGTTGATCCCGGAGCACAAAGACGGGGCCTGTTTCCGAATTTCGCTGCCCGTTTTGATTCCTTCTGATCCCGAGGTGCAGCATGAAACCCACCTTACTGATCGTGGACGATGAGCCGATTACTGCCCAATCCTTGATGGATATCCTGCGCCTGGAAGGGTATCATGTTGAAGCGGTCCACAATGGGCCGGCTGCGGTAGAGTACGTGCGAACGCATCCGGTGGACTTGATGATTGTGGATTTGCGCATGCCGGGGATGAGCGGCGTGGAGGTTGCCCAGGTGGTGAACCAGATCTCTCCGGAAACCGAGATCATCTTTCTGACAGCCTACGCCAGCACGGACTCAGCCATCCAGGCATTGCGCCTGCGGGTGCATGATTATTTGATCAAGCCGGTTGCGCCGCAGGAGGTGATCAGGAGCGTGCAAAAAGGGCTGGAACGCCGGGCCTCGCGCCTGAGCGCTAAGGAAAAACTCATTGAAAAAGAGGAACGCGGGCAGATTTTTGAACTCCCGAATGGCGTTCAATTTGATCTGAATCGTCGGCTGGTCTGGAAGGGCGAGGAGCAAGTCTTCCTGACCGTCGCTGAAAATCGCCTGTTAGAAGTGCTGCTCACAGGGGCCGGAAAGGTATTTTCGCATCGCGAGATCATCTTGCTGGTACAGGGCTACCATGTTGCTCCGCACGAAGCTCCGGAACTGGTGCGTCCCATGGTGAGTCGCTTGCGCCAGAAGCTCTCCATCTTTCCAAACCTTGAAAAGTGCATTGTGAGCATCAGGGGAAGCGGATATATGTGGGATGAAAGAGAGGCGAAGATGGCCGGATAGAGAAAACGGATCATCGCCTGCCACAACTCATCCTTGTTGCGGTATAAAATTTTCTACCGGTGATCAAGGAGCAGGCAGGCGATAAAATCCTCGCAAAACCGCAAAAGCAGGCTTGCGATAAATGGCATAGCCCTTATCGCTCGGCCCGCTTTGCGTCAGGTCGGTCGGCATCCACATCCACCAGAAAATCCCCTGCAACCAGGGCTGTGTCATACTCAAATCCAGAATAGTCTGGTAGGCCATAGCCTGTTCTTGCAGATCAAGCGGAGCATCCGTGCCCCAATCCCATGGATGCCGATTGCTTCCATCCACACTACGGTAGCCGATTTCGGTAAAAAGGACAGGCTTATTCCAGGTTTGCGAAAGGGCGTTGAGCTGGTTGAGATAAGGTCGCCAGCCGGCGCGCAATTCGGCCAGCGTAGGATTATTCTTATTGGTCAACTCATAATAGGCATCCACGCCAATAAAATCCACAGCATCCCACCATTGAATGGCGGTCTCTTCCCCACCCCAGTTCGCTGCATAAGTAATCGGGCCGCTATAATCGCCACGCACAGCACTGATCACATTCCGCCAATCACTCTCTCGGTGAGTAGTTTGCTCATATTCAACGCCCACTGAAAATAGCTCTACCTGGAGAGCCTCAGCCATTTGGGCGTAGTGGCGAATAAAGGCAGTGTAACTGCTAAACCACGCCTGCCAGGCGGCCTCATCACTCCCAAAATTGATTTCTCCCCGCCAATGACCATCTTGAGGATCGACGTGAGGCTTCAACATCACCTTGAGACCATTGGCATGGGCCAGTTGAATCACATGGCTCAACTCGGCGTCCGTTACCGTGCGGGAGTCTATGTTGCAAGAAATACTGGTAGCATGAACGGTAGGCTGGTAACAGGTAGGAACAATTGCAATCCAATTGACGCCAGCAGAGGGAATGACCTGACTTACCAGGCGATCTGAATCCACTGTCTGATAAAGTCCCTGCCACCAGGCAGCATAAGAAACGCCGCGCTTAAAATCCTGTCCCCAAAAAGTACCGTTTACGGCATCTTGTTCTTGTTGCCAGTAAGTCGCATCGGGAAGAGTATCCCAGGGGTCAGGAAGAGTGTCAGGAGTGACATAAATCCAGCCGGCATGTCGTCCTTTTGCCAGGCGAATGGCCTGCCTCATTTGAGAGGCATCAGCGCCAATCACCAAATGCCAGAAACGTTGTGCCGGATATTTATATACCCAGGTCGCCGGTAACCAGTTCTGATACGCCTGAAAATTATCTTCAAAATTCAAGATTATATCCGCAGCCTGCATGTAACATTCTCCTGGATTGATTCCGGGGTTGATAACCACTCGGGCAGCAGGACGCAGGCTTTTGATGTATGCATAAACACTTTTATAGTAATCAATTCTGGCACACGAAGGACTACCTTCATCCAGAAAAATGCCGTTGACCCCATACCAGTTAAAATAGCGTTGAATTTCCTGGCGCACAATGCTGAGATTCCTCTGGCCATAATGGGTGGCCACATAACCAAGCGTCAAGATCCCGCTCGCCTGATTCTGGCGCACCGTTTGGAAATAATCGGGATCGGCTGCCGGCCCTGGGCCATTGTTGGGGTTAATCACCGCCAACCCAACGACTGGCGCAGCATTCTGCAAGGTAGTCCAGAGTGTCCCTGGCTCAAAATAAGCGGGGACCGCAATTTTCTGAGCAAAAAAGGGAGTATCCGCTGTATAAACAGGACCTTCCGGAGCGTTCCCCCCGTAATAGCAGATACCGTTCACATGTTGAGCAGCATCAATGACATTTCCGCTACATGCTCCACTGGCACTTTCGTCGAAATGGAACAAAAAGGCAGTCGTGGAATCAGGCTCAAAAGGTTGAGAAGGAGGATAAAAACGGCCGCTATAGCGAATAGTAGTGGAAAGGCGCACTTCATCCAGCCAGCCACTGAAGGAAGGATATTTGGCGCCGGCATCATGTTTTTCAGCGCCGATGACCAGGTAGGGATCCGCTGGGTGAGAGGACGCCCGTCCATCGCGGTAAGAAATATCACCTTTCGGCCCATAGCCCTGGCGATCCAGACTTCCATCCACAAAAATACGGATCAAGCCATCGGAAGCGCGGCGTGTAATTGCCACATGATGCCAGACACCATCGTCTACCTTGCTACGACCACACAGGGTGGTACCAGAATTAAACCGCGTGATCCCTACTGCAATCCTCCCCTGCGACAAGGAAACGCCCCAATCCCCGTAATCCCCGGCGCCCCAAATATCGCGATCGAAGAGAATATTGCCGGTGATCCAGCCATCCTTTACCCCACAACTGGCGCGGCCATTGTTTTCGCCGGGCAAAGCCCGCAGCCAGAACTCCAGCGTGAAGTTCAGTCCCACATCCGCTGCCGTAGGGGGATCTACCTGAACAAGCACGCGGTCAATTCCACTATTTCCATGACCATAAAAACGCAGAGAATAAGAAAAATTCCCCTGGGCATTCGCCGCGTTCGGAAGAAGAGCAATCAGCAGGATAAAAGCCAAAGCAAGAGAACGCAATTTCATTTCAGACCTCCACAACTGAGATAGTCTTGATTCGAACTCAACGTTTGCAGTGCCCCATGGTCTGTCACAGATAAAACTGAAATTGAGCTTCCTTGAAAACCACTGCTTTTGTAAATGAGTCCACTGCAAAAACTCACCACTGGGCACACAGAGCGCGCTAACGGTCTGCTTTTCCGACAGGCTGGAAAGCCTGTCCTACCATCGTCCACGGTCTATTTCCGTTCCGCGATCTGCCGTCCGCGGTCTGCGGTCTATCCGAGAAAATCTTTCAGATAGCGACTGTACAGGGGATGGCGTAGTTTGCGCAGGGCGCGGGATTCGATCTGGCGGACGCGCTCGCGGGTGATATTGAAATAGCGACTGATCTCATCCAGGGTGTGCTCGACCCCGTCCAGCAGGCCGTAACGCAGTTCCAGCACCTGACGCTCTCGTTCCGTCAACACGTCGAGGGCGCGTTGAATGTGCTCTCGGAGCATTTCCCGCGAGGCGTGATCTATCGCCTCGGTTGCCTCTTCGTCCTCGATGAACTCCTCCAGGGTGGATTCCTCGTTTTCCCCGACCGCTATATCCAGCGAGGGTAACTCTTCACTGGAGCGGAGAAGCTCCTCTATTTTGTAAACAGCCTGGTTCAGGCGTTGATGCAGTCCGGGCGGCAACGGGCGGTTTTCGCCGCGCAGGCGCTGGATTTCTTTCATGTCTTCTGCAGAAAGAAAATCCATCTTCAAGGCGAGCTCTTCCAGGGAGGGTTCGCGCCCCAATTCCTGGGTGAGCTGGCGTTGTACCCTTGCAAGCCGCCCGCTCAGTTCCACGATGTGCACGGGCAGGCGGATCGCTCGCGCTTGCTGGGCCAGCGAGCGTCCCATCGCCTGACGAATCCACCAGGTCACGTATGTGCTCAGGCGGTATCCTTTGTGCGGATCGAAGCGTTCAATGCCGCGCAGCAGCCCCAGGTTCCCTTCCTGGATCAGGTCGAGGATGGGAATGCCGCGCCCGATGTAATGCCGGGCCATGCTTACCACCAGGCGCAGATTGGCACGGATCAGCATCTGGTAGGCATCTTTCGCGCGCTGATGTGTTTCGGTGCGATGCGCCTGCAGCGACTCATCGGAGGGTAGCCAGCCTTTGAAGGTGCGCAGGGCAGGTGGTTGCGTGTGTTTTTCTGTCCATGCCAGCAAGCGTTCGCCGAGCGCTGGCGGCAGCAGGTAGAAGCAGATGAACAGATCGTAGAGATGGATCGCCTGCTCTCCCCATTCGCCTCCCTGGGCACGTGGGAGACTATCCAGCCAGGCGAACGTGTAAGAGGGGGTGGGGTCTTGCCAGTCCTTCTGGATTGCCAGCCCCTCAGCCAGCATCAGGCGCAGGTCAGGGAGGGCCGATGTACGATCCTGATAGCAGGTTTGCCAGAGCTGGCGCATTCGTTCTCCCAGGTTGGTGAATTGCTGGCGGATGGTTACGTTTTCTCCGTTTAGCTTCTCCAGGGCGCGCCGTCCCTCCAGGCGCGCCGTCAGGCGGAATTCCTGATCCACAGTCAGGAGTGGCACCTGGGAAATTTCGCGCAGGTACAGGCGCACCGGGTCTTCCTGGAGCGCCTCTTCCAGAAGCTGATCGTCTAAATCGAGCCAGTCTTCGCCGCTTTTTTCCGCTGCGGAGGCTTTGATGGGCGGCTCTTCGTGCAGGTGGGGGTTCTCTTCCATTAGCTTCTCACCATGCTCAAACGCTGATAGGCCAGGTCTAACGTGCGTAGCGATTGGGCGTATTCACGGGCCATTCGCTGATAAGCCAGTAACTGCTCATCCTTCTGCTGCTGGGCTTCTTCTTGCAGGAATCGTAACTGCCCTAACCCTTCCTGGAGCAGGCGTCGGCGCAAGTGGATTACGTTGCGTACCAGTTCTTCCAACAATCGTTCCTCCAGTTTCTCGTGAATCGGGATGGATTCCAGCTCGCGCAGGCGTTCCTGGACATCGGCCGGTGCGTGTTCGTGCAGGTAGGCCTGTGGCTCCAGAGCATCCTGGGTGAGTGCCTGACGCAAGAGCTGAAAGAGCTGACGATGATCAGTATACTCGAAATCTTCGAGGCGCAGGGGAGCAAGTTCCTGCTCTTGAAGCTGGCGATCCAGGCGATAGAGCAGAAAGGGCTGTTGGATCAGGATGGCCAGCGTATAGGCTTCCATCAGGCCGAGCCGTCGAGGCAAGATCGGCAGCGCAGTCTTCGACGGGGGCGCTGCAGCCATCTCCCTGCGGCGGCGCTGCCCCGAACGGGCGGCTGCAGGGGCCAGGAACAGACGCTCGTCCACGCGCAGCAGGCGGGCCAGCGCTTGCCGATATGTGTCGCGTTCCACGGGGTCGGCGACTTCCTGGATCAGCGGGAGGACCTGGGCGGCGATCTCACTTTTGACTTTCGGATCGTTCAGATCGCGTCCAGCTGCCAGGGTCTCCATGACGTAAATGACCACCGGGCGCGCCGTCTCCAGGAGACGCAACCAGGCAGAGGCATCCTCAGCGACCAGGTCATCTGGATCGTAGCCTTGTGGGAGGGTGACCACGCGCAGATCGGCCTGCAGACGGTTTTCAAAGTGCATCAGGGAGTGTGGGTCGAAGGCGATCTCTGGCTGGTGATCCATCGCCTGACGTGCGACCTCCAGGCCACGCAACACGGCCTTCTGTCCGGCGGCATCCGCATCCAGGGCGAGCAGAATGCGCCGCGTGTAGCGTTTGAGCAGGCGCACCTGATCCTCGCTCAGGGCAGTGCCCATCGGCGAGACTACGTTTTCAAATCCGGCCTGGTGCAGGGCGATGACATCGAAATACCCTTCGACGATCACCACCTGATCGGCGGCGCGGATGGCCTTGCGGGCGCGATCCAGTCCGTAGAGCAAGCGACCCTTGCTGAAAAGGGGAGTCTCTGGCGAATTCAGGAATTTGGGTTGATCGTTCTCCTCGACTGCCCGCCCACCGAAGCCGGCCATGCGCCCCTGTTCATCGCGGATGGGGATCATGATGCGATTGCGGAAGCGGTCGAACAGGCGATGTTCTGCGCCTTCCTCGCGCACGCTGACCAATCCGGCGTCAATCAGCTCCTGATCAGAGTAGCCGCGCTGGCGGAAGTATTGCAGGCTGGTCTCCCAGCCAGGGGGAGCGTATCCCAATCCGAAGGCCTCCATGGTTTCGGGTCGCAGGCGGCGCTTTTGCTGCAGGTATTCGAGCACAGCGGGGGTCTGCAGCAGGCGGCTGTGGTAGAAGATGACGGCGTCTTCGAGCAGGGCGCGCAGGCGTTCGTGGCTCTCTTTTTCCTGCTGACGTTGCGGTGTGAGTGGCTCCAGCGTCACCCCGGCGCGCAGGGCCAGACGGCGCAGCGCCTCCCCGAAGTCTATGTTCTCCTTTTTCATCACGAATTTGAAGATGTCTCCCCCTTCGTTACACTGACCGAAGCAGCGCCAGGTGCCTGTTTCCGGCCAGACGACGAAAGCCGGCGTGCGGGTGTTCGAGTGGAAAGGGCAAAAGCCAATATAGGTTTTGCCCGATTTCCGCAGCTTCACGCCGCTCTCGGAGATAATATCCACGATAGACAGTCGTTCTTTGATCTCTTCTACCGCCGACATATAATGTATTATAGACGCGCTTGAGGCAAATGGGGGAGATTTCTGCGCCCGGGTGAGCGGGCGTGTGATGTGTATTCCCCATTCGTTGATTCGCTCCCCCATTCGTTGACGGTCTCCCCAACAGGCTGGAAAGCTGTGCCATGCGTTGACGCCTTGCGTCTTAGACGGGCTGGAAAGCCTGTCCTGCAACCGTCCACCGTCCATTGTCCACCCTGCGGTCTGCTGTCCGCCGTCCGCGGTCCAAAAAAAAGCCCCGGATTGCTCCAGGGCCTTTTGGGTTGCTCTTACATGCCGGTATCGTGCTCTTTGGCGCTGTAACCGGGGCCGCTGCGGAAGAAAGCGGCGTTCTGCTCGATGTCCGGGGTCAAATCTACCACTTCGCCCGGTTCCAGTTGCTTGACGGTGTTCAATACCACCTTCACGCCATGATGGTTGACGCCCTCGTAATGGCCGCTCAGACCGACGCGGTTGATGTATTCGCCGCCTTTTGCAGTGTAGGCCGAAGGTACCTCATCTTCCGGGAAGATGGCAGCGTATGGGCATTCAGGGACGCAGGCGCCACAGTCAATGCAGGTGTCGGGATCAATGTAAACCGCTGGCCACTCCTCAATCGGATAGCCGGGGACAATGCATTCGACCGGGCAGACCTCGATGCAGCCACGGTCGCGCAGACAAAGACTGGTAATCACGTGGGTCATAGGATGCCTCCTGTGGGAAAATTGGAAAGGATGGATGTATTATACACCAAGAGAGATGCTCATCTCTTATCGCCAGAAGAAAAACTGATCGTAGCCGACGAGCACCAGATGAGGGGGGATGCCGATCAGGGTCGTGATCAGGAATACGAGCGTCCAGAACAAACCGTTCAGCAGCGGAATGTAGTAAAGTGCCAGCAGGAAAATCCAGAAGAATGCCTGACGATAGGGAAGCAGGCGTTCCAGGAAGGGACGCGGCAAATAAGGTTCGATGATCCCAAACCCATCCAGCGGAGGGATGGGCAGAATGTTAAGCAGGAAGGCGGTGATCTGGAGCATTCCCAGGAAGGCCAGCGATGGGCCGAGCGCTTTGTTACCGATCTGCGGGAAGAGCTTCAGGATGAGCGCCAGGAATAGCGCCAGCAGCAGATTCGTCAAAGGGCCGGCCAGGGAGACGGCACTTCGCCAGCGCTCGTTACGCAGGCGCCAGGTTTCAATGTACACAGCGCCGCCAGGCAGCCCAAACCCGCCCAGGATCAGAAACAGCAAGGGCAGGATCAGGGAATAAAGGGGGTGGGTGTAACGGAGCGGGTTCAGGGTCAAATATCCCTTTTCACGCACCGTCCAGTCCCCACCCCAGTAGGCGACCAGCGCATGGGCAAATTCATGCAGCGAGAGCGAGAAGATCCATCCCATCAGCACCAGCGCGAAGACCATGCGCTACGCTCCGTGGAGGAGATAGGCCTCGATCATCAGCAGGTTCTTTTCCCCTGCCTGGCGCACGATCTCCAGCATGTTTTCCATCGTCGAGACCTCTTCCACCTGTTCTTCTACAAACCACTGCAGGAACTGTTGCGAGGCGTAATCCTTTTCCTGGATAGCGGTTTCAAGGATGGTGTAAATCTGTCGTGTCACCTCCTTTTCCCAGTTCAGCGACATCTCGAAGGCGCGCTCGGCGGTTTCGATTTGCGCGTTGGGGGCCGGAACGGCGGGAATGTGCACCGGCGCGCCGGTTTCGAGCAGGAAGCGCAGGAACTTCATGGCATGTTCGCGCTCCTCTTCCGATTGCTTGAAGAAAAATTCGGCGAGCTTGTGCAGTGCTCGCGCCTCAAAAAAGGCAGCGATCTGCAGATACTGGTTCGATGCACCCAGCTCATTCCCGATCTGGGCGTTCATCTGTTCGGCCACTCTGGCACTGATTTGCATGGTGACCTCCTTATGAGAAAGGAAGCGGTTGAGAGAGCAAGGCGTGCAGCAGGCGGACGGAATGTTGCACGTCTTCCACGTCCACCATCTCCGAGGGGCTATGAATGTAGCGGCAGGGGATGGAGAGACATCCCGCAGGCACGCCGGCGCGTACGAGTTGCATGGCACGGGCATCCGTTGTACCGCCGACCAGTACCTCGCGCTGATAGGGGATGCCCAGACGTTCCGCCACGCCGCCCATCCATTCCACGACTTTAGGATCGGCGATCATGCCACTATCAAGGATTTTGATTGCTGGACCTTTGCCCAGCGCAACCGCCATTTTGCCCCCCGGAACATCGCCGGTGCGCGTGACATCTACGGCCAGCGCCACCTGCGGCTCCAGGCCGAAGGCAGCCGGCGCGGCGCCACGCGTCCCCACCTCTTCCTGGACGGTGAAGACGAAATAGACCTCGTTGGGCGTCTCCTGGAGCGTGCGCAGGGTCTCGATCATGACGGCCACGCCGATGCGATCATCCATGGATTTGGCCACCCAGCGCCGTCCCAGGTCGAGGAAAGGTCGCTCGAAGGCCGCCATATCCCCCACGCGAACCGGACAATCTGCGGCCGAGGTGGCGCCTACGTCAATGAAGAGCTTTTCGAGTTTGGGGAAGGAATCGCGAGGCTCGTCCTGATCCATATGGATCACGCCGGCAATGCCGTTCACGAAGCGCACGCGCCCACCGATGAGTGTGTGCACCATGACGCCGCCGATGCTCGTGAAGCGCACGAAGCCGCGCTCTTCGATGTGGGTGGCGATCAGGCCGATCTCATCCAGATGCGCCGCAACCACGATCCGTTGACCTCCGTTCTGCGCCCGACCTTTACGGGCAATCAGGTTCCCCAAAGCATCTATGCGCATATCATCCACAAACGGCGCGATCTCCTGTTGCACGCGCTCGCGGATCGCTCCCTCGTATCCGGAGGGGCCAAAGGTTTGGGTCAGTGCTTCGACCAGCGATTTCATGAGTTCTTCTCCGTTTCTAAAACTTCAGCGGTGAGTTCGTTCAAGGCCTCTTGGAGCAGGCGCAGGGTGTTTTCCCAGTCTTCCAGAAGCGCCAGGGATGCCGGACTGTGTGGGTACCGGCCCGGTACGGAGACGGAGACAGCGGGAATGCCTTCACGCGTGCGCTGGATCGCCCCGGCATCCGTACCACCACCGCCCGGCTGGCGGATCTGGTAGGGGATGTTGTGCCGTTGGGCGACCGCTTCCAGGAAGCGCACCAGGCGCGGGTCGGAGAGGGTCGCGGCGTCGGCGCGATAGATGGCGGGACCGGCACCCAATCGGGTGTTGTAGAAGAGATTCTCATGGCCCTCTGGCGCGGGCAGGTCATGGGCCGGGGTGGAATCTACCGCGATGCCGAGGTGCGGCTGCAGGGCATAGGCAGCCACCGATGCGCCGCGCAGGCCGATCTCTTCCTGCACGGTGAAGGCAGCCTGTAGCTCCAGGTGCGGGGGCGCATTGCGCAGTAGCTCGATCACCGTGGCCACGCCCAGACGATTATCCAGGGATTTGGCGAGGATCGCGGCGCCGAGACGGCGGAAAGGGGTGGCGAACGTCGCCCGACTTCCCAGCTCGGCCTTGCGCCCCGGCCCCAGGTCAATGCGTAGCGATTCCAGGCTTAACTTGCGAGCGCGTTCCTCGGGGGTGGTCAAGTGGATCGGACGGGCGCCGATCACGCCGGGCAGATGATCCTTTCCCACCCAGACCGGTTTCCCTACCAGGTAGCGCTCATCCACGCTGCCTACGGTTTCAAAGCGGTAGAGACCATCGCCATCTTCGGCGACCAGCATGAGGCCGACTTCGTCCATGTGGGCGGCGAGCATCACCCGTAGCCCATCACCGCTTCGGGCGCGGCGGATGGCCAGCACGTTGCCGAGCGCGTCCACGCGCACTTCGTCGGCATGGGGCCGTACTTCTTCCAGCACGATCTGACGCACTTCCCCCTCGTCGCCGGAGACAGCCACGGCATTGCAGAGTCGTTCGAGCAGTGAGAGGAGAGATTCAGGGATCATGGTGTGCTTCAGCTCCAGGTTAATGCTTCTATGAAGGCGCCATCCAGGCGGCACAGGAATTCGGCCAGCAGGCGGCCGGCCCGTTCGATGTCCTTGAGGGCAACCACTTCGACGGGGGTGTGCATGTAACGCAAGGGAATGCTGACCACAGCCGTCGGGATACCCTCCGCTGCCGTTTGCATGGCGTAGGCATCGGTGCCGGAATGGCGCGGGGTGTACTCGACGCTGAAGGGGATTTCCATCTCTTCGGCGATTTCCTTGAGCCGCCGATGGAGGGCCGGGTGGATGTTCGGCCCCCAGGCCAGAACAATGCCTTTGCCCAGCTCGAACGTTCTCCAGTCGTTGGCGCCGGGGCCTTTGGCAAAGGTGACATCTACCGCAATTGCCAGCGTGGGTTGTTCGGCAAAGGCGGAGGTCCTTGCCCCGGCCATGGTCACTTCTTCCTGCACCGTTGCGGCCAGGATCGCATCCCAGTTCAGCGTCCGGCCGCGCAGATGCTGCAGGCAGACGGTCAACGCGGCCACGGAGGCGCGGTTATCCAGACTGTGCCCGGCGATTGTCTCGCCGCTCAGCTCCATTGGAGAGGTGGCGAAAGAGATGATGTCTCCAACACGCACTTTTTGCTCCACTTCGGCGGCCGGCAGGCCGAGGTCTACCCAGAGATGTTCGATGGGAACGACGCCCTCGCCGATCTCCGCCGGCAGGAGTGCGGCCCGCGGCATGACCACGATGCCCGGCAGTGCTTCGCGACCATGAACCGTGACCGGTTGGCCTGGCAGGATGCGTGGGTCTACGCCGCCAACCGCGGTGACGCGCAGAAAACCGTTCACGATCTGGGTGACCATCAGGCCGATAGCGTCCATATGCGCTGCGAGCAGGGCGCGCGGGCGCGGCGCCGCGCCTGTACCAAAGCGCCAGGCATGTACCGATCCCAGGCGTGTGCGTTGCACCCTGTCGGCCAGGGGGCTCCAGGTCTCTTCAATGCGTGCGGCGACGGGCGACTCGTAGCCGCTCAATCCCGGCATGGAAAGCAGATCTTTGAGGAAAGGAAGGATCGTGTTCATGGTGTTGGGATGGGTGTCTCCGTGGAAGTGGGGGATGGGGGGAAGGTACAAGTTGGTTCAGGCGTAGGTGTTGCCGTGGCTGTCGCAGTCCAGGTGGGCGAGGGGGTGAGAGTAGGCGAGGGGGTGAGAGTGAAGGTGGGGGTGGGGGTGAGCGTCGGTGAGGGCGATGGCGTAAGGGTCGGCGAGGGGATCGGGGTGAAAGATGGCGTTGCCGTAGCAGGGAGGAAGGGCGTGAAGGTCGCCGTTGGAGAGGCGGTTGCGGTGGGGGAGGCGGTGAAGGTGGATGTAACGGTGTGGGAGGGGGTGAGCAAGAGCGGGGTGGGGGTGAGCGTCGGAGAGGCCAGGGTGGGGGTGAGGGAGGCACGCAACGTTGGCGTGAATGTGGGCGTTGCTGTGCGTGGCGGAGGGGCCACCTGTACCGCCACCCAGCCCAGACAATAGCACGGGATGGTCCCCAGGATGACCAGGAGCAAAATCAGGCGAATGCGGGCGCGACGTTCATCGTAGTGCACAAGTTGATGATAACATCACTCAGGCTGGAAGACAAGATCAGACCGCGGACGGCAGAATGGACGATGGACCGTGGACGAATTTCAGACTTTGAGAGAGCTGAACGCGTTGTAAAGTTAACGGCCTGCGCTTCACCTGCGCCGCGAAGCGCAGCGGAGCGGCGTCAGGTGCAAGCGCGTGTTAGGCGCTCTCCTAATTTACAACAACCCGATTTGCTTGGCATGTACTGCTATCCTTATCAAATCTCTTTCAAAGGATGTGGTAGTATCTTCTTTGATATTGATGCCGAAAAACGGGCCGTCAGGCTCGCAATATAGAAAGAAGTCGCCTTGTATAGATTGACAGAAAGGACAAGTATTAACCCAATACTTCGCGCCCACAGTTTTGGAAAAACGGTACTGGATATTTTTAGGTCTCGGTAGTATTTTAGGTGCAGAATTATTGTGTAGACCATCTTTAGGCCACGCAAAAACAATAATCTCACGCTTGCACTTCCAACATCTACAAAGTCCGTAACGATAATAATTTGTTGGCAAATCAATGCCATTCGACTTAGCAACTTCTCTGACTTTGCGTTGGAATTTCAAGTAAATAGACTTACAATCTTTACAAGTTACTGGTTTGAATCTATCAGTTAATGGCTTCCAAACAGCAGGATTTTCAATTAACTCTTGCCCATCCAACTCAATGAACGGAACAGCTAATCTGTCAGCCTTAATATTATCTACAGCGTGAGTCACTTTTATCTCAACTATTGCTAGTAGTTCTTCTCCAGCAAGCAATGCGATATCAGCAATAAGCCCGTTTGCCAATCTGTATTCCATAACTGCTTTTTCAACTTTGTTTGGTAAGGGTTGAGAGACAATCGAACCACAAATCTGACACTTTCTTTGAAGCACAGGGGCAGTACTTCTACCTTCTTTCCACTCAGACACCGATTTTTGTACAAGCAATTTAGCAGTTTGATGAACAATAGTTTCTTGAGTGCAAATCTCGCTCGCTTTATGTGCGAAATGCGCTATCCGAACTTGACCTTGTTTCAGAATCACGGATGCTTGACAAGCGGGACAAAAATATTCCCTGCTTTTATCTGCATTTGCAGGTGAATGAAGCCTACCTTCTCTATCAACGGCCAATGGAACGCGCAAATCTGTCATAAGTAGGTATTTCGCTAATCGCCAGAGCGCCTAACGGCCCGCGCTTCAGCCGCCGTGAGCGAGCGCAGCGAGCAAAGTGGTCGGCTGGATGCGCATGTTAGGCGCAGTCTCCTTTCATACACCAAGAATAGCGGACAACGCTTTCGCTACCTGTTGAAGGTATGGCTCATCTAAATGTCCAAGCACCTTGATGATCCGACGCTTGTCAATCACCCGTATCTGCTCACAAAGTACAACTGAATCTTGACTCAAGCCGCCGACACCTGCCGGAACAAACACATGCGAAGGCAAAAGCGCCCGCCGAATCTTTGTTGTAAACGGTGCAACGATGGTATGGGGACTAACGGCGTTGGCACGGTCAATCTGTAACACGACGGCGGGACGCACCCCTGCTTGCTCCGTGCCAACCACTGGGTTAAGTCGCATAATACAACATCCCCACGCGTGACGCTTACCATTGAATTTCTCCGCGTGCCAGACGATTCTCATAGTCTTCAAGTCCAGCCAAGTAATCGGAGAAACCCGATTCGGAGAGTTCCAGTGCTTCCGTAAACTGATTCCATAGTTGCCAGCGAGTAACATCTTGTCTCATCAGTAAGAAATCTACGAAATCGCTCACTTCTTGGATAAGCGATTCGGGCAACTGGCGAATCTTGGTTACAGTCATATCGTAGATACTCATTCGTTTGCTCCTTCTTGCTTGTCGCTGCGCCTAAGTATGGTTTTAACCGCAACTTGCCTTATAACCGCCTGTAGTGGTCTGTCACAGATGAAATTGAAATCACGCCACTTTGAAAACTACCCCATTAGTGGGAACCAAAAGCCTTTAAGAGCCTTTTCACCCACATATGGGGTATTTCGTGCAGTGCGATTACACACTTTTACGCATGACAGACCAGTAGCTTGCAAATGTCAAAAACGCGCTGTAATCCCTGCAATGCGCCACCTAAACCGCAAACTCTTGATTTGATTATACATTCATTTTTCAGAATGTCAACACTCTCGTGGTCTGTCACAGATGAAATTGAAATCACGCCACTTTGAAAACTACCCCATTAGTGGGAACCAAAAGCCTTTAAGAGCCTTTTTCACCCACATATGGGGGTATTTCGTGCAGTGCGATTACACACTTTTACGCATGACAGACCAGTAGTTACGCTTATGAGGCAAATAGCTGGTAGGCACTGAGGAAAGCCGCGAACTCTCATCCAATCGAATCGGAGCGGAAATGGCTGCCACGGCTGCGACGATTATGACGCGCGGCCTGGGCGACGATCAAGGCTGCTTCCACTGCATTCCGCAATCCGATCAAACCATCACTGAGTTTTGTGGCGCGGTAAAAGGTTTCGATCTCGTTCTGCAGATGACGCAATTCTCGAATAGCACGGGAGAGCCGTTCCTCCGCTCGCACGATTCCAACATAATGCCACATGATGTTCTGGATCGTCTGCATATCTCCCTGGATCAGCGTAGGGTCCATGTCCTGCGTCAATCCTGATTCGTCCCAGGGGGGAATTTCATCCGGAGATGGGAGGGGAACCAGTGCGCCGTTCTCCAGATGGGCTTCAATATCCTGAGCCGCTCGCCCTCCCCAAACCAGTCCCTCCAGCAGCGAGGTGGAGGCCAGACGATTGGCCCCATGCACACCTGTACAGGCTACTTCACCCACGGCATACAGTCTATGGATGTTTGTTCTTCCCCAGTTGTCCACTGCCACGCCGCCACAAGCATAGTGCGCCGCTGGTACAACCGGAATCGGCTCCTGGGTGATGTCTATTCCAACCCGCTTACATTCGGCGTAGATATTGGGGAAACGTTGACGAATGCGCTCAGCCGGCAGGCGCGAGGCAATATCCAGCAACACATAAGAATAGCCGTGCTCTTCCATCTCTGTATGAATGGCGCGGGTGACAATATCCCGCGGCGCCAGGTCCTTCCATTCCGGGGAGTATTTTTCCATAAAAGGCTGGCCGGTGGGGGTGAGTAAAATGCCTCCTTCTCCGCGGACGGCCTCGCTGATGAGGAAGCCTTCCGCACCAGGGATGGCGAGCGCGGTGGGATGAAACTGAATGTACTCCATGTTGATAAGGCGCGCACCAGCCCGGTGCGCCATCGCCACCCCATCTCCACGCGCTCCCGGTGGATTGGTGGTGTTGCGGTAGATGCGCCCAAGTCCGCCTGTGGCGAGAATGGTAGCAGCCGCCAGGAAACGATGCACGCTTCGTTCGCGCTGATCGAAAACATAAGCCCCATAACAGGTGATCGGCTCATAGACCCGTAGTGGATTGCGCGAATGATGGGGAAACGTGATCAGGTCTACGGCGGTGGCATGGGTGACCAGCTCGATGTTCGGGAATTTACGCAGGGCCGCGATCAGTGCTTCAATGATGGCCCGCCCTGTGCCATCCCCCACATGGAGAATACGTCGCCGTGAGTGTGCCGCTTCTTGCCCCCATTCCGGCTCTCCATCCTTTGCGTCAAAGCGCAGGCCGGCGATTTCGACGAGAATTCTCTGCAGCCATTGAGGCCCTTCTTCTGCCAGAAGGCGCGCAGCAGCCGGCAGACTGGCGCCGGCGCCTGCTCTGAGAATATCTTGCATCAGAAGCTCTGCACTATCCTCCGGCCCGCGGCCGACAATTCCCCCTTGAGCGTAGCGGGTATTTGACTCGCAGGCGTCGGCGGCTCGGGTGATCAGGATAATCCGCCGTCGAGGATTTTGTGCCAGTTGAAGTGCGGCCGTCGCTCCGGCAATACCGGAACCAATGATGAGCACATCGGCGATCTTCATTCGTTTTCTCCGACACCTTAGCCAATTTCAATCATTCTCTTCAGGGCCTGATAGGCCCTTGCACGAATTTCCTCCGGTATCTCGATCACATAGCGGTTAAATCTGAGCGCATCTCGCGTATTTTCCAGGGTGATCATGTTCATGTGGGGACAGCGCACCATGCAGAGACGCAGCATGTCCTTATCCGGATTGGCCGCCGCAATGTTATCAGCCATAGAACACTCAGTCAGCAGGAGGTAGTGGGGAGCATTGGATTGCTGAACGTAACGGATCATAGCATTGGTCGAGCCAGAAAAATCAGCCGCTGCCACTACCTCAGGACTGCATTCGGGGTGAGCAAGTACCACGACGTCCGGGAATTGCGCCCGGATGGTCTCAATATCCTTCACCGTGAATTTCTCATGTACCTCACAGCGTCCATGCCATCCAATGATCTGATAGTCCAGCTCTGTGTCTTCGACAACAAAATCGGGCGGGGTGGGGAAAATAATGTGTTTCCCGGTCTCGCGGGCGACATTCCTCGCCAGATATTCATCCGGCAAGAAGATAATGGTGTCGGAATGAAGCGACTCGACGACGGCCACAGCATTCGATGAGGTACAGCAAATGTCACTTTCAGCTTTCACATCCGCATAGGTATTCACGTAACTGACGACCGGCACACCAGGAAAACGCGCCTTGAGTGCACGCACATCTTCTGCGGTGATCGAGGAAGCCAGAGAGCAACCCGCTTTGTCCGAGGGCAGGAGTACAGTCCTGGTCGGATTGAGGATCTTGGCTGTTTCGGCCATGAAGCGAACACCGCAAAACACAATCACATCTTTATCTGTCTGGGCCGCTTTGCGCGAGAGGTCGAGCGAGTCACCGGTAAAATCGGGGACCGAATAGAAGAGGGCCGGTTCCATGTAGTTATGGCCGAGAATCACTGCGTTGCGCTCTCGTTTGAGGGCGTTGATCTCAACGGCCAGCTCAGCCTTATAGCGAAGCTCTACATCCGGAACGATCTTTTCCAGTTTTGCTTTCAGAGATTGATACATTTTCTCCACTTCAGGGTTCATATTTCCCCTCCTGCACATAATCAAAACTGAGATCAAAGACTCTGACGGAATGCGTGAGCGCCCCGCAGGAGATAAAATCCACGCCGGTTTCAGCGACGGCGCGCACGTTTTCGAGGGTGATATTGCCTGAGGCCTCCAGTTTGACGCGTCCGGCAACCAGACGCACCGCTTCACACATCATTTCCAGAGACATGTTATCCAGCAAGATGCGATCAATTCCCAATTCAAGCGCTTCACGCACATCCTCCAGGGTGCGCGCTTCAACTTCGACAGGCAACCCCGGCGCCCCCGCGCGAGCGCGGGTAACCGCTTCGGTGATCGAGCCGACGAAGTCAATGTGGTTATCCTTGATCAAGCTCATATCATAAAGACCAAAACGGTGATTTTGCCCGCCTCCGCGACGCACAGCCAGTTTGTCAAGAATACGAAGACCGGGGGCCGTTTTAAGGGTATCCAGAATGACGGCTTTGGTGCCGGAAACTGTCTCTACAAATTGCCTCGTCAATGTGGCGATCCCGGACATGCGACCCAGGAAGTTGAGGGCAGTACGCTCCGCAGTCAAGAGACTATGGGCGCGCCCGTGGACAATGGCCAGTATCTGGCCACGCCGAACCCAGGCGGATTCTTCCACCTGCGGATAGAACTTCACTTCAGGGTCTACGGCATGATAAACAGCCTGAGCCACATCCAGGCCGGCGATTACCCCCTCCTGTTTGGCCAGAATGTGCCCGCGCATCATTGCTTCAGGCGGAACGATACTGTTCGTGGTGACATCGCCTGGACCAATGTCTTCTGCCAGAGCACGCTGAATCGCTTCCAGCCATTCAGGGGGCACAGAAAGAGAATCTTCGCTCATTCTTTCTCTTTACGAGGACAAGCAATTGCGAGAATTGGTCAAGAGGTGGGGATGGTTACGACAAACTTTCAAAATGTCCTACGAGGCGGAGCACTTCAAAGCCTTCGGCATATGGACGTTCGGCAATGACTCCGTTTCTCAGGAGTGTGCTTTTAATGATCTCCGGCGAAAAATAATGTTTATCCGCATATGTTTTATAGCAGGCCAGCGCTTCTAATTTCGCCTGCACATCTTCTTCGGAGACCTCTACCAGGAACTGGGGGAAAAAGCCGTGGCTGGAGCGCAGGATTTCAAATCCAAGCAGCGTGACGCCGCGAAAGGCACGCAGAGCTTCCTCCGTAACCACGTTGTGATCCTGATGGACATCCTGCCGGCTGTGGACGAAGACGATTTCAGGGCGAAAATCACGACGCAGGCGCAACAGGTAATCGAGGATGTCCTGACGCGTCTCGGCGAAATGGCGGGTCGTGAAGGGGCCGAGGAGCACCCGCTCTCGCGGCACTCCCAGGCGCTCCATGCTGGCATACATCTCCTCAAGGAGGCCGCTGAGCGCGGGATTTTTCTGATTATCCGAAAGTGTGACGCACAACACCTCGCTCTGATGGGCTACCTGATGCAGTAACGCGCCGCATCCCAACTCGATGTCATCCGGATGGCACCCCAGGAAGAGAAGGCGTCTGGCAGCAAAGAACATGGGAGCTCCTATTTCGTGGCGATGAAGCCGCCAACCACTTTGGTCATGACGATTTTTCCTTCACGGGCGATCCAGGCGCGCGCTTCGCGCTCAATGGCCTGCATCAGATTTTCAAATTCCTGCTTGCTCTGGAAGAGAGGTTTCCAGAGCTTGCGGTCCTCAGAGAGGGAAGCACGGGTATATTCCAGGAACGGTTCGACGGTTTCAAAGGTGAGAGGGTTTTCAAAGATGTGCACCTCTACCTGTCGGAAGAGGTCGCGCATGGTGTTCAGGATCAGGGAAGCATAGCGCGAGGAACCCGGCATGGGAGGAATGGGTTTGCCAGAAGCCGCTCGAATGATGTCATAGAATACTTTTTTGTTTTCTGGCATGGGGCCAGTGGTGAACAGGCGCCCCCCTGTCTTGAGCACCCGGTGCATCTCGCGCAGCGTGAAGGGGATGTCCCCGGCGTAGTAGATGGCAAAGGAGCAGGAGACCAGGTCGAATTGTTCGGCATCAAATGGGAAGGGCTGGTTGAAATCCAGTTCCATGAAGCGAATAGACGCACCCCGTCGGGCATTTTCGGCACGCGCTTTTTCCAGAAGCTCCTGAGAAATATCTCCGCCGGTGATCGAGGCTTTGCCAGCGGTTTTTTCCCAGTAAAGGAAGCACTGCTTTCCGGCGCCACAGCCCACATCCAGGATGACATCGTCAGGAGAGGGCTGAAGCAATTCGATCATCCATTGATCAATATCCCGCGCACCGTATTTCTGGTGAATGTCAATGCGCGTCAGCAAATCCTTAGCAGTTTCCTGGTATTCAATCGTCATTTGTATTCTCCTGTATTCTGTTTTTGTGTGTCACTATGAGTTACCACACGATTTTATCATATGTGCCTGGTGGACGGGCCTGTAGGGGCAAAAGGGTACTGTATCATGCGTTCAAGAAATTCGCAGCGAGTCGCCCGAAAGCCATGAAAAACCCTCCGCCTCCTGTCATTGCGAGCGCAGCGCATGTCCCGAGCCCAGCGTGGGGAAAGCAATCTCCTGGCCGATAGGGGGATTGCTTCGCCGCCTGCGGCGGCTCGCAATGTAACGGTAGAAAATTTTCTACCGCAATAAG
>Ga0081479_111284_pt1 | contig 40270 bp, 36 predicted proteins | sample MamHotmetagenome_FD_70984 | JGI IMG/M metagenome (GOLD analysis project Ga0081479, IMG submission 70984) | Hot spring cone microbial streamer communities from Mammoth Hot Spring (Liberty Cap Streamers), Yellowstone National Park, USA - T=72 v2... | ecosystem: Environmental > Aquatic > Thermal...
GCAGGCGGCGAAGCAATCCCCCTATCGGCCAGGAGATTGCTTTCCCCACGCTGCGCTCGGGACATGCGCTGCGCTCGCAATGACAGGAGACAGAGGTTTTTTCATGGCTTTCGGGCGACGCGCTGCGAATCTCTCGAACGCATGATACAGTACCTCATTCGTCTTTTGCTTGACAGATTCGCCCATCTCGTATAAAATCTTTCTCGCTGTTGGGCCTGTGGCTCAGTTGGGAGAGCGCCTCAATCGCACTGAGGAGGTCAGGGGTTCGAATCCCCTCAGGTCCACAGGAAAGAACAGGGGCCCATAGCGCAGTTGGGAGCGCGTCTCAATGGCATTGAGAAGGTCGAGGGTTCGAATCCCTCTGGGTCCACCTGAACATACCCCCAAGGCCAGGATCGGAGTAGTAAGTCATCCCGGCAGCGAGCAGGGAGAGCGAGGTGGAAGCCCTGCAGGCGCCCAACGGGAGCGCCACCAAGACTGAACTCGCCGATCGCCTCACGGCAGGCCGTCACGGTGAACCCCTCCAGTAGCCGTGACCGGGTCGCCCGTTACAGCGAAAAGAGATGCGGTCGAAATCCCTTCGACCGAATCAGGGTGGTACCGCGGAGTCCCCTTCGTCCCTGAGACGAGGGGATTTTTTGTAATCCAGAAAGAACGCCCAAAACAGGAGGTCTTATGCCCATCCCCAAATCTGATTTCATCTGGTTTGATGGTCGCCTTGTCCCGTGGGATGATGCCAATGTCCATGTAACCACGCACGCCCTGCACTACGGCTCAAGCGTGTTTGAAGGCATCCGCGCTTACCCCACCCCGCGCGGCCCGGCCATCCTCGGATTGAAGCCTCACCTCCAGCGCTTCTTCGATTCGGCAAAGATCATGCGCATTCATATCCCTTTCCGCCTGGAGGAACTGGAGCAGGCGGTCATCGAAACCGTGCGCCGCAATCGGCATCAAGGATGTTATATCCGCCCCCTGGCCTTCCGCGGGAGCGAGACCTTCAGCCTGAACGCGCGCGTGTGCCCCACCCATGTCGTCATCATCACCTTTGAATGGGGGCGCTACCTGGGCGCCGAGGCCATTGAAAAAGGGGTAGATGTGATGGTTTCCTCCTGGCGACGAATGGCCACCGACACCTTCGCCCCCATGGCCAAAGCGGGAGGGAACTATGTGAATTCCCAGTTTATCGCCATGGAGGCCGCCGACAATGGCTTTGTGGAGGGGATCGCCCTGGACGTGAATGGCTTTGTCAGCGAGGGAAGCGGTGAAAACATCTTCGTCGTCTATCGCAGTGAAATCTTCACCCCACCGGTCTCTGCCTCTGCCCTGATGGGCATCACCCGCCACTATGCCATTACCCTGGCCCAGGAAATGGGCTACCGCGTGCGCGAGGAGAACATCCCACGGGAGATGCTCTACGTCGCCGATGAAATCTTCTTCACCGGCACAGCCGCCGAGATCACCCCCATTCGCTCTGTGGATCGTATCCCGGTGGGCCACGGCGAACGCGGCCCGATCACGCGACGCATTCAGGAAGAATTCTTTGCCATCGTCACAGGCGAAAAACCTGACCGCTTCGGCTGGTTGACATTCGTAAACGAGGAGGGATGATGACCCGACCGTATGAACCTCAAAAAATCGAAAAAAAATGGCAAGAGAAGTGGGAAGCTGATAAGCTCTATCGCGCCGTCATAGATCACTCCCGTCCCAAGCACTATGCCCTGACCATGCTCCCTTATCCCAGCGGCGATCTGCACATCGGCCACTGGTACGCCATGACCCCTTCCGATGCACGCGCCCGCTTTATGCGTATGCGCGGCTATAACGTGATGTTCCCTATGGGGTTTGATGCCTTCGGCCTGCCGGCAGAGAACGCCGCTATCAAGCACGGCATCCACCCGAAAGAATGGACCTACAAGAACATTGAGCGCATGCGCAAACAACTTCGCAGCATGGGCGCCATGTTCGACTGGGAACGCGAGGCCATCTCCAGCGATCCAGAATACTACCGCTGGACACAATGGTTCTTCATCCAGCTCTATAAACATGGCCTGGCCTATCGCGCCTTGGGGCCGGTAGACTTTTGCCCGACCTGCAATACCACCCTGGCACGCGAACAGGTACAGGGAGAAGATCGCCATTGCGAACGCTGTGGCACGCCAGTCGTGCGCAAAGAGCTGGAGCAATGGTTCTTCCGCATTACGCGCTACGCCGAGGAACTGCTCGATTTCAGCCCATTGGACTGGCCTGAGAAAATACGCGTTGCGCAAACGAACTGGATTGGCCGTTCAGAAGGGGCAACCGTCACGTTCCACACCGAGCAAGGCGATCCGATCCAGATTTTCACCACCCGCCCGGATACGCTCTGGGGGGCGACGTTCATGGTGCTGGCGCCCGAACACCCGCTTGTGGATAAGATCACCACGCCAGAGCAGCGCCCTGCCGTTGAGCAATACCGCTATGAGGCCTCGCGCCTCTCCGATATTCAGCGCGAAGCCAAAGATAAAGAGAAAACCGGCGTTTTCACCGGCGGCTATGCCATTAATCCGGTCAATGGGGCGCGCATTCCGATCTGGATTGCGGACTACGTGCTGATGACCTATGGCACCGGCGCCATCATGGCCGTACCAGCACACGATGAGCGCGACTTCGCTTTCGCCCGCAAGTACCATTTGCCGGTCATTCCGGTTATCCAGCCAGTGGATGAGCAGGGCCATCCGATAGAACCCATCCTCGACGGAGATACGATGACCAGCGCCTACACGGGCGGCGGCGTGATGATCAACTCCGGCCCGCTCAGCGGCACGCGAGTCACCGAGGAGAAGGGGAGCAAAAACCCTGGCATTATGGCCACGATCCGTTACCTGGAAGAGAAAGGCATCGGGCACTTCGATGTCTCCTACCGGCTGCGAGACTGGTTGATCTCGCGGCAACGTTACTGGGGCGCGCCGATCCCCATGATCTATTGCGAAAAGTGCGGTTGGAATCCGGTGCCGGAAGAACAATTACCGGTGCTCTTGCCTGAGGATGTCGAATGGAAACCGACCGGAGAAAGCCCGCTCAAATTCCACCCCACCTGGAAATACACCACCTGCCCGCAATGCGGCGGCCCGGCGGAGCGCGAAACAGATACTATGGATACCTTCATGTGCTCCTCCTGGTATCACCTGCGCTACCTCAGCCCCCATTACGACCTCTACCCCTTCGATCCGAAGGAATACGATTACTGGATGCCTGTAGATACCTATACCGGCGGCAGCGAACATGCAACCATGCACCTGATCTACACCCGCTTCTTCCACAAAGCCTGCCGCGATATGGGCATCACCAAAGGGCCGGAGCCGATGATCCAGTTGCGAAATCAAGGCATGGTGCTGGGCGCAGATGGCGAGAAGATGTCAAAATCGCGCGGCAACGTGGTCGCGCCGGATGACCTGGTCGAACGCTACGGGGCGGATACGGTGCGCGCCTACCTGATGTTCTTCGCGCGCTGGGAGCACGGTGGTCCCTGGTCTTACGAAGGGATTGAGGGAACCCATCGCTGGCTGCGCCGCGTTTGGACGCTCTTCACGACCCCTGTCTCCGGCCCTGCAACCGCAACCCCGGAGACCTTGCGCACCCTGCGCCGCAAGGTCCATCAGACGCTGCGCTCCGTCACACGGGATTTTGAAAACTTTGAGTTCAACACCATTATCTCCTCCCTGATGGAGTTGCTGAATAACCTGCAAAAAGCTTTCGAGCAGGGCGCAGGCGGTTCGCCAGAGTGGGAAGAAGCGGTAGATATTTACCTGCGGATGCTGGCCCCTGTCTGTCCCCATATTGCCGAAGAGCTATGGACAGAAGTGCTGGGCAAGCCCTATTCGATCCATGTGCAATCCTGGCCACAGGTGGATGAAGAAGCCACGCGTGAGGAGCAGATCACCATCCCGGTCCAGGTTAACGGAAAAGTCCGCGATCGCATTACAGTTCCCGTGGATGCAGATGAAGAAACCATCAAAAATGCTGCCCTGGAAGCGGCTGGCGTGCGCAGATTCCTGAACGGGAAGCAACCTCGCCAGATCATCGTTGTACCCAAACGGATGGTCAGCATCGTGATCTGAAAAGTCTGCATCGGGCTGAGGGCTCAACAAATCCTTGACGACCCGATGGCATCGGGTTATAATCCGCCCTGTGTTCATCCTATCCCCTTGACAAGCGCGTGAGGAAGCAAGCTCACGACGCTTGTCTTTGCTTGTCTTTCAGTAGAAAGCAAACAAGCATCTGGCCTGCCACTTTCTGGCAGACCTTGAAGGGCCTGCGATACTCGGATTCGTACATTCTTCCAGGGAGAGCCAGCAGTGGAAACAAAAGAATTAGTCGCCCTCCGTATCAGTCTCGCCTCACCCGAAACCATCCTTTCCTGGTCGCATGGGGAGGTGCTTAAACCAGAAACCATCAACTACCGGCGCCTGCGCCCGGAGAAAGATGGCCTTTTCTGTGAAGTCATTTTTGGCCCGACACGGGATTATCAATGCTATTGTGGCAAATACAAGAGTGCACGCTACAAGGGGATTACCTGTGACAAATGCGGCGTTCAGGTGACAAAAGCCGAGGTGCGGCGCGAGCGCATGGGGCACATCGCACTGGCCGCGCCCGTCGCTCACATCTGGTACACCCGCCGCGTTCCTTCCTACGTGGGCCTCTTGCTGGATATTTCACGGCGCAATCTGGATCGCGTCCTGTATTTTGCGCAATATATCGTGACCTATGTGGACGAAGAGGCGCGGCAAAAAGCGCTCAAGCGTCTGGAAGACGAAATTTCTGTTTCCGTTCGTGAACAGGAATCACAGATTAATTCTAAGATTGCGGAGATCAAAATACGGCGCGATCGCACTCTGGCCGAGCTACGCCAGCGACAGGAAGAGATCGAACGTGCCTACGAGGAGCGCATCGCCGAGCAGTTAGACCCGGTCATCAAAGAAGGGCAGCGCCTGGAGCGCCTTCTCCAGGAGCAGATCGGTCAGGTGGCCGGCAAAACCATCGCCTTTGAAGCCAGCGGAGAGGTGATCATCCAGGCAGGCGAAAAAATCTCCCCTGCCCATCTCAGCCGCGTGCAGCAGGTCGTCCGCAGCCATTTAGAGGGCCTGGAAAATCAACTTCGGGAACATAAGGAGCGCGAACTGGAAGAAATTAAGATGGAGATCGCTCGCGTGCGCGCCGAGGCGGAAGAGCAAATGGAGGCGCTTCGCCGCCAGCTCGAAGATCAGAACTTCGCCTCGCAAAACCAGAACGCCCGCCTGCGCGATGAACTCCTCGAACTTCGCCCCCTGACCTTCCTGAGCGAAAGCCGCTACCGCGAACTGAAGCAACGCTGGGGACAGGTCTTCCGCGCCGATATGGGCGCAGAAGCGATCTATGACATCCTGCGCCGCCTTGACCTGGATAAGCTGGCCGATGAACTCTGGCATGAAATCCGCACCACCAAATCCAAGCAAAAGCGGAAAAAGGCGACCACCCGCCTGAAACTCGTGGAGGCCTTCCGTCGCTCGGGCAATCGGCCAGAATGGATGATCCTGACGGTGCTCCCTGTGATCCCCCCTGAGCTGCGCCCCATGGTGCAGCTCGATGGCGGGCGCTTCGCCACCTCCGATCTCAACGATCTGTACCGCCGGGTGATCAACCGCAACAATCGCCTGAAGCGGCTGCTGGAGCTGGGCGCCCCCGATGTGATCATCCGTAACGAAAAGCGTATGCTCCAGGAGGCGGTGGATAGCCTGATTGATAACAGTCAGCGTGGCAAAGCCCTCAGCCGCCGCGGACGGCGCGAACTCAAATCCCTGAGCGATATGCTCAAAGGAAAGAAGGGACGCTTCCGACGCAATCTGCTTGGCAAGCGCGTGGATTATTCGGGGCGCTCGGTGATCGTGGTGGGGCCACAGCTCAAGCTCCATCAATGCGGCCTGCCCAAGACGATGGCGCTGGAGCTTTATCGCCCCTTCGTCATGGCGCGCCTGGTGCAGCGCGGCTTTGCCAATAACATCAAAGGCGCGCGTCGCCTGATCGAACGCGGGCGGCCGGAGGTCTGGGAAGTGCTCGAAGAAGTGATCAAGGAGCGTCCCGTGCTGTTGAACCGCGCTCCCACCCTGCACCGTCTGAGCATCCAGGCCTTTGAGCCGGTCTTGATCGAAGGCTCCGCCATTCAGCTTCATCCACTGGTATGTACCGCCTTCAATGCCGATTTCGATGGCGACCAGATGGCCGTCCACGTGCCGCTTTCCCAGAAGGCGGTCCAGGAAGCGCGCGAACTGATGCTTTCATCCAGGAATTTGCTCAAGCCCGCGGATGGAGAGCCGATCATTTCGCCCTCGAAAGACATGGTGCTGGGTATCTTCTACCTGACCATGCTCCACCGTGAGCCGCATAAAGGGGATGGCCGCGCCTTCGTGGATATGGATGAGGTCGCCATGGCCTACCAGCTTGGACAGGTGGAGATACATACACGTATCAAGGTATGGGTGCAGACCTGGTACGATGATCAGGGCATGCGTCTGAAGCAGCCGCGCCGTGTGCTCCTGGATACGACGGTCGGGCGCGTTTTGCTCAACCAGGTATTACCGCCCGAAATGCAATTTGTCAATCGTTTGCTCGATAAGGGCGGTGTAAAGGATTTGATCGCTGAGGTCTATGAGATCTGTGGCCAGGAGGTCACCACGGAGGTTGCGGATCGCATCAAGGACCTTGGATTTGAGTATGCCATGCGCTCCGGGGTCACGCTGGCCGTTTCCGACATTACCATCCCGCCGGATCGTGAGCAAATCATCCAGGAAGCGTTGCAGCAGATCGAACTCGTGCAGCGGGATTTCCGGCGCGGCCTGCTGACGGAGCAGGAGCGCAATGAGCGCGAGATCGAAGTCTGGCAAAAGGCGACCGAGCGCGTGGCAGAGGCTGTCAAACGTCACATGAACCCGGAGGGCAACCTCGCCACCATGGCCAACTCCGGCGCCACCAAAGGGGGATTTTCCACCATCTCCCAGCTCGCCGGTATGCGCGGCCTGATGGCCGATCCGGCCGGGCGCATCATCCCGCTGCCGATTCGTTCCAACTTCCGCGAGGGCCTCACGGCGCTGGAATACTTTATCTCCACGCATGGCGCGCGCAAAGGCCTGGCGGATACCGCGCTGCGCACGGCAGATGCAGGTTACCTGACACGGCGCCTGGTGGACGTGGCCCAGGATGTGATCATCAACGAGTATGACTGCGGCACGCGGGAATACTTCGTCATTCGCAAATCGGACGATGTGGCCGGTCAGTCTATGGGTGCACGCATTTACGGGCGTGTGCTCGCCGACCGGGTGATCGATCCAAAGACCGGTGAGGTGCTCGCAGAGCGAGATGATGTGCTGGATCACGAGCTAACGCGCAAGATCGTGGCTGCCGGCGTGAGCGAAGTGAAGGTACGCTCGCCGCTCACCTGCGCCCTGCAATATGGCGTTTGCGCCAAATGTTATGGCATAGACCTCGGCCGCGGCACGATGGTGGAGCTTGGCACAGCGGTAGGCATCATTGCCGCCCAGTCCATCGGCGAACCGGGTACCCAGTTGACCCTGCGCACCTTCCACACCGGCGGCGTGGCCGCAGGCGGCGATATTACCACCGGTCTGCCGCGCGTGGAAGAACTCTTTGAGGCTCGCAAACAACCCAAAGGAGAGGCCATCGTTGCTGAAATCGCAGGCACGGTGGGCATTTACCAGTCTGACCGTTATGCGGATATACGCGAAGTGCACATCATCCACAGTGAATTGATCAGCGATACCTACAATATCCCGCGAGACTGGACGGTCGTGGTAGAAGATGGGCAGGAAGTTCGGGCCGGTGCAGTCCTGGCAGTCAAAGAAGACGCTTCCATCGTTGCCCAACATGGCGGACGCGTCCGCCTGGAGGGAGGAAATGTGGTCGTCTCCTATGACCAGCGGGAGGAGCGGGTGTATGAAGTGCCGGTTTCTGTGCGCCTGCTGGTGAAAGATGGGGATCGGGTTGAGCCAGGTCAGCCGCTCACCGAGGGTTCGTTGAATCCTCACCGCATCCTGCGCATTCAGGGACGCGAAGCCTGCCAGCTCTATATGCTAAGTGAAATCCAGAAAGTCTATCGTTCCCAGGGGCAGAACATTCATGATAAGCACTTCGAGATCATCCTGCGCAAGATGATGAGCAAAGTGCAGATCATTCGCCCCGGCGATAGCGGCTACCTGCCCGGCGATCTGGTGGATCGGCTGGAAATTCGGCGCATCAATGAGCAATTGCTCGCGGAAGGCAAACAGCCGGCGCGCTATGTGGAAGTGCTCCTGGGCGTGACCAAGACCTCGCTGAACACAGACTCCTTCCTGGCGGCCTCTTCCTTCCAGCACACGATCAAAGTCCTGGCGGAAGCGGCGATTTCCGGAGCTACCGATCCACTGTACGGTCTGAAAGAGAACGTCATCATCGGAAAGCTCATTCCGGCGGGCACCGGCTTCCGCCCTGATCGCCTGAAGCGATTGCAACAGCTCAAGAACAATGTGAACTGGTTAGACTCCACGGATAGCACAGCGGGAGATTAGCACGTGAACCTGCGCAGCGGCGTTGACCTGGTTTCTGTGGAGCGGTTTTCCGCCGCCTTGCAGCGCCATGGTCAGCGCCTGCTGCAACGACTTTTCACGGAAACCGAAAGACAGCAGAGCGGCGGGCGAACGGAATCGCTCGCCGTTCGCTTTGCGGCCAAAGAGGCGGCGGCCAAGGCGCTGGGCTGCGGCATTGGGGAAATCGGATGGCGGGAGATGGAAGTCGTAGAGGACGAAAAAGGAGCGCCGCATCTCCGTTTTCACGGGAACGCGGCGCAGAAAGTACATCAGCAGAAATGGGTGAGCTGGTCACTCAGCCTGACCCATGCCCAGGGAATGGCCCTGGCGATGCTGGTTGCCCTGTGCGATGAGTCTCCTTTGGCTACGGGGGGAGATCAACCTGCGCCCAGCGGCGCCACAGAGCGAGATTTGCCGGCGCGTTGAGCCTGTTCGTTCTCTTCGATCCCGATCCAGAAATGGCCGGGCAGGACGGCGCGATAAGCACGGATGACAATTCCCCGCTCCCCCGCTTTGACAGGCAGATTTTGCTCTCCCTGTAGCATGGTCGGATGTACCAGACACAGATTCGGCTCGCGTCCGTATTTCCGCCGATAGTATTCGACGGCTCGCTGCACCTTGCCCAGGAGCGAGGTATGGGGATCGTTATCAAACCAGAGCATTCCAACGTTCATTGGCGACCTCCAGACTCTTCAGGATTCCAGAAACGTAGCCAGTGATCTCCCTCCACCAGGGCATATTCGGCGGGAGGGCGCAGTTCTCCCAGCACAGGATCGGGAGGCAGGGAGAGGAGTTGGGTGAACTGCTGCACCTGACGTGAATCGGCCATGCGGGCGAAGAGATGGGTGTGGAACTGACCCGTCCAGGGGAGCATTTGTAGATCGAAAAAGTGCTGTGGCGTAAGGGTGGCAACTGTCCAGATTCTGCGCTTTGGCCCTCGCCCCAGGAGCCACTGCAGGTGCAGGCGAATTTCGTATTCCAGGTTTTGCACCAGGCTCAAATCGTCCAGCAAAAGCAAGGTAAACCCTTTCCCCGCAGTCGGGGTTTGGGACCCCTGCCCCGCAAGCGGGGTTGAGGGTTCGTGCTCGCGATCGGCGTGGGCGCGGGCTGCCAGGGCATAGATCACATCCGCGGCCTTACTCGCTGAGGCCGCGAAAACCCCGTCACAATGAGGGGCCTGGCGCAAGTCTTCCCATTCCTCCACCCGCGGTGTGATGACAACGAAGCGAAACGTCGCCGCGTCTTTGGCATAGACCAGTGCATGGGCAACAGTGCGTAGCAAATGCGTTTTACCGCTCCCCGCATCGCCAATGACCAGCAGGGAACCGACGGCCGCATTGCCGAGGTCGAGCAACAGAGGCAATCCATCCTGCGCCACCCCGAAGAAGACCGCATTCCGCGGTAAGGGGAGGTACTCCTCCAGGATTTCGGGCAGGGTTGGGCGATGTATCGCCTGAAGCTCCTCGCGTAGCTCGGTCAGGGCCTGATAAAAGAGGGAAGAGAGAATTGGCTCGTCCATATTTAGAACATCTGTTCTAAATATATCTCAAAAGGAGGGGTTTGTCAAGGGGGGAAAACTCTGGTGATTGCCCACATCTTTTACGCCCCCTTATTTGGGCAACGGAGCTCCTTGACAACGGCACATTTGCCGGGCAAAAAAACAGGATCAAGCTCGCAAAATCCCTGACCCCCTGCCATTTCTCAGACTTGTGGGCAATCCCCAGTCCCAAAAACCTTGTCAAAATTCCTCCTCTGTGATAACATATCCCTGTGCATTTCAAGATGCCCTCGACTCCCGCATGGTTTTATGGCTATTATTTCTTTTACGCCTCCCACCGCGCGCGGGGTCGGGTCATCACGCCGTAAGTCCTTCTTATACCGTATCGAATGTCAGGCGTGGGATAGACCCCACGCCTGATTTGTTTTTCGGAAGGAGGTTGTTATGCCTGTTCGTGCCATTCGAGGGGCCACAACGGCCAGCGAAAATTCCCCCGAAGCGATCTGGGAGGCCACCCAGGAACTGCTCACCACCCTGTTAGAGGCCAATCAATTGTCGCAGGAGGCGGTTGTCAGTGCCATTTTCACGGTCACGCCTGACCTGACGGCCGCATTTCCCGCCACCGCCGCCCGTCGTCTGGGTTGGGATGCCATCCCGCTGCTCGATATGCAGGCCCCCTCTGTTCCCCATGACGTGCCGCGTTGCATTCGCGTCCTGCTCCATGTTGAAACCACATTGCCCGCCCAGGCATTGCGCCATGTTTACCTGCGTCAGGCGCGGCAATTGCGCCCCGAATGGGCCGGAGGGGTGTTATGATGCGCGTGGCTTTCCAGGGTGCGCCCGGCGCCTATTCTCAGGCCGCCATCTGGCAATATCTCGGCCCACAGACCGAATGTCTGCCTTGCGAGACGTTTGAGGAGCTTTTTCAGCGCGTGCTCAAGGGAGAAGCCACACATGCCCTGCTACCGGTTGAAAATTCGACGACCGGCAGCGTCCATCCCTCCTACGATCTGCTCTTGAAATACGAGTTGGTGATCCAGCGCGAGATCATCCTGCGCATTGAACACGCGCTGTTAGGCATCCAGGGCGCCCGCCTGGAGCATATCCGCCGCGTTACCTCCCATCCCCAGGCGTTGGCGCAATGCGAAGGGTACATCCGCCAGCATGGTTGGGAGGCGATCACCGCCTACGATACCGCCGGCGCAGCGCAAGAGCTTGCCCAGTCCGCAGATATGCAGACTGCCGTCATCGCCAGCGAGATCGCGGCCCAGATCTACGGGCTTCAAATCCTGGCGCGTTCCATCCAGGACTTGAAAGAAAACTACACCCGCTTCTTCCTGCTCGGAACACACCCGGCGCCCTATACACCCCAGGCCAAGACGACTCTGGTTTTCGCCACCGCCCATGTGCCGGGCGCTCTCTATCGCTGCCTGGGCGAATTTGCCACCCGCAACCTGAACCTGACGCGCATCGAGTCACGCCCCGATCGTCAGCATCCCTGGCATTATCTTTTCTACGTGGACGTGGAGGGCCATCTTGCCGATCCGCCCATGCAGGAAGCCCTCCAGGCCCTTCAACAGCACACCACTTTCCTGCGACTGCTGGGCTCTTATGCGGCCGCGGGCAGGAATTCGAATCCATGAAAGGAGGCAAAATGATCGTGATTATGAACCATCGAGCAACCCCTGAACAAATCCAGACTGTCATCAACCATGTCGAATCGCTGGGCTACCGGGTACATCGTTCGGATGGCACGGAGCGCACCATCCTGGGGATCATCGGTGATGAGCGTCCCCTGGATACGGAGAATCTGGAGGCTTTTGAAGGCGTGGAACGCGTGGTACGCGTGCTCCATCCCTTCAAGCTGGCCTCGCGCGAGTTCCATCCCGAAAATTCGGTGGTCCGTGTCAATGGCATTGAGATCGGCGGCGATCAGCTCGTCCTGATGGCCGGGCCGTGCTCGGTCGAATCCCGCGAACAGCTCTTCGAGACGGCTGCAGCCGTCAAGGAGGCGGGCGCGCATATCCTCCGCGGGGGCGCTTTCAAACCCCGAACTTCCCCCTATGCTTTCCAGGGATTGGGACTGAAAGGCCTGGAACTGCTCCGCGAGGCGCGCGAAAAATTCCATCTGCCCATCGTTACCGAAGTGCTTGCCCCGCAGGACGTGAGCCTGGTTGCCCAGTATGCCGATATTCTGCAAATTGGCACCCGCAACATGCAAAACTTCGCCCTGCTGCGCGCCGTTGGAGAAGTCCAAAAGCCGGTTTTGCTCAAACGCGGCATGATGGCCACCATCGAGGAGTGGCTGATGGCTGCGGAATACATCCTGGTGCAGGGCAATTCCCGCGTGATCCTGTGTGAGCGTGGTATCCGTACCTTTGAAACTGCCACCCGCAACACTTTTGACATCAATGCCATCCCGCTGGTCAAACAGCTCAGCCATCTACCGGTGATCGCCGATCCTTCGCATGGCACAGGACGCTGGGATCTGGTGATCCCTGTCTCGCGGGCGGCCATCGCGGCCGGCGCCGATGGCCTGATCATCGAAGTCCACCCCCACCCGGAGCAGGCCCTGAGCGACGGGGCGCAATCCCTGCGCCCGGATCGTTTTGCTTCGCTCGTCGAGGAAACGCGGCGCCTGGCGGAGGTGTTGGGGCGGAGGCTGTAATGGACGTGGGGTTTCCCTCTCTCGAAGAGAGCCACATCGCCATCGTGGGACTTGGGCTGATGGGCGGCTCCTTTGCGCTGGCATTGCGCCAGGCCGGGCTGGGAAGAAAGCTCATCGGGATCGATCTCGACGAAGGCACACGTACCCAGGCCGCGCCCTATTTTGATGTGGTCGCTGCCGATCTGGGGCCGATCCGCCAGGCGCATCTGGTTGTACTGGCTGCGCCGGTGCGCGCCATCCTGCGGCTGCTGCAGGGGATCGAGCGGTATGCTGCGCCCGGCGCCATCCTGCTGGATTTTGGCTCTACCAAGCGCGCCATCCTGGAGGCCATGCGCCGGCTTCCAGAGCATCTCCAACCCATCGGCGGTCATCCGCTCTGTGGGCGGGAGCAATCGGGTTTTGCTGCAGCGACTCCCGATTTATTCCGCGGGGCGCGCTTCGTGTTGATTCCGCTGGCGCGCACCTCTCCCCAGGCCCTGGACTTTGTCGAGGCTCTGCTGCGTCGGCTCGAAATGACTCCCCTGATCATGAGCGCGGAAGAGCATGACCAGCTCCTGGCGGTGACCAGCCATCTCCCGTACCTGCTTGCGGCTTGTCTGATGCAGGTGGCGCTGGAAAACGAGAAGATGCAGGAGCGCCTTTTCCAGGTCGCTGCCAGTGGGTTTCGGGATACTTCTCGCCTGGCTGCCAGCCATCCCCGCATGATGCTGGATATTTTGATGACCAATCGTGAGCCGGTGTTAGAGGCGCTCCGCTCCTTTCAGCAGGCTCTCTCTCTGTTACAGACCCGGCTGGAAGAGGGGCAGGAGGCCGAGCTGGAAAGATGGATGGAGGCAATCCGTCAGCAGCGACGTCGTCTGAATCTCTGAAGCGGTGTGGGTGAGCGTTTGCCATCTCGAAAAGCGGGCAATCATGGGGCGCTGGCGGGGATTGCCCGGATGGACTCCACGCCGTAATAGCGGGCGGCGCAGCGATTCACCCAGTGGCTCGGGTCGCTATCCAGCTCTTTGACTTGCTGGAAATTGAAAATCTGCTCCACGATGATCTCCTTGCGCCCCTCCGCGATCTGGCTCAAAATCCGCGCCTGACGGGCATCCCAGGCCGCCGCTCGTTGCTGGTAAAGCGGTAGCTCACTCTGCCACATCTTCCAGGCGGCGCGCAGGGGATACAAGGCCATCAGGATCAGCGCCAGCGCCATGAGCGACTGCAGGCGCGGTCGCGGCCGGAGCCGCAGACCAAACCAGAGTCCCCCTGCAGTGAGCGCTGCTGTCATCAGCACCTGGCCGGTAAAGCGCGCCCGCGCGACCGGATAGGATTGACCATAGGCACTGGGGGCAAAGCTGGCGGCGATCAGCAGATAGGTGAGCGCGAAGAGCAGCAGGGTCAGCACCCATGCCCGATGTCGCTGCGCTGGCAGGCGCAGTTCCTGGTTCGCTGTGAGGCTGAAAAGCAGCATCGGCCCCAGGAAGGTGAGTAGCGTCGGGAGCGGCCGTGTGCGTAGCGTATCCAGGATGAAGAGCGCCGGATAGATCGCCACGCGCCAGAGAAACAACGGCAGCGGTGGCGGCGCATCCATGCGTACTGAATTGGCTGGCGAAAGGATCATCACGCCCATTGACACGAGCAGCCCCAGCAGCGGCCAGAAAAGCCAGCAGCGCCAGGCGGGTGGCATCCCGGCGGGGAGGTATGTGCTCCCCCATAGCAGCATCAACGCGGTGATCAGCATGGCGGTCGGGGGTTCCGAGAACCCGCCCAGGAGGAAGAAGAGCAAAGCGTTCAGCCCATCCAGCCAGAAACTGGAGCGTCGGCTTTGGATCTGCCAGCTCAGAAACGCCAGGATGGACGGAGCAAAAGCCAGCGGCGCAAAATGCGTGACCGAAGAGGAGTGCCAGTACAGGGTTTGATAACGCTGAGGCGCCTGCCAGAGCGCGTAGAAGCTCAGCCAGGCGGCCAGAAAGACGCTGATCCAGGGGTCCCAGGGCAGGCGCAGAATGAGCAGCCAGGCAATCAGGCCAAGCGTCCATAGCCCGATCAATGTAGCCGGGAAAAAACGCATTCCGCTCATCCCGCCGAGCCTTTCGGCCAGGTCGAAGAGGAGAATGTTTGTGTAACGATCCCCACCCGCGCTATTCGAGTAGCGGAAAATGAGGGAGTTTAAGTACGGCCCCTTTCGGAGTGCTATTGAAAAGCAATAGTCATCGGCGATGAATCGTGAGAAATATCCCATATACGCAAACAGCCCGATGCCGAGGAACAGGGCGATCAGGTGCAAAGCCAGTATGAAGCGCATCCAGCGTTTCATCGTTCACACCCAGTCGAAGGTGCGGGTGACCGCCTTTTTCCAGCCGGCGTAGAGCTGTTCGCGTCGTTCGGCGTCCATCTGGGGCTGCCAGCGACGGTCCACCTGCCATTGCTGGCGCAGGGATTCCAGATCGCGCCAGAAGCCAGTGGCCAGGCCGGCGGCATAGGCTGCGCCCAGCGCCGTCGTCTCGATCACTTTGGGCCGCACCACCGGCACGCCCAACATATCCGCCTGGAACTGCATCAGCAGTTCATTCACCACCATTCCCCCGTCCACCTTCAGCACGCTCAACTTCACCCCGGAATCGGCTTCCATCGCTTCCAGCACTTCCCGCGTCTGATATGCAGTGGCTTCGAGCGCTGCCCGCGCCAGATGTCCCTTGTTGACATAGCGCGTCAGGCCAACGATCACCCCGCGCGCATCAGAGCGCCAGTAGGGGGCGAAAAGTCCGGAAAAAGCCGGCACGAAATAGATACCGCCGTTGTCTTCCACGCTTCGGGCCAGGGCCTCGATCTCCGCCGACTTGCTGATCAGCCCGAGGTTGTCACGCAACCACTGTACCAGCGCGCCGCTGATGGCGATAGAGCCTTCCAGCGCATAGATGGCAGGTTGCCCGGCGATCTGATAGGCGAGCGTGGTCAGCAGCCCGGCTTGGGAGGGGATGGGGGTTTCGCCCGTGTTCAAGAGCATGAAACAGCCTGTGCCATAGGTATTCTTGGCCTCCCCTGGAGCAAAACACGTTTGCCCGAAGAGCGCTGCCTGCTGATCGCCCAGATCGCCGGCCACCGGCACCCCTTCTAACACGCCCCTGGCTGTGCCGTAGATCTCCACCGAAGGGCGAATGCGCGGCAGCATGGCGCGCGGGATGCCCAGCACGCTCAGGATGTGATCGTCCCAATCCAGGGTGTGCAGATTCATCAACAGGGTGCGGCTGGCGTTGGTGACATCGGTGACGTGTTCGCCGCACAGGTTCCAGATCAACCAGGTATCTATGTTCCCGAAGAGCAGTTCCCCGCGTTCGGCGCGAGCGCGAGCGCCAGGGATGTGCTCCAACAGCCAGGCGATTTTGGGGCCGGAGAAATATGTTGCCAGCGGCAGCCCGGTCCGGGGGCGGAAACGATCCTGTCCACCCTCCTGTGACAGCTCGGCGCAGAGCGCGTCGGTGCGTGTATCCTGCCAGACGATGGCGTTATAGATCGGGCGGCCTGTTTCGCGTTCCCAGATCACGGTGGTCTCGCGCTGATTTGTGATCCCAATGGCGAGGACCTCTGCCGGTCTTGCCCCGGCCTTTGCCAGCGCCTGACGCACAACGCCTTCGGTATTCTCCCAGATTTCCAACGCATCGTGCTCCACCCAGCCGGGACGCGGGTAGATCTGACGATGCTCCTGCTGCGCCATCGCGACCGGCATCCCCTGGGCATCGAACAGGATGCAGCGGGTGCTGGTCGTCCCCTGATCAATCGCAAGAATGTAGCGTCCCATGGTCACTCCGAATGAGAGAGAGTCTACGCGGTTGCCTGGCGGCGGGGTATGTGCAAGGGGTCACGAGGAAAATCTCTTCCAGAATGTTTTCAGCTCGCGGAGGGGGCGACGCAAACGGTGTGAAAGTGCAGGCCAGCGACGGCGCCAGAAGCGTGGGTGAAGCCTCATCATCAGGCGCCGCTGGACATAGCGTTGGAGCGCGCCAAGCTCCTCCAGGGTAAACACATCTCGCAGGCGCTCCAGCAGACGTTCCGGCTGCTCCTCCTCCACCAGCTCACGCACGATCTCCTGTGCACGCTGGCTGAGCGCGAAGAGAGGGTTCTCCAGCCTGAGAAAGCGGCGCGAGAGGGCATAGGCTTCGTCCATCATGCGCTGCGGGGCCTGCGCCGAGAAGGCGCCGAATTCGTAGCGGAAGGGGATGGTGTGGATCGGACGGCCGGCCAGGACGTGAATTTCGCACCACAGGTATTTCAACCCCAGCCCGATCAGCCCCTCTTTCTCCAGGCGGCGCATGGAGACCTTCAAGCGCTCCTGGCGCAGCACCCCAAAACGTCCCCAACGCGCAGCCCGACGCACGTAATCATGATCCTCGGACATCACCAGGCTCTCATCGAAGCCGCCGATCTGTTCGTGCAGGGAGCGGCGGATAAAGATGCAAAAGCCCGGCGCATGGGGGGAGATCGGCGCCATGATCAGCAGGTAGAGGTTGGCCAGTTCGGTCAGGAGTGCGTAGAGAGGCTCTTCTTCCAGCGGCTGGTAGAGCGGGGTGGCGACATCCAGGCGGCGCGCTTCCATTTCAGCCAGCGTGCGCTCGAGGAAAAAAGGCCCTGGCACGACATCGGCATCCAGGAAGAGCAGATATTCCCCTCCTGCATGGCGCGCCCCGGCATTGCGTCCGACTGCCGGCAACCCTCCCGCCACCACCCTGGCGCCCCACTCCTGCGCGATGGCTACCGTGTTATCGGTGGAACCGGCGTCTGCCACGATCACCTCCTGCGGCGGCAAACGCTGTTCTTTCAGGGCGCGCAGCAGCCGCGGCAAATACGCGCTCTCGTTCAGGGTTGGGATGATGATGCTGACGTTCATAATCCTTCCAGGCGGCGTATCTTTCCCACTCGACGGGCGTGACGTTCACCGCCGGGATCGTGGCCGGTGAAGCGCGCCCGCAGGAAGGCCTGCACGATTTCGCGCGCCAGTTCCGGCCCGATGACGCGCCCCCCCAGGCAGAGCACGTTCATATCATCGTGTTCCACGCCCTGATGCGCGGTGTAGGTATCATGGCAGATGGCGGCATACACGCCTTTCATCTTGTTCGCCGCGATGGAGGCTCCTACTCCGGAGCCGCAGAGCAGGATGCCGCGCTCTGCCTGGCCGCTCTGGATGGCCCGCCCCACCTTCTCGGCGTAATCTGGATAATCTACGCTTTCCGTGCTGAAAGTGCCCAGGTCTATCGGCTCGTGCCCCTCCTGGCGCACTGCCTCCAGCACGATCTCCTTGAGCGGAAAGCCCGCATGATCACAGGCGACAGCAATTTTCATAAGTTCCTCCTTCGGATTCCCAGAATGAGTATGGTGACTGTCAGGATGCCGGCTGCAAGCCCCCATCCCCAGATGCGCGCCAGCGCTTCTTGCGAGGTCGAAAGCGGATTGGCAGGCAAAGGGGTGGGCGTAGGCCAGAAGGTCGCGGTGGGGGTCGGTGAGAGAATGCCCGGCGGAGCGAGCGGCTGCAGCGGCACTGGCGTCGGGAAAGGCGTCGGTGTGGCCGTAGGCAGGTAATTCTGCAGGCGCAAAGCCTCCACGCGTACCTCCTGCTGCCTTCCATCCTGGAACACTACCAGCAACCGCAGATGGTAGACGCCATCCCGCACCTGACGGGTATCCCAAACGGTGAGCGGCCCCTCGGTCGGCTGCTCCAGGCGCTGGATCAGGAACCAGGTCTGAGGCGAGTCGGCGGAGGCGAAGGCGATCTCCGCCCAGGCAAAGCCCTCCAGGGGCGGTATTCGCCCCTGAATGACCACCTGTCCCTGGAGCGTTTCGTAGCTCCGGGGCGCCCAGAGGGCGATCTCCTCCTGCGCCAGGACAGCGGAGACACCCATCCATGCCCAGCCCATCAGCAGCAGCCCCATCCAGGCGTACCCTCTGACCCTGCCCTTCATTTTCCGATCACCTGCGCCAGTGCTTCGGCGCAAAGAAAGCGTCCGGTGCGTGGCAGATACTCCAGGTTCAACCGCAGCAGCGAGGTCGGCAGAATGCGGCAGGCGCGCAGCCGTTCCTCATCAGCCAGCACCTCTTCGGGCCGGCCATCGGCCACGATCTGACCGTCATACATCAGCAACACCCGATCCGCATAGCAAAGCGCCAGGTCGAGATCATGCGTGACGAACAGGATTGTCTCCACCTCTTCCATCTGCATCATGGCATCCATCACCGCGCGATAGGTACTGTAATCCTGGCCGGCGGTCGGCTCGTCCAGCACCAGTAACTGTGAGCGCATGGAGAGAATGGCGGCGATGCTCACGCGTTTTTGCTGCCCGAACGAAAGCGCCAGCGGTGGTGTCTCCAGCTCACTCTCCAGGCGAACCGTCCGAATCGCCCACTGCACGTTTTCAGCGATCCTTTGCGGAGAAAATCCCAGGTTTTTCGGCCCAAATTCCAGCTCCTGGCGCACGGTAGGGGCGAAGAGCATATGGGAGGGGCTTTGGAATACGTAACCGACGGTGTGCGCCGCTTGAGCGACGGTCAGATGGCGCGTATCCTGGCCTTCCAGCAGCACCTTTCCGGCGGTTGGCTTCAACAATCCCAACGCATGTTTGGTGAGGGTGGTCTTTCCGCTGCCGTTATGGCCGAGCAAAGCGATCACTTCTCCGCGATGGATGGTCAGGCGGATGTTGCGCAACGCAGCGCGCCCGTCGTTGCTATAGCGGAAATGCACATCGTGGAACTCCACCAGCGCCTCCCCGCGTGACCTGGGGCGGTGTACCGGCGCCTGGGGCTTCGTCTTTTCCCGAGCGACGCGCCGCACGATCTCCGGGGCCGGTAGCTTGATCTCCCGCGCATCTACGACTTGAAGCAGGCCATCGGTATCCCCGTAATAGGCCATGCGCCCGTTTTCCAGGTAGAGCACCCTGTGCGGCTGGATGGCCAGCACATCTTCTACCCGATGCTCCACGATCACGATGGCAATGCCCTCTGCTGCCAGCTCACGGAAGAGTTGCAGCGCCTCCCAGGCCGACATCGGGTCCAGGCTGGCGAGCGGTTCATCCAGCAGGAGCAGGCGCGGCCCCAGCGCCAGCACGCCGGCCAGGGCGATCTTCTGCTTTTCGCCGCCGGAGGTGAGAAAAGTCTCCCGATCCCGCAGATGGAGGATGCCCAATCGCTCCAGGGCCTGTTCGGCACGGCGCAGAATTTCCTGGCGCGGCAACCCCAGGTTTTCCAGCCCAAAGGCCACTTCCTGGATCACATAGCTACCGAGGATCTGCCGTTCCGGGTCCTGTAAAAGCGTTCCCACCCTCTGCGCGATCTCTCCCAGACTTTTGCCGCGAACGGATTCCCCAAAGATGCGGATTTCCCCCTGCATTTCACCCCGATAGGTATGCGGGATCAACCCGTTGATGCAACGGAGGAGCGTGGTCTTGCCGCATCCGCTGGCGCCGGCCAGGAGCAGGATTTCCCCGGGCTCCACGCGAAAGGAAATATGCTCAATCGAGGGGCGCTCGCGTCGCAGGTAACGGAAGGTAAGGTTCTCGACTTCCAGCGCAGGGGGTGTTACAGGCATTCCACCTCCACCATATCCCCTTCCTGCAGGTTCAGGCGATGGGCGGCGTTCCCATTGACCATGGCGATCTCCAGGAAACCATCGCTATCTATCACTGCGACCAGGCTACCCGCTGGCCGATGGCCATAGGAGGGCACAATTCCCTCCACACGATAGCCGCCGGCGCGGATGCGCACCTGGGGCAAAGGCTCACCGAGTAGCTCCGCCGAAAGGTTGGTCATCAAATTGCCAAAGCAGTCCACATATACGATCACCGCCTTCCAGACCTTCCCCTGGCGCTGCGGCTGTGGCAGCTCCAGGCGCACCGGGTTGGCGATGGGGGTGCCCAGCTCCTGCAAGGGCACGCCGCGTGCCAGGTGTGCGGCCACCGGGGCGAACAGATCGCGCCCGTGGAATGTGTTACTGAGGGGCAACCGCCAGTATTCCGGGCGGTCGAGATGGACGATTTCCACCGGCGCGGCCTGCGCCTCTGCCTGTGCCAGCCACAGGCTGATCACCCCATTATCTGGCCCGACGAAAAACTGCTCTCCCAGGCGGGCGGCGAGCGGGCGACGCGTGGTACCCACGCCGGGATCCACAACGGTCAGGTGGATGCTGCCAGCAGGGAAGAAAGGTACGGCGCGCTGCAGGATATACGCCGCCTGCCGCACATTCTGCGGTTCCACCTCGTGGCTGAGGTCTATCAACTGCGCCTGCGGGAAAATGCTCAGGATCACCCCTTTCATGATCCCCACAAAGCCATCCCGCTCCCCGAAATCGGTGGTCAGCGTAATCAGCGTCACGATGATCCATCTCCTCTTGGGCTGTTTTCGCGATAGGCTTCGATTACGTTTTCGATGGTCTCTAACTGATGAAGGATCTGGCTGAGGTGTGTGAGATCGCGCACCTCCACGACCAGGAAGATGTTGGCCAGGTTGTTGTGGTCGTTCACGTTCACGCGCACGTTGAGGATATTGACATCAAGCTCGGCGAGCATGGTGGAAATTTCACCCATCAACCCCTTTCGGTCGTAGGCTTTGATGCGGATCGGCACGGGATAGCGTTGTTCTGAACTTCCCCACTCGACGCGGATCAGGCGTTCGCGTTCCCGTTCGCGCGCTCGCAGGATGTTGGCGCAGTCCTGGCGATGGATGCTCACCCCGCGCCCGCGCGTGACGTAGCCGATGATTGGATCAGGAGGGGTGGGGTTACAGCAACGGGCCAGATTGGTCAGGAGACCTTTTAACCCCACGACGCGGATGCCACTATCCTGTTGCGGCCGGGGGGTGCTGGGGGTGATGTTGAAGACCTCGGCGGGCGGTTGGGATTCGGAGATTTGACGCACCACCCGCGAGACGGTGATATCGCCGCAGCCGATGGCGATATACAGGTCATCGGTGGTTTTGTAGCCCAGGTTATGGGCCAGATTTTCAATATTGACGTTGCGCAGGCCGAGGCGGTTCAGTTCGCGCTCCAGGAGCAGGCGCCCCTGGGAAATGTTTTGCTGCCGATCCTGCTTTTTGAACCAGAGGCGGATTTTGCTTCGGGCGCGACTGGTTTTGACATAGCCCAGGCCCTCGCTGAGCCAGAAGCGACTGGGGCCTCCCTGGCGGGTGGTCAAAATTTCCACGCGATCGCCGCTTTTGAGCTTGTAGTTGAGGGGCACCGGTTTGCCATTCACCTTTGCCCCGCGGCAGCGATGGCCAATGTCGGTGTGAATGTGGTAGGCGAAGTCAATCGGCGTGGAGCCGGCTGGCAGGTCTATGATGTCGCCTTTGGGGGTGAGCACATAGACGCGTTCGGGCAGTACATCGTTCTTGACCGCCTCCACGAACTCCTGGGCATCCGTGACCTCCTGTTTCCAGTCCATCATGCGCCGCAGCTCGGCGATGTGTTTTTCAAACTCTTCATCGTGACCGCGCCCTTCCTTGTATCGCCAGTGGGCTGCGATCCCGTATTCGGCCTTCTGGTGCATCTCTACGCTGCGGATCTGTACCTCGAGGGGACGACCATCTTCCCAGACGACGGCGGTATGAAGCGACTGGTAGCCGTTATCTTTGGGGGCGGCGATGTAATCGTCGAATTCTTTCGGGATCGGGCGCCAGTGGGCATGGACCACGCCCAGCGCCAGGTAGCAGGTCTCTTTGTCGGCGACGATCAGGCGCACGCCGCGCACATCCATCACTTCGTCAAAGCTCTTGCCTTTGTCAACCATTTTGCGGTAGATGGAGTAGATGTGCTTGGGGCGGCCGCTGATCTCAGCCTGAATGCCGTGCTCTTCGAGCGCCTTGCGCATACGGGCGATGATGCGGTCAATCTCGGCCTGACGGTCTTCGCGCCGTGCAGCAAGTCTGGCTGCGATGTCGCGATATTTTTCCGGCTCCAGGTAGCGGAAGGAGAGGTCTTCCAGCTCCCATTTGATCTGCCAGATGCCCAGGCGGTTGGCCAGCGGTGCGAAGATGTCCAGGGTTTGCTGTGCGATGCGGCGGCGCTTCTCTTCCGGCATATAGCCCAACGTGCGCATGTTGTGCAGGCGGTCGGCGAGCTTGATCAGCACGACGCGCACATCTTCGCCGATGTACATGAGCGTTTTGCGCAGGGTTTCGGCGACCAGATCGGGTTTTCTACGGCTCAGGAATGGGGATTCTTCCGATGGCGTTTCGCCGACGTCGTTTGTATCGTTGTCGCTGATGGGTGTTTCATCGCGCGAGACGCGTGGCAGCGCGCTCATCTTGGTCACACCATCTACCAGGTGAGCAATCGTCTCGCCGAAATCTCGTCTCAAGTCGTCCAGGGTGACATAAGTATCTTCGGCGGTATCATGAAGCAATCCGGCGGCCACTACCTCCGCCGGAACGCGCAATTCTGCCAGGATGCCCGCTACCGCCAGGCAATGGGTGATATATGGCTCTCCTGAAGCCCGCTTCTGCTGGCGGTGCGCCTCCTCCGCCACGCGATAGGCGCGCAAGATCAGCTCCCGGTCCGCTTCGGTATAGTTCGGCGGGAGATTTTCCATGAGCTGTTCAATCGTCTGAACGTTCTCGATGGATTTCATCAGATTGTATTGTACCATCAACGAATGGGATATAGACCGCAGACGGGAGACGGCGGACCGCCGTAGGACGGGCTTTCCAGCCTGTCGGGGGAGAGAACCGTCAACGAATGGGGAACGAATAAACGAATGGAGACGGCGGACAGCAGACTGTCGTAGGACGGGCTTTCCGGCCTGTCGGGGGAGAGAACCGTCAACGAATAGGGAACGAATCAACGAATCAGACCGCGGACGGCGGACCGCCGTAGGACGGGCTTTCCAACCCGTCAGACGATGGACGGTGGACGGCAGACTGTCGTAGGACAGGCTTTCCGGCCTGTCGGGGGAGAGAACCGTCAACGAATAGGGGAACGAATCAACGAATCAGACCGCGGACGGCGGACGGCAGACTGCCGTAGGACGGGCTTTCTAACCCGTCAGATGATGGACGGTGGACGGCAGACCGTCGTAGGACAGGCTTTCCAGCCTGTCAGAAGACCGCCAGTGAACGAGGAGCGATGAAAAACTTTGTGCCTTTGTGTCTTGGTGGTTTATTTTTTACCACGAAGGCACGAAGACACAATAAACAGAGCGCAGACCGCGGACCCCAGACGGCAAATTGCCGCAGGAGGCTTTTCAGCCGGTCAGGGATATTACGGCGCAGTTTTCAACCACTCCACCTCAACCAGTCCTTCAACGCTCTGAAATTCCGGATCGCCTGTAAGGATGGTGGCCCCTTTTTCGAGTGCCAGTGCCACTGTAAAAGCATCAGCGAAGGAGAGGCGGTAATGGGCTTTAATGTGGGCGGCCTGGAAGGTCAACGGGCGATCCACCGCAACAATCTCCAGAGGCAGGTTATCTACGATACGCACTGTCTCCTCAACGGCGCGGCGTCCGCCTAACCGTTCACTGATGTACAGCACCTCCCCGTAGTTGATCAGCGACAGATACACAGACCACTGGCCGGCCTGCGCACCCTGTAACACCTCCAGCACTCTGGGATAGCCCGGCTCCTGACGCAGGTATGTCAGCAGGGCAAACGAATCAAGAGTGTATCCGCGGCTCAAACGATTCCTCCTGTTCACGCTCTGCGGCGCGCTCTTTCAATAATGCCTGTGTCCAGTTACCTTCGCCGAATCGCGCCAGGATGCCCAGTCCCTCTTGAACAGCAGATTGCGGTTCCGGCACCAGAGAAAGAATACCCCCGTAGTCTACAAAGCGAACTCGCATACCCGGCTTGAGACCGTACCGCTCCCGCAGTTCTTTGGGAATTACGACCCAACCTTTGGAAGATATGGTTGCTGTTGACATACGAACTCCGTTTCAAGTAATACGTTTCTTTAAAGAGTATACCATAATCCTTGCAGTTCTACCCAAGACGGTGAACAATGGGCGATAGAACCGTAGACGGTAGACTGTGGTCACTTGTAGCACAGGCTTTCGAGCCTGTAGGAGGCGACTGTTAACGAATGGGGAATCTTGACCGCAGACCGCGGACGGCGGGAGGATGGCAGATTGCCGTAGGACGGGCTTTCCGGCCTGTCGGGGGAGAGAACCGTCAGGGGGAGAGGACCGTCAACGAATAGGGGAACGAATCAACGAATCAGACCGCAGACCGCGGACGGCGGACGGCGGGAGGATGGCAGATTGCCGTAGGACGGGCTTTCCGGCCTGTCGGGGGAGAGAACCGTCAACGAATAGGGAACGAATCAACGAATCAGACCGCGGACCGCGGACGGCGGACCGCCGTAGGACGGGCTTTCCAACCCGTCAGACAATGGACGGTGGACGCAGACCGCCGTAGGACAGGCTTTCCAGCCTGCCAGAAGACCGCCATTAAACAAACAAGGAGCGAGGGAAAACTTTGTGCCTTTGTGTCTTGGTGGTTTATTCTTTGAACAGTTTGAGAAGCCGACTCGCAGACAATCGCTTCCGCCTTATGGGTGAAGAACCTGCAATCCTAAATGGGCCTCGTAGCCATCAAAATCACTGTCGTTATGCAGGAGTGGAACATGGTTCTCAATGCACCAGGTGGCAATCAGGCTGTCTATCGTTTTGCGAACCGTGACACCTTTGCGCCGCAACAGGCGAAAGTTCTGGGCGCTTTTCACCGCCAGGGAGGGGTTGACCATTTGCACCTGATGAAATTTGACCAGCGCACGGCGGGCTTGCTCGAAATCGGCATCGTTGCGAAAGCCCTGTAAAACTTCCGCCAGAATCAGGTCTCCGACGATGATGCGGGTTTGATCCAGCACGCGATCGAGATAATCGGTGTGGGGTGATGAGATGCCGTTGAAGTAATCAATCCAGATGGTGCTGTCCACCAGAATCATGGTCAGTTCTCCGGGCGCGACAGGCGTTGCTGGTGCAAGTCTCCTTCCCACTTCAGTTGACCGCGCAAGGCGCGGATTTCAGCCTGTTCGTGTAAGCGAATCAGGGTGCGCAGGGCTTCGTGAATTACCTCGCGCTTGGTCTTAATGCCGGTCAACTGGCGGGCGCGCTCAATCAGTTCATCATCCAGGACAATGTTGGTACGCATGGGATACTCCTTGTGTGTATAAAAATGCAATTCTATGTGTATTATACACCTTTGTTCAGCGCTGCGCGAATTTCTCCCACGCCTCCAGCACCAGCCGCCGGGTGCGGTTTTCGCCGCATTGACGCCATTCCTTCACTTTCTACGTGCGGAAAGTTCCGCCGAGAAAACAGTGTAAAAGGTGAGAGGATGAGAATTACATTGTAAGGGAGGTGGACAGATTGTACTTGGCAACAAACCACTTTTTGAACGCTTAATAAAAAGCATCCGATTTGGGAAAAAGACAAAAACTTGCCAGCAAAATCGGCCAGCCTCTGGCGCAAGGTATCGTAGTGGCATTCCATAGAATTTGTTTCAGGTAATACGTCCCCGCAAAGACCAAAATCCTTGCGATTTTACCCAGGATGGCGAACGCTGACGGTGTTGGTTGCAGCAGGGGCTTTTCCAGCCTGTCGGACGAGCGCAGAAGGTGGATTTGTGGGCTGCAGCAGGATGAGTTTCCCGATCAAACGCAGTCAAACAGTCAGCGCCCCAGATCAACCTGTAAGCCGCATTCTGTCCGGCGGAGGGATTCCGCCTGGGCGATCATCTATCTACGCGGCCCACCCGGGACTGGCGCACCCCTGGAAGGGGAGGCACATAGGGAGGCGAGCCACCTCCCGCTGCCAGATGGCAGCTTCGTCCCTTCTTGGCCTTGCTCCCGGCGGGGGTTACCTGGCCGCCTGCATTACTGCAGACGCCGGTGGTCTCTTACACCACCTTTTCACCCTTGCCCTTGCGGGCGGTCTGTTTTCTGTGGCCCTTTTCCGGCAGGTCGTGAAGATTCACTTCCCGCCCCGGGTTTCCCCGGCGCCGTGCTCTGCGGAGTGCGGACTTTCCTCGATCTCGCGCAGCGAGACCGCGATCGCCCGGTTGACCTGGGGCATTTATATCATACCCGTTCTCATGCCCACCGTCAACGGGTGCTTGCTGGGGAACGGCGACCTCGCTTCCCTGAAAGGGGCAAATGCGCTTCCCAGGACCGTCCCATGAAACGCGAAGGGAGTGATAAAATTGAAACAGAAATCCATCGCCGGCCACACGCAAGCCGATCCGAGCGCCGGGGTCACTACTCAGCCATGTCATTGCGAGCCGTTTTTGGGCGAAGCAATCTCCCGTTTATCAGGCCAGCTTGACTGCCTGGGGATTGCTTCGTCGCAAAGAACGCTCCTCGCAATGACATCCCAAACGGTTTTGAGGCAGGGCTGAATAGTTACGCGCCGGGCTCTTTCGATACCATATTCTGGCAATTTTATGCTTCGCGAACAGATTCTCACCTCCCTTTCCTCCAATCCGCAAGTTGACGTGCTGATCGTGGGCGGCGGCATCAACGGCATTGGCACGTTTCGCGATCTGGCGCTCCAGGGGGTCAACACGTTGCTGATCGAGCGCGGCGATTTCTGCTCTGGCGCTTCTGCCGCTTCCTCTCACATGGCGCATGGCGGAATTCGCTATCTGGAAAACGGCGAGTTCCGTCTGGTGCGCGAGGCGGTGCAGGAGCGCAACCGTATGCTGCAGAACGCGCCCCATCTGGTCAAACCCTTGCCTACCGCGATCCCCATCTTCAAGCGCTTCTCCGGATTGCTCAACGCACCGCTGAAGTTTCTTGGCCTGCTCGAACGCCCGGCCGAGCGCGGCGCCCTGGTGATCAAGCTCGGGCTGATGCTCTATGATAGCTATACCGGTAAAACGCGCCAGGTTCCCTCCCATCGCTTCTATAATCGCCGCCAATCCCTGCAGCGCTGGCCACACCTGAACCCCAACATTCTCTACACAGCCACCTATTACGATGGCGCCATCCTCAGCCCGGAACGTTATGCCATCGAGCTGTTGCTGGATGCTGAAGCGGAGGGGAATCACGCACGCGCCCTGAACTATGTCAGCCTGATCGGGGGAAAGGGGAAAAGCGTCTTCCTGCGCGATGAACTCACAGGTCAGGAATACGAAGTGCGCCCACGGCTGCTGATCAATGCCAGTGGCGCCTGGATTGACCACACCAATGGTAGCCTGGGCCTGAGGACGCACTTCATCGGCGGGACGAAAGGTTCTCATCTCATCCTGGATCACCCGCAACTGCGCCAGGCCATCGGTGATTACGAATTCTTCTTTGAAAATGACGACGGGCGCATTGTCCTCATCTTCCCGCTTTTCGATAAGGTGCTGGTCGGCACCTCCGATATTCCCATTGAAGACCCGGACCAGGCGCGGTGCACAGAGGAGGAAGTCGAATACTTTTTGCACATGATTGGCCGGGTCTTCCCTGGCATCCGGGTAGGACGGGAGCATATCGTTTTTCGCTTTAGCGGGGTTCGTCCGCTGGCCTTCACCCGTGCCCATAACCCCGGTCAGATCACCCGCGATCACCATATCCAGGTTGTACCGGAGGAATGGAGTGGCCTGAGCTTCCCGATCTATTCCCTGGTTGGCGGCAAGTGGACTTCCTATCGTGCTTTTTCGGAGCAGGTGACCGACAGGGCGTTGAGCTTTCTGCAGCGCCCGCGCCGGAAAGACACCCGCACGCTGCCAGTAGGCGGAGGCCGCGGTTATCCCAAAACGTCGGAGGAGCGCCAGCAATGCCTGAAGCGTATGACCGCCTGGAGCGGTCTGCCCCTGGCACATCTGGAGATGCTCTGTGAGCGCTATGGGATGCGCGCCGAAGACGTGGTGATCTTCCTCAGCCATGAGGCGGATACCCCCCTGCACAGCCTCCCTGATTACACCCAGCGCGAGCTCGCGTTCCTGGTGCAGCACGAAAAGGTGGTGCACCTGGACGATTTGCTTCTGCGCCGCACCTCGCTGGCCAAGCTCGGACGCCTGAGCCAGGCGGCTGTGGAGGAGATCGCTTCGGTGGCGGCCAGAGCCGCAGGGTGGGGCGCGGAGCGCACCAGGTCCGAGATCGAGCGATTGCGTCGCATTCTCCAGGAGCGCCATCAGGTGACGTTATCGTGAGCGTTGACCGCGTTCTCGTTTCCCTCGTCCTTCCCGTCTATAACGAAGCAGAAGTGCTGGAGCAAACCCACGCCCGGCTGCGCGCGGTGATTGATCCGCTCCCCGAACGTTTCCTGATCTACTATGTGGACGATGGTTCTCAGGATGAGACGCCGCATATCCTGCGCAGGCTGGCGCAGGAAGACCCTCGCATTCGCATCCTGACCCTGAGCCGTAACTTTGGACACCAGGCCGCGCTCACCGCCGGGCTGGATCATGCTGAAGGGGAGATCGTGATCAGCCTGGATGCCGATGGGCAACATCCGCCGGAACTGATCCCGGAAATGATTGCGCTCATCCGCCAGGGATATGACATTGTGCAGACGCAACGCGTGGATGTCGAGCAGCCGCTGAGTTTCAAGAGATGGTCGTCTGCGCTGTTCTATCGCCTGATCAACGTGCTCAGCGGTACGCCGATCCTGCCCGGAGCGGCTGATTTTCGCGCCCTTTCGCGTCAGGCGGTCGAGGCGTTGAAGTCCATGCCTGAATATCATCGCTTTTTGCGGGGAATGGTGGCCTGGATCGGCTATCGAACGGTCATCCTGCCCTATCGCCCACAGGAGCGACTGGCGGGGCGCTCGAAATACTCGCTGCGGAAGATGCTACGCCTGGCGATGGACGCTATCTTCTCTTTCTCCCTGGCGCCGCTTTACCTGGGGCTGAGTCTGGGGATCGTGTTGCTCTTCCTGGCCTTGCTGGAGATGATCTATGTGCTTAGCTTCTGGATCAGCGGCAATACCTCACGCCTGGCGCCGGGCTGGTCCTCGCTGATGTTTGTCATTCTGATCGTGGGCGGAATGTTGATGGTGCTCTTGAGTTTCATTGGGCTTTATGTCGGCTATATTTTCCAGGAAGTCAAGCGTCGCCCGGTATACCTGTTGCGTAAGGAGACCGAATGAGCGGGATGTATCATTTTTTATTTATCCGTCATGCAGAATCCACGGGAAATGCCGCAAAAATTTTTCAGGGATGGGCCGATTTTCCCCTCTCCGAGCGCGGGCTGGAGCAGGCGCGTTTGCTGGCGCAGGAGTGGGCGAGGGAAGGAAGGAGGTTTGACCTGTGCATTTCCAGCCCGCTCATGCGCGCCCGCCAGACAGCAGAAATATTCGCCGAAGCCTTAGGGGTAGCCATCGAATTTGACCCGGATTGGCGTGAGCTTCACAACGGGATTTTCGCCGGCCTGACCAGCGAAGCGGTGGGCGAGCGCTTTTCGGAGAGCGAGATGACGCCCTATGTACATTATGGCGAAAGCGGTGAGAGCCGCTGGCAGCTTTTCCTGCGCGTGGGCAATGCCCTCCAGCGCCTGATGGATCGCGGCCCTGGTCGCTATCTCGTGGTCTCCCACGGCGGCGCGCTGAATATGGCCATGTATGCCATGCTGGGGATTCCGTTGCAGACGATCAGAGGCCCTCGTTTTTACTTTTCTAATCTTGGTTTTGCCGAAGTGGAGTACGATCCTGTCAAGAAGCGCTGGGAACTGAAACGTCTGGAAAACAGGGAGTGAAATGAGATTCCTTTTCTTCGGTGCGGGAGCGATTGGTAGTTACATTGGCGGCTCGCTGAGCCTGCAAGGACACTCGGTGACCTTCCTGGAGCGGCCGGAAGCGGTGGCGAAGTTACGGGCGCGCGGCCTGTCCCTCGATTTGAGCCTGGCCGGTTACGGGGTGCGGCAGGTGGCGCCTTCTGCGTTCCAGGCAGAAAGCGACCTGGAGCAGGCCCTGGCGCACGGCCCTTTCGACCTGGCGATCTTCGCGCTCAAGTCGTTTGATACCCCGGCCGCAGCCGAGGCGATGCGCCCCTGGGCGGAGCAGTTTCCCCCTTTGCTCTGCCTCTCGAACGGGGTGGAGAACGAAACCATCCTGAGGCAGGCGCTGGGGGAGGCGAAAGTGATCGAGGGAACGGTGACCAGCGCCGTCTCGCGCACCGAGGCCGGCATTGTCCGCCTGGAGAAATGGCGCGGCATGGGGTGGGCGGCCTCCCATCCGCAGGCTGTTCGCTGGCAGCAGGTGTTTGCCCAGGCCGGGTTGCGCCCTCGATTGTATGCCGATGGGAAGGCCATGAAATGGTCCAAGCTATTGACCAATCTGCTCGCCAATGCCAGCTCCGCGATCCTGGATATGACGCCAGGGGCGATCTTTGCTCACCCTGGGCTGTATGCCCTGGAAATGGAACAACTCCGGGAAGCGCTGGCGGTTCTGCGGGCGCAGCATTTGCAGGTGGTGGACCTGCCCGGCACGCCGGTACGCCTGCTGGCTTTCCTGGCCCAGGCGCCCTCCTGGTTGCGCCCGCTGGCGCGCCCGTTGCTGGCCAAAGGCCGCGGGCAGAAGATGCCCTCCCTGCACATTGATCTTTATGCCGGGCGGCGACAGTCGGAAGTCCATTTTCTGAACGGTGCCGTCGTGCGTTTTGGGGAACAGTATCATGTTCCTGTGCCGACCAATCGCCTGCTGAACGATTTGCTCTCGCGCATGGTGCAAGGGGAGCTACCGCGTGAGGCTTTTGCCCATCAGCCGCAGAAGTTGCTGGAAGCGTGGGCGCGTCAGCGCCAGAGCGACTGAGTTGTACCGTTGAATGGTTGCAGGTTTCTCATGGTTCAAGGTGTTTCGCCTCCCTCCCCATCCACATCCCGCCGGCCTGGTCGCTCTCTGCCTGCCCTGTTTGTCATGCTGATCGGCGTGTGCCTTTGCCTGTTTTCGGCCTGGGCGCTATGGCCGGCTCGTTCTGGAGGCGCAGATCGGGAGGGGCAGATGGCTGCGCCGCTGGGGGTTGCCACGCCCAGCCCCACCCCCTTTCAACCGCGCCCTCTTTCCCCAGGCTTTGCGGTCTCCCTCCAGTTTGTAACTCCCGCTGCCACGCTTGCGCTTGCCTCGCCGATTCCTTCACCCCTCCCCTCCGCTACGCCCACGTCTGAAGCGCCCCTTGAAGCTACGCCCACGCCCGAAGCAATCGCCGACCTGCCCACCCCGACGCCGTTTGCCCCGGTCACCCCGACGCCCGGCCTGATCTGGGTCTCGATTGTGCCGGATACACCAACGCCGGCCTTCCTCCCCCCTCCGCTGACCAGCGCTGGCGCAGGGGAACGCTGGATAGATGTGGATCTTTCCGAACAACGCCTTTACGCCTATGAGGGGGATACTCTGGTGAATTCCTTCGTAGTTTCCACCGGGACCTGGCAGTATCCAACGGTGAAGGGAACTTTCAAAATCTATGTAAAACTGCGCGATGCGGATATGAGCGGGCCAGATTATTATCTTCCCAGCGTGCCTTATGTGATGTACTTCTATAAGGGCTACGGTCTGCACGGCACGTACTGGCACAACAATTTCGGCGTCCCGATGAGCCACGGGTGCGTGAATTTGCGCGTCTCGGATGCGGCCTGGCTTTTCAACTGGGCTTCGGTGGGGACGGTTGTTCGAGTGCATGACTGATGCACATTTCGCGTCGTGATTTCCTGCGACTTTTCAGCCTGAGTGTGGGGAGCTTTTTACTGCCCTGGGAAGCCCTGGGCGTGGAAGCAGAAGAGGAACCGCCTTTTCTCGGCCGCGTGACCGAAATCTATCTCTGGATACGGGAAGCGCCGCATCCCCGTGCGGCAGCGCTCCGCCTGCTCTGGCGCGATCAGGTGATTCGACTACAGGGGGCGACGATCAGCGAGGAGGACGATCAGGCCTATAATCGTGTCTGGTATCAGGTGGAAGGCGGCGGATACGTGTATTCGGGGGCTGTCCAGCCTGTCTGGTTGCGCCTGAACGCGCCCCAGCTCGATTTGCCTCGCAACGGGCTTCCGGCCGAGGTCACCGTACCGTACACGGATGCCCATGCCGAGGCCTCCAGCGCAGCGCCGATCCGCTATCGCCTGTACTATGCCACTGTTCACTGGGTGCGCGAAGCGGTACAGGGGATAGACGGTCGCGTCTGGTATCGCATTGCGGACGACACAGAGAAAACCCCGTATTATGCGCCAGCCGAACACCTGCGCATTCTGAGCGCGGCCGATGTGGCCCCCCTTTCTCCCGAAGTGCCTGAAGCAGAAAAGTGGATTCAGGTTTCCCTTTCTCAACAGCTCCTCATTGCCTGGGAGGGGCAGCAACCTGTCTTCGCGGCCCGGATCGCCAGTGGATTGCGCAGCCGCTGGGGAAACTGGGAGACGCCCCGTGGCGCCTTCGCCTTATACTACAAGCGTCCATCCCATCACATGCAGGGAGGCAATCGAGCGACCGGCTACGATCTGCCCGGCGTGCCCTGGGTGATGTATTTTACAGAGAACGGCGTTTCGCTCCATGGCACCTACTGGCATAACGATTTTGGCCGCCCGCGCAGCCATGGATGCATTAACCTGAGTCCGCAGGCCGCCCGCTGGCTCTATCGCTGGAGCTGGCCTCATGTGCCGCTGACGCGGGAGTTGATCTATAATACAGACCGCAAAGGCACACGTCTGGTGATCGAGGAGTGAAACATGCAAATTGCGTGGATTGTGGATGATGATGAAGAGATGGCGAAGGCCATCAGTTTAATGCTAAAATTGCTCGGCTATCAGAGCCGGCACTTTTTGAACGCTCGTCAGGCTGGTAAGGCATTGATGCAGGAAAAAACGCTGCCAGAGGTGCTGATCCTGGATATTAACATGCCAGAAGTCAGCGGATTGGACCTGTTGGAGTTTGTCCGTTCGCGTCCGCAATGGCGCTCTCTGCCGGTGATTATGCTCTCCAGTGAGACCGCCGATCCGATGATTGATCGCGCCCTGTCCCTGGGAGCCAATGCCTACATCACCAAGCCGGTTTTGATCGAGGAACTGGAGCGCGCCCTGCGCCAGGCAGGCGCCTGACACGTGGAGGTGAAACATGGCACGTAAAGATCAAGCGAAGAAAAGTCTCAAGAGCAAGGAAAAGAACATCCCGGTCGCTCAAATTGTGTTTACCGTGATCGCCCTGATGGTGATTGCTTCCTGGATTCTTTCGATGATTGTGAGCTTTTGAAGCGCCTATGCTGGAGAAACTGGCTCTCATCGAACAACGGTATGAAGAACTGAACCAGCAGCTTCTGGAAGTGGGAGGGGACTATCAACGCGCAGCGCAACTGAACAAGGAGCGCAGTGAGCTGGAGCCCATCGTCGAGAAGGCGCAGTCTTATCGCCAGCTCCTGCGTCACCTGGAGGAGGCGCGGGTGCTGCTGGAAGCCGAAGATGAGGAACTGCGCGCCCTGGCGAAGAGCGAAATCGAGACGCTGGAGCCGCAACTGGAAGCAGTGGAAGAAGAACTCAAGCGCATGTTGCTCCCGAAGGACCCGCGCGATGAGAAAAACGTGATCATGGAAATCCGCGCCGGGGCCGGTGGGGAAGAGGCCGCCCTGTTCGCCGCTGATCTGTTCCGCATGTATACCCGTTACGCTGAACGGCAGGGATGGAAAGTGGAACTGCTTTCAGAAAACCGCATCGGGATCGGGGGCTACAAAGAGGTGATCTTCCTGATCAAAGGCAAAGGGGCCTATTCGCGCCTCAAGTATGAATCAGGGGTGCATCGCGTGCAGCGCGTGCCGATCACCGAAGCCTCCGGCCGCATTCATACCTCGACCGCTACCGTCGCCGTGCTCGCGGAAGTCGAAGAGGTAGATATTGACATCCCCGAATCGGACATTGAATTCGAGGTCTATCGCGCCTCCAGTGCGGGGGGGCAAAATGTGCAGAAGAACGCCACGGCCGTGCGCCTGATCCATAAGCCGACCGGGATCGTGGTGACCTGTGAGGATGAGCGTTCGCAGGTGCAGAACAAAATGCGCGCCCTTTCGATCCTGCGGGCGCGTCTTTACGAAATGGAAGAACAGAAGCGCCGGGCTGAAGTAGATGAGGCGCGTCGCGCCCAGGTGGGAACAGGGGAACGCTCCGAGAAAATCCGCACGTATAACTTCCCTCAGAACCGCGTCACCGATCATCGCATTGGGCTTTCGATCTACAACCTTCCAGCCGTGCTGGATGGAGAGATCGATCCCTTCATTGAGGAACTCGCCACGCGCGAGCAGGCAGAACGGCTGGGCAGCGGCGTCGCGTATGCCTTGGCGGAAGACGAGGAAGATTGAGCGTTGACCACCATTGGGGAGCAGCTTGAGGCAATTATCAGCCGGCTGAGCGCCGTCAGTGAAACGGCGGTTCTCGATGCTCAGGTCTTACTTGCTCATATCCTGGATAAGCCCCGCACCTGGGTTGTCGCTCATCCGGAAGCCGAAATCCCCCCCGAAGCGCAGGAACGATTGAACGCGGCGGTGCAACGCCTGGCAGACGGGGAGCCATTACCTTATATTCTGGGGTTCTGGGAATTCTACGCTCGCCGTTTTGAAGTCACGTCGCAGGTGCTGATCCCGCGTCCAGAGACCGAGCTGCTGGTGGAGCACGCTTTATGCTGGTTGCGCCAGTTTCCGTTCCGGCGCTGGGCAGCTGATGTTGGCACCGGCTCCGGCTGCATTGCCGTTTCCCTGGCAGCTGAGATCCGGGATTTGCAGGTCGTCGCCACCGACATCTCGTTGCCTGCGTTGCGGGTAGCGCGGCGCAATGCGATCCGTCATGGAGTCCATGAGCGCGTCCATCTGCTCCAGTGCGACCTGTTGCCTCTCCCCCCACCGGGGTTTGCCCATCGTCGCTTTGATCTGATCTGCGCCAATTTGCCCTACATTCCCGGCTCTCTCCTGCCCGAGCTAAAAGTGGCACGTTACGAGCCGCGCCTGGCGCTCGATGGGGGCGAAGATGGGTTGAGCCTGATACGACGACTGCTCAGGCTGGCGCCGGCCTGGCTTGCGCCGGGCGGAATGTTGCTGTTGGAGATTGAAGCCTCTCAGGGCCCAGCCGTGCTTTCCCTGGCCTATGATCTCTTTGAATCCGCCCGCATTCACCTGCATACGGATCACGCAGGAAAGGATCGCCTGTTAGAGGTGATGGTAGAGAGCTGATTCCAGAAGCTCGGATGGGGAGGGGCAAGTGCTTTGTCCTGGGAGGCCGCGGGGCTCTGCATGGTTTCAACATGAAAAGGATGACGTCGGTCTGCCGTCTACGGTCTCTCCCCCTCTATTTCCCGAAAATCCACGGTAGCGAGAGCGCACCGGCGTAGGCGAAAAGGGTCATTTTGATCAACTGTCCGGCCCAGCAAAAAAGCAAAAATCGCCAGAGCGGGATGCGCAAAATTCCTGCTGCCAGGCCGACGACGTCGAAGAATGGGTTGGGAATGGCCGCCAGGAGCAGGATGGCCCATCCGCCATAGCGCGCCACCCAGGGGTAAATGCGCCGGTAGAGTTCAGTATCTTCGATGAGCCCCTGCCCGCTATAGCCGGCAAGATAGCCCAAAAGTTCCCCCAGCGCGCCGCCGCTGGCTGCGGCCAGTGCAACTGCCCAGGGTTGAAAGATGCTTCCCATGCTGAAAACCACCGCCAGTCCTGGCGCCGGTAACAGCACCGTGGCGTTTGCCAGAAGCGCAATCAGAAAAATGCCAGGGTAGCCATAGGCTGTGTAGGCTTGCACCTGATCGCGTATGCGGTAGACGAAATAGCTAATCCCGATCACGATCAGGAAAGCGGCCGCCCTGATTCCCCATTGCTTCCAGTTCTTTTTCATCGGCGGAGCATCGCCTCCAGCCGGGCTACAACCATATCCAGGGCCGGCATGTTGTATCCCCCCTCCGGGATGATCACATCCGCATAGCGTTTGGATGGTTCCACAAATTCCAGGTGCATCGGGCGCACGGTCGAAAGGTACTGGTGGATCACGGATTCCATCGTGCGCCCACGCTCGCGCAAGTCTCGCTCCAGGCGGCGAATGAAGCGAAGGTCTGCATCTGTATCCACAAAAATCTTCAAGTCAAACAGGTCTCGGAGCGCTTTCTCGACGAAGACCAGAATTCCCTCCACCAGGATCAACGGGCGTGGTTCGACGGTGATCGTCTCGGGCCGACGGGTGTGGGTGGCGAAATCATAGATGGGCACCTGAACGGCTTGCCCTCTTTTGAGCATCTGGATATGCTGGATCAACAACTCAGTTTCGAGCGCGTCTGGATGATCGAAATTTACTTCGGCGCGTTGGGATGGCGTGAGATGGCTTAAATCTCTGTAATACGCATCATGCTGCAGGTAAGCGATGTGCTCTTTCCCCACGCGCTGCAAAATCTGCTGCGCGACGGTCGTCTTGCCTGAACCGGAACCGCCGGCAATGCCGATGACAAGTGGCAGAGAATGGCTCATGACCGCAATTATAACAACAAAGGCAAGTTACCCGCTGTCAGGTAGTGTATCCTTGGTGCCTTCGTGGTGAGAAAAGAATAAACCACCAGGACACAAAGGCACAAAGTTTTTCCTCGCTCCTTGTTTAATGGCGGTCTTCTGACAGGCTGGAAAGCCTGTCCTACGGGGTCTGCCGTCCTCTCCCGCCGTCCGCAGTCTGCGATCCGCCGTCTGCATTCGTTTATTCGTTCCCTATTCGTTGACGGTTCGCTTCCCTGACGGGCTGGAAAGCCCATCCTACAGGGTCTGCCGTCCTCTCCCGCCGTCCGCGGTCTGCGATCCGCCGTCTGTATTCGTTTATTCGTTCCCTATTCGTTGACGGTTCGCTTCCCTGATGGACTGGAAAGCCCATCCTGCGGCGGTCTGCCGTCCTCTCCCGCCGTCCGCGGTCTGCGATCCGCCGTCTGTATTCGTTTATTCGTTCCCTATTCGTTGACAGTTCGCTTCCCTGACGGGCTGGAAAGCCCATCCTGCGGCGGTCTGCCGTCCGCGGTCTTCATTCGTTTATTCATGTCCTATTCGTTGACGGTTTGCTCTTCCTCACAGGCTGGAAAGCCTGTCCTACGGGGTCTGCTGTCCGCGGTCTGCGGTCTGTATTTGCCATCTGCGAATACATTTTAGCGTTATACTTTTCCTCGGCCTCTGCGTTCCTCATGCTGTCTGCGCCGTCTACGCCGGGGATTGAGGATTGCAAAACGATGGCAGCAAGCGGCAAGATCATCCGTTCTATCCCCCACCAGGATTCACATATGCGACGATCGCGGGAGAAACTCCTCATTCAAAGCACTGTCATCTGGTTCAGCTCGGCCTTTTTGCTGTTCTGGTTATGGGATACGTGGCTGTTGGAGGGCCCCCATGGCCCCTATCGCTGGGTCGGAATGGACTTCGTCCCTTATTGGGTTGGGGTACGCGAAATGCTCAAAGGGGCAAATCCCTATACTTCGGAGGTGACGCTGAAAATCCAGGAGATCGTATATGGCGGTCCAGCAGGCGTCTATGATCCGATGATGTTCGTGTATCCGGCCTGGTCCTTCTTGATCGTCCTCCCACTCACCCTCTTGCCCCTGAAATGGGCTGTGATCCTGTACGGCAGCACACTTATCGTGTTGCTGTTTCTCTTCTTGAGGCACTTATCGGTAACCTGGACAGGTACAGGATACAATCTCTTTCTCCCTGTTCTTCTTTTGGGTGCTCTTCCGTTCGTGATCATCTCGGCCACGAAGGCGCAGCTCGGGTATTTGAGCCTGATGGGGCTATATCTGGCCTCGCGCTGGTGGAAAGAAAAGCCCCTGCTGGCTGCGGTTGCGCTTGGGTTTGCGCTGATCAAGCCCACTGTCACCGTTCTACCTGTATTCGGCCTGCTATTCTGGGCATTCCTGGCCAGGGGATGGCGTTTTTTGCTGGGCTTTATGACCTGGATGCTTTTGCTCTTGCTTCTCAGCATGGTCGCCGCCGGCTTCTGGCTGCCAGACTACCTCCACATGTTGAGCATCAAAGGGGGCATGCCGGTTTTGTGGAGCGTACAGATTTTAGCGCCGCCCTGGAATTTCCTGTATGTGCTCTATTTTCTGGTACTCCTGGGATATGGCCTGAGAATTTCGCTCCAAGAGAGGGAACTCTACCCCTGGTTCTCGGCAACAGTCCTGGTGGGAATGGGGCTGACGCCCATGCGTTGGATTTACGATCTGTTTGTGGGTGTTCTGGTCCCTGTCCCCAGGCCCAAAGATGCACGCATGCGATACAGTCTTGGGCTGGTTCTCCTCTCTCCGTGGTCCCTTGTGTTCATCCCAGAAGTGATTCGCGGGGAATTCGCGGTCATCTTCTTTCCCCTTCTCTGGTCGCTAATCTTCCTTCTCGAAAGCGTCTTCCAATCTTCGCGTCTGACGGGCTAAAAGCCCGTGCCACGGTCCACCGTCCACGGTCTATCGTCTGACGGGCTAAATGAAGTTTAACAAATTATTGCCGTAATCTGGCGAGATGGGGCGGCCAACCGCTGTACCACCGACCTTTGGTCGGTTTGCCAGGCAGAGCCTGGTGATACCCTGTTTGCTCCTGCCCTGCGCTCGCATTTTGAGCCGGGGTAAAAGCCTTTTGGGTCACGGGCTGGGGAGATGTGGGAGAACGCGGATGACGCGGATGGGACGGATTTGCGCGGAATGAAATACCGCCGCTGAAACGAGAAATGGTAGTGTATCTTTCGGCCAGATTGACCGCTCCCTCGTCTGACAGGTTGGAAAGCCTATCCTACACCGTCAACAGTCCCTCGCCCATCGTCCATCATCCATCGTCCGTTATAATTCGCAAAAACTCCCCGCTGGAGGTTCCCCATGTCCCGCTCCCCCCGATTCCTCATCCTGTTCCTGATCTTCAGCCTCTTCCTCGCCTGTTGTAGACCGCAGACCACTGACCGCAGACCGCAAGCAGACGGTGGACGGTTGACCGTGGACGGCGGCCAGCCGACCGTCCCATCTCCCACGTTCACGCTCTCTCCATCGCCCACCCCCACCGAAACCCCCATTCCCCAACCCTCCCTCGAATCCTTAGGCCTCTTTGCCGAAACCCAGGCCCTCCTCAAGCGCCAGGGCTGGGACATCGCCTGGGACGCCCAAAATGCCCGCTACCTCATCCGCCAGCGCGCCTGGGACGAAGCCAGTCAGACCTTCACCTCCCAACTCACCCACGAAATCGGTTCCATTGACCTTGAAGGCAACCTTCACTTCACCGCCACCTATTTCTCTGCCACCGAAAACGAAGATGGCACCTGGAAAGACACCTCCACCCAAAGCGAAGTCGTCGTTGACCTGAAAAACTTCCCCCAAAATCCCGACCTCATTATCCAGCAGCACCTGGACGAAAACGGCAACCCCATCTCCTTTCAGGAACAACTCAAAACCCCTGGCTTCCACCTTCTGGAAACCAAAAACCCCACCTTTGAAAAAACCGGCATCCTCACCCTCACCTATCTTGATGAAAACGGCATCCCAAAAACCGTCACCTACAACCGCGAACTCAACTTTCTCCAAATGCCCGAAATCTCCACCGACCTGCGCCACCCCACTCCTATCCCGATTGAAGCCGTCCACTCCCTGGCTGCCTTGCAATTCATCCTCCTGCGCTACGGCGACG
>Ga0081479_122143_pt1 | contig 39828 bp, 49 predicted proteins | sample MamHotmetagenome_FD_70984 | JGI IMG/M metagenome (GOLD analysis project Ga0081479, IMG submission 70984) | Hot spring cone microbial streamer communities from Mammoth Hot Spring (Liberty Cap Streamers), Yellowstone National Park, USA - T=72 v2... | ecosystem: Environmental > Aquatic > Thermal...
TTCTCAATAGCAGCTAAAAACAACGGCTCTACTTTTTTCCACATTTCATCTACGCCAAAGAAAAGCTTTCCTGCAATAGAAAGCGCTGTATCTACATAAACAGTCCTATTTTTGAAAACAAGAACATACCTACCTTCCCTCATCTCTACAGCATCAGGTAGTCTATTCAACAACTCATTAGCACACTCTTCAAACTCCTTCTTACTAATAACACCACCTTCATAAAGAGCATTATAAAAATCAAGTTCTCTACTAACACTAATCCCTTTACTCTCTGCAGTCCTCCAATCTCCTACATCTACATTCTTTGCAAACTCTAAAAAGTTAGGAAACATTCTCATACGAAACTCTTTTAACGTAGACACAGATAAAATGCCAAATAGGGTGTTGATTAATTGCATGAAAACCTCCTTTAGTGAAGTGAGTAGGTGAGTAAGTGAGAAAGTGAGGCGTAAGAGGTGAGAGGTAAGATGTTAGACGTGAGATGTTTTACGTTCTACGTTTTGCCTCTTACGTTCCACGTCTTACTTTTCACTTACTCACTTATTCACTTACCATATTATATCATAAAATTATTGTTTTGTCAATCTTTAGTGAAGTGAGTAGGTGAATAAGTGAATAAGTGGGAATTGGTATTTTACATATTTAAATAAAGAATGCAAAAAAGCCACCCCCACTTACTCACTTACTCACTTACTCACTTACTATGTTTTGTCAATAGATGTTTATCTAATGTGTGTTGTTAGGGAGTTGTAGATGGAGGAGGAGTGTTATATATTAGGGGTAGAAATCAATCTTTTATTGGAGGTAGGAATATGAAATTAAGAAAATTTTGGTTTGGTGAGACAGTAGTGCTGTGTTACTCTGATTTTAAAATAAGTTTAGAGGCTATTGATTTTGATTATGGCCTCGAAATCATCCTCTATGAGAAAGTAGTTGATCTGGAAGATCCTACCCACTTAATCAATTCAGGCATCCGATTACTAGAGAAACTAGAAGGAAAAGTAACTCTTTATGAGGCTGTCAAATTGCTTGCTAAACACATCGATAGACAATTAGAGAGATCGTGGTTTTAACTCCCTCCCCACCCCTGGTGGGGTTATCATTTCTTATCAACAAAATCTATCTTATCAACAAAAATTACTTAAGAACAATAAATCTATCAAAATCATAAAATTTTACCTATTATATGTTATTAAAAATGGAAAAAATATGGGAATTGATATAGGATAGGAGTATTAATAACTTTTTAGGAGGTAGGAATGAAAACCATAAAGCAGTACAGAGTTATCGAAGGTGAGATAGAAAAAGCCATTACTCTCTATCAAAATTTTGATGGAGAATACAAACTGGTTGTCAGCGAAGGGATCGCTGATGACTACGCATGGTTATACGACAATCCTCCATCCCCAACAATATGTGAGTATGTATTTGGGGATCCATCAGATGCGGTTGATGCTTTTAAGAAAGCAGTCGCAGAATTTGAAAATATAGTGCTGTAAACCGCCCACGCCCCCCTTCTCTTACTTAGGGGGTGTCACCATTTATTCACACCAAACTTAACAAAACTTTCAATATCTCCTTACTTTTCATAAACTCCTCACCTTTGCCTTCTCTAACTATCTTTATATGCCCATCGAAAAACTCTATTAAAGCTTTCGATACGCTTTCCTTATTTAAAGGAATATTACCTAACACATCCCTAATATCCTTTGCATCTTTAAACTCATCTAATCTTCTTATCTTATCTACTATAATTCTATTAGCTGTATAGAGTGGATCCATCTCAATGCTTGATAGTAAATCTACATAAACTTTTATATTCTCATCATTCATTTCTAAATTACGCTTTAACACTGCATAAAATAGTGGCTCTATCTTACTCCACATGTCATTATCAACGCCAAAATACAGCTGTGCGACAGTATGTAGAATAGCATCTACATATACAGGTTGCTTTGTGCGTAGTATGTAGCTGTTTTCTGTGTTAATCACCTTAATGCTTTTCTTACTTTCTTCCATTTTTCTTTTCTCTTCTTTAGATATAAAATTCTTAAGTTCTTTTAAAGATATCAGCCCATCTTCATACATTTTTTCATACTTAGAGTAATCGTCTCTACTTTCCCTGCCTGTGTATTCTAATGGTATTCTTTTAGTAAACTCTGCAAACCTTGGCATTTTCTCTTCTAATTTTGAAGATAGCAACCATAATGCACCAAATACAGTATTCATGTTTTCAAACATATACATTCTCCTTTTTTAAAAGTGTGTAGGTGAAACGTGAGAGGTGAGTAGGCGGATGATATTTATTAATCCTTTCTGAACAATGTAAAATACCAATCCCACTTTCTCACTTACTCACCTACTCACTGTCTCATAATCTTAATACAACTTTCAATATTTCTTGGCTTCTGCTGTCTTTTACAGCTTTTTCTACATGTTCCAACAAGAAATTTATTAAAGCCCGTATAAGTTCTTCCCATTCTAACTTTTTGCCTATAACATCATCAATATATTCTATATCTCTAAACTCATCTAACACTTTCAACTTATCTACTATAATGTTTCCTGCGTACTCAGGGTCTACGAATATGTCAATAAGTAGCATTGTGTAAACGTAAATATTATCTTCGTCTAAATCCAATCCCTTATCTAATACTGCACGGAACATTGGCTCTACATATTGCCAATCATTATCTGAAACTCCAAAATATATCTTTGCCAATGTGCTTATTAATACGTAATCAGTTGGTTTTTCATTGAACTGTATTACATTATCAGCATCTACAAAAGCTGTGCTCCTTTCTGATGTTTTACTTATATAAGACAGCATATCTTTCTTACTAATAACACCACCTTCATAAAGCACCTTATAAAAATCGTTATCAATGTTTGTTTTGTATTTAACAGCAACTTCTTTAGTAAAATTTAAGAAAAAATGGAATTTTTCTTCTAAAATGCTGTAGTATTTTGAATATCTTATAAGGTTGTATGCAGTCATTTCCTTTCCGCTCTATATTTTTTATCCGATTATATCACAAAAATATTTATTTGTCAATATATTATGATTACCTATTATATGTTAAGAAAGTTAGGAGAATAGGTGAAGGGAAAATATGATAAGTATGTTAAAAAAACTTTTAAAGGAGGTAGTAGAATGATTAGATTTAATGAAAGTCTAATTTTAAAAATCAATAGTTCCAAATCCGTTATCGTCAGTGTAGACGTTAAAGAGCCTGTGGTGATGAGAGGGTCAAACATCCCCTCTCTTATAGCGAAGTTAATAGACGGCTTCGCTTGGGAAAAGATTGTCATGTGCCATGAATTGGTACGTGACAACTTTCAGTGGCTCGGGGATGCTCCACCACCCGAGCATAAGTATGATTACGACGAGGATAATTCCATTATAATTGTCCTTAGAAAAGAGGAGAGAGTAAAATCTTTCCTCGACAAACAGCCTCTGCCGGTGAAGTTATTAAATGCTTTGCCGGCGGATGTTAAAAGGGAGTTGTTTATCACAAAGAAACAGTTCCAATTCATCCAGTTCCTGACAGAAGGGCTGGATGATGTAATGATTAGTGAGAGGGAACTCCACTCTCTCACTAAGAAGGAAGCGTCCGCTTTGATAAAACATCTGCAGGCGCTTCAAACAAACCCTACCCCCTAAGGGGGTAGTTACCCTTTTTCAATATCAACATCTCCTTCCTAATCAACAAATTACTAAATTAATAATAAAATACTTGCCAAGATAGAGAATATATGATATATTCTTAATATTAATTTAAATATGGGGGCAAATATTATATGCAAGCAATTAAGTCGTTTATGGTGAGTGCTGAAGATGCGGAACTGTTGAGAAAGAATGCAAGAGACCTTGGCTTATCTGATAGTTCATTTATTAAACTATGTCTTGTAATAGGAGCCCATGAATTAAAGTTAAAGGATGAGTATACATTTAAATACTCCTATCTTAGATGGTATAAACCAAAAGATTTGGTTAAAGATTTGATAGAAAAAGAAGAGAGAGAAGCGAAAAAAGAGATGAAAAAGACAGAAAGAGAAGTGAGAAAGGTAGAAAGAGAAGAAAAGAAAGAAGAACAGCCACAAAAAGGCAAGATAAAAATTCAATTATAGGAGGTTTAGAAATGGAGTTAAAGTTTCCAAGTATTTTCAAAGTTGCATCAAGACCTGAAGATGCGGTCTTAGACTGGGAAGGTAAAAAATGGTTGCCCTTAGGTAGCCAAGAGGTCGGCGCAGGAAAGAACATCGTCTACTCTCTTAATGACCTTATCTACTACTATCCACTTGTTATTAATCTGTTAGATAAGCAAGTTGGGTTAACAGATACTGTTGCTGTATCGTTGCCTGCAGGAGACTATTTAAACACAGAAGTTGTGAAACAGCTTGAAAGGAGAATAAAAGATTACACAAGAAAAAAAGCTATGGTAATGCCACAGGGAACAATGGCTGTGCTTGATTTATACGACAAAAGACATATACAGTTAAACGGAAAAGCACTTATTATTGACGGCGGGTTTAATACTGTCAACGTTATACTGATTGACCTACAAACATTAAAGCCATTATTTACAAGAACCTATGCAAATCAAATTGGTATTAGAAACCTACTTACTGATTATTTCTATAGAGAAGTTAGCAAGAGAGTATATGGCTATCCGTTAGATTTGCAAAGGTTGAAGATGGACTTTCTTGCAGGAAGAACAGACCTTGGAATTATTGAATACGACTTAGAGGTGGAAAAGAATACAGCTTTAGAGAGATTTGTAAGCGATATGATTAACAAGATAGTAGGAGAGCTACAGATTTATTTCTCTAATATAGAAAATTCAAGATACGACTATGTTGCTGTAGTGGGTGGTCTTTCTTACTATGTGGATATTCAGACAAATAAGAAGTTTGTAAGAGGCGATGAGTTTTCTACTGCAAGGGGAATGGCAATGCAAGCTGAAGTCGATGCGGTAGATTTTGGATTTGGAGACATTAAGGTGGTGAGTAGGTAAATGGGTAGGTGGGGTGGTTAAGACATTCTTATTTCTAAGTCTAACCTCTCATCTCTCACGTATCACATAAAAGGAGACGAAGGATGGATAGATTGAAACTTATCAGATTATTAGAAAAATACGAGAATGCTAAGGATAAAAGAAGGTTTATTGTGGAAAACATAGATGAAATATTAGAGTTCCTTTACTCGTTGAAGTTTAAAATAGACAGGCTGTATGAAGCTACTCAAGTCTTGTATGACAGAAGAAGCAGAATTGTCAGAGTATATATGCCTGTTAGAAGGAATGGATGGTTAGGGTATTTTTCTAAACATATTGAAATAGAAGATGATAGAATAGAGATTATAATTAAGTTGATGAAAGATGTGGTAGAACTATTGAAAGATTGTAGGAAACTGAAGGGAGACGTGGATTGTAGTGAATTTCTAAAAGCATTCCACAAATATGTATAATATAATGTGTTATAATATGAGAAATTTTTAAGAAGGAGGAATAGGATGAATTCTATTTCATTGATAGGTGTAGTTGTTAAAGATGCGGTAAAAGACTTTAGAAGAGACGGACAAAAGGTGTATAAGTTCAGAATAGCTGTTCCGTACAATAAGAAAAATGCGTTTTTTATCAACGTGGATTGGGAGACTGATGCTGAATTGTTTATCAAAAAAGGCACGAGAATATTTGTTAAGGGAAGGTTGTTTGTTAAGAATAAAGACGGTAAAGATGTGCCAAAGGTTATAGTTGAAAGTATTGATTTTCTAAATTATTTGTATCAAAAGAAAAAGGCAAATAAAAGTGATAATAAAAATGACGTAAATCAACATCAAGAGTAGAAGGAGGCTTTCATGGCAGAAAAAAACTTAAAAGTGGTAGATAGTTATGTGAAGCTTTATAGAGATGGTGGTGTTGTTAGGATGGAGATAGAGACACTGAATGGTTGGGGAGCAAGAATGGAAGGTCAGCCTTTTGAAGGAAGTGGATTTAAAGGAGATATGTATTTTAGTATGTCGGATGTTATAAAGCTTTATACGTATGCAAAGTTACCTAAGTATTGGAGTTTAGCAAATCAGTTTTCTAAAAAAGCCTTAGAAATAGACGGAAAAGTCCAAAGGATAGTGGTATTCCCGCAGGAAAACGAAAATACAGGAACTATACAGCTTGCGTTGAAGTTTATTAGATATCAGCCAAAAGAAGAAAGAATGGTTGGTATTATCTTCTTATTGCCGTATCATGTTGTGTTGTTTAGGTCTTATTTGAGAGAGTTTATAAAAAATGAACTAAAAGAGACAGGTGTGTTGGTGTTAGAAAAACATGGTAAAAGTAATGGTATAGAGCATGACTTAAAATTTATGTATGACGGAGAAAACTTGTTAATTAGAACAAGCGATAAAGTATATGACGGTAGCATGTTAGTCGATGAAAGCGATAAAGTATATGAATTAAAAGCTGATGAAGTAAACGTTATCAGAGAAATGACAGAAGTGGATGTAAAACATTACTTTACACCTGACAGAGAAGTATCTATATCTCCTGATGGATTTGTCGTAGGTAATGTAGCATTTCCTGTAAGAACCTTTGAGTATATAAGAGAGTTTGTTTGTATTTAAGAAGGTGATAGGTGATAGGTGATACGTGATACGGGTAAAAGGCATTTTATATTCTTTAATAGTAATGTCTAAACCAAACTCACATATCACCCATCACGTATCACGTATCACGTAATCGGAGGCACCAATGGAGATTTTATTTCACGGAGAGTTGGATTTTGTAATACCGCCAAAGAGTAATAGGTATTTTCATACAGGAAGAAAGTATGTTTTTGTTCCTCAGCGTATTAGAGAAGCTGTAGAAGATGCAATTTTGATACTAAGGTCGATGTATAATGGAAAGCCAATAAACAAACCTGTGGCAGTTGAAGTTGTATATGCGTTTAAAGACAACAGGAAGAGAGATTTAGATAATTTGACAAAGACATTGTTAGATGTTTTAGAGGATGCAGGAATATTAGATGACGATAAACTTGTTTATAAACTTTCAATAGAAAAGAGAACAAAGCAGGAAAAGGAGAAAACAGAAGTGAGGGTGCTTAGGTATGATAAAGTTTAACATATTGGCATTATTCATATCTATACTACTCATAGGTAAATCACAAGCTTATCAGCAGTGTGTAGAAGAAGCATCAAAAGCATACGGGATTAATTCATTGATTGTCTATGCGATTATAAAAACAGAAAGCGGTTTTAATCCGTATGCAATCGGCAAAAATAAGAATGGAACTTACGATATAGGGCTTATGCAGATAAACTCATCTTGGCTACCGTTTTTAAGAAAATATGGCTATACAGTCAACCACCTATTTGACCCATGCATTAATGCAAAGGTTGGAACGTGGGTTTTAGCTAAATGTATAAACAAATATGGATACAACTGGAAAGCTGTAGACTGCTATAATAAAGGGAAAAAAGCGACAGGCAGAAGTGAGTATGTATGGAAGGTATACAAACATATGCTAAAGCTTGCATACGGCAATCAAGTTCCACCTAACATAGTAAAGACAAGCTATAAAATGGAAAAGAAGAATACTACAAAGGGAAATTTAAAAGTTGAGAAAAAAGATGACGGAAAGTTAAAGCATATTCAGATTACATATAACGAGTAAGAGGTTGATATGAAGCATTATCCTTACTTAGACAAGGATTTAGACATAGCAGGGTTAGAATTTATAGATGTAGTTATCATAACAGCAATTAGCATTGTTCTCCTATTTGTTGGGCTTTTCTTCTTTAATATGATAATCTCTATTCTCTTATTTGTCGGCAGCTTTATAGTTTTATATATATACATAAGAAGATTAAAGCAAAATAAAGAAAGAGGGTATTTGGTAAGAAAAATAGCAAAGTTCTTTAGAAGCAGTGATGAATTGTATTAAATCAAATCCACTCAGGAGTTAACTATGTGTATTGATAGAAGAGAATTTATTAAAATACTAACTACAGCTTTAATTGCATGGCAGTTAGAGTTAAAAGAGAAAGGGATTGCATTAAGTCAAGCAAATGCAGATATTTTAAATATCCTTGATTTGATAAATTGGGATTGTATATCTTGTGAATTAGACGGATTTTGTTTTAACTTTCCCAAACCACCTGCACCTGCCGTTAAATATTGGATACCGACGGGATTTATGGAAACAGGGAAAAGAGGTGAGATAGGCAAATCATCTGATGCTCTTGCAGTTGCGTCTGACCTACTTAAACCTATCATAGACACTATCCTTGGTTTTATCCCTGAAGGTTCTACTGTAAACGAAGTACATACAAGCAAGACATCAAGTAATATGTACTTATATCCACATTATATTGGATTTCCTAAGACAGTAGAGGACGTTCTTGCATCCACTTTTGGAACTGCTGCAAGTAAAAATCCGACCTGTCTTTGTGCTGCTCTTGGCATATTGTCTAAATTTTTTGGCTTCGATCCTATGAAACAGCTGTCGGTGTTAAGAGATATATCAACGAAGATGAATGAGATAAAAAGCAAGTTGGTAGGTTCCTTAGGAAGTGTAGGTGGTAATGAAGCTTTTTCTAAAGTGCAAGGAGCAGTAGATAAAGTAAATCAAATAGCAGATAAGATAAGTAGCGTGTTAGATGATTTGCCAAGGTTTGCTTTGGCAGAGTTGGTATTCCCTATCTGGGCAATAGATACCCTTTCTCCTGATGCATATACTATTGCACCTTTGTTTGGAGCTGTAAGAGATGCAATAGCACAAAAAAGCTTAGTAGCAGGTGCGGCAGCTTGTCCTTATCTAACAGAGTATTTAGGTAGTAAAATACATCTTCCATTTGGTATAGACCCAAGCTTTGTATGCGTAGGATTTTGGGGGTATGGATATCCAAGAATTGGCATAGTAAAGCATCCTGACCCTATTATAGCAGGATTACTATCTATAGCAAGATTTCATCACTTAGCAAGCACAACCGTTCCTATAATTAGACCTGCATATAGCACGTCAGGTGTTAAATATCAAATGTATAACCCTAACTCTACAGGTTGCTTCTACCCTGGATGGTATGGTGCTGTTGCATTATCACCAGAAGAGATAACTAAACTTATTAGTAATCCTGCAGAATATTTCAAATCTCTAATTGGTAATATAAATGTAAAATCGATAATAGATGAGGTAAAATCTGTGGGAGTTCAAGGACTGAAAGCGTCTAAACCAAACTATAGAAATGTAGGCGTGGTTGTATGGGGAAGAGTAAGAAAGTGTTGTTGGTGATGTAATATTGACAACCTATTTTTTTGTATTATAATAATACTAAATTTCAAAAAGGGAGGTTTAGTATGAAGGCTTTAAAGAAAGTTCTTATGGATGTCAAAGAAAAGATTAAATTGATTGCCAAAATCAATGGCAAGAAGGACAGGAAAACAGAAAAGGGTTTTACGCTTGTTGAGTTAATCGCCGTAGTAATTATCCTTGGTATTCTCTTGGTATTAGTAGTTCCAAAAATACTTGGCTCTTCTACTGATGCCAACGCTAAATTAATTGCAAAATCTGTTCAAGATATTAACTATGCCGTTGGTGTAGCTCGAATGAAATGTCCGTCTGCTATTGGTGGTAATATTGCTGGTGCTGGTGATGATACCAAGGAATTGATTCCTGCTTTATGGAGCCAACAATGCGGAGTATTAAATACCAACTCGTTTGAAATAGATACAGGTAGTAATTCTGTCAAAGTTGGAGCTGCAGGTTATAGTATAGTAACAGACTATAATGCTTCCACCAGCCCTTCTACACTTAAATTTACTATTGACTGCAAAAACGATAATGATGTATGTACTAAAGCTTACAACCAATTAACCAATATGTATGGAAACGGAGCGTGTGGTAATGCTGCTCCAACTAATGCAAAAATGACTTGCACATTAGCGTTCTAACCTATTATAAAATTAAACATGACAGGGGTGGCATCTGCTGTCCCTGTTAAATTAAAATTGGAGGACTAAAAATGAACATGTTGCTTTTAACAGGTTTATCAATTGGATTAGCTTTATCTATAATGAATGCAAATAACTTTTATGCAAATAACGTAACTACTACAAGCATAAAACAAACTACCGATAAGATCGAAAGTATAGCAGTGTTAAAAGACGTAAATCATTGGATGAGAAATCACCTCCCAAATAGGTGAGTGGGTGAATGGTATTGACGTTAAGTGAAAATAATTAAACCTCATCCACTATCTCACTTACTCACTTTCTCACCTCTACTTAACGCCCGAATAACTCACATATTGATCTTCTGTAATCAACCCGTCCCTATATAATTTCTCTACCTGTTGATTTAATGTCATTCCTTTCTCTTTTATTCTCTCTCTTAGTTCTTCAAACTTACCTTCTCTAAGTAATATTCTTTCTTCATGGTCTGGTATTAAATACTCTACAATTGGCTTTATTCTGCCGTCAGTCAGTTTTACCAATATTTGGTTTACAGATATAAGCAGGGTAGATGATATATTAAATCTTGCGTCTTCTGCGCTTACATCTCCTGTCTCTACAGCTTTTAAAATAAATCTCTCTATCGCTCCTATGCAGTCATTTGCGTGTATTGTAGTGTATGTAAGATGTCCTGACATTGATGCGTCTATTGTGTTCTTAGCTGTTTCTCCGTCCCTTGTTTCTCCAACGACAATAATATCAGGCACGGCTCTCATGCAAGACCTTACTCCGTCTGCAAAACTAAATTTCCCTACAGGCATTTGAGTAGTTCCTTTTACTTTCATCTCTACTGGGTCTTCTAATAGAATAATCCTCCTTACTTCAGGGTTTGCCTCTATTAACATTGATTTGATAAGCGTAGATTTACCTTGCCCTGTAGAACCGCTAACAAGTATTAAACCATTCTTCCTTATTGCTATCTTCTTAACCTCTTCTATAAACTCTTTCTCATATCCAAGTTCATTTAGCCGTTTATTGAAATATCCTGATATATTAAATATCCTTACCGCTACACTTTCTCCCTCTACTGACGGCTGAAATTCCAATCTAAGTTCAACTCCAAGTTCTTTTAACTCTATTCTGCCTGACTGTGGCTTATCATCAACGTTAGCCATAACCTCTGAATATTCAGACGCCCTGTTTTTAAGCATCTGAACCAATTGGACACCTTCTTCAAAAGTAAGCGTCATTATAGGTAGTTTTCCGCCACCAAGCTGTTTATAGAACAGTTTATAAATCGAACCCTGTCCCTCTACAATAATATCGTTAACTCTTTCACTCATTGCTCTTCTAACCACATCCACAAATGTCTTCCATAAATCTACACCTCCCGCCACATCTTCTTCAACTCTACTTACATTCAACTTTTGATTATAAACACTTCTTGGAATTAAAACAACATCTTTGTCTATCGGTAGGTAGTGATACTTAAAACCTGTCTCTCTATCTACCAAATACCCATCCTTATCCACAAAAAAATCTTCTCCTTCAAGCTTTAAAACATAGCCATTACCATAAACTTCTGAATAAACCTTAATAAGAGTATCTTCTTTAATACCCTTTTCCATTGTTAGATAAGTGTATCTATCTTTACCCGACTTCACAATCTCATCCATTATACTATCTGCCAAATCTTCGCCAAACAACTTAACGATTACACGCCTTGGCTTTTCGTAAAGCTCGGGAGATACGGTAGACAATGGACAACTCACAACACGATTAGACTGTCTTACTTCTCCAAAGCCAAAATTAAACTCCTTTCTCTCCTTCTTGTTTTCTTCTACACTCTCCGCATTTTCCTTTTTCTTTAAAATAGAACCTAAGCTAAACTTTTTTTCTTCTTTAACCTCTGTGTTATCTGCTTTCTTTTTGATTAGTTTATCTAACATTGTTGCCTCCTTTCAGTCGGCGTGATACGTGATAAGTGATAAGTGATACGTAGAGGTATTCTTTAAAAGTAATGCCAAAACCAAATTTAACGTATCACGTATCACACATCACCTATCACCTCTATTGGCATACATATCCATTCCTAACAATTACAAAATGCCCTGCTCCGTTGTTAAGTAGATAGGTTATTCTATTTCCTGACCTTTGATACTTATTGTTACCTATATTCTGCAGTATGTTAATAACGCTTGGGTTATCAGATAAATCTATAGTTATGCTTCTTAATTTTACTAACTGCCCTATACTTATTGTGCTACCACTTCTTGCTTCTTTTACTAATAGATAATTAGGATTAACCACTTGGTAATCGCTACTTATTTTTCCTTGTATTGCTATTGGTATCATGTATGTGTCCAAGTATTTTTTATTAAATGAATTTATTAAACATAAGGTGTAGAGTGAAGCATTGCTTTGACACATTCCGTTAAAAAGTGTAGGATTGCCACAGTTCTCATTATTGTTATCATCATTGTCAAAACATCTAATCATACAATCACCCTTCATTAATGCATTATAAACAGAGTTGAAAGATATATCTGAAACTATCAAGTATAAACCTCCATTATCTCCCTCATTACCTGATATATTCCTATCTCTAAATGAACTATTTTGCAGAGATATATTAGCGATAAATAATCCTTTGTCTACAGCTCTCACAAATTCATCTATTTGGTGTGCAGTTTCGTAGTCTGAATTTATCTTATATATTCTGACCATAACCACCAATAGTCCTGCAATTATCAGCGCAACCACCATCATTTCTACTAAAGTAAACGCTTTACTACCCTTTCCCATCTCACTTACTCACTTACCTTGGTGGAGGTAATGGTATTGGCGGCGATCCTGATGGTGAATTATCTGTTGTTGGTAATCCTGTTAAAAGCTGTGGTGTTGATGGTGATGATACTAAAGATACATCTGGCTGTACAATACTATTCATAACAGGATAGGAAATTAGATAGTCTCCTACATAAACAACTCCGTCTTTAATAGAGATTCTATCTTTATCTTTTAACACTGTTCCGTCTTTTAAAGGTGTTTGATATGTCAATGCTACATTTCCTACCACACCTACTATAGGAATATTGTAGTAGTATGGATGTAGCAATTGCGCATCAAGTTGTTTATCCTTGTATATCTGAGTTTTTAGCGAATATTTAGCTTCCCTTAGCGACCTTTCTAAATTAATTCTATCAATAGATGTAGCCTTATCTATTTTTTGATAATCATTATACGTTTTCTTCATAGTCAGCTTCTTTTTAAGATCAATGATTGCTTTATCTTCAGGTTTTATTTCTATAGGTGGCATTGGATTTAGTTGCGGTGGTGGTGTAGGTTGTGGCATTGGTGATGGTTGTATATCAGGTTGCGGTTGTGTTGGCATAGGTGGTTGTGATTGTGTTGGCATAGGTTCTGCGAAAGATGTTCCTACTGCAGCGATTAATCCTACTAAAACTAATTTCTTCATCTAAACACCCCTAAGATTTGTATTTGAACATATTATATCACAAAACGAGGATGCGTGGCGGATAACCCACACACCTCTATATTACTATTAATTTGCTGGGCAAGATGTAACAGGATTTGCTTGGCATTTCTTGATAGATGAATTATAGGTATAACCAGCTGGACAGGTAATAGTAGGAGTTGCTTCACACTTATTAGTGGATGAGTTAAGAGAATAGCCACTTGGACAAGAGTTAGAGTTAATAATACTAGTATCTAAAGTAATCCAATCTCCACAACCTTTACCACTTACACAATATCTAATTTTTCCATTTGATACTTCTATACTACGAGAGGATGCGCTCGTAGTACCCGATTCTTTGAAATGTACCCAATTCCCTACAGAACATGTACCATTATCATCGCATGCAACAGCTCTAATTTTCCCTTCGAATATCTCAAAACAATAGGTACCGTACCCTCCATTAAGTACTGGAATAGCAGGGGTCCAATATCCTTCAGTTACAAATTCATCACCACTAAGATACGTCTCTTCTTCAAAACAAACCAAGTACCTACCATAAGTATCAGCATAAAGACCTTCCCTTCTGTACAAACCTTCTGTGTAAACATACGAATACTGCCAAGCATTAGAAGAATAAACACTTCCGACAAGCAATAAAATTATTATTGCATTAAACAATTTTCCTTTTCTTAACATGACCTTCCCTCCTATTTTTTAATTAAGATGCTGAAGCTTCGCATTTTTGAGTGTAAGAATTATATGTCCCGCCACTTGGACAGGTAATCGCAGGATCTGCTTGACATTTTCCAGTTGATAAATTATATGTTCCGTAAGGGCAAGTCCTTGTACAGTAATTGCCTCCCATAACTGGACTATCGTTTACTGTGTTTGGTGTAGACACAGGAGCGGCAAACGTAGATGCAGATACAGATAAGAAAGTTAGCGTTAATAATAGTTTTTTCATCTTTTTTCTCCTTTAAGCAAACAAAGTATTACTTGTATTATATAACACACTTAATCATTGTCAATATGGGAGGTGAGTAGGTGAGATGTGAATAAGTGAGTAGGTGTAATTGGTTAAACATATTTTAAATTTAAATAATGTAAAAAAAACATCATCCACTTACTCACCTACTCACTTATTCACTCACTCACCCCTATATTGAATTTCTGATTGCTTCTATCAACGGCAAGTAAAATCCGCCATAGAAGAACATTAATATTCCCGCTACTATTAACATTGCAACCAAACTAAGCACATTTCCTATTTTAGATATTATCTGTTTTGTAACATCAAGCATTTCTTTGTATAAGTCCTCTATGTTTCTTGATACCTCTTTCTCATCACCTTCCAATGCCGATATAAGCAATGTTTTTTCTATTGGAGAAACTGAATACTTCATAGACAGTAGCAATGAATCAGCTAAACTTTTACCTTTTGCCATTAAGGAGTTAAACTTATTCACATCTACAGCCTTTCCTTTATACGTCTTTACTGCCTCTTCTACCTTTTTGCCTGCTTTGGTTGACTGGTATAAATAAAGATACAGTTTCATCTTTTCTGTCATTTTGTAAGCAGGGTTGTATTTATCTTGTGTAAAGTAGAGAATTAGTATTATCCCAAGAGTTATCGCTACGTATAGATAAAACACCCAAGGATTTTTAGATGTGTAGATTAAAAACGGAAAGTAAGAAGGTAAAAACATTAATGTCTTTTTACCTATAGAGAAAGCAGGCAGGATTTTATAAAACATTGTGTAGAATACCGCATAGTGCATCAAAAAAGCGAATGCAGGAGATATAAGCTGTTTCTTTAAGGACATAACCACTTCCTTTATCTCTTTCGTGCTATCTCTATATACCCTTACGAACTCTTTTAAATTTCTAATTCTCTTTGCAGATGATAGGTATTCGTAGGTCTGTTTTTCTATAAGTTTTTTTTGATATAACGCAGTAAATATATCAGTACCTTTCCTAATTAGCGCCTTAATTTCATCAAATCTCTTTTCTTTTGGATACATCTCTTTAAGAATATCTATCAAGTAAATATCAGACTTCTTCCCGTAAAGTCTACCTATTACTTCAATAACCGCATCATCGTATTTCTGTTGTAGGTCTATTTGTAAATTTTCTAACATTGGTGCCTCCCTTTGGTCGGCGTGATAGGTGATAGGTGATGGGTGATACGTGATATGTGAGGTTGGTTAAATACATTCTTTATTTATGTCTAGAACCACTCCCTCGTATCACGTATCACATATCACTTATCACGCCCCTCACCTAATACATGATTTTTCAAGATATATGTTGCAACCATTTGTATCTAAAGCATCTATCGTTAAAGGCAATTTCTTATTCACATCTATAAACAGCAAGCAGTTGTCATATCCACTTATAGTAAAAGTCAGTTTATCTCCTGCGTCTTGCATGTTGAAAAGCTTTTCGTCCATAGAAGACGGGATTTTTATATCTGCCTTCTCTATAGGAGATACTTCTATTGTTTGTAAAGCCATTTCTATTGTTTTATCATTGACTAATTTTACTACTTTACCGCTTACTACTTGGTCTGTATAGTCAAAAAACTTGGCAAAGCTTGGTAAATTTGTATGGCATGGTGGTGGAGGTGGTGGTTGTTGTGGTTGTTGTGGCTCAGATGCAGTTTGCGGTGCTTGAATAGGTGTAATAGGAGTAGAAGATCTGTCTTCTTCCTTTTTATTAAAAAATAACACGGTTCCTGCTATTGCCACAATCAATATACCAAAAACAGCTATATTTTTCTTATCTAAAAATCCTGATACTTTCTTAACAAACTTTTTATTTGGTTGAATATCGTCTAAGTTGAATACTGCTATATCGCTAAACTGCTCCAACAATCCTTGAATAGAGTTGTAAACTCTGTATGTTTTTCTATCAAATGAAAAATAGTGGTATCTTGCCTCTCCTTTATCTCCCATTCTCTCTTCAAGTGCTACTCTTTGGTATCCTTCTGCAACGTATAATTTTTCTAATAGCTCTACATCTCCGCCGTCTCCAACGATATAAATACCATTTACTCTTATATAGTACTCACCTATCTTAATATCCTTTTTGTTTTCTTGAATTCTAATCATTCTTTCTCTCCTCTCTTCTTAGAACCTATTATGCTTTTATTATACATATCAAACACATAGATTATATTGCCTTTTGTGTATAGATAGAATATACCGTTTTTCTTGAATACACTATCTTGATATTTTATAATCAACGGAGATAAACTTTCTATAGACACTTCTTTACCTTCTAATATCTTGAATACGCCATCTTTTGAAACAATCACGATCTTATTATTTGCTTCATTTTTAGTCATTTCTACAACCTGTTTAATCACTTCTTGACTTTCTTTTTTGCTTTTTAAATAGTCAAATCCAAATATGCCAATTAAAACAACAAGGAAAAGTAGTAGTAAAAAGTTTATCTTTGGTAAGTATTCGTTAATTATCTTTATTACCATTCAACACCTATTGACAGTTATAAGATTGCAGTTCTACTGTGTAGTAATTTGCAGATGAACTTGAAGGGCAGGCTTTTGTAGTGTTGCCAAAATTTCCACCTGCTAATGCGTAATGCCCGTGACCTTGACCATCTACACAAAATTTATTCCCAAGTAGCGCATACAAAATATCTGCTTCAGCGCTGGTTAGTCCAGTTCCATCTGCATGTGTTATTTCAAGCTCATATAAAGCATATCTATTTCTACCTGTTTGTGAGTTTGTAGATATAAATTGATACCAAGCCGTTATTGAATACTCACCGTCTAATTTACCTGCTTGTATTCTTGGGTCTAAAAAGTTAGCAGGAACATTAGAGTTCAAGTTGTCCCAATCAGATGGAAAGTTGCTTGGAGTTATCCAACTTCTTGTTCTTGTTAAAGGACATACAAATTGCGATGGTGAATAGACTATGCTAAAGTTATTCGATACACTTTGATTTAACGTATTTAATATTACTCTGTAATTAACGTTTGCAGTTTGAACCATTGCAGATGCATCAAAAACGCCTTTATCAAACGCCACGATAACTTGTGCCAAGTTCCTATACACCTCTCTTTGTTTTTCCGATATGTAGTTTCTAAGAATTATCCCTGTTACTATAGCCACTACTAAGGCAGCCAACATTACCTCTACCAAACTTATACCACGTTCAACGTTAATACCATTTTTTTTATTTGTATATTTCTTCATCACTCTGCCTCTACAAACAAAGCTTAACCATTCTGTTTGCATCATTTAATCTCCACTTTATAGCTGTTCCAATGTAGTTTTTCACTTCGTTATAACTTTCGGAAGATATATCACTTATAGAAAGAGATGGGCTACTACCGCAATCATTGTCTGAAAGTACATAGGAAAAAGTTATGCCATCTATCACAGCTTGATTTGCGTTAATAGACACGTCAGGTAGGTATTTATAGTCACCAGCATTTAGGTCTGATAGTTGGTTGGGATATCTCTTGTAATCAGAAGCATAGTTGCCTATGGCTTGTGCTATATACTGAAAATCAGAGATGATTTGCGACCCACTAATTGAATTTTGTGCTTGTCTAAAAAATTTTGGTACTACCATTGACAAGATGATGCCAAGGATTAATACAACTACCATTAGCTCTACCAATGTAAAGCCTTTCGATTTGTTTAAAAGCTTTTTACTCATCACACATCACCTTTATATCTATTTCCTACTATTATAATATAACACATGCAAAAACCACTTTCACTTACTCACTTCCTCACCTACTCACTTCCTCACTTCTCCTCATAGCCAATCGTTACAATCACTTGGAATTTGTCATCCTCTTTTACTTGAGTTCCAAATAGGTATCCAAGTATTGGTATGTTTTGTAAGAACGGAATACCTTCTTTTTGAATTTGGGCAGTTGTTAAGGTAGATGAGAATAAAATCAGTTGCTCACCTTTTCTAAGTTCTGTACCTTGTAGTTGTGAGTAAGATTTAACAGTTGGTAAGATGATTTGAGTAGAGCCTGCATTGCCAAGGTTTACCTCCCAATTTTCAAGTTTCAGAATATCTTTTTGGCTTCTGTAGAAGTTAATTACAATCCTGCCTTCTTTTTCATCTAATACATAAGGGACAAGCATTAAATTGCTTCCTTGGTCTATGTTTTCAGTTTCTGTTGTTATCTGTGGAGTTGCTATAGCTCCACCACCTGTCCCACCACCTGCTGTAGTAGGTGCAGATTGCATGTATGTTAGTTGAACGTTTGATAAAATTCTCTGCTTAGTTAGTGGCTTCCACATAATCGGTCTATAGTTTAACGCTCTCATGAAGTTATCCTCTACAACTCTTACATCCCCAATTTCGCCAAGTGCTTGGATTATTGCACCAGTCAGTTTAGCGCCTGATACTCCAATGGTGAATGCGTTTGCTGGATGTATACTTCCTGTGTATCCTGTTTTTAGAGATAGTCCACTACCGACATTAGACTGTATCCAATTGAATAGATTTAACCCCATCGTCTTTTTGTCATTTAATTTGACTATCATAACAGTTATTCTTAATGGAATTGTTGTTGTAAAGTATTTGTTTATCTGCTCTACTGTTTTTCTAACAAGTTCTACTTCTGACGGTCTTGCCCTAACCGTTATATACCCCATTTCATTTATAGTAATTTTACTGTTTTCATCCTTCAAAAGCCCCTGTAATGACTTTTCTAAATTATTATAAAAATCCTTCTTATAGTTTAAAGTTAGGTAGTCGTCTGTTAAGTTAATATTTTCTGTTAATGCAGGAAGTCTTACTTGAAGCACATCTGATTTATATCTGTAAACAATCACCTTACCGTCATCCGTTATGTCATACGAAAGGTCATACAACCCACACAGCTCATCTAATACATACACAATAGGCTTGTTTTCTGTATAGTAAGATACGTACCCAAGCTTAGATGACCCGCCAACAGCTGTAGGCATAGCTGGTGCCCCCATGTTTGTAGTAGGAGCTGTTCTTGGTGCCCCTGGTCTTCCAGGCATTGGTGTAGCAGCTGTACCTGTAGACCCACCTGCTGGTAATACTGATGATGCCGACGTAGACGATGCATTTTCAAAATCTTTCAATATAATTGGTACTTTTGCATAGTTAGAGATAAGAGAGAACAAATATTCGAAGGATACGTTGTTAACGTTAATGGTGATTGGTTTATACAGCTTTCTCTCTACTTCAACTTTAATACTTGCTGTTTGCATTTGTTGTAAAGACTGGGTCAAACTTCCTGACGGCTGCTGTTGACTGGACGGTTGCTTAGCTTCCATTATATTTTTCAAGTCATCTGTTAACCCTGCATAAGAGTTGGTTGCTACAAGCATTCCAAATACAAATAATTTTTTCTTCATCCTACACATCTCCTTTTATTGAAGTGATATGTGATACGTGATACGTGATACGAGGAATTGGTTTTGACACTATTTTTAAAGAATGTAAAATGCCTCTTACCCGTATCACGTATCACACATCACGTATCACGTCTATAAATTGTAATCTGAAAATAACGGTTTAAAGTAACACACATAATTGTCAGGCATTCTTTTGCCACTTTCTATAGATAGTATAATCTTATTATTTTCATGTTCTATTTTAACATAATTGTCCATTGGTTCTTTCAATCTTAAATAAGGTGTAATATCCCATTCTGCATTAAATATCTCTATTTCCCTATCTGTTGTCTCAAGTAGTCTATCTTCAAATAGTGGCAGGTATTTCTTCTTGATATGCTCTGCTATTTTCTTTTCCCTTACAATTAACGACGGGATAGAAAACGGTATATACTCAAATAGCATTGCTTCTCCGTCTATCTTCAATGTCTGTTTATAACTATTAGATAACTTAAACTCTCTTACCTTTCCGCCAATGAATGTATTGTTTATAAGCAAGTTTTCATCTTTAATTGCTCTGTATAGTTTATATATCGATAGCATAGTTTTATTATACCATTATTGAGTAGTTTGTGTATTACTTTCTATAATTTGAAACTTGCCTTTAATCTTTTTAATATTATAAACTTCAATACCTGCCTTTTTTATATCACATGTCCCTGTGTTTTTATCACACCACAGCTGTATCTCATTACCTCTTACAGAAAAACTACCATTTCCAAGTTCTTGAATACCTGATACATAGAAGTAGTTAATCACGCCATGGTCTTTAATAAAATCCAACTCATCTTTGATGAATATCTCATAGTTGGGAAATTTGTATTGTAGGCTATTATTAAATGCGTCATCAACCGTAGCAAACGAATAATTCAGCCTCTTTGTTACATATTCATACACATAATCCTTATCTGTCTTGATGTTAGTTGGAGTTGTAAATAACACCCATAGGAAAGCTAAAACAGCTGTAGCCAATAGTATATTACTTATTCTTTTAAATATTCTACACTTAGCCAACTCGCTTGCAAATATCATGTATCACTCCTAAAAATCTGTATTTGGCTCTCCGTCATCAATCTTTAGCAAGATAATCCCGCCTTCTATTATATTACCATTGCTATCTTTATAACTTCCTCTATAGACCTTTATATACTTTGGTGCGTTTAAGACAGGTTTATCTGCAATTATTATCTTTTCTACTGGCTTTAAAGCTGTTTTTTCAGCATCGTTATACAGTTTATCATACAACGAATAGTTTATTCTTTTAACCTCTTGGTCTGTTTTTGCCGAACAAGACGTAATCGAAACAGCCACTAAAACTAATGCTAAAAGCAACGTCTTCATTTTTCCCTCCTTATTAAAACCTTAATTCCTTATCAGATACTTCTAAGTCAACACCATTAACAAATGTAATAAACACAGGTCTTGGTGCTATTACTTCAATCGCAGGAACCTTTTTATCGTATTTTTTCATCCAAAACTCATAAAATCTATTAAACGCATTGTTAACTCCGCTAAGAACTGCATACTGTCCTCTGTTGCTTATAGAACTTACTACAGAGCCTGAAGTTGTTATTGATTGTGTCATTAATGATTGCTGAAGCCCTGCTGTTATCCCTTGAACTGTCGATAACGTGCTAATCTTAGCAAAATCTTCACCTGTTAACCACTTCTCAGTCCCACTTAAGCCCGTCTGAACGTTTCCGTTTATTTCTTCCCCTACAGCTATATTTATTTTCTTCTCTATAACCTTTCCGTCTTTAAGAACACATGACATTACACTATCCTTTCCACCAAGTATTGCCCTTTCAGTTGAAATATCGTACTGTGCCTTAACTAACACAAAGCATTTCTCTATAGGAATTTTCCATCTATTTGCAGTTACAGCCGATTTTTCTATTTCTATTACTACAGGTGGGAACATACCTTCCGAAGGAGCTGTAAAGGAGTACAACAGCGTTCCGTATGTCATACTACCTGCAGGGATATAAACACTCTTCTTTTTTTTTACATTACTATCAGAACCGCCCGCATTTAAAGTATTTCTATTTAAAATAGGCATGCCATTTTCATCAGAAACAAATATGGGAGCAGATTCATCTCCTGATAATTTCCCACTACCTTCATTTACTTCAGGAATTATAATTTTACCTTCCTTCTCTACTGCCAAGCTTTTATGGTTCAACTTAGGCTTTGGTGGTTCTTTCTTTTCTTCAGGCATTGGGAAAGAAGGCATAGGTGTTGGTGCAGGTTGCGGTGTAGGTAAAGGTTGAGGCTGAGAAGGTGTTGGTGCTGGAAACAATGAACTAAGAGGAGATGACGGCTCTTCTTTCTTTTCCTCTTTCTTATCCTCTGTTTTTTGTCCTGTGCCTTCCTGCTGTTTTTTCAACATCTCTAACAATTGCTTATTTATTTCTTCCTGTTGCTGCAATTTTTCAGCTAATGGCTTCGTTGTCTCTTCTACTACTGCTTTTACTTCCTTACTTCCAACTCCCTGCTGAACTTGAACCGTTTCTCCACCATCAAACATTTTACCAAGCAGAACTATCAAAAATAATCCACCTATTATTCCTCCCCCTATAATAATCTTCTTATCCTTAAAATCTATCGGTATTTTATTTGCACTACTTTCTCCTTCCTTACCTACATCTTTTTTTATAATCTTTTCTAAATCCATTTTTTCCTCCTTTTAACGTGATACGTGATGGGTGATAGGTGATATGTGTAAGAGGTATTTTACATTCTTTAAAAGTAATGCAAACACCACCCCCACTTTCTCACCTACTCACCTACTCACTTATTCACTTCACATATGGCATTGTCAACCTATCAGCATTTGGTGTAGCAACGATAAATATTCTTCTTGTTTCTTCAGGCTTTAACTCTACATCTTTGCCGTCCATTCCTTCTATATAGACCATTACCCACCCTTTTTCCATTAAGTTAGGCAGGTATATTCTCTTGGATACAAACTTTGACAGGTTCTTGATTGTCCCTATGTATCCATTCAATTGACCGCCAAGATAAACTGTCTCTATGTTAATTTTAAGATAATCATCATTAGCAACTACAGACTGGGCTTTCACAGGTTTTATATCGTATCCTCTACTTACTACTCCGTTTACCATGTCTCTCATTAAGTCTTTAGCATTGTCCACAATAGAGTTATCTTCTGTTGTTGGTGCTTTATCTACTTTAGGAATGTTTGTCTTGTCTACAATAAACTTATGATTGTCGCATTTATTGGATGATTTAAACACAAAGGTATACGCTTTATTTTTACACGTTATTGTTAAAGAACCAGTATCTTCAGTTAGCACATAAGATGCAACATTTGGAGATGTGGCAGAAATGTTAGCTTCCATTCCTGTAAAGTAGATGTCTGTTATCTTACATGGTGCCACTATAGACCCTACTTGGTCTTTAATCCCGCAGGTCTTTATATCTGAACTTCCGTCTGTGTATATTTTTTCAGCATAAGATAGAGATACAAGCCCAAGAACAATGCCAACTATAGTTTTCTTCATCTCAGCCCCCTAACTTACAATACTTTTTGCTTATTTATTCACTTTATAACTCAAAATCAGCGTCTTTTTTTTCTTTTGGGAGATAACTTGACTACTTCTTCTTCTTCTGGTGTATGTGCAGAAACAGATGGTCTTTCTCCTTTCAGTTTTGCCAACTCTTCAGTTAACGTCTCTATCTGCATTTTTAACTCTTCTATCTCTTTTTTTGTCTGACTTGCAAGATATTTCATTGCATTTTCATAATCATTTTGCTTGCCTTGTATTGTTTTTAATTGCTCCATTACATTTTCTATCTTTGAGTTAAATACACTTTCTATGTAACTAACTCTCTTGTCTAAGCTATCAGTTGGAATAGGTTTGTAATAATCAAGAATTGGTTTGTTGTCGTCTGCATAAGATAAAGAGAATAAACCAATTACTGCTAAAAGAATAGTTTTTCTCATCATTTTACCTCCAATATTTCAATATCTTCAGGCTTTACTGTAGAAGATAATTTTTGTTTCATAATTTCCGCATCAGCTACTCTGCTATAGATATCTGCTAAGACTATTTGAGAAGGGATGTAATACTTTCCTTTATTGCCACTTTTATTTAGAAAATACTGTAGATAGCAGATGTCTGATGATGGATACTTGGATACGTTTACAATAACGTAATATCCCTTCCTCTTATTATCTGCTAACAAAAAGTTTCTAAGTTCTTCTTTTGTTTTTGGCACTACTCCGAGTTGTGCGTATTCTATCTCTTGCATAACACATTTCCTGATATTTTCATACAACGTATCCCAATAAGCTTTTTCATCTGCATGGGAGAACCCTACTATTGATAAAGTTGCTAATAGGTGATATGTGATACGTGATAAGTGATACGGGGGAGAAATATTCATTCTTTTTCCAAAGCGGGAGATCTTACCTTCTGTTTTTCTTTCATACATCAATACTAAACCTCCAGATATTAATTGTTATAAGCCTCACTATTTTTCTACTTATATTATATCATACCATAATTTTAAGTGAGTAATTGTTAGATACATCTTTATTTAAATAAGTCAAAAACCACTCTAACGTATCACATATCACTTATCACGTATCACCTCACTCATCAGTTTTCGGAATATAATCAAGCGGTATATAAGGCTTTTCTATCAACGGATGATGCTTAACATAGTAGTAAAAATAAACAGTAGGATAGAAGGAAAGCAGTAGCATTATCCATTCAAATCCAAAATAGTATGGGTTAACAACAGGTGGATACCATTTTTCTAAGAAGATTATAACATCTTCTATTCCACCACCTGTTCCTTTTAGTAGATTGGCAAATGCAAAAACAACTGTCTTTAGTATCATAACAACAAAACCAAATATAAAAAATGTGGTAGTCATGCCAAGGAAATAGTTTTTTAAGTATGTGTAGACAAGCCCTCTTGGAAATAAATAATACTGATTAACTAAATATGTTGGGAAGAGAATTTTTACAGTAATTTCTAACATAAATGAAATAACTTTAGCTAAAATAGGAAAGTCAAGCCACGTGAAAAGTATCAACAAGACAAAATCAGCAAGACCAATTAGAAAGTGAGAACCTATAGCAAGCTTGCTACCTCTAAAGAAAAGGAAAAGCTTTTCAGAAGTAGTTATTTTAGTTTCATCAAGCGGTCTTCCGTCTGTCAATTCAGCTGCTTTCAGCCAATCTAAATCCGACAGAAAACCTATTAACCCTTTTCCTTCACGCTGTGCCTTTTCTTCGTGAAGGTCTGATGCATACGACCTTCTTGTGTTAGACATCTTTGCCTCCCTTCGGTCGGCGTGAAACGTGATACGTGATAGGTGATGAGTGATAAGTGCAAAAGGTATTTTACATTTTTTGTTTAAGTATGTCTAAAACCAATCTAACGTATCACGTATCACATATCACCTATCACCTTCTAACAACAACTATCCTAAGCTTTGTGTCATTCGGAAAATTTAGTAAAGGTAGCGTATAGACCTTGCCTTTTAAAGGGATTTTTATATATCCGCCGTCTATTTGGTATTTCTTAGATATTTTATCATAGTATTTAGGGTCTGTTGGTATATAGTATGCAAAGTAGTTGCTATCTACATAAAAGTTTACAAACGAATACTTGGGAAGTTGGTATTTTTTCCCTTTCTCCACAGAATAAGCATAGGTATTGAGAATTTTCTCATAGTAGCTTACTATCTTAATCATCTCTTCATAGCTGTCTGCTGATACATAAGAAGTAGGTATATCTCTAATTGGCTGTGTTTCAAGCATTATTATTTGCATTGTAAGTCTCCATTAAGTATTTTGTTATAATTATATAATAACATAACAGCAAAATCAATTTATAATATAATAATAAAAATTTTGCAAAAGGTGGTAAGCATGGCAGAAGTTTCTGCAAGCAATCAAAAATTAAAATTACGTTTAGAAAAGCATAGCCCAAGTACTTTAAAGTTAATGTTGCTTAACAGTGATGATACTACTAATGATATAGTAATCCAACCTCAAGGGATATTAAGAATTTATGAAGTTATAATAGGGTTAAGACTAAAAGAGTATCTAAAAAGTGGAGAACTGCAACTTACAGTAGAAAATAGATACGATGAAAAAGTAAGATTTTTCCTTTCTAACAATAACTTTGTCTACTATTCACCAATCGGCATTTTTAAAGACCTATACAAAAGAAAAGTTAAGGAACTTGATAACTTAATTATGATAGACGGGCATCTAACAGCAATGTATAAAAACAAAGAGATAATCCTTATAGCAGGTTATAGGAAGCTAAACACTGATTTAAATAAATTAAAAGAAACTTTAATAGACCATATGTTCTTTAAGAAAGGGTTTAAGATGGGTGGAATATTCTTAGACCAAAAAGCTTGTATGAGATTGTATGGGTTTATTGATATGTTAATGTGAAGTGAGTAGGTGAGGAAGTGAGTAAGTGAGTAGGTGGAATTGGATTTTTACATTATTTTAAAAATTGTATTTAACCACTCCACTTACTCACTTACTCACGTCTCACTTTCTCACCTCTAAACTAGTCCCATATCCATTAACAATTTAAAAGCTTCTGTCTTAAAGTGTTCATCTTCGGGCAAGGTATATTTATTTGCATACTCAATATATTTTTCTACAGCAAGGCTTATAGGTATTCCATAAACTTCAGCAGATTTAATAAATTCGTCAACTAAAGGATACTGGTTGCGCTCTTGAAACAAGAATTTTAAAAGGTTCGGCTGTGGGAACCTTTCACGATACTTATTTACAAATGGATGCCCTTGTTCGTCGTATATATAAAAAGCAATCTGATAATTGTTCATAGCTAAACTATAAAACCTATCATAAGTCGAAATAAGTTCCTCTGCATTGAATACTTCTATCTGTTTATTTTTTGCATGCTGTATATATTCTCTTGCTAATGGTAGATAGTTATCAAACTCTTCCTGTGATATTTTCAATCTTTTAAGTATTTCGTTTTTTCTTGCAAAGATGCCATTGATAGCGTCAACATTTTTCCCTAAATCTTCCAATATTTCTATATTGTCTCTGTTCCAAAACACCTTTGGACGTGATTCGTCAAACTTGGCAAGTGGCTCTTCGTCTATATTTTGAGGAGACCATTTGTTATGTCTGTAAGAGAGTATAATATTTAGATTTGCTATAAACGTTAAAAACTCCCATTTTTCTTTAACAGGAACATAAAGATGAGCAAAGCGTGGATCGGGTTCGAGTTCATATTGGATTGATGGAAATCTTACATACATTGGATACGCAAATCCATCGTCAAACTCTCCGCTTTCACTAAAAAACAGAAAAATTATGTCGTCGTTAAAAGAACCAACAAACGTATAAGGGTGTTTCTTAAACAACATTACACTGCCTCCTATTATTTAAATTTGATCGAATTATATCATAAAATTTTCTATTTGTCAAGTGGTTTTTTATATTTATTTAACCTCTTTCATTTCACGACCACCTGTAATAACATCTATATGTAGTTCCTTATCACTTTCGTTTTCATCAAATACAAACTTTCCATTTCCCCCCACAAATCTTGATTTTCTACCATGTGCATCTTCAGCTACAAGGAAATGTTCATTCGTTTCTTTATTTCTACCTGTCTCTACCTTATATCCGCTCCTCTTTAAAGTATCCGTAAACTTATTAAAACTTTCTTTATCGCTTGAGTCTATTGACTGTATACCACCTGTTTTATTATTGAAAGTAATAAAGTTTCCTTGACCATCTGCTAATTTTGTAGTAGGATGTTTTGTGAAATGCCTTTGTATTACTTTCTGTCCAAGAACTTTAACTCCTTCTGCAGTTAATTGAGTTGCACCACCTACAAATTGAGAAGCTGTTTTTGCGCTTGTCATAGATTGAATAGCTTTTCCTACTCCACTTCCTACAGCACTTCCTGCACTACCTGCTAATTTAGCCGCACCTGCATCAGCAATACCTGCCTGTCCTGCAAGAGATGTACCAGCTGTAGCTATAGCCATTCCTGCTTGAAGTGTCATTGCACCAATTTCCATCGCACCTCTAACAATTTCACCACCTGCTACTACTCCTTGCTGTATTCCACCTGCTGCACTTTTACCAAATAGGAAGAGAGAACCTATACCAAGAGATGTTACTCCTGCTGTAATGGTGTTAACAAGAATGTCAGAGTTATTAATTTCTCCGCTTTGAATGAGCCCTAATAAAAAGCCATTTATAGATGGGCTTGCAAGCAAGTTGTTAAATACATGTCCCGTTACTAAGTAGTGTCCTATAACCCATAGCGGGAGCTGTAGCTTTAACAGTAGATATCCAAACGCATACTCAGTTAGGTATTTAAAGTTGTTTGTTAAAAACGTAACTAAAACTACTAAAGGTAGAAGGAAGAATGATAAAAAGACAACGATTTCGTTTTGAACCAATAAAGTTTGAATGAGCCAAGATTTACCAAGAGAAGCTAAAAACTCTTTAAATGCCATTCCAAGATATTGGGCAAAGTGGCTAAGGAACCAACTATCAGATAATGCACGAGCAATTTCACCTTCATCATCCGCTTTTCTTATTATAGATTCGGCAATTTCCAATGAATTATTTATAGACTTTTCCAACTGTTCTTTAATTGGAAGCGGAAGCCCTTTGTAATTTGAATTTTTCAATTGCTGTGCCATTTGTGAATAGGATTGGTATATAGCCTTATAAGTATCGTTTGTATTTGCATATTTCTTTATTGTTAGGTCTAAGAATCCTTGCATATGGTTTCCATATTGTCTAACCATATCATCGCATATTTCTTCTGTTATAGGAGACAATTTGTAATAACCCTTTTGTCCAAGTTCTTGACATGCTCCTAACATAGTTAAGTTGTCATGCTTTCTAAAACACCTTGAAAACTTTTGAGCAAACTCACACAAAGCATAGCCATCCTTGCCTTTTACATAATCATACAGCATTTGATTTGCCGCCATAGTAAAGACCACATTAGGATTTCTTGCCACTGCTAATGTGTAATAATCTCCAGTCCTTCCAATCCCTGCCGCAGTAGCAAGAGAAACTGCCACTTCATCCATAAAGGCAGGAATTACATACACATGAGGAATATTATCTAATCTATATCTTATTGTATTTGCATCTTGTATATCTCTATTTGCAGGTATATTTACAGTACCATTTTGTGTTTCTCCGCTTACCTTGGCGTACTGTAAACTATCAGACGGAGCAGTTTGGTCTAACCTTGCACTATCATCTTTTGTAAATCCTGTGATGTTTACATAGTTTATATAGTAGCTTCCTGACCCAAGAAATAAGAAGCCAAGTAAAAACACGTATAAAAGAGAAATACCCGCTGACCCAAACTTTCTATGCATAAAAGACATAAATGCCTTAAAAAGAAGCAAGAATACCACAAACAAAAATAGCAGGTTTATAACACTACCTGCCATAGATGAGCTCATGTTTGCTAATGCGACAACCGTTTCGTATAAGTCTCCGATATACCAGCTGGTAAATTCCATTAGTGCCTCCTGTTGACGTGATACGTGATACGTGATGAGTGATACGAAAAATTGGTTTAGAAATTGTTTTTAAATAACGTAAAATACCTCTTACACGTATCACGTATCACCTATCACCTATCACGTCTACGGTGCATTAAATACCATTTTATAAGCTACGTATAATATAGATGAACCTACTAAATACATCATCAGCAATGCTAAAGCCTGCATATATCTTTTTCTAAAAAATTCCGTAGCTATTTGGACTAAAAAGTAAACAGAAGCAAACATGTACATAATAGTAGCAATAAACTTAAATCCATTCTTATACTGCTTTGGTTGAGGAACCACAGGGTCTTTCTCTTTACCAACAAGTTCCATGCCAGGTTGTATTACAGGTAAGTTGTATTCTATAATGTTGCAGTGAGTTTTCCCGTCGTTTCCTGTTGAACATTCCATAGTTTTATTACCTGCAGGAACATAGGTATTTGGCTGACCAGATGGATTATACGTCATTCGTGATGCATCTTCGTTGGCGTTTATTCTGGCTTTTAATTCCTCATTTTTTTTGTCTAAAGCACTTTTAGCTTGCTTAATTTCCGTAGGCGTTGGTTCCGCATAGCTTATATATATCCCTGTTAAAAGCAAAAGTAATATAAGTATTCTCATTTTCTATCCCTACTGATTATTTTGTTGATTATCTTTACTACTTTTTGCTGACTGTTTCTCCATCTCTTTAGCTTTTGCTTTTGCTCTGTTTATATGCATGTAAGTAGAGTCAATAACCTTTTTATTAAACTCATTTACTATAACTTTTATCGCACTATCTCTTGAATCAGTGTATAAACCGTAAAGTTCTGATGCTAATTTTTGTTTTTGCACAATATCATAATCTTTAGAATGGTCGCTGTTTTGTGCTCTAAGTTGATTTACATATCTTTGCACCTCATAGTATCTATACCACTGCAGGTAGACTTTTACCATCATATCATCATTGAAAACAATTTCTCTATCGTTTGGTCGAGTGGTATCTAACTGAATTCCATACTTACTAAATACTTGCTTAACATTATTTAAATATTCGTCTAATCCCATAGGATTATCGGATGATGCCGTTTGTTCTAACGGTGTAAATATGCGATCCATCAAGTCATCGTGTATTCCAATCGTAATCTGTTTATCTACCCAATCAGGTGTAATAGTATTGCCATGTTCATCTTTCATCTCCTTTAGCACCAGATTAGCATTATTATCTACCGTTGCTTCAGGAGTAACCGCTAACGCTAACAGTTCACCTACCTTATCAGCATCTCCCATTTGAGCTATGTTTTTTATACTCTGACTATTTACAGTATAACTAATGCCGTTGTCTACAATTCTAAAAATTTGAGTAAATCTATCGTCTATTGCTTTTCTCAAGCTTTTGCTATCAAGATATTTTCTCAAATCATCAACAGATGCTGAACTTAAAAGGCTTTTAAGATTACCGTCAATAGAACACTGGCTTACAAGTTTTTGATATTCATCATAGCCGCGTGATGCTATATAATCACCAATAGCACTCTGTATCTCGTCTGTAGTAGATGTAAATGGATTTTTACCAAGTTTAGCAACTACGCAAGCTTGTGTAATATTAGCAGTCTTACCGCTTAAATGCGCTAAATACGTATCTTTGTATATATTACTCCCTATCTTGCCTGCTTCATTTGCCATGTAGTTTGCGCTTGATATGGCTTCTTTTACAGAAGGGAAGTAGCTTTGAAGAGCATAAATTGCCACCGATAATGCAACGCTTTGCCAATTACTTATATAATTTTTTATACTTGGTAGACTAAAAGTGTTTGCAAGTTGTGTCATTGAAACTGATACCATGCCTGGTGTTGCTATCTTTAAATCACCATTCGAGTTAAAATACAAAGGAGTAGAATCTCCCACTTTTGTCGTTTGGACATCCCAATTATCATCAAACCTCATTGGCTCTCTAATCTGTACATCTGCGTATGAAGGATTGATAAGTGGTGAATGTGTAGCAGGTAGTGAATAGGATAGTATTAGTGATGTTAGGATGAGTTTTTTATAAATGGGTTTCATTTTCTTACTCCTACTTATTAGCTACCTTTGAAAGCAATGGTGCTACATCTTCTATTTTAATAGCACCTACAAACTTGAATGCCTTGTTTTCTTTCTTAGATAAAAGTATAGTAGTTGGAATTGCATCTACTTTCCATTTTTTAAACATGTTTGCATCCTTAGTAGAATATCTACTTACTTTTAGCCCGTTTTGTTGTAGCATTGTGATAACTTTGTCTGCTTCTAATGAGTTTACGTCATTTCCATAGAAGAACAGAATTTCATATCCTCTTTTATTTAGTTCATTTATGGCATTGCTAATCTTAGATGTTTCCTGCATTACAATAGCTATTTGTGGGTTTGCTACCTGCGTTGCTTTAGAGTTTTGGTACTCTATCCATTTTCTATAAGCCATCTGTAGTTGCGGGTCGTTTGGGTTCATAAAGTAAGCGTATTCTATCGGAGTTAAGTTTTTCTTTACTTTTTGATTATAAGCGTCAATACTCATCTGCAAAAGTTGTTCAGGCGGTAGAGACATTAAAGTCTTATCATCCATAGTCTCATATTTATTCTCTACTACCATTACCTTTTGCAGGTCTTCTTTCTTTTCGCTTGTCTGCTTCTTTTTCTCTTCTACTTTTTTAGGTTCTTCCTTTTTAGCATCTCCCCAATAATCTACAGGGTCGTTTGTATAACTATACCCTGTAGCAGATGCCAACCCTATTAGAAAGCCTATTAAAGCTTTTTTGTTCATGTTTTAGTACTGTCCGCATAAAGAATTTTCAAGGTTTGCTCCATATGTCTCTAAAGCACTACTTGCTCCCCATAGAAATCCTGTGATTACAACTGCGAAAAGTAGAATTGCTAATGCGTGTCCGTATTTCTTTCCAAAAGCCTCAAATGCAGCCATCAGAATTCCTACAATAAAGACAACTACAGCAAGAAAGATTGCAATTGGACGTGCATACATATGAATTTTCCTTGCTCCATCACAGGTTACAAAGCTTGTTAAACCATCTGCGAACGATAACCCTATGATGCCAACAATGCCAACCATGGATAATAGAGCTATAGTCTTTTTATCCATTGCGCCCCCAAATGCTACTGCTTCAATAACCTTTCTGTCAATAGCTTCCTGCCATTTTGACAAGATTTTCATCTTTTTTACCTCCAATCTGGATTTTACTTTAATATATTACAAAGATTGAAAATTGTAAATAGACGTGATATGTGATAGGTGATAGGTGATGTGTGATAGGTAAGAAGATTAGAGAGTGTTATTTTAGTGATGCCCCCACCTGTCATAAGATGGGGGCTTATTACGATTTCTTAGAACAAGAACCCAATCTCTACAGCGCCTGTTGTTCTTGAAGTTTTCTTATTTCCTTTATCGTCTTCAAATAACCAAGCATCTTGTGTAGCATTTATAGCATCAGAAGATTTAGCGTATGAAACTTCAGCTCTTAAGAATGTGTTTTTAGTTGGGTTGTAAGTTGGAGTAATTGTAAACGTCCATACTTTCTTAGCATTACTTACACCTACTGTAGGGATTAAAATTGTATCTTTGTTGTCTGCATATTCAATTCTTACTGGAATTTGAACGCCAGCTACTGGTTTTATGTTAGCATAGAGAGCTGCACCCCATGCGTCTTTAGAACTTGTTGTGCTCCAAAAGTTATCCCAACCTTTCTTTAATCCATCATCTGCTTTAAAGTAATCTACTTCTAAGCCAAGAGATGCAATTCCTAAATCTCCACCAACTGTTAAAGCATAAATATCTCTGTTTCCGTTTTCATTGTAAGTATGTAAGCCAACATCAACAGGTAAACCAAATTGTTTTAAGTTAGATGTAGCGCCTGCTTCAATGTAGTTAGTATAGTTAACTCCAGGAATACCTGCTGAACCTATATAAATAGGTCCCATTAATTGATACTCTCCAGCTTTACCAGCACCTGCATAAACTTTTGCTACACCTGCATCGTAAGAAACTCTTGCACCTTTAAGTAATACAGGATTAGCCGTAAATAGTACTCCTCTTGTAATATGCGGATTTAAAATTGTAATTGGCTTTTCTCCAAAATTAGTCCAAAGCAAGCCTGCATCTACTGTTAATCCTGCAACTGGTTTGTAAGTAGCAAAAGCAAGCCATGGTTTGAAATCTGTAGTTTTACCGTAGTCTATTAAATCTGTTCCTGTTCCAACTCCATTTCTCCCATTAACAACATCAGAGCTTGCTACTACTGTTGGAGCTTCAAAAGAACCAAATGCAGCTGTAAACCCAATTCCACCATCTTGTGCTGGCTTTGTTAATCCAATAATTACGTTGTTAACAGAGAAAGAGTCTTTTGAGAATGGAGTTTTAACAATTGCATGGTCATTGTTTTGTATGTTGTAAGATGCTGACACACCACCAAACAATGTGATGTCTGTGTTTGCTACCGTAATTTGTCCTGCGTTTGCTGCAGATACTGCAAGTAATCCTGCTGCTACTAAAACTTTCTTCATTTTTTCCCTCCTTTAATAAAATTTGTACTACAGATAATCAAGTTTTATGCCAATATTTTATCACGAACTACTAACGATACACACCTATTCTTTTTTGCATTTTGCCAAATTGCAAAAATTACTTAATAGACAACATATACTTTGTCAATGCTTTTAATTCATCATCTCCAAAATTTATTAGAGATAAGATATATTCTAACTTCTCACCTATCACATCTCACGTATCACTTCTCAAAAACTCTTCCTTACTATTGAAAATACTTATAAAGTCAGGCGTCTGTCTTGATAACAATGTAATGGGTCCATAGACAGCAAAGCAGATTTCCTTCTTTGGTGATAATGGGTCTGATGGGTCAGGCAACAATTTATAGGTGTTTAAAAACTCTGTGCCAAAGTTTTCTCTAAGCAACTCTGCATCGGGTCCACTTGTTAATCCCATTCCAATAAACTTCACTCTTGCATGTTCGAATATCTCCCTTCTAACATTTGACGGTCTTGTAGTAATACATGCCCACCCTATTCCAAACTTCCTTGTCTCAATAAAGTATTTAACTATCTCATCAGAAAGTTTTGTAAGTTCTTCGTCATCTGTCCTTTTAGGAGCGTAATTGTGTGCTTCCTCTAAAACTACAAGAGTGTTAAGATTGACATCTCCTTTATCACGATAAAGGTTTATACCTGCAGTATATAAAGCCCTTAACGTTTCCCTGACATACTTAGACCTTAAATTCATAAGTCTGCCACCTACTCTATAAAGAGTAAAATTCAACACAACACATTTACCGCTTCTCCCTTCAACAGCTGTGTTAGAAAAATCATTTACAATATCTGCAATGGTTCTCTTATTTGTGTTAACAGTACAAAATAGATTTGCAACTTCTTTTACTTTCTCTACAAATGAACGGAAAATATCATGATTTTGGAGTGCGTTCCTTACTCTCTCCTGTGCAGTTTGGTCTCTTTTATATATCTTTTTAATAAAATCATCAGCTACTCTACTATCTTCTGCCAATGGTCTTAAAGCTTCTTCAACCACTCTTGGTGTTATATAATCTGTAGTCCTGCCGCTTTCCCCTCTTAACATATTTATAATAGCCTTTATACCATCTATTGAGTTATCTACACTTCTAACAGGAACTCCTATTTCCTGCATAACTCCGTAATCTAAACATATCTCTTTAAAGACTTCCCAGCCCTCCAATGCAAGATTTTCAGGCGGTGTATAAACTTCCACATCTCCTTGCCACACATCTTTTAAATGCAAAAACATATCCCTTTTCCCTTCAAAACTTGCGGTAAACTCTCCTACAGTATCTAAAATCAAGAAATTCATATTTGGATTTTTCCTATTGTACAGAGATAAAAGCATCTGAACCAAAGTAGATTTACCTGACCCTGTCTGTCCTGCTATGAAAAAGTGATAAGCTTCTTTTAGGGTTTGAAAATCTTGTAGTATTAAAGGAGCCTTAACATCTGTCCCCCAAAAATAACCTAAATATCCTGTATGTGGTGTTGGTTGGACAGGAAAGTTTTCAAGGAAATGAACTTCAGAAAGCAAATCAACAGGAAAATTCAAAGGAACTCTCTTATTATCTTGCAAAGCTGTAATCAATTGAACTTCTAATACTATCCCTTCTCTAAGGTTAAGTAGTGCTTGTGTTACAGGTGAGTTTTTTCTCTGACTAAAATGCTTGGTCTGATTATACTCTTTAATTACATCTGAAACTCTGTAAAAATCTACCACTCTACCGATAACAAGTTTATCACCGCTCTCAATCTGCACCAACCTGCCTAAAATAGACACTCCTTTCGTATACTCCCCTAATAGCGCTTGAACTACAAATGGTCGAATTTCTCCAAAAACTAACGCCTTCATTTTACACCTCCTTTTTATCCTTTACTTCCTATACTTGTATGGATTAATCTCATTGGCATGTTTCTTTAATTCTACTAAATAATGCTTAGCAGACCTGTCAATAAGATAAGTAAGGATATTTTCTCCTTCCAGCGGAAAGAAATCCCAAAGTGTATGCACCGATAAAGGCATGTGTGTTTCTAACTTTACAATTCTCCCTGATATTGATTTAAAGTAGATTACATTTAGGCTTTTCAATAGGTTAAACAGTTTAGATAAAAACTCTTCAGAAACTCCACCTACTTTTGGTAGGTTATAATTCCAAGTTTGTGATTCTAACACAACATATTCACCTTTTTCTAACACAGCTTCTAACAAAGCATAATCATTGTTAATCAGTGAAGATACCTTATCTGCAATCAGCACTTCAGAAGACCTTTTTGGAATAAATACCAATTTTCTCATATAAAGCATCTCATATAGAGCATCTAAGGTATCTTTATACATAGATTTTAGATTTCTACCTGATGCGCTACTTTCAAGATTTTTAGATGTCATAGCTTGGTTAATAGATATAATAGAACTTTTAGCAGACCCGTCTATTAACACTAAATCCATATCAGAAAACCACTCTTTAGCACTGTGAATTTCTTTAGCAATAGCAAGTCCTTTTAATATTCTTGAATAATCGTCATCCTCTTCATACTCCAAGATGCACTCTTCCATTAACACTTCAGGGTCTTTCTGTATAAATCCGCCAGGGATAAACCCTATACCCGACACACAAACCGCATACAGTCTTCTCCCCCAACTATCTCCAAATAACTCATCAAAAGACGAATCCACCGCACCAACAGACAAATACTTTCCTTCTTTAATCTCTCTTATAGTAGAAATTCGATTAATTTCTGTCCTTAGTTCATCCTTTCTTACCATTAAATCTTCCAATATCTTTTCCCTTTCTTCTTCAAAGTTCACTATTTTTTTGTAGCTTTCTAAAAGACTTTCCCAACGCATTTTCATCTCCTTCTAAATCTATTTATTCTCCTTCTTAAATACTTATCCTTCCATAACTCAAAATACTCATCAAAGCCTTTATTTACATAAACAACATTATCACTTTCTCCCTTTAAAAACTCCCTCCAATTCTCTGCCAGTGGTCTAAAATAGTAGCCTTTTGTTATGCCTGTAGAGAGAAAATCTTCACGAATTCCTACCGACCTAAAAACATCCTGCAACACTCTAAATTTCCAGTTTGAACCATGCCCAAAACGATTTTTCCCTACGCTATCTATCTTCAACAACCTTGCCAATTCCATTATTTCATCCCAAAGTCCATTAAGATGCACATGCATCAACCCTCTTGTAAACCCTAAAAACTGCCATTCTCTAAGCCCTTCATAAATTAAACTCTTTCCAAAAAACGCCATAGTATCTACAGCCACAAGCTTTGGTATTGGCTTTCTTTTTCTTATAACAGTCTCCTTACCACTGTACTTCTCTTCAAAAAGATTACATACTTCCTTGGAACCTACAGATAAAGCTACCATCTTTGACCCAAAAAGTTCATTATACGGATAAACAGCACCAAGTATATAAGCAGACATAACGTTGTAGAGCCTTTCATTTTTCTGATTTTTACTCCATCCTATATATTCATCTCTTACTTTCAGCCCAATAACAGGGTCGCACAGCCCAAATATTCCAAATACCTTATTATGTGTTTTATCCCATAAGATAAATCTCATTCTCCTGCCGTATCCTGCAGAAATAGGTACACTCCATAGACTTGTTGCATTTCTAAAGATTTCTGACGATTTATCGTTATCTACAATTTCAATCTCAAGTTTAATATCTTCAGGATTTATCTCTTCTTTCTTGGCAAAGTATTCTTGATATTTAGGATTGAATTTAGGATTTTTATCTTTAGACAGCTGTTTCATATACTCTCTTGGATTTTCTTGTAAGTTAGTAATAATATCTTTAAACTCTTTAACAAACCTATCCACTCTTTCTTGTAAAAGCTTTTCTCCTAAAAAGTCATCCATTAACATCTCCTTAACTATTTTTCTATAATTATAGCATAGTTTTCTTTTATTGCAAGCTATATTATTATATAATTAAGTAAGTAGGTGCTACACCTCACTCCCCCTAACATCACCCACCATAAACTCTACTGTATTGATGTGCTTTTACTTTTTATCATAGGTAAAATGTGCCTTAACCTTCTTTCTCACTCCTAAAATCACTTGTATCTCACCTACTTACCTCCCTTATTAATTTTTTATTAATTTCTTATTAACTTTTTAATAACTAATATATTAACTATTAAATTTTTAATAAGATTTTAATAAAATTTTAATAAGTGGTTAATATGGTATAATTAGGATAAAAAGGAGAAAGAAATGAGAAAAACTGCCGATCAAGTCAGAGATGAGAAGATTAGAAAGATTAAAGGCTTTCTCTTTCATCTTGTAGTTAATAAAGATGTAGAGAGAATGCCCTTTAGAAGTATTCTCACCTATATTCTAAACTCTTTCAAGCTTGGCTTTGTAGGTAAGAAAGATTACATGTATCTATACAAGTATTTCTACAAGCTAAAGAAGAAAAGGAGTAAGTTAGTAGAAGAGAAGCGTATATCTGAAGAAATTCTCTTACTCCTTTACAAGAAGCTGCAGAATAATGAGATAACGTATAGTTATGCAAGGAAGATGCTTGACTTGGCTAAACCGTATATTGGCTCAAAAAAGTATGCAGAGTATATTAAAGTATTCTCTGCTTTAAGTAATGATAAAAGTTAAAGACGATCTATCTATAATAGGAACGTATAACATAGCACCTGAAGTGCTTTCAATCTACCCTATCTACCTTTTGTCAAATGCAGGGAATACTGTTGCTATTCAGCAAACAGGTGTAGGAGAGAGAGTATCTTTAAGCAGCTTTGGTCTTGATGAGTTAGAGCCTGTAAGGTTTGGTAGGAAGACAAGGACAGGGTATATTGTGTTTGTTTCTGCAATAAAGCTTGGCAACAGCATTAAGATGGTTAATGGGATAGATACACTATTACAACTCAAGGTAGAGAATAACGACCTATTCATCAGTGGCTTTCTGTTTGGGAAAAGCTATGAATACACATATAAGAAAGCAGTAGAGTTTAAGAAAGCAAACAGAGATACAAGGTTTGAGATAACAAACGATTTTAGCAAGTATCCACTAATCTACGATGTATTCAAGGTAAAGAATATACTCCTGCCATATAGTCAGATATTAAGCCTACAATCAAATGAATTAAACGATAGGGTAGATAGGTTAGAAAAGCAGATTGACGAAATCACGTATCACATATCACATATCACGTATCACATCCCATTAACAGAGTTCTTAACCACTAACTACTTTACTAAAATGCATCTAAATAAGAAGCTTGTAAAATTAGCTGTAGAGTATCTGAAAGAAGGAAAGGATGTGATAGAAAGGGATGTGATGCTGAGAGAGTTTGGTGTAGATGATGAATACAGAATACAGCTTGATATAGACAGTGAAAAACTTAGCGCTATCTATCCTTACCTATCTTATGAATGCTTGCATAGACTTATACTTAGTAAAATAAGTAAGAAAGAGTTTTATATTACTGATGAAGGGTTGGAAGAGTGTAGGGAAGGCGATATTTGAAGTGAATAAGTGAGTAGGTGAGTAAGTGGGGTGGTTAAAAATTGTATTTAACCAATTTCACTTATTCACTTACTCACCTTTTATTGCCGACTGAAAGGAGGCTACGATGGAGATATTAAGAAATTCAAAGAATTGGAAGGGGCAGAAAACGCTATTTGAGAGAGATTACAAGTTTATAAAGGGTGCTTTGTATGCGGGATATGGGATAAATCTGAGAAATCCAAGGATGGGAAAGGGATTTAGGGAAGTGGATATATATAAATCACCTGATATGCGTTCTACTCATTTGATTGTTTTGGGTAGGACAAGGTGGGGGAAGACAAGGTTAAAGGAAAGGTTTGAGGTGG
>Ga0081479_111699_pt1 | contig 39585 bp, 39 predicted proteins | sample MamHotmetagenome_FD_70984 | JGI IMG/M metagenome (GOLD analysis project Ga0081479, IMG submission 70984) | Hot spring cone microbial streamer communities from Mammoth Hot Spring (Liberty Cap Streamers), Yellowstone National Park, USA - T=72 v2... | ecosystem: Environmental > Aquatic > Thermal...
GTAGCAATAGGCTTTTCCGTTCTTGTAAAGAATATGTTCCCTCGACTTGCTTTTATTAACACATATGTTCTTGCTGCAGTTGCTGTGTTTGGAATCCTGGGACCAATAGGTGCAAAATTTGCAATATTTAAGGCACATGAAGTAACTACCGAGTAAAACAATTGGAAAAGAATGATTATAATAAACATATAAGGAGGTTAACAACAGTTGCTATATTTTATAAAAAAGTGTACAATTAAGTATAAAATAATGCAGAGATATATACGCACAAAGAGGTTCTAAAAAGAAATGGTAACATTGCAGTGCTTGCTTGAATTTAGAACTAATCATGATAGAGAAGTTCTTTTAGATTTGATGCGTAGATTTTCATCTGCTACAAGATATGCATACAAGAGGCTGTTAGAAGGGCAGGAAAGAAAAGAGCTTAAAAAGAATGTATCAAGGCTATTTGACATAAACACAAGATATTCAGATGATGCAATATTCTTGGCAAATTCGATGATTGCATCATATAATGAAAGACAAACAAAATCCTAAGAAAACGATATTTGGATCAAGAAAAGTATTTGAAAAACTAAGTAAGAATCATCTAAATGGTAGTAGAAAAGAAGAACTAAAAACAAAATGGAGAGAAAGTAGACAGGGAAATTTGTATTCAAGAGGTGATAAGTCAAAACAGGGAAACTTAAATCTACGGATAGAAAGAATAAATAATGCATTGTATCTCAGGATAAATACAGGAAATAAGCAATACATCCATGCAAAAATCGTAAGAAGTGTTAAGAGAGAAAAAGACAAATGGATAGAGCTTATCTATATGTTATCACAAGCACATCTTACAGGTGAATACTTCCCATACAGTGTTAGATTAAAGCTAAAAAATGGTAAAGTGTATGCCTTTGTATCTATTGAAGAGAAATTACCACCTATTACAATTAGAAGAGAGAGTGGAATAATAGGGATAGATATAAATGCATATCCATTTCATCTTGCATTAGCTATTGCAGGTAAAGATGGCAACTTAGACAGATACAAGAGTATCAGTTTAAATGAATTATTAGATGTAGGTTCAGAGAAAAGAGAGTATTTAGAGTGGCATATAGCACATAGGATTGTTGAAATAGCAATAAAAGAAAATAAAGCTATCTCTATGGAAGATTTAGAGAAACTACCAAAAGGTAAAAGAGGAGATGGACTACCAAAATTAAGAAACAGATTGCAAAAATGGGTATACAAAAGACTATTAAACAAAATAGAGATAACTGCAAGAAGAATTGGTATAGAAGTAAAGAAAGTAAATCCGGCATATACAACACTTATTGGTAAATTAAAATATGCACCACAGTATAACATAGACAAGGACATTGCAGGAGCATATGTAATAGCAAGAAGAGGACTGGGATTTAAAGAAAAACTTCCTGAAAACTATAAGGAGTTATTAAATGATACAGAGTTTTTAGTGTATAGTATAGCAAGGATTGAAGATAATATAACAAACATAAAGCAAAAGATAAAAGATGAGAAAAACCAATACAGGAAAAACAAACTAAAAAGCAATTTAGCAAAGATAAAAAAGGATTTAACAACATTGCAGATACACTTACTATACATACAAAGTGGAAAGAGCAAGTCATCTCCACAACAACCTGTAAACCTAGGGAAGGAAGGTGTAAGTGGTCTACCTTTAGGTAAACAAAAAAGATGGCAAGTTCTTTCCACAGCCTTAACCTTTTGCTGTCTTGAAAAATCATTCAGAGATTTTTCTCCCTTAAAACGAATAATTGTTTCAGGGGATTGGGCAGCAATGGTTAGCAGGTTAGCCCCATTACCTGGTAATGGGACAGCTGTAGAAGTTCAGGATTTTACAGCTTTTTGAGGCCAGGAATGAAAATGAAAAATAGGTTTAAAGTTAATCTAATCTTAATTCTTGACCTTATCTTGATTTTATTATGTGTAAAACTACTTGCACCAATCTTGGGACCTGATGTTCATTTTGCATCTTCTGCATTTTCTGGCTTAGCAACGGTAGGTAAGGACGCAGAATTCGACGCAGTAATAATAAATAGGGGCATTCTTCCAGCTTTAAAAGTTGATGTATGCCTTATGGATAATTATAAAACCGTAATAAAAAAGACAACCTATTTTCTTAAAAAGGGCGAAAAAGCAGATATTGTTTTTAAATGCAAATTTTTAGAACAAGGCACCCATCGTGTAAAGATGCTGTTGGGTTGTAAAGAAAGAAAGGATTTAGGATACTCTTTTGAAACCAAAGTCGAAGTGTTGCCTTCTCCTTCCGCTAATTCAACCCTATTCAAAAAGAAGCTTGGGAACGCTTGGTATAGCACTCAGTTTTCAGGTTCATCGCCTGCAATTTACAACGGCAAATTGTATGTCGGCGGGAAGAATGAGTACTTTTTCTGCCTCAATAAAGATACAGGAGAAGAAATATGGAGTTATAAGGTTATTAGCGCAGGACTTTTCCCTGGTATCTATACTACACCAGTGTTCTACAAGGGCAATGTATATTTTGGTTCAACTGGTTCAAGTTTAATTGAAAATGGAGGACATATCTTTGCACTCAACGCAGAAAATGGTAGCCTTGTGTGGAAATATGACACTTCTTTCGATGTGTATGAGATTTCTCTTGATGATGGAAAAATCTATACTTACGATGGAAAATTTACATACGCAATCGATGCAGTAACTGGAAAACTTATTAAGAAATACGAAGGAACAGTTATTGCGCATAACGGAAAACTTTATAGCGTAGATGATGTAAACGGAGTCCTGTCACATATAGATCCTTTAACAGGGAAAGTTATATGGAGTTTCAATAACGGAGGCGAAATTTATGCAACGCCTGCCTTCTTTAGCGGGAAAATCTATATCGATGGAAAGTTATGCCTTGATGAAGAAAAAGGAACTCTTATATGGAAAAATGGTGACATTGGTGGCGTCCATATGGCATTTGATAACGGCTTACTTTTTGTTGTAGGAGAAAAACTTTACTGCGTGGACGCAAATAATGGCAAAATTGAGTGGGAAAAGGAAATTGGGTTTATTGCATCACCTGTCCCTGCAAACAACAAAGTATATGTTGCTCCTTATACTGGAGACTATGAAAAGAAAGTTTTCTGCTTGAACGAAACCACTTCCGACATCACTGAAATTTACGAAGTAGGTGATGTTGTTACAACAGCCCCACTTGTATATGATGGAAAAGTTTATGTTGTTGCAGAAGACGGTTATTTATACTGCTTTAAGGAGGAGTAGAGCAAATATTTATTTAGCCTTCAAATCGGAAGTCGGTATAATAGGCATGAGGTGAATATGAAATTTCTGGCGATATTTTTGTTTGTTTATTTTCTTGAAGGCGCTCTTCAAATCTTCCTGTATTTAGCGAACCTTTCATATGCAAGAAAAATGTCGAAAGTGCCTGAGGCTCTGAAAGATGTTATGAACGAGGATGATTTTGAAAAGTCACGCCTGTATACGATTGAAAAAATGCACTTCAACATCATTAAAACCATTTTCGATACTCTCCTTATGTTGATCCTTATCATTGTAGGTGTCCCATACATCGAAAGGCTTGTTTCAAGAGTTCCGTTGAACGAAGTTTTTCAGGGAATTTTATTTTTCTTTGTTATTTACGCAATTTATTACATAATTAACTTGCCAGTTGAATACTACAGGATTTTTGTGCTTGAAAAGAAATACGGATTCAACAAGATGAATTTAAAACTGTTTATCTCTGACGAACTGAAGGAAATTCTTATTTCAGCAGTCTTGGGTTTTGTTGTCCTTTTTACATTCTTTTATATTGCAAGTGTAACTTCAAACTGGTGGGTTTTTGTATCAATTTTTGCGGTTTTCTTTGTTATTCTGTCTCAGATAATTTTCCCATTTATTTTACCTCTCTTTAACAAACTTGAACCTATAAAAGATAGTGAACTTAAAACAAAAATCGAGGAACTTGCAAAAAGAGTTTCCTTATCCATCTCGAACATCTTTGTGATTGATGAGTCAAAAAGGTCGCTTCACACGAATGCGTCATTCTCTGGGTTCGGAAGATGGAAGAGGTTAATATTATACGACACGCTTTTGAAAGTTCACCCTGAGGATGAGATTCTTGCAATTGTTGCACACGAAATAGGGCATTACATAAAAAGGCACATTATAAAATTTACAGACTTAACCTCTTTAATCCTCTTTGCAGTTGTGTATTCGGTATTCGTCCTGTCAAATTCCTCTGTTATTAATCTTGCCTTTGGAGTTAACAAATTCTATTCTGTTGTACTATACGCTTTCATATTCATAAGTTCAATTATGTCTCTTTTCGAATTCGCTTTTAATTCTATAAGTAGAAAATTTGAATATGAGGCAGACTCAGTTTCTGCAGAATTAACATCAAAACAATCAATAATAAATGCACTGAAAAGGTTTGCCTTCGCAAGCCTTTTTTCCCCTATGCACACCCCCTGTTTGTCCTCTACAAATACAGCCATCCAACAATTCTTGAAAGGATAGAGGCAGTAGAAAAAACTTTAAAAAATAAAGGAGGAAAGGTGTGAAGAAAAAAGTAGTAATTGTCTTGTTAGTGGTATTAGTTATAGGAATTTTTCTTGCAGTTACTCTCTTAACAGGGAAAAACTTTATCATGGATAGGAATTTACAAAAATCCATCATCAAGACATTTAACTTCAAAAACATAATGGCAGAAGCAATTCATATTAATAAAAACGGCGAATTTATAATAACTGGGAAAATACTTGAACCCGCACCTCAATTTGGGGGAGGTTTTATGACCAATAAATCATTTGTTTCTGTACTTGATTTCTCTTTCAATATAAAATGGGCAAAATCTACACCCTTTAACGATATCTGGGCAATTCCTCTAAGAGATGGTGGCTTTGCAGTTTTAAATCAGGACACATACAGTATTTATGTTACAAAGTTCGATGAAAACGGCAATGCTTTATGGTCTAAAAAATACACAGTGGCACCCTTAAATTTTATAAATGCTTCTTTTGCAACAAAAAATGTTTTTATAGAAACGAAAGATGGAGGGTTTGCAATTTTAGGAGACGGCATTATAAAACTCGATAGCTCTGGAAATATTGAATGGGCAAAAAGGTACACAGGGCAGGGGACTTATTTGCCTCTTTCAATTACCGGTTCTGTAATTAAAGAACTTGAAGATGGAGGATATGCCTGCGCACTATGGATCATGGACCCACCTCGAACAGGCGGAAGTGGCACTGTGTGGGGCTGTTGTAACGATTTTCTCATAATTAAAATTGACTCAAAGGGCAACTTAATTTCATCAAGGTGGATAGGACGGACCCGAACAAATGAAGGTCCAAGTGCAATTTCCTTTGACAAAAATGGAAATTTTGTTGTTTCTGGTTGGGGAATAACATCCAAAGTAGACACCTCCGACTTCACAACAGAACTCCCCATTATAGTTCTTGATAAAAATCTCAATGTGATGTTGCTTAAAGATTTTATTGTTGAAGCAGGTAATTGTTATTATCTTTCAACAACCGATGACGGGTATATTGGAGCAGGAGGCGGTATCATAGCACTTGATAAAAATCTTAATGTTCAATGGGCAAAGAGGATTAAGGATATAGGCATACCTTATGTTGATACTGACGGAAACACTTTTGTTGCAATAGGAAATTCTCCTAACTTTCCCTCGTCCGAAAACACTAAAAGTCAAGTCCTTATAATAAAAGGTGATGTAAGGAAATTTGACTCAGACAAATTCACAAATTTCGAAGTAAAAGAAGAAAAATTTGTGCCTAACATAAACAAAATAGTAACCCTTCAAACTGAAGACCTTGCAACAAAAATCTCCGTTACCCCCGCTAAAATAACATTCGAAAATCTGGATTTAAAATAATCTACGAGTTTCCAAAAAATTTAAAGTGAGGATACTGCTTTTTCAATTCGGCGGAGACCTTCTTCAAGAGTAGCACGAGGACAGGCAAAATTGAGACGGGCAAAACCTCTACCAGACTTGCCAAAGACATAGCCATCATCAAGACCAACTTTTGACTTTTTCCGTAAGAAGTCGCTTAAAGTGTACTCATCCATACCGAGTGCTCTGAAATCGAGCCATGCAAGGTAGGTGCCTTCAGGCCGTATAACTTTAACCTCTGGAATACGCCTTTCTACATACTCCATAAGAAAATTAAGGTTATCCTCGAGGTATTCAAGAAGTTGCGAAAGCCACTCTTCTCCATAGCGAAAGGCAGCCTCTGTTGCAACAAGCCCAAAGGCATTTGGTGTTGAAAAGATTCTTCCTTTTGCCTCAAGGAACTTTGCACGGATTTTCTCATTTGGAATTATGATGATGGATGTTTCCAATCCCGCAAGATTGAAGGTCTTACTTGCTGAAATACAGGTGATAGAGTTGTTTGCAAATTCTTCCGAAATCGATGCAAAAGGTATGTGCTTGTGCCCTTTGTAAATAATCTCAGAGTGTATCTCATCTGAAATGACAACTGCACCATTTTTTATTGCAATTTCACCCACCTTTATGAGTTCCTCTTTTGTGAAGACACGGCCGACAGGATTGTGGGGATTACAAAGAATCATCGCTTTTACACGAGACGGCTCTGGAAGAAGTGCTTTTTTAGGAAGAAATTTACTTTCGAGGTCTTCAAAGTTGATTTCGTAATGGTCTCCTTCAAGTTTGAGGTCGTTACTTACAATATGTGCACCGTTATCCCTTATTGCGTGGAAAAAAGGATAATACACTGGCTCCTGCACAAGAACACTATCACCAATGGATGTAAGCGCCTTAACTACTGTGTATAGTGCAGGGACAACACCCGGCGTAAAGACAAGCCACTCTGGACGAACAACCAAATTATACTTTGCCTTTAGCCTCTGAATAACAGCATCAACAAGGGAATTTGGCACAATCGTGTAACCATAAATATCGTGCTCTGCCCTATTTAAAATTGCATCGGTTATGGGCTTTACAATTCTAAAGTCCATATCGGCAACCCACATAGGAAGGACATCCTTATCACCAAAGACAAGTTCTACACCATCCCACTTAAAAGAGCCCGTCCCACGCCTATCAACAACTTCGTCAAAGTTGTATTTCACACCTACCTCCTACAGCAACTATTTTACGAGAACTACAGGAAAATTCCTATGGATAAATCTTCATTGTTTGTTTAAATATCGCCTCATCGCCTGAAAACGAGGCAATTTCTGGCTTATCAGAGACTCCCAAAACGATTGCACCTTTCGAGAGTGCATATTTTCCAATGTCGTAAACCTCGCCTGTTATAAGTATTTCCTCTTCTAAGAGGGTTGAAAGCTCCGTATCGTCGGGCAAAAAGTCCATTCTTGCAAGAGTTTTTTCGAGTTCTATTTTCCTGAAAGTTGGAAAAAGTGTAGGAGATTTTTGCTTGATATTGTATTTCACTTCTGAAACAAGGCTTTCAAGTTTGCCCTGAACAGAAACTTCCTCTATAAATTCCTCAAATGTTTTTTCCTTTGCAATATGGAGAAACTCCTCGAATTTTACTGCACCTGAATAGATTATAAGCGACACAATAGAAACGATATCCTGATTGTCCTGAGTAAATTGAAGAAGGTCCTTTGTGTGGATTTTACTATAGAGTTTGAGGAAGTTTTCCTTTTCTGCTAAATCCAGTGAATGTCCAAAAACAATTTCTGCAAGAGAAACTATTGCATCCGTTCGAGCCTTATCAATGGGAAGATGATTTCTTCCATGTGCACCAATTGCAGTTTTATCAATATCAACTATGAGGATTGTGCTATTGCTAATTTTATCCAGAACAAAATCTTTTAACCTTGCCCAACTTGTATTAAAAACAACATAGGGATAAGGGGATTGTGTCTCCGTTGCAGTCTCGTCGGTTATGACTCCAAAGATGTTGACTCCTAACTCTTTCAAGTTCTTTATAACCGTTAGGTCAGAAAGAAATGTATCTCCAAGATAGACAACTGAAGAAAAGTCTAATGCACTCTTTAAGATTTCTCTAAGAACAAGTGCGTACTCTTTGTCCTTCTTCCGAGGGAGGGTATTAAGCCCCAATCTGTCTTTAAGGTCGTTAAAATTAGGAAGGGATTTCTTAACAGGATTTAACTCTCTAAAGATTATATAGTCGTTAAAGATATCGTTTAAAGTGCCACGTCTCAAAATCATATAAGCCCCTTTACATATGCAAGTTCTGCGTTGAGGACGCTTCCACCGGCAGCCCCTCTTATGGTGTTATGAGAAAGCACTGTAAATGTGAGGGTTGAGCCTTTTAATTTAATCCTGCCAACGCTTACACTCATCCCGTTCCCCTTGTTTACATCAAGCACAGGTTGAGGCCTCAAAGGATCCTCAAACACAACTATTGGTTTTTCGGGTGCGGTAGGCAATTTCAATTCCTGAGGGACACCCTTAAATTCTTTTAAAGCACTGATAATCTCTGGAAGGTATGCCTCTACTTCAAGGAATACAACCTCTGTATGCCCTTCACGCACGGGAACTCTGTTTGTCCTTGCAAAAATCTCAAGTTCAAAATCTTTAAATTCACCGTCAAATGTGCCTAAAATCTTTTTCGTTTCACGCTCTATTTTCTCTTCCTCGTTTGCAATATAGGGCAAAATATTTCCGTGGATGTCGAGTGCATAAAGACCGTGGATGCCTGCTCCAGAAATTGCCTGCATCGTAACAACAAAAAGGTTGCTTATTTTAAACTTTTCTGTAAGTGCCTTTAATGGGATTACAAGTCCGGTCGTCGAGCAGTTTGCATTTGTTATAATGAAGCCCTTTGTCCCCTGATACTTCACTGCCTCTATATGGTCGGGATTTACTTCTGGGATGAGGATTGGAACAAACCTATCATACCTGTGAGAGGAAGTATTAGAGAATACAAAGTGACCACTTTTTGCAAGTTCGACTTCAAGGGTATCGGCAACATCGGAGGGAAGTGCAGAAAAAACAATACTTTCTTCAACCTCAGGCGATTCTTCAAAGGACTTCACAACCATATCTTTTGCGTACTGAGGTATGTCTTTTTCAAGCACCCACTGCACTACATCCCCATACTTCTTTCCCTTGCTTTTGTTACTTCCATAGAGACTTGTTACCTCAAAAAATGGATGGTTTTCAAGAAGGCTCACAAACCTCTGCCCTACCATTCCTGTTGCACCCATAATCGCAACTTTCTTTTTCATATGTATGCCTCCAAACTTAAAATGTCCTGAAGCACTCCAATTGCAGTAACCCTGAGTCCTGCACCGAGCCCCCGGATTGTAATAGGAATATTCGAAAAGTTTTTGAGATATATTTCAAAAATGTTTTCACCTTCTCTAAGGGAACCAAATGCAGAATCCTTAGGAAAAGCCTTCAAAGTTATCCTGAGTTTGTCTTCGATTTCTACAACTGGATACACAACGGAATCTGGGCTTAAAAGGTTTCTAATCTTTTGCTCAAAGTTCTTATAGTCTTTCTCAAAAAATTCATCGAGGTTTTTTGCCCTGGTAAAGCACTCAAATTCGATATCATTCTCCTTAAAGTCCTTTCCTATAACATAAGAAAGAATCTTTCCCTTGCGTAGAAGATCCATCCCAACGAGGTCGTCAACAGGATTTGGCTCGGTATATCCCAGCTCAATTGCCTTAAGAATTGCATCTTTCAGAGATTCGCCCCTGTTAACGAGGGTAAAAATGAAAGAGAGTGTGCCCGAGGGAAGCCCCACAATCCTATAGATCGTGTCACCTGCGTTTATAAATTCCCTCATGACTTTAATAAGTGGTAACGATGCGCCAACAGTCGTCTCAAAAAGGAATTTCCCTTTTGAAGTTGTGAACTTCTTAAAGGTCTCAAAGTCTGTTGCGAGGTTTTTCTTATTTGAGGTTACGACATTAAAGCCCATAGATAGAAGTTCAAGAAGGTCCATTGCTATAGAATCAGAGTTTGTAACATCGACTATTACAGTATTTTTTGGAAGGGACTTTATGTAGTTTAAAGGGCTTCCACTGTTTTTGAAGTTAAAGTCCCAATTTTCGATGTATTCTTTTACCTCATCACTTTTTGCAAAACCTTGAGAGCGTGCAAGCCCAACATAGCGTATGCGAAGGTTTAGATCACGCTCAAAATGGCTTTCGTTTTCTTTTATGAGTTTTATAAGTTCTTTCCCAACGGAGCCAACACCAAATTGAAATACGTTAATTGTCTTTATCTTTTGCCCTGCAAGACCGAGTTCGGAGTGAAGCGCATTCAAAATTTTCCCTACATCTCCCCTCTTTACAACAAAAGAGAGGCTATTTTCAGATGAACCCTGCACAATTGAGATAACTTTTATTCCGTAGGCATAAGAGATCCTGAAAATCTCTTTATGAAGGGATTCGTCCCTGTTTAAGCCATCGCCCACGATTGAGACAATGGAGAGGTTTTTCTTTGAAGAAATCTTATCGATGAGTCCAAGCTTTATTTCGTTATCAAACTCATTTTTCAAGCCTTCGATGAGGCGATCAGAAACACCCTCATTTACAAAAAGGTCGACTGTCTGTTCCGACGAGGACTGCGCAATCATTATGACATTAACGCCAGTTTTTGATGCTCTTTCGAAGATCCTTCTTGATATTCCCTTTAGTCCCTGCATACCTTTTCCCTCAACAGAAACAAGTGCAATATCCTTTATCGAAGTCACCGCTTTCGGTCCTAAAAATGCACTTTCATCACTTATAAGGGTATGAGGTCCATTTGGATCAAAAGTATTCAAAACCCTTATTGGAATATGCTTTTCCATTGCAGGAATGAGGGACTTTGAGTGCATAACCTTTGCACCAAAATACGAAAGTTCTCTTACTTCTGCGTAACTCAACTTTTCTATCGTTTTTGCGCCCTGGACAACCTTTGGATCTCCAGTCAAAACACCATTTACATCCGTGTAAATCCACACTTCCCTTGCATCGAGAAGACGCCCCAAAATCGTCCCTGTAAAATCGCTCCCTCCTCTTCCAAGAGTTGTTATTGCACCGTTAACATCGCTTCCGATGTAGCCTGTAACAACTGGAGTAAAACCTTCTTTTATGTAACGACCAAGAATTTTTTGCGCACGCTTTTCACTTTCTTCGTAAAGAGGATTTGCATCAAGGTAATCGGAAGTTGTTATAAGGAATGTTGTTGCATCAACAGGTGCAGACTTAAGCCCCATAGTCTGAAAGTATTTTGAAACAATGCGTGCGTTCATCCTTTCTCCAAAAGATTGGATAAGCGCATTTGCCCTGTCTGAAAGTTCCCTAAGCATATACACCGCAAAAAGAATTTCCTCTAATTCACTTAAAAGTTCGTTTACAGAGTCAAGTTCGTTTCCAAAAAGTTCTATGGAAGTGTCTCTATGCTTCTTCTTAATGGATGCAAAGACATCTTTAAAACCCTCATCGTGAGATACTGCAAGTGCGCTTGCCTTTATGAGGCTATCCGTAACGCCGCTCATTGCAGAAACAACAACTACCTTTGACTCATCAATGCCTTTAACAATTTCGTAAACCTGTCTTATCGCCTTTGCGCTTCCAACTGATGTGCCACCAAACTTTAAAACAAGCATACTATTCTCCCTCCAGAACAATTTTCTTCAAAGCATCCTCAAGGTCTTTTAATGTCTCTATTTCAAAAAATCGTGAACGGCTTTTCACATCTTTAATATTTCCCGTGTGTAAGTTTATCGAGGTATCCGGGTCTTTAAGGAGATTGCCCGTAAGAATCATTACAACGAAATCACTACTTTTAATTACGCCACTTTTCCGAAGTTTTCTTAAACCTGCAAGAGTTGATGCAGAAGAAGGTTCGCATCCAATACCAAGGTTGTCGATGTCCCTCTTTGCTTCAAGTATCTCAAGGTCACTTACGCTTTCAACAACACCCTGCGTAAATTCTATTGATTTAACTGCCTTTTCGTAGTTCACAGGATTACCTATCCTTATTGCAGTTGCAATGGTCTCCGCTTTCATTGGCTCAAATTCCTTAAATCCACTCTTAAAAGCCCTGTAGAAAGGAGATGCCCCTTCTGCCTGAATTACCGCAAGGCGTGGAACTTTATCGATGAATTTGAACTCGAACAATTCCTTTAAAGCTTTCCCAAAAGCAGAGGTATTGCCGAGGTTGCCACCAGGAACGATAATCCAATCGGGGACAACCCACCCAAGTTCTTCAAGCGTATTTATGATGATTGTCTTTTGCCCTTCAAGGCGGAGGGGATTAAGAGAATTAAGAAGATACAACTTGTACTCACTGCTTGCCTCTTGAACGAGTTTCATCGCATAGTCAAAGTCCCCTGAAATCTCGAGGACATTTGCACCATATGCAAGCGCCTGGGAGAGTTTTCCTAAAGCAACCTTCCCTTTTGGAACGAAAACAACACTTTTGAGCCCGGCATGTGCAGAGTAACTTGCAAGGGATGCGGAGGTGTTGCCTGTTGAAGCACACGCTGTTATTTTAAAACCAAGTTTTTTTGCAACACTTACGCCAACGGTCATTCCCCTATCCTTGAAAGAACCAGTCGGGTTTTCGCCTTCGTGCTTAAAGTAAACTTCCATCCCATCTACAACCTTCTTGTAAAGATTCGTTCTCCCCTCGGGAAGTGTTACGATAGAATTAGGTTCAATATCAAGCACAAACTCCCTGTAGCGCCATACGCCGCTCTCATTATAAGGTTCAAGTGACATCCTTCTTTTAAGGAACTCATCTTTTAAGTTCGGGGAAAGTGTGCACTGCAAACTCACTTCAAGCAATCCGCCGCAGTCGCAACGGGTCTTTGATGAAAAAACATCGTAAGTCTTACCACACCTAACACATTTAAGTACCCTTTCCATATTTCGATTATTATAATAAAATTTCCGAATTTTAAAAAGAAAAAAGTGCGGCTTTCACATACCGCCCCTACAAAAATAGCGTTAAACTACTTTAAAATAAATGTCACATAAACATTAACCGCAATTTCGTTTTAACCAACCTCTATAGAAGCGCCTGCACCCATCCCCTCACCGCCACCATAGTAAGGGGCTTTAGATTGTTCTGGGACATACTCGTAAGAAACAACTTTGTAATCTGAAACTTTCTTTCCTATAGTTTTTGCAATCTCCTCTGCCTTTGCCCTTGCATCGGAAAGTGCCTTTGAAAGGAGTTCTTTCTTTACCTCGTCTTCATTACTTGCCTTGAAGTTAAGGTTATAAAAGGTGTTTGCTCCTGCATTTGCTGCTGTATTTACTACATCACCAATGAGGGTTGTTTTAACTGTAACCGTAAGATCGTGTTCGACACTGTAGCCAGTCTTTGTTGGAGGCTGCGTGTTGTAATCATAAGTAGGATTAACCAGAAAGACGATGTTTGAATGTCCTCTTCCGTCACTCCGATACCTTTAAGCGCATTTATAATCTTAGTTATATCTGCATTGTTTTTGCTAAGAGCATCCTTTACTGTTTTATCCTGCGTGGTAACACCAAGAGTGACTGTTACAAGATCTTTTACAATAGTCGTCTTTGCGCTTCCCGTAACATTAACCTTTGACTCAACTCCTACGGATTTAGGCAAATTCATCCACACCAAAAGCGCTAAAATTACTACCAACAAAACAACAATAACAACATTTTCCTTTCTCATACTTCACCTCCTATATATTAGGTACGCAAATTATCAAAAAGTTCCAAAGATTTATGAGAAAATAAAAAGAATTTAAATCGTTTACCGGTGGAGTTGGAGGAAGGTCATTTTCCTCCCCCATTAACAGAGGAGACCCCTCGTCGCTGTCACTCCTCCGGGTGACGTCGTTGTTGTCATGTCGAACGAGGTGAGAGATCTCCTTATTCAATCGAAAGGGGAAACAGCAAGTTTTTCAAAAGTCTCCAGGTAGAGTTTGGAAACAAGATTTAGCACGCCTACTTCCAATGCTCTGCAAATGGGTCTTCTGGAAAGGTTTTCCTATAATCCTTAGTCTCGCCTTCCCTAAATTTTTCAAAGATTTTCTCAATTTCTATTGTATAGTCTTCTTCATCCTCATAAGGCCTTACCTTTATGCAACGGTCTTTTATAAACATGGAATATTTAAACTTAGAAAGTTCCTCTCTGAAAGATTTTGCATCGCTTAAAATCTTTTTGAATTCTTCCGAATTTATATAAGAAGAGAGAAATTCACGGAATTCGCTCAACCCTTTCGATTTCAAATCAAACTTGCAAAAAGATTCTTCAAAACCTTCAATATTAGTAAAATAAATGATAAGCGAATCGAGAAAGCGGCCTTTTTCTAGGTAATTTTTGTTCTTTTGCTCCGACTCGCTTAAAACTTTAATTATCCTCTCTACTTCAGAAACAGCATCGAATATAACCTACGCAAAACTTTTAACTTTTTCAAAAAGTTCTGTGTTACCCTCAAGGTCTTTAAGCACCTCTTGCCTGAAGATAATTGTGTCTCTATCATGGAGAGGATTTAAAAGGAATTCTTTCAGGTTGTACTTATCTTTATGCTTTACAATGCCTTCAATTACATAGTCAAGGCTAAGATCCCTGAAAAATTCAGGTTCCTTTGGGTAAGACTCAGGGACATAATCGGTCTCTCCAAATAAAATACTTTTAAAAGCCATAAAATCACTTCCTTAAAGATATAATGTAATTTTTAATATTGCTCACTCGAAAGAACATTATACCACCATTTTTAAAAATTTAACCAATTCGTTTTTCGATTTTTATCCTGTTAGATTCATTTTGACATTTGTTTTTATTCTGCTAAAATTAATTTGAAAGTGTTAGGGAACACAAAAACAACTAAACGGAGGAGAAATTATGGAAGAATTAACGAACTTTGACCCAAAAGATGTTGAAGAAAACAAGGTTATTGCAAGCTTATCCTATATCTCTATTCTTTTTCTTATTCCGCTTCTTGTAAAAAGAGAAAGCAGGTTCTGCGTAGAACATGCAAAACAGGGACTTACGCTGTTCATTTTCGAAGTTGCTCTCAGTATCATTCAAATAATTCCAATTATAGCGAGGATTGGTGGCATAGTTTTGTTTGTAGTTTCTTTGATTGCCTTTATCTACGCCCTTCAGGGAAAGTTCTGGAAGATACCTGTCGTTTACGAAATCGCCCAAAACTTTAAATTGTAATTATGTGGTGTTTATGGCGTGGATATTAGAGAAAAAACAGTCCTTATAACGGGCGCAACATCTGGCATCGGCGAGGCAACCCTTATGGACCTTGCTAAGTCAGGCGCAACTGTTATTTTTACAGCAAGGAATGTAAATAAAGCAGAGGGTGTGTTGAAGGAAGCAAAAGAAATTTCCAATAACGACAGGATCAATTACTTTGAGGTAGACCTTTCGAGCTTCAAATCACTTACAAATTTCGTAAAGAACTTTAAAGAGAAATACGATAAACTTGATGTGCTTATCAATAACGCTGGCACCTGGAACTTGAGGCTCACACTCACAGAAGAGGGTATAGAAAAAACTTTTATGGTAAATTACCTTGCACCGTTCTATTTGACACACTCACTTTTACCGATCCTATTAGAAAACATTCCTTCAAGGATAATTAATGTTTCATCTGCAATGCACAAGGGAGGCAAGATAAATTTCGACGATATCGAAATGAGGAAGCACTATAATGGTATCCAATCTTACTCAAATACAAAACTTATGGTCCTCATGTTTACAAAAGAGTTAGCAAGGAGGCTTGAGGATAAAGGCGTTTACGCCTTTGCAGTGCATCCAGGGCTTGTTAAAACAGGGCTATTCTCAAACTTTCCAAAACCAATAAGAGACCTCTTCTTGATGGGTGCAAGAACGCCAGAAAAAGGCGCAGAAACTTCTATTTACCTTGCAAAGGCTGAGGGTGTTGAAGAACTAACCGGAAGTTATTTTGCGGATACGAAACCAATTCCTTATTTACCCATAGCAGATGACCCTGCAATAAGGCAAAAACTGTGGGATTTAAGCGTAGAATATATAAAGAGGTTCGTTCCCGACTTTGAACCAGTAGTTTAGCAAAACTAACAAAGCCCCTCTTTCGAGAGGCTTACTCTTAATAAGTCTCACCTGAGTGATAAAAGGCTTCGATTTTTTCCTCATTTTCCTTTAATATCTTTTCCTTACGTCTCTTATATTCTCTTATTTTCTTTGCAACCTCAGGATGCTCTTTCTCGAACACAGGACGAGATACTTCTTCCCACTTCCTTGATAATTCATCAAGATGCTTTCCAACTTCCTTACTCATATTTTCAAGTGTGCCGTCGGTTGAACGAACACCTGGAAGGGAGCCGATCTTTCTAAAGATATCTGGGTTATCTACAATCATACAAGGTCTTAAGAGGTTGTCAGAATAGGGCTGAAGTTTTTGTATTTCCTTGAAGAATGGAAGTTGAAGCGCTTCCTTGAGACCTATCTCGTTAATATTTCCCTGTGCAAGGTGTATGAATGCACATGGTTCGATGCCTCCGTCTGCTGTAATGTGGAGGTATCTTCTTCCACCAGCAAGGCAACCGCCCGTGTATGGTCCATCGTTCCAGAAGTCTGCTGCAAATAATGGCTTGTTTGCCCTTATCTCATGAATCCTATGATATGAGTAGAGCCTCTGCTCTGGTGTAAGCATAAGATTGATATCCGGGTCTTTTCCTGTTGGTATATACTGGAAGTACCAGGCAATCTTTGCGCCCTTATCAATCATAAAGTCAACAAATTCGTCAGATAAAACTTCTTCAACATTTTTACTTGTTTCTGTTACAGAATACCCAAATGGAACACCTACCTTTTTTAGGTTATCCATTGCCTTTATAACTCTATCCCAGGCACCTTCTCCTCTTCTCCAATCTGTCTTTTCTTTGAATCCTTCAACACTTATACAGGGGACAGCATTTCCAACTTCTGCAAGGCGCTCTGCATATTTTTCGTTAATGAGAGAGCCATTTGTGTAAAACATAAATGCCATATCATTATGCTTCTTAAAGATATCAAGGAGATGTGGATAGATTGTAGGTTCACCACCTGATACAACGATGAAGTAAATGCCAAGTTCTTTTGCTTCCTGCATCAATTTATCAAACCTTTCAAATGAAAGTTCATGTGCCCTGTCATAGGAGCCTGCCCAGCAACCGATGCAGTTGTAGTTGCATCTTTCAGTTGGGTCAACAAGCATAAACCAGGGGACATTAAAACCTTCCTTTTGGGTTGTGCTTCTCTGAATGGGGACGCCCCACCAGGCAGCATTCACAACAAAATTTACAGCAAGTTTCTTTGCAACTTCGGGCTTAGTGTCCTTAAGAAGATTAATAACGAGTTGTGCGCCAGATCTGTTGTTATCGACAAGGGTCTTAACGCCCTTTAGCTGGTCTTTAAACACCGGTGGCAAATTAAATGTGTTTGAGGCATTGTAGAGGACATCAACAACCTTTTTTAGGTTTCTTTCTGGGTCCTTTTCGAGGTACCCAATTGCCCATTCAACGGTCTTAGTAAGGGCAACTTTCTTAATTGCTTGCCCTGCAGTCATATTATCTTTTCACCTCCTTTATATTAAAGCGCCTACAAGTTTTAAAATCTTGTCCTGAAAGGAAGGCGAAACTTGTGCAGTACTATCTCTAAATTTCTTGACTATCTCATCTAACTTCTCAAATTCGCTGCCACTTAGTTTTATCTTTTCAGAATCTCTATTTTTCTCAAGGATTCCGTAGATTGATTCTACAAGGAACATAAGTACAGCAGGAGCATATGTATTTGAATTTATAATTGCCTTCATATTGATCATTTCATTAAGTTCAACATTAAAAACTTTTGTTAGAATTATCGTTAAAGCAAGGGTATATAAAAGCACCATAAGTGAGTTATTTTCATCTTTTATACGTTCGTATACAAAATTTATTGCAGACTCAACGCTTAATTTCTCGATCTTTTTCTGTGTTTCAATAAACCATTTGCCCATAGCATTTATAGGAGCAAAAAGGTTTGCACTTTCAACTCTTTCTATTGCTTCTTGTGTTGGCTCGTAAAGGATTTCAGACCTTCCTGGTCCGCCAACAGGTCGGTATTTTGCGGAAAGAAAACCTTTCTTGTATAATTCTTGAAGAATGTCGTATGAAGTCCACCTGCTAACGCCAAGTTTTGAAGCAATATCCTTATATGAAACAGGAAGTCCTGTCTCTTTGTAGGCTTTTACTATTGCCTCAAGAAACTGCAACTGTCTTCTTGTAATTTTTGCACTTATCATATTAATCCTCTTTAAAATTTATTTTTCATTTAATTTTTTGGTTTTTCTTGCTATATTATATACCTAAAATTTTATTTGTCAAGCATTTTAATCAGATTAAGTTATTTTATTGCTTTATCAGTCCTTCGTATATTAAAATGCCTGTTATTGTCTTCTTGAACTGTGTATACATTTTTTGTATAGATTCCTCTTTTGATGGACAGAACGCTCCCAAGTATAGTTTTTTAACCTGCTCTTCAATTTCCTTATTTTTGCTTCCATAGAATCGCAACTTGTTTCTTAATATTGCCCTAAAGAGGCTTTCAATCTCATTTGTTGTTGAACTTCCCAAAATGCCAAACTCAAAAGTTGCTGAGTATAATTTAACATCCTTAAATCTTTCATTCCTTAATGTATAGAGAAAATCGATCATATCTCCGCTCATTGCATAAAATTCACTATTTTCGCTTTTTACAACCGGTGCATAACCAATATTTTTCTCAAATGTTTTTGAATCAATTTCAAATAGATATGAATTTACAACAGACATTGTGTCTTTTGGTCCATAACCTGTATGGATATCAATATGGACTACATGCTTTGAGTTCTTGAATACAACTTCAAAAAGTTTTATCATAAATTCCGTTTCTTTTTCGTAGCCATTACCTCCGTAATAAAGTCCTTTAGGACTCTCGTATTGTCCTATAAGAAGGGCATTTTTTACAAGTTTTGCTTCCCCTTTAAGAAGTATTTTTACAACATCCTTGAGGTATTTAATTCTTTCTATAAAAATATTTTGGATTACGCCTTTCCTTTCGAAAAAATCTCTCAAACTTAAATATGCTTCATTTTTGAACACCTTATCCCATGGGGAAAGAAAGTTTCTATTCAAGTCAACATTATTTTCGTTTGTCCTATCTATATTCTTCATACCATACGGATTAATCGGGTGAATAAGTATTACGGTTGTGTCTTTTAAATTAATCAATGGGAGAATTTCATTAATGAATACCTCCATAATAAAAGAACCAAAAATTCCCTCAACACCATGCTCTCCTATTGTAAAAATTAAAGTTTTATCTTTTCCTTCGGAAATTTTTAAAACATCAATATACAAGTTTTCTTGCTCATCTACAGCAAAAGACTCGAAACTTACATCCGAAAATTGTTTCTTAAACTCATCAAAGTGATTTCTAAATCTCTTTTGTGCATCTTTGTAATTTAAAATTTTTTTATCCATAGGTTTCTCCTTTACTTGATTAAAACGGTCCAAATCCTATCTTTATTGCAAACATAAGGAAAAGAACAGAGATTAAAAATATTATTGCCTGGATTTTTATGGTCCACTTGATCCATTTTGGATAAGGCATATCTGCAAGGCTTAGTCCGATAATAAGGACTGCATTTGTTGGATAAAGAAGGTTCGAGAATCCGTCGCCAAAGCAATAAGCTGTAACTGCAACCTGCCTTGTGAGCCCTACAAGATCCGAAAGTGGGGCAAGGATTGGCATTACAAGAAACGCCTTTGCCGATGCAGAACTAATGAAGAAATTTAATACCATAGTTGTAACATACATCAGGATCCCTGCAACATATTTATTTGTCTTAAGAATAAAAGCCTGTGCAAAGTGGAGGATTGTGTCTATCACATATCCCTGCTCAATAATATGTTTTACACTCACCGCCATAAGAATGAGAATGATTGATGGGGCAACATTAAGGACACCTTCAAAAAATGTTCTAAAAGTTTCTCTTAGACTAAAGCCTGCAAGGATGCCTGATCCAAAACCTGCAATTAAGAATATAAGCGTAATGAGTGGCAGTGTTAGTGAAGAAAGAGTTGGGTTAAATGGCGCTATAATAACAACAAAAAGCATAAGGATAAGAGAAAAGACAAAAAACCGAGTTGCCCTTGTTTGTTTTTCTGAGATGTTTTCCTCATTACCTAATTTTGAAGTAGCGCTTTTATCTTCAACTGCTCTTGCATGCGATATTACAAAGAGGGTTACTATAAGATAAGTAATAATGAAAAATACAATTCTCAAATACGTACCTGAAAATAGTGGAAGACCCGAAATTTTCTGTGCAACCCCTATACTAAAAGGGTTTGAAATTGCTGCGCTAAATCCAAAACCTACTGCAAGCAAACTCATACCGAGTCCTGTAAGCACATCAAAGCCCATTGAAAGTGCAAGCGAAACAACAAGCGGAACAAGTGGTATCATCTCTTCAAATAAGCCAAGTATTGCACCAAGAGACATAAAGATAAAAATTACAATTGCAATAAGCATATACTTATTTTTTTCAAACTTCCTTACGATACTTAAAATAATTGCCTTCACTATGTTTGCTTTCGTTAGGATTGAAAAACTGCCCGAAACAAAAAGTATAAAAAGTATAATTGTGCTAATGAGTGCTGCATCTTTTGTGGATAGTACTTCGATTGGTGCGGTAAAGAGTTTGTATACAGGGAGTTTTACTTTTGGAATATAGGTAAATGAATTTGGATCTATTGTCTCAATGCTGTTTGTGGTAACTTTCTTATATATGCCAGATGGGACAATGTAGGTTAAAAGAAGCGCAAGGCACATAAGGACAAATAGAATTGCAAGAGAATTCAAAAAAGCCTTCTTACTTATTTTGATTGTCTTTTCTTCCATTAATTGCCTCCTTTTGCAAAATTGGTATTTAAATTATAATGTAAAAAAGTGAAAGGAGGTATGCAAATGAGTGTTGAAATTAAAGTTGTTCCTATTGAAAAACCAGAAGACATGAATTGCATTCTTGGGCAATCGCATTTTATAAAAACTGTTGAGGACCTAAGCGAGGCACTTGTAGGAAGTGTCCCAGGTATAAAATTTGGGCTTGCCTTTAATGAGGCGTCGGGTGTTGCACTTGTGCGTTTCGAAGGTAACGACCCCGAACTTGTTGAACTTGCCAAAAAGAACGCTTTTAATGTAGGGGCAGGGCACTTTTTCATAATTTTCATAAGAGGTGCATTCCCGATAAATGTCCTAAACGCAATTAAAAATGTCCAGGAAGTTTGTAATATTTACGCTGCCTCAGCAAATCCAATGCAGGTTATCGTTGCAGAAACCGAACTTGGAAGGGCTGTATTGGGGGTTGTCGATGGCGTTAAACCAAAGGGATTTGAAGACGAAGAGCATATAAAGGAGAGAAAAGATCTTTTAAGGAAATTTGGCTATAAGTTTTAATTTATAAACTAGAAGCAAAAAGGCTCCGATAAGGAGCCTAAATATGTACCCTGTATGCGTGAGGAGTTCTTACCCAATCTGTTTTGTTATAGGTAAACATTGCCGTGATTATTGCAGCAAGGTTTGTCATATTGAAAAAGAACATAATGAATATGTCATACCACTTCACATCCTTTAATTCCCTCTCATTGAGTGGCAAAAGGAAGATAAGAGTATGCAATACAAAGACAACAACAGGAATTGATATGTAGAGAGGATCTGGAAGTGAAAGAAGGAAACTTAAGATTCCAGTTGCCGCTCCTACGATAAGTGGTATCGTGTATAAATTCTTTGCAATGCCGTTTTCCTTAAATATAGTATAGAAATAGCCTCGATACCAACGCAATCTCTGCCTGAATGATGGCATAAACTCTACAGGCTTCTCATCATACACTGTTGCTTCCTCTACAAAATTCACCTTTAGAGGTAGTTTTACAGTATACTCAAAGTCTTCAAGGACTGAATTGCAATCAAACTTATGCTTCTTGAACACCCATCCATATGCACCCCATCCGTAGCCTGAGATAATTGACGATAGCCCTAAAAGTGTGAGTGCTTTTTGGATTCTCAAATATATTGCATCCATAAAGATATACATACGCGGGATAACGCCGTCAACATTCAGGTTGTAAAGGTTCGTTTGAACTACGGGATAAGATTCAATATAAGGCTTTATATGTTCGATGTAATTTTCCTCAACAACATTATCTGCATCAAAAATCATGTAAAAGGAATTTTCTCCGTATTTTTCTACCAATTGTGGTATTGCATACGATAGTGACCGTCCCTTTGACCTAAAGTTTACAAATATTGTCTCTGCGCCAAGCCCCTGTGCTATGACTGGAGTGTTGTCTGTGCAGTTGTCGAGGATCACAACAATCCTGTTAAACCCTGCTTTCTTTGTTGATAGTATTGAATTTGCTATAACTGCCTCTTCGTTATGTGCTGGGATTATTGCAACGAATTTATCAAAAGAATACCTCTTCTTAAGGGGAACCTTTTTAGAAGATTTCCCCAATAGGATGAGAAATAAAACTACTCCTACAAATAAGTATCCCAAAATACCAAAATAAAATTTTATATTTTCCATTTCAGTAATATTTTATATTTTTTGGAAATTTTTGCAAGAGGCTGACCTATGATTTTGTAGTAGCCATATCTTTTGCTATAATGAAATATGCTAAAAGGCATTTTGTGGAAAGATATGAAATTTTCTCACTTGCTTACTCTTATTTATTCTAATAAATATTCGGGCATTTTGTACATTGGAGACATAGAGGAAAATCAAATTCTTTTTAATGAAGGACGGATAGTTTATGCAAATTTTAATGATTTAACTGATTTTGAAGCGCTCAAAGAAATTGCAACAAAGGTTATTAACTTTGATTTTGCAAACCAGCAAAAGGTATATTTTAAATCTGACCTTGAAAACAGGACTGAAGAATTAATTAGTGAGATTAAGGAGATAGAAGACGAGTTTGCGAAACTTTCATATCTTATAGGGAAGTTTGTTAATTTTGCAGAGGGAAGCGAAAACATATCTTTGAGCCAGGAAGAATTAAAGTTTCTTGCAACACTTGATTTTAAGCCTTCAAGAGTTGAAAATCTCGCTAAAAAGTCAAAAAAATCTTTGATAGAGACCCTTAAAATGGTAGATGGTCTTGTTAAGAAATCTGTCTTATATGTTTACGATATACAAAATCCAGAAGTTTACGAATACATCATTGATAATTATCCAGATTTAATTCAAACCTTTGAAGAAGTTAAAGGCGATTTAAGATTATTTGAAAAAGAAATAACCCGAACACACAGAGATATTGCAAGAGTAGTGTTATCTGAAATAAAGAGAATTCCTCGATAAAATCATATGACTGAGATTAGGGGGAGCTTAAGCTTCCCCTAATAGCCCCTCTTTAGGGGCTTTTTTAAATTACCTTAATTTTGCCTATAATTAATTTTGATGAAAAACATTTTGATTGTTGGTGTTGGAGGAAGAACCGGCACTCTATTTGGAGAGGAGTTAAAGAGGGCAAACCGGGTTTTAGGTGTTGCAGGCAGGCATACACTCCCAAAAATTAAAGAAGGAAAGGTCTTTGTTGAAAGAAGTGGAGACTTAGTAAGATTCGAAGTAGAAACTCTTGATAAGGAAGAAATCCCAAAATTAGAGAATGTTGATGCAATTTTTCTTGCAACTAAAAATCCTGTTTCGCCAATCTTGAAAGAATATCTTCCTTTGATAAAAAATGCTAAATATCTTGTTCTTTCTCAGAACGGCTTTAAAGCAGGAGAAGAGGCGCTTAAAACTATAAAAGAAGTATTTGGAAATATTCCTCAAAATCTTAAAATCATTCGTCTTGTCCTTTTTAATGCTGTAAAAGAAATAAAAGATGACAGTCAAATTGTTATTTCATATAAACTCCCCGTAAGAGTTGCCTTTGGTGTTTTTTATGGAGATGAAGAAACTGATGAATTTGAAAATGCTTTGAGCAATGCAAATATTGAATATGTAAAGGTTCGCAAGAACGATGTAAAAAATATGGAATTTTCAAAGTTATTCACAAATCTTATTGGTATCCCTTCTTATTCTTTGCATCTTGATATATACGAAGGGCTGAAAAATAAGGAAGCATTTATGGAGGAAGTGCTTGCCCTAAAGGAATACATAAAAGTTGTTAAGGCAAACAAATCTCGTTTTTTGAACTTTCCACATTACCCTGTAAAACTTTTTGCAAGTTTGGTTGAACATATCCCTGTAAGCGTTCTTGTTCTTTTCAGGAATCAAATTGCAAACCTTGTGTTAAAATTAAGAGGAACAAAGGAAAAAGGGAATATTGATGAAATCGATTACTATACAGGTGCAGTTGTGGAGTTAGCAAGAAAACTTAACATAGAAACCCACGTAAATGAGAGGGTGTTAAGGAGGATAAAAAATGAGTGAAACGCTTAAATTTGTTTTGCTTGCAATTTTTGCGTACTTATTAGGTTCGCTTCCTTTTGGATACATAATTGGAAAGATCAATAAAGTTGATGTACTTCAAATTGGGTCGCACTCTGCATCTTCAACGAATGTTTCAAGGGCACTTGGTTGGCGATGGGCAACCGTTTCTGCAGCCCTTGATTTTTCAAAAGGGCTTCTTCCTGCATACCTTGCAAGGATGAATCTTTCAAATGAATGGCTTGTTGTAGTAGTTGCACTTCTTCCAATGGTTGGTCAAGTATTTCCCATATTTCTTCATTTTAGAGGTGGAAAAGGAGCTTCAACTTATTACGGAGCAATATCAGGCCTTATCGGACTCCACTATTTTATTATCTTTTTCCCTGCGCTTCCAATATTACTTTTAGTAACCCGAAGGATGAGTTTAACAAATATCATTTTTTCCTGGCTTCTAACTATTGCAATTTTCCTTTTTGCAACTGTTATAAAACCAAATGCCTTTCCAATAAGTTATGCAGTTTTTGCTCTTATCGGTGCACTCTTTATGCTCGTTGCAATGCGTGAAAATATAGATAGGTTAATAAAAAACAAAGAGCCAGAAACTCCGTTAAAGTGGTGAAAGTGTATCTGAATATTAAATTATTCAAAAACCGTATCATTTCTATTGTTTTTTAGTTTTATCTTTAATACAATATATCGGGAGTAAAAAAATCAAAGAAAGGAGAGTAGGCATGAAAAAGGCATTCACAACGAAGTTTATCGTAGTTTTGCTCCTTGTTGTTTTCCTTGGTTCAGTTGTATTTACAGGGTGTGCAAAGAAAACAACAACTGAGCAAACAGGCACTGGCAATGCGTATCTTGATCAACTTATCAAAGCAGCACAGAAGGAGGGCGAACTTACAGTAATTGCACTTCCACACGACTGGGCAAACTATGGTGAAATTATTTCCACATTTTCAAGTAAGTATGGGATAAAAGTAAACGAACTTGATCCTAATGCAGGTTCTGGCAATGAGATTGAAGCAATAAAGGCAAACAAAGGAAGTACAGGACCTCAAGCACCTGATGTTATAGATGTCGGTTTGGCATGGGGACCTACAGCAAAAGAGCAGGGGCTTATCCAACCATACAAGGTGCAAACATGGGATACAATTCCAGATGATGTAAAAGACCCAGATGGCTACTGGTATGGCGATTATTACGGAGTTTTAGCGTTTGAAGTAAATTCAAGCGTTATCAAGAACATACCTCAGGATTGGTCAGACCTGTTAAAACCCGAGTACAAAGGAAAAGTTGCATTAGGCGGCGATCCAAGAACATCCGCAATGGCTGCGATGGCAGTTGCAGCTGCAGCAATAGCAAACGGTGGGTCTTTTGATAATGTTATGCCGGGTCCTGAATTCTTCGCAAAACTTAACAAGGCTGGTAATTTTGTTCCTGTAATTGCAAAACCTGGAACAATTGCAAGTGGCGAAACTCCTATTGCAATGATGTGGGACTACCTTGCCCTTACCGACAGGGACAACTTTAACGGCAACCCTGAAATATCAGTTGTTATTCCGAAGAGTTCCGTTGTTGCAGGCGTTTATGTTCAGGCAATAAGTGCATACGCACCACATCCTAATGCAGCAAAACTCTGGATGGAATTCCTCTACTCAGACGAAGGGCAACTTCTGTATCTTAAGGGATATGTTCACCCAATCAGGTATAACGACCTTGCAAAGAGGAATGTAATCCCTGAAGATCTTGCTAAGAAGTTACCCCCAGCCGAACTCTATGCAAAGGCAATCTTCCCTACAATTGACCAGATTACCAAAGCAAAGAAAGATATTGCTGATAACTGGGATAAAGTTGTAAATGTAAATGTTAAGCAAAATGGAAGTTAAGCAATCGAATTTAAAGGACGGGGCAACCCCTCGTCCGACTTTTTCAATATTTAGAGACTTCTTATTCCTTCTTCCATTTGTAATTTTTGTTGTTGCTTTCCTTATCCTTCCTACAATTTCTATTTTTATTTCTGCTTTTCAAGATCCTTCAGGAAAATTCACACTCCAAAATATTAAAGACCTTTTCACTCCATATATAATGAATGCGTACCTTTTGAGTATTAAGGTAAGTCTTTTTACCGCAGTATTTGGTGCCCTAATAGGCTTTATGCTTGCGTATGCATCAACCTTTGGCAAACTTCCCTCCTGGGTAAAGTCTTATCTTAATACATTTAGCGGTGTTGCTTCAAACTTTGCAAGCGTTCCGCTTGCTTTTGCCTTTATTTCTACCCTTGGAAGGGTCGGGCTTTTAACTGCCTTAATACAGCAGATATTCCACGTTAGCATTTATGATCTCGGGTTTAATCTCTACAGTTTTTGGGGGTTGTGCCTTACATATCTCTATTTCCAAATTCCATTAATGGTGCTTTTGATGACGCCTGCACTTGAAGGCATGAAAAAAGAATGGAGGGAAGGAGCAGAAAATTTAGGTGCAACACCTTCTCAATACTGGCTCAAAATAGGATTGCCAATTCTATTTCCAACGATAATTGCAAACACCGTTTTACTTTTTGGAAACGCCTTTGGTGCTTACGCTACTGCCTATGCGCTAACAGGTGGATTTCTCAACCTTGTCCCTATTATTATTGGTGCTGAAATCCGCGGGGATATTTTGCATAATGTTGGACTTGGCTATGCACTTGCCCTCGGTATGATAGTGATAATGGGCATAACTATTTTAAGTTATAACTATTTGCAGAGCAAAACTGCAAGGTGGTTAAAATGAAAAAGAGTAGATTCTGGGCGTGGTTTTGGATATTATTAGGAGCACTTTATTTTCTTCTTCCACTTTTTTCGACTTTCCTTTTTTCTTTAAAGATGAAAAAAGGCGTTTTGAGTTTTGCTGCATATCAGTCAGTCCTCAAGGACCCTCAATTTTTTAAGACATTTATATTTTCTCTTGAGATGTCTGTACTAACAATTATTGTTGGGCTTGCAATTATTGTGCCAACTGCATTCTGGGTGAGGCTAAGGCTAAAGGGTTTGCGTCCTATCGTTGAATTTATAACGCAAATGCCTTTTGTTGTGTCGCCAATTGTTCTTGTTTTCGGGCTTATAAGGCTTTATAGTAAACCACCAGTTCAACTTACAAGAACCCCACTTTTGCTTGTTATGGGCTATGTGGTACTTTCTCTTCCTTACATATACAGGTCTGTTGATAATGGGCTTATGGCGATGGATGTTGAGCGTCTCACCGAAGCAGCAGAAAGCCTTGGTGCAGGATGGACAACAATTCTTTTTAAGGTGATACTGCCAAATCTAAAGAGTGCCTTAATAAGCGGGACATTTTTAACCTTTGCAATAGTTATTGGTGAACTTACAATGGCTTCAATGCTTGCATGGCCTGCATTCGGTCCTTATATGGCACTTTTAGGGCAAAATAGAGCATATGAGCCTGCTGCGCTTGCCATTATGTCATTTGCGCTTACCTGGGCTGCAATGGGTGTGATTCAATGGGTTGGAAGAACATCCTTCGTTAAGCAAGAGCAGGTTGGCGGTATACACTAAGGGAGGCAAAATGGGATTTGTAGAACTAATTGATGTAAAAAAATATTTTGGTAAGGATAACCCTGTCCCTGCAGTTACAAATTTTAATCTGAGTGTTGAAAAAGGCGAGTTTGTTTCTCTTCTGGGTCCTTCTGGCTGCGGAAAAACGACAACACTTAGAATGATTGCGGGGTTCGAAACGCCGACAGAAGGGAAGATAATTATTGATGGGGTTGATGTGACATATCTTCCTCCAAACAAAAGAAATGTTGGTATGGTATTTCAGTCATATGCATTGTTCCCCAATATGACCGTCTTTGATAATATCGCTTTTGGGCTCAGGGTTAAGAAGAAAAGCGAAAGTGAGATTAAAAAACGTGTTGAGGAGATGTTAAATCTTATCCATATGACAGAGTTTAGAACTCGCTATCCTCATCAACTTTCTGGTGGTCAGCAGCAGAGGGTTGCTCTTGCAAGGGCGCTTGCAATATATCCTGAAGTCCTCCTCCTTGACGAGCCTCTTTCAGCACTCGATGCAAAAATTAGGGTTGAGTTGAGGAGTGAAATCCGAGCAATTCAGCAAAAATTAAGAATAACAACAATATATGTAACACACGACCAAGAGGAAGCGCTGACAATGTCTGATAGGGTTGTTGTTATGAACAAGGGTGTAATAGAACAGGTTGGGACACCTCAAGAAATCTATAATAACCCCAAGACGCAGTTTGTTGCATCTTTTGTGGGAACGCTTAATTTTCTTGAGGCAGGAGTTGTTGAAAAAAATAATGGAATCCTTGAAGTTGGTGGTCAAAAATTCTCCATTGGTAGAGCACTTTCTGAGTTTGCTTCTGATAAGGTAACCATTGCAATAAGACCCGAGAGGTTAAGGATAGTTCCTGATGAAACCTGCAATAATTCTTTTGATGCTGTTGTTACAAGAATAACTTTTATGGGTGCAATCGTAAGAATACATGTAAAAATTGGAGATGCTCTTGTTGCTTGCGACACATTTAACAACCCGAAGTTGGGACTTCCTGAAATTGGAGATAAAATTAGGGTGTATTTTTCAACGGAAGATGTTTTAGTTTTGAGCGTCTAAGGAGCGTAATATGGAAAAGAAATATATTGGAGCAATTGACCAGGGGACAACAAGCACGCGTTTTATTATTTTTGATAAAAGTGGGACACCAATATCTTCAAGTCAGGTTGAACACAGGCAGATATTTCCAAAGCCTGGATGGGTTGAGCATGACCCTATTGAAATTTGGGAAAATACAAAGTATGTAATTAGGAATGCAATAGAAAAAGCGAATGTATCGCCCTGTGAAATTGCAGCAATTGGTATTACAAACCAAAGGGAGACAACGGTTGTCTGGAACAAAGAAACAGGAAAGCCTTACTACAATGCAATTGTCTGGCAGGATACAAGGACGAAGGATGATGTTGATAGGCTTATAAGTGGTGGATATAATGACTGGTTCAGAATAAAAACAGGATTACCTATCTCTACATACTTTTCTCTTCTAAAGATTCTTTGGATTCTTGAAAATGTGCCTGATGTTAGGGAAGATGCCGAATTGGGTAAAGCGCTTTTTGGGACTATTGATACATATTTGATTTGGCTTCTTACAGGTGGAGTAAATGGAGGCAAACACATAACAGATGTTACAAATGCATCAAGGACGATGCTTCTAAACCTTGAAAAACTTGATTGGGATGAGGAGATTCTTAAAGAACTTAAAATACCAGGGCAAATGCTTCCAGAAATTAGACCATCCTCAGATCCGTCACTATTTGGTTTTACTAAACTTGATTTTCTTAATTGCGAAATACCAATAGGTGGGGCTCTTGGTGACCAGCAGGCTGCACTTGTTGGTCAAACCTGTTTTGATACGGGTGAAGCAAAGAATACCTACGGAACAGGTTGCTTCCTTCTTTTAAACACTGGAACGAATATTGTTAGAAGCAAAAGTGGACTTCTTACAACTGTTGGCTATAAGTTTGGCAACGATTTGCCAGTTTATGCGCTTGAAGGATCGATTGCAATTACAGGAGCACTTGTTCAGTGGCTTCGGGACAATATTAGGATTATAAATAAGTCGAGTGAAATTGAAGAACTTGCAAGAACCGTTGAAGATAATGGTGGAGTTTATTTTGTCCCTGCATTCTCTGGTCTTTTTGCGCCTTACTGGCGAACCGATGCGCGTGGAGTAATTGTTGGGCTTACAAGGTATGCAAATAGCGGTCATATTGCAAGAGCAGCATTAGAGGCAACTGCATACCAGACAAAAGATGTAATTCGGGCAATGGAAAACGACTCAGGAATTAAACTTGAAGTGCTTAAGGTTGACGGCGGAATGGTTGTAAACGAACTTCTAATGCAATTCCAATCGGATATTCTTGATGTGCCTGTGGTGAGGCCAAAGGTTATTGAAACAACTGCGCTTGGTGCATCCTACGCAGCAGGGCTTGCTGTTAAGCTTTTTGATTCGATTGAAGACCTTAAGAAAAACTGGGCAGTAGATAAGATTTGGAAGCCCAAAATGGACGAGGCTAAAAGAGAAAAGTTATACAGAAACTGGCTAAAGGCGGTGGAGAAATCCTTTAATCTTGCAGAAGATTAGTCTGGAGGTACTATGGAAAAATTTGATGTTATTGTAATTGGTGCAGGCGTTACGGGTGCAATGATTGCAAGAGAGCTTTCAAGATTCGAATTATCCGTTGCAGTTATCGAGAAAGAGTCAGATGTATGTATGGGGACAACTTCCGCAAACACGGCAATAGTTCATGCAGGGTATGACCCTGTGCCAGGCACTCTTAAAGCAGAATTAAATGTGAGAGGCAATAAACTCTGGGATCAAGTTGCCTTTGAACTTGACATACCTTTTAAAAGGACTGGGGATTATGTTGTTGCAGTAGGTGATGATGAGTTTAAAAAACTTGAGGTACTTTTTGAAAGAGGTAAGAAAAATGGTGTTCTTGGTCTTGAGATATTGAGTAAAGACAAGACACTTTCGAAACTTCCATATCTTAACAGAGATGTAGGCGGTGCTATTTTTGCACCTACTGGTGGTATTGTTGACCCATTCCAGGCGGCACTTGCACCAATGGAAAACGCAGTTATAAATGGCGTCCATCTTTATCTTGAAACCTCTTTTATTGATTTTATTTTTGAGGGTAATAAGATAATCGGTATCAAGACAAATAATGGCGAATTTTTATCAAATTGGGTAATTAACGCAGCAGGTCTTTATTCGGATGTTATTATGCATAAGGCAAATATCCACCCTGAATTTAAGATTACGCCAAGAAAGGGAGAGTATTACATTTTTGATAGAAATGAATTTGCAATTCCTGATGTTCTTTTTCCGGTGCCAACAGAATTTAGCAAAGGAATTATGATTACAACAACAGTCCATGGCAACACTATTATCGGACCAAACTCCCATGAGGTTGATGACAAAGAAGATACTTCAAATACAAGGGAAGGACTTGAAGAAGTGTATAAAGGTGCTTCAAAACTTGTTCCCGAGATTAATCTAAGACACGCTATTGCAATTTTTGCCGGGTTACGAGCAACAGGCAATGCAAGAACTCCAAATCCAAACATAGATTATCATCACGATTTCCTTATCGAAGCGCATCCTCAATTAGGGCTTTTAAATGTGGCAGGAATAGAGTCACCCGGGCTTGCATCTGCTCCTGCAATTGCTGAAAGAGTTGTAGAACTCTTGAAAGATTCGGGACTTGAACTTAAGGAAAAGAAAGACTTTAATCCAATAAGAAAACCAAGGAAAAGGTTTAGAGATATGAGTAATGAAGAAAGAGCACAACTTGTAAAAGAAAATCCTCTTTATGGTAGGGTTATCTGCCGTTGTGAATATGTTACTGAGGGCGAGATTGTTGAGGAAATTCATTCGCCAATACCAGCAAAAACATACGATGCTATTAAGAGAAGAACCTGGCTTGGAACAGGCAGATGTCAAGGTGCATTTGATACGCCAAGAGTAGTTGAAATTCTTTCAAGAGAATTGGGTGTGTCTCCACTTGAGGTAACGAAAAAAGGAAGTGGCTCTTACTTTCTTTTGAGGAAGACTAAAGAGGTGGAAAATGGATAAGTATGATGTTGTTGTGATAGGCGCAGGACCCGGAGGACTTGCAGCAGCAATTTCTGCAAAAAAAGAAGGAGCAGAGTCTGTTCTCATAATTGAAAGAGATAAAGAGCCTGGTGGCATCCTTAATCAATGTATACATAACGGATTTGGTGTTGAAATATTCAAGGAAGATTTGCCAGGTCCATCATACGCAGAAAGGTTCGTAACTGAAGCAGAATCACTGGGCATAGAGTTCATGCTTGACTCTATGGTTTTAGAGGTCACGCCGCAAAAGAAGATATATACTACAAGCAAGTGGTATGGCTTTAAAGAAATAGAAGCAACTGCAATTGTGCTTGCAATGGGTGCAAGAGAAAGGACGCGTGCTCAAATTAGAATTCCTGGTTTTAGACCTGCTGGTGTTTATACTGCTGGTAGCGCCCAGCGCTTTGTAAATATTGAAGGTTTTATGCCAGGAAAAAGATTTGTGATCCTTGGTTCAGGCGATATTGGAATGATTATGGCTCGACGTTTAACGCTTGAAGGAGCAAAAGTTGAGAGAGTGCTTGAAATAATGCCTTTCTTAACGGGACTTACGAGAAATTATGTCCAATGCCTTCAGGATTTTAATATTCCGCTTCAATTGAGCCACACCGTTAATCGGATACTTGGAAAAAATAGAGTTGAAGCAATTGAGTCAGTTCAGGTTGACGAGAACTTTAACCCTATCAAAGGGACGGAAGAGATAATTCCTGCAGATACATTGCTTCTGTCTGTAGGGCTTATTCCAGAAAATGAGCTTTCAAGGAAAGTTGGTGTGAAAATGGATACCTTGATTCAGGGCCCGTTTGTTGACGAGGAGATGCAAACTTCAATTCCTGGGATTTTCGCTGCAGGGAATGTTGTACACATTTTTGACCTTGTAGACTGGGTAACTGAGGCTGGATTTACTGCAGGAAAAGGTGCCGCACGTTTTGTAAAGGAAACTAAAGAGAAGAGCGACCTTGTGAAACTTGTCCCAGGTAATAACATACATCATATTGTGCCTCAGTATCTTAAAAAGGATGCATTACAAAATGGACCTATAAAACTTATGATGCGAGTCATAAAGCCAATGGAAGAAAAAGTATGGGTTGAGTTAAGCGATGGTAAAAATCTCATCACAAGAAAACTTGAGCGTTACGTAAGACCTGGTGAAATGGTAATATTAACTGTCCCTCAAAAAGCATACGATGATGTTAAGAAAGCAAAGGAACTTATTGTAAGCATTGAGAAATTTGGGGGTTAGACATGGAAACAAGAAAATTTACATGCCTTGGTTGTCCGGTTGGTTGCTCTTTAACGGTTTATATAGAGAACGGTGAGGTTGTAAAAGTTGAAGGTAATCAGTGCAACATAGGAATAGACTTTGCTAAGCAAGAGGTGAAGGACCCAAGAAGAAAGGTTACAACGACTGTAAAGATAAGGAATGGAGTACATCCACTGCTTCCTGTTTATACAGACAAGCCATTTCCTAAAGGAATGATAATGGAATTGGTTAAAGAACTTAGAAAGATCGAAGTTGAAGCGCCTGTGAAAATGGGTGATATAATCCTCGAAAATGCGTTAGGAACGGATGTCAATATAAGGGCAAGTAGGAGCATAAAAAGAAATGGATAAGGTTGTTTTAGTTACAGGGGCATCCTCTGGTTTTGGGCGAGAGATTTTTAATTACCTTAAAGGAAAAGGTATAACTGCGTATGGTGTTGCAAGAAGCCTTGAGGACTCGGAGGATTTAAAGACATTTAAACTTGATGTAACTGATTTTGAAAAAGCAAAAGAAGTTGTAAAAAGAATTGTTGATATCAATGGTCGTATCGATGCGCTTGTAAATGTTGCGGGGTTTGGTATATCAGGAGCAGTAGAGGATACGCCAATCAATGCGATAAGAAGGCAAATGGATGTGAATTTTTTGGGGACAGTGAATATGGTGAAAGCAGTACTTCCATATATAAGGGAGAGGCATTCAGGGACAATAGTAAACTTTAGTTCTATTGCAGGACTTATAGGGCTTCCTTACCAGGCATTTTACTCTTCCTCTAAATTTGCAGTTGAAGGGTTTTCTGAAGCGCTTAGAATGGAAGTGGAGCAATTTGGGATTAAAGTTGTTTTAATTGAACCTGGTGACTTTAAAACAGGATTTACCGGCAAAAGAGAAAAATATACCGAAAGTACCTCTCCTTATTATGAAAAATTTACGAAAGCAATTTCAAAGATGGAACACGATGAAACTGAAGGAGGGGACCCAGGGATTGTTGCTCCACTTGTATATAAAATTATTGAATCAAGACATCCTAAAGAAAAGTATGTTGTAGGACCGCTTTTTGAAAAACTATTTGTTAGCCTGCGCAAAGTCCTTCCAGATTCCTTTATGCATGCTATTTTCAAAATGTATTACGGTTTGTGATTAATTGATGCCTCTATGAATTTTACAAATAGAGGGTGAGGGTTAAGAGGTCTCGACTTAAACTCCGGATGTGCCTGAGTTCCTATAAAAAAGGGATGGTTTTCAATTTCAGCAAATTCTACAAGTTTTCCATCAGGTGATGTCCCCGACACGACAAACCCGTTTGAGGTGAGTATTGTCAAAAATTCGTTATTTACTTCATACCTGTGTCTGTGTCTCTCCGAAATTTCTCTTATTCCGTAAATACGATGTGCAAGGCTTCCCTCTTTTAAGATAGCCTTTTGTGCGCCAAGCCTCATTGTTCCTCCGAGCGCCTTTAAGTCTTTTTGATTTTCCATTATATCAATAACAGGATATGGTGTTTCAGGGTCGAATTCCTTCGAATTTGCACCTTTAAGTCCACATACATTTCTTGCAAATTCAACTGTCATGAGTTGCATCCCAAGACAAATCCCCAAAAATGGTATGTGATTAACCCTTGCATAATTTATTGCGTTAATCATTCCCTCGATACCTCTTGTGCCAAAGCCACCAGGGACAAGTATGCCGTTTAGATTGTTTTTCTTAAGGACATTCCTGTAATTTTCGTTTTCGAGTTCTTCAGAATTTATCCAGACAAGTTCAAGTTTTGCCCTGTTTTCAGTTGCCCCATGTTTTAAAGCCTCGATAAGGCTTTTATAGGCGTCTTTTAGTTCAACATATTTGCCTACGATGCCAATGCGGACAGTTCTTTCGGGCTTCTCCATTTTGTCCAAGAATTCAATATACTTTTCTATGTTTAGTTTATTTTCGGGAAGCCCTAAAGTTTCAAGCACCCTCTTTGAAAATCCCTGGCTTTCAAGAAGTATCGGAATCTTGTATATGTTGTCTGTGTCAACCGCCTCTAATACATTCTCAACTTTTACATCTGTAAAAAGCGAAAGTTTTTCTTTTATAGATCTACTTATATGGACTTCGCTTCTTACCAAAAGCAAATCGGGCTGGATACCTATACTTCTTAATTCCTTTACACTGTGCTGAGTTGGCTTTGTCTTCACTTCAGAAGTTGCCCTGAGATATGGTAGGAGCGAAACATGGATATAAGAAACATTTTCTTTGCCAAGATCAATTTTCATCTGTCTTGCTGCCTCTAAAAATGGCTGGGATTCTATATCTCCAACTGTTCCACCAATTTCAACGATGAGTATGTCGCAAGACTCACCGAGTTTTTTAAGGCTATCCTTTATCTCATTTGTTATATGAGGTATTACCTGCACAGTCTTCCCCAGGTATTTTCCTTCCCGCTCTTTTGTCAGGACTGAATAGTATATCTTTCCTGTTGTAATGCTATTATCCTTTGTGAGGTTCTTGTTGAGGAATCTTTCGTAGTTTCCTATATCAAGGTCTGTTTCTCCACCATCCTCTGTCACAAAGACTTCTCCATGTTCATAAGGAGACATCGTCCCTGCATCAATCTGCAAATATGGGTCAATTTTTGCAATATTCACGCAGTAGCCCCTGCTTTCAAGAAGCATTCCAAGTGATGATGCAACAAGGCCCTTTCCTAATGATGAAATAACTCCACCGGTAATAAACACAACTTTCATATGCTCACCTCATATCCAAGTGATTTGAGTCTTACTTGAACAACTTTTTCACTCACCAAGAAGAAATCAGATATTTTTCTTATGGCACTATTGTCGATGTTACCACCATATTTTAGGATGTCATCGACTATGTCTTTTAAAACCCATTCAGGCATTAGAAGTTGTCCTACAATGTTATTTATCTTTGATTGGTATCTTTTGTCTTCGCCTTTGTAGATATAATAAGGGAAACTTGCAAATGGTTTTTCTTTTTCAGTAAAGTACTCGACAAATTCATGCGTCAGCACAAAATGTTTTGCTTTGCTTGGAAGCCTTTTGTTTATAAATATTTGAGCGGTTTTACCCATTATGAGTGTAAAATTTTTGTCTGTATCAATCTCATGAATATTCTCAAGCCCAATATAATGGTCTATTGCCTTTAAAATATCTATCTGGATTGGAGGGTTTCCTTTAGGAAAAGCTTCAATTAGTTTCCTTGTTTCCACTTTTTCTCTTCTTTAGATAATCTATAAAGGCTTCGATTGCCCTTATGTCTTCCTCAGTTAGGTCTTTATCAATGTGGAATAAAATTTTAACATCAGTCTTTTCGATAAAATATGAGGAGGGTAAATTTAGTGCCTCTGCAATTTTTGCAACGACTTTTATTGTTGGAGTCTTTTTCCCCTGGAGGAGCTGAGAGATGTATGCGATGGATATACCTGTTCTCCTTGCAAGTTCGCTTTGGGTGAAGTCTTTTTCTTTTAAAGCCTCTTTTAATCTTTCAACGAAATACTCTCTTACTCCCACACCTTATATTTTATTAAAATCCGCACAATTATCAAATTTAGGGTGGGGAGTCTTACTTAAATTTCGCTTGAAAACCTATAAAGTAATTCGATGGATTTGTAATAGTCAATAAGCTCTACATATTCATTTGGTTGGTGTGCAAGTTCTATTTTTCCAGGACCAAATATTGCAAATGGGATGTATTTATAATTAAGAATTGTTGCTAAATCAGTGCAGTAAGTTGCGATGCCTGGTTTTGTTTTTGTAATTTCAAGCAACTTTTTTACATAAGGATTGCTTTGGTCTGTCTTAATTTCTTTATGATAGTTAAATACATCAAAGTTAGACTTTGTATTAAATTTCTTGTCCGTCTTATTAAGCAGGTTGTTTATGATTGATAATACTTCTTCTTTTGTAGTCTCGTAAAGCCTGAAATCTAATTCTATTGCTGTATAATCAGGAACAATGTTTACCTGAACTCCTCCGTTTATCTTACCGATGTTCAGTGTAGATTTATATGGAAACTTTCCTTTGAATAATCTCTTTGTTTCTCTTAAAAGACTTGAAATAAAGAAGTTTGCTCCTTCTATTGTGTTAATGCCCTCTTTTGGTGTAGAACCGTGGGCTTGCTTTCCGTAAAATTCTACCCTCAGCCACAATTCTCCTTTTTCTCTTATAAATACCTTTAAGTCTGTAGGTTCGGTTACGATTACGAATTCTGTGTCATCGAAAACTCCGCTTTTTGCAAGTTTTTCTGCACCTCTGTAAAGGTTTTCCTCGTCTGCAGTAAATGCAAAAAGGAAAGAGTATCTACTATGATTGCTCTTTTTCTTAAGAAGTTTTGAAAGATAAAGTATTGACGCAACACTACTTTTCATGTCCGAAGCGCCAAGCCCGTACAACTTTCCGTCTTCAATGATTGGAGAAAACGGGTCGGTTCTCCACTTTTTAGGAGCTGTATTAACTGTATCAAGATGTCCAACGAATGCAATATTTCTTTTTTGAGCTCCTTTAATCAAACCAATAACTGAAGGTCTATTTTTATCGAATTCAATGACTTTAGTCTCTATTCCATTTTCATTAAGAAAGTGTTTAACAAAGTTTGCGATTTCTACCTCGTTACTTGCTGGATTTTCGCTTCTAATCTTAACAAGTTCTTTTAATAGTTGTGTTGATTCTTGAATTTCAGATTTTTCCATGCCTCACCTTTTTTGGATTTTAATATTATTCCTCATGTTCAAAGGAGAGCCGAGTTTCTAACCTGTGCCTTTCAACTGCAATTTGGAGGATATCGTTTATGAGGTCTTCATAGGTTTTGCCCATTAACTTGTAGATACGTGGAAAATCAGAGTGTTCTGGGTCGAGCCCAGGAAGAGGATTAACTTCAAGGATATAAGGATTGTTGTTTTTATCAACACGGAGGTCAAATCGTGCAATGTCTCTATTTCTCAAAGCGATAAATGCGTTTTTAACAATATCGGATATTTTTTGAAGGACTGACTCGGGAAGCCTTGCAGGTAGGTAATAGTTTGCCTTATCTGCATAATCTGTCTTAAATTTGTAGGTTTGTATGTATGGTGAAGCCTTCAGCTCCCTCTTCGTAAGTGTTGAAAAATCTATTTCCATTGGTGGCAAAACCTGCGGAGGAAAATTTCCCATTACGCCAACCGTTACTTCTGTCCCTTCGATAAATTCTTCAACCATTAGAGGCTTTTTAAATTTTCTAAACGCCCTTTCAACAGCTTCTTTTAACTCTTTATCATCTTCGCATATGGACTTTGATGAAATTCCTATGCTTGAGCCCTCAAAGATTGGCTTAACTATAACTGGGTAGTTGAGGTCGCCTATTTCAACAGGATCTATTACTCTCAAGACCTTGAATTTTGGTGTAGGGATTCCATGATAAAGCAAAACTTCCTTTGTCATTACTTTATCCATTGAAATTGCAAGAGATAGCACTGAAGAGCCCGTATATGGTATTCTTAGTTCATCTAAAAGCGCAGGGACAAATGCCTCTCTGTATGGTCCATATTTTCCTTCAGCAATATTAAATACAAATTGAGGTCTATCGATTGTAAGAGAATAAAAAAGCAAGGGAGAGGTTGCTTCATACAGTTTTACCTTGTGTCCCCTTGCTTCAAGTGCACGTTTTATCGATTCTATTGTAACAGGACGGTCAAACTCATCTAACTCAGTCTCTGACCTTTTTAAATTAAATGTTATGCCGACTTTCATTTTGTGCGCTTATAACTTTTCTTATTAGTCACCAAGTTCCCCAAGGCTTTTCTCGGTAAAGAGTTTTTCCTTGAGTTCCTTTGCAAATTTCTCATCAACTCTTCTAATGTACTCGATTAATAAAGACGCATGCTCTTTTTCGTCATCTCTATTGTGTTCGAGAACTTTTTTAAGTTCAGGATCAGTCGTTGCTTCTGCTCTCTGGTTGTAGTAGTCAATTGCCTCAAGTTCTTCCATGAGTGATGAAAGTGCTCTGTGTAAATCCATCGCTTTCTCACCGATAATCTTTGGGTCTTCATACACATTCCCTGCCATACTACACCTCCTTATATGTTTATTATATCATTAAATCATTCTTTTCCAATTATTTTACTCGGTTGTTACTTCATGTGCCTTAAATATTGCAAATTTTGCACCTATTGGTCCCAGGATTCCAAACACAGCAAATGCAGCAAGGACATATGTGTTAATAAAAGCAAGTCGAGAGAACATATTCTTTACAAGAATGGAAAAGCCTATTGCTAT
>Ga0081479_115752_pt1 | contig 39365 bp, 42 predicted proteins | sample MamHotmetagenome_FD_70984 | JGI IMG/M metagenome (GOLD analysis project Ga0081479, IMG submission 70984) | Hot spring cone microbial streamer communities from Mammoth Hot Spring (Liberty Cap Streamers), Yellowstone National Park, USA - T=72 v2... | ecosystem: Environmental > Aquatic > Thermal...
ATCTTGTAAGTAGATGGAGAAAGATTAAAACTTTTGTTGCTTATCTATATGCATATGCTATTGGTTATAGCTTTTTTAGAAAAAGTAAACTATGGAGGTAATTTCTCACCCAAGGTATTATTAGCTTAGTATATAATTAATTAAAGAAAGGCAATAAAACGTATGCAGAAAAAAATAGACTACTCTATGATTTTCTATTATTGGACAATCTCGTAATACGCATAATTAGCTTGTCTTTCCCGGGCATCCTGAGAACTAAAGTCTGAAGGATTTCTTTTTAAAAAAATGAAAAAGCAAGGAAATTCTTCGCTTCGCTCAGAATAACGCTTTAGAGATATAAATGCGAAGATTCTTTACTTAGCCTTAAAATAACGATTAAATTGTATCCAAGTAGTTTTTGACCCTCCTAATATTGCTTATTTACTTTCTCGTTTTTCTTCAGATTTATTAATTTTAGAATTTTTAAATATTTCAAATATCTCCATAGGCAGTGGTAAAACTATTGTATTGGAGTTGTATTGACCAACTGTTGATAATGTTTCTAAGTATCTTAACTGCAATGCTACTGGCTGTTTAGCAAGCATTTCTGCAGCTTCTGTAAGCTTTTGCGCTGCTTGATATTCTGCCTCCGCTTGAATAATTTTTGCTCTTCTTTCTCTCTCTGCTTCTGCTTGTCTTGCTATTGCTCTTTTTAGTTCCTCCGGAATGTCTATTCTTTTTAATTCTACAGTTATAACTTTAATTCCCCATTGTTCTGTTTCTTGATCTATTATTCCTTGCAGTTTTGAATTAATCTTTTCTCTTTGAGATAAAAGCTCATCAAACTCAGCTTGACCGCATACACTTCTTAATGTAGTTTGAGATATTTTAGATACTGCATAAAAATAATTTTCTACATTAATAACAGCTTTAATAGGGTCTACAACTTTAAAATAGACAACTGCGTCCACTTGTACAGAAATGTTATCTTTTGTTATTACATCCTGTGGTGGAACATCCATAGTAACAACCCTTAAATCCACTTTAACCATCTTATCAATGTAAGGAATTAAAATAAACATTCCCGGACCTTTTGATCTTCCCAAAACTCTACCAAGTCTAAAAACAACAACTCTTTCATACTCATTAGTAATTCTGACTGAAGTTGCTAAAAAGATAATGACTAATATAACTAAAACAGGTATAAATCCAGCCATAGCGAATACACCTCCCGAACTTTGTGTTATTAATATAATTTTATCAATTCCGAAAATCAACAGAAACATTATAGCAGAAAAAATTACAAAGATGATTAAGTTTTGCATGATACAGTCTCCTCAATCCATTTTAAATAATCTTTTCCAAAAATCAACAGAAACATTATAGCAGAAAAAATTACAAAGATGATTAAGTTTTGCATGATACAGTCTCCTCAATCCATTTTAAATAATCTTTAGAGCCATCAATAACTGGCATTGCTATAATCTCTGGAACAGTATAACTATGCATCTTTTTTACTTCTTCTATTAGTTTTTTAAATACGCCTTTTTTTGTCTTTATAATTATCAAAGACTCGTCTGCTTTTTCTACGTTTCCTTGCCAAAAGAATATAGAATTTACTTTTTCAACTATGTTTACACATGCCACAATATGATTCTCTACTAAATAGCTTGCTATTTTTTCTGCTTCTTCCTTAGATGGAGTGGTTATTAGTACAACTATATACTCCATGCCTTCCTCCTTTAGTCAATAAATCTTTTTGTAATATCTTGATAACTGTCTATTCTTCTATCTCTAAAAAATGGCCATGTAGTTCTAACTGAATCTATAATTGATAAATCTACTTCACAAATGATATTTTCTTCTTTATTTATAGAGCCTTTAACAATAAGTTCTCCGTAAGGATTTGATACAAAGCTTTGACCCCAAAACTCTATTCCTTCATTTCCGTCAGAGCTTTCTTCATAACCGACTCTATTAATCGCCACTACATAACAACCATTGGCTACTGCATGAGACCTTTGGATTGTTTCCCATGCGTTATACTGAGAATTTCCAAACTCTTCTTTTTCCGATGGAAGCCATCCTATAGCAGTTGGATAAAATAGAATTTTAGCTCCTGATAATGCGGTTAACCTTGCAGCTTCTGGATACCATTGGTCCCAGCAGATTAAAACGCCAATATCTGCATACTTTGTTTTAAAAGTTTTGTATCCAAGGTCTCCGGGAGTAAAATAAAACTTTTCATAAAAATGTGGGTCATCTGGGATATGCATTTTTCTGTATTTCCCAAGATAACTTCCGTCAGCATCAATTACCACCGCTGTATTGTGATAAATTCCTTCTGTTCTTTTCTCAAACAAAGATGCTATTATCACAACTTTTAAATCTTTTGCTATTGTTTGTAATGTTTTTATAGTCTTAGAATTTTCGTTTATTTCTTCTGCAAGCTTAAAATAAGACCAATCTTCAACTTGACAGAAATATTTAGACTTAAAAAGCTCTTGAGTACAGATAATGTTAGCTCCACTTTTTGCAAGGTCTTTAATTTTTTCTAAGGTTTTTTCAAAATTTTCTTCTAAATCATCGCTACATTTCATTTGAATCAAGCCTACATTTAATTTATCCATTTTAACCTCTCAATATTTTAATATAAACTTTTCTATTTCTTGGTCCGTCAAACTCTGCAAAAAATACGCCTTGCCATGTTCCAAGTAGTAGTCTTCCATTTTCTATAATAATATTTATGCTGTTTCCTGTGAGAATAGATTTTATGTGTGCAGCAGCGTTGCCTTCCGTATGTTTGTAATTATTCATCCAAGGAACAAGTTTTTCAAGATGATTTTTTACATCATAAACAACATCAGGGTCAGCATTTTCATTTATAAAAATGCCAGCCGTTGTATGTGGGACAAAAATAGTGCAAATGCCAGAGTCTACTTTACTCTCAAAAATAGCCTGATTTATTAAGCCGGTAATATCAATAAAATCTGTATGACTTTTAGTTCTTAGGTTAATGGTTTTTAACATTGCTTTTCAACCTTCAAGAGAAAATTTAGATATAAAATATATTAACATTGATTAATCTCATTTCAAAACATTAGAAAAAACTATAATAATAGTAATCATTTTTAATAAAGGAGATATATCATGAAAAAAGTTTTTATTATGCTACTACTTGTAGCTATATCAGCTTTTGCAGCAAAGCCAGAGGATTTGATTGGCAAAAAGTTTGTTGATGTGTATGGAAAAGATGAAAAAGATAAAATTGTAAAGCTTTCTGATGTGGCAGGAAAAGGTAAACCAGTTATGGTTGTATACTGGGCAATTGGCGATGTAGATACTTATAAGGTATTACCAGAAATAAATAAAATTGGTGAAAAATACAAGGATAAAATCATTCTTATTGCACCGCTACTTAGTGCATCTGATGATAAAGAAGCAAAGGAAGTTAAAAAGTTGCTTTATTTTGATTTTCCAGTATGGCTAGCCGGAAGCGATTCAATTAAAGCATATTCTATAAAAAAAGTAGATGTTCCTTACATTGTATTTATTGATAAAGATGGAACAATAAAAAACATAATGGTAACTGCAAGAGACTTAAAGAAAATAGAGGAAAACGTTAAAAACCTAATAAAATGAATCTTTATTTTTATGCATTCTTAGGAAGTTTGTTTGCAGGGCTGGCTACTGTTATAGGTGCCTTTTCTGTTTTGATTGGTAAAAAAATAAGTCCGAAAATTCAAGACGTTCTCCTTGGGTTTAGTGCTGGAATAATGTTAGCAGCATCGGTTTTCTCTTTGATAATTCCGGCTTTAAACATCTCAGAAAATGTTTTTCACAAACCATTTAATGTATTTTTTATTTCTTTTGGAATTTTATGCGGAACTTTTTTATTTTTAATTTTGGACAAATTGATACCGGAAGATTATTTTTTGAAGATTTATGAAAATTCTGATGCAAAAGCTTTAAAGAAAATGTGGCTTTTTGTTTTGGCAATCACAATTCACAACTTTCCTGAGGGCATGTCTTCAGCATTAGGGTTTTTTAAGGGTGATATATACGGCGGAATATCCTTAGCTTTTGGTATAGGTGTTCAAAATATTCCGGAGGGTATGGCGGTTGCCTTAGCACTTTACTTAAAAGGCTTTTCTATCAAAAAATCTATTCTTGTATCACTTTTAACAGGGTTGGTTGAACCAATAGGTGGACTAGTTGCGATCGCTATATTTACAATTTCAAACTATATATTATTTTTTGGTCTTGCCTTTGCAGGGGGAGCAATGCTCTTTATTGTAAGCAAAGAAATGATACCGGAAACTCATAAAAAAGGTTATGAGACAGAGGCAACCTTTGGTCTAATAGCCGGGTTTATATTCATGATGATTTTAGACACAGTTTTATCATAGAAAACAAATATTAACAAATTAAATTTATATCATAAAAAGGTTAAGGAGAGAAAAAAATGGATATTTTTAGTTATCTATTTGGAATGGTGTTATTTTTAATAGCTTCTTATTTTTTGTATAAGAAATTTAAAAAAGATATTCAAAAAGGCAAATGTGTAGCCTGCAACCTTTCAGAAGGCTGTGAAAGTATAAAAAAGATTGAGATAAAGTGAGAAAATTTTTCTTTTATTGTCCATCTTTTATAATTTCTATTAGAAAGCATTACTGGATACTGGATAGAAAAACCAAGAGAGATTTCGGCATTATTTTTTAACCTTTTAGAATTACTGACTTCATGTAAATATACTTCCGATTTTATTATATATAAAGTTGGAGCGATAGAGCCATCAGAGGAAAGGATTATTTTGATATGAAATGATTTAATCTGGGAGCTTAAAACTCCCAGCAAGGATTGTTATATTTGAGGCTTTGGTGTCTTAGGTGAAGAAGGCGGTAGAACTGGCAATTTTAAAGCATCTTCTGGTATTTTCCCGGTTAAAGAATCTAAGAATGCAACGATTTTATCAACCTCTTCTTTTGTTAAATTAATTCCAAGTTGTGTTTCTCCCATTATTTTAACAGCTTCTCTTATATCCCAAACTTTTCCATCATGGAAGTAAGGATATGTTCTTGTTACATTTCTTAAAGATGGAACTTTATAAACATATTTGTCTGCTTCATTTTTTGTAACATTGTATCTACCTAAATCATTAGGGTCTTGGTATGGATATGGTTTAACAATTCCAAATTTTTGGAACATACCGCCACCTACTGCAACACCATTATGACAAGATGCACAACCTTTTTCTGTAAATAATTTCAATCCTTCTTTTTCCTTTTCTGTTAATGACTTTGTATTACCTTTTAGAAATTCATCAAATCTTGATGGTGTGACTAAGGTTCTTTCAAAAGCAGCAATAGCTTTTGTTACGTTGTCGTAATTAACAGGGTCTTTATCTTGCGGGAATGCTTTTTTAAACTCTGCAACATATGCATCAATAGTTTAGTCTTGCTATTACAATTTCTGGGTTTGGCATGGACATTTCAACAGGATTTAAGATCGGTCCTTTTGCTTGCTCCTCTAAATCTTTAGCTCTTCCATCCCAGAATTGTGCAATGTGGAATCCTGCGTTTAATACAGTTTGTGCATTTTTTCCTCCTGTTTGGAACTTGTGTCCAAGGGATGTTTCAACACCATCTACTCCATAAGTCGCCAAGTTGTGGCAAGTATTACAGCTAATAACACCGCTTAAAGATAATCTTGGGTCATAATAAAGCTTCTTTCCAAGCTCTACTTTTTCTTTTGTTGTTGGATTATCTGATGGTGCTGGTATTTGTTTTGGTAATGGTTGGAAGTAGTTTCTTGCTTGGTTTAATAAATCCTTATCATTAATTTTTTGTCCTGCAATAGAAAAAGAAGCAACGCCAACGATAGTAGCAGAAACCAATCCAGCTATGGCTAATTTTTTCATCTAACTCCTCCTTAATAGTAATTATTATTAATAATTATAAGTCAGCAAAGAAAGAAAGTCAAATTTTGTAAGAATGTTATAAAAATTTTTGTAAGTTGTAGAATGATATGTAAATATAGCTCTACTTTTACTTGTCATCATGAAGACTTAAGTCCGAAGGATCTCCTTTTTATTTAAATTCTATAAAAATCACTAATTTCTCACCCTAAGATATTGTATAATCATATTGTTAAATAAATAACAAAGGAGAGAGAAATAATAAAATGAGTATAAAAATGGGCGTTGCTAAAGCTGGAATAAAACCTTCCGGCGATTATGATATTTTAGTCTTAAAATTTCCACCATCGGTATATTCGGCAGTTTTCACTAAAAATTCCTTAGCAGCTGCACCTGTGATATACGATAAGTTAGTTTGTTCGTTGCAAGATAAAATTTCTGCTATAGTTGTCAACAGTGGAAATGCAAACGCTGGCACAGGACAGCAAGGCTACGAAAATGCAGAAAAGATGGCACGGATAACAGCTGAAAGTCTTGGCATTAGTAAAGAAGAAGTTTTAGTATTTTCTACAGGCGTTATAGGCGTTCAGCTTCCTATGGATAAAGTAAAAAACGGTATAGAGACTGCTTCTTTATCATTACAGGAGCTTGATTTAGAATTAGCAGCAAGGGCTATATCAACAACGGATGCATTTTATAAATATTACGAAACAAACGGACTGATAGAGGATAAAGTTTTTACCGTAAAAGGCATTGCAAAAGGTGCTGGAATGATACATCCAAACATGGCTACAATGTTAGCTTACATTTTTACCGATGTGAAAGTTGATAAACCTACTCTTGACCAAATTACAAAATTAGTTGTAGACAGAACCTTTAACTCTATCTCTGTTGATGGATGTGAAAGTACAAATGATAGCTTTGTAATAGTAGCAACAGGAGAAAGTGATGTTGAAATAAATGATTCTAACAAACTTTATTTTGCAAAAAAAGTTTATGAAGTTGCTTTAGAGCTTGCAAAAATGATAGTAAAAGATGGAGAAGGTGCTACAAAGCTAATAGAAATAAATGTTCATCAAGCATTTTCAAAAGATGAAGCAAGAAAAATAGCAGAAAGTATATCATTATCTAACTTGTTTAAAACAGCAACGTTTGGAAACGACCCAAATTGGGGAAGAATTTTAGCGGCAGTAGGTCAAACCCATATCGGAATTGATTTTTCTCAGGTAAAACTTTATTTAGGAGATTTCTTATTATACAGCGGACAGCCATTAGAATTTGACAAAAAACAGGCAAGTGAATATCTAAAGAATAACAAGGAAATAAGAATTGATTTATACTTAGGTCGCGGAGAAGAAGAATGGACATATTACACATGCGACCTTGGATATAAATATGTTGAGATAAATGCAGAGTATACGACTTGATGCTAAAGTTTAGCCTTTATTAAAAGAATATGGAAGATGTTCCAAAATTTCCTTATGACTAAAAAGTAAACTTTGCTATTCATCCTGGAACTATAAAGTCAAATGATCTTCAAGAGTGTTCTAAAATTCTCGTAATCTTACCTTTCCGTGTTATCCTGAGACTGAAAGCCGAAGGATCTTATGTCTTTAAGAAAGGAGATTCTTCGTATGGCTGCAGAATGACAATGTTGATTTTTGCAAACAGTCTCGATTCTTAGCCGCCTTCAGAATGAAGACGTTGATTTTCAAAACATTTTATAACTCTGTTAATAAATATTATATCTAATACTTTCTTGACTTTTCCATCTCTTTTTCTGGTAAAGGCGGAATATCTCCACTTATGCTTGCTACCAATGAGTAGGATTTTCTTCCAACCGGCTCTACCATGCCGATTTTAAAGCCTGCTTCTAATAGATTTTTCTTTACTTCTTTTGCTGATGAGTATGTAGCAAAAATTGCTTCATCTTTCATGATTTTCCTTAAATTTTCAAAAAGCTCAAGCTCCCACATTTCCGGATTAACTTTTGGAGAAAATGGATCCCAAAAAACAGCATCAAACTTAATGTTTTCGTACGTTAATGCTTCAATTACTTCTCTACCATCAGCTAAAACAACCGACAGTTTTAAATTATTGTTTTCGTATTTATAAACATCAAAGATTTTACTTCCTATTGTAAGTTTGTCTAAAACCATTTTAAAAAATATTTCATACACAGGTTTTAGGTTTTCTGGAATTTCAATTCTCTTTATATTTTCTAAAAAATTTTTATCTTTTTCTATAGAAATTATCTTTATTTTTGCGTTTATATTTTTTTCTAAACAGGATTTTATGGCGGTGGATGCATTATAACCAAGTCCAAAGCCAACATCTAATATGTTTATACTGCCGTTTTTTTTACATATTTCTTGGATTTTGCAAGGCATGATAAATTTGTGCATGCTTTCTGTATATGCTCCTGCACTGCTTGAATGATATGCTTCGTTATAATCAAAGTTATAAAGTGTAATCGTGTTATCGACGGTTATAACCTTTCCATCTGTAAATCTAAAATCAGGAATTTTTTTAATCAGATTAAGCTGTTTTAGATACTGAGAAAAAAGTCTTAAAGATTGTATATATTTGTCGGTTAGGTCGTAAGAAAGATTTTTTAGATACTCTTTTTTTTCTGTTTCTAATGGATAGTTATCAATTTTTTCAAAAAATTCTTTAACATTCTCTTTAAGTTTACGCTGAAAATTATAAACCTTTTCTCTGTTGTTTAAAAAGTAGTCTTTATTTACACACCACAGTGCAAAAGTAAAAGGTAGGTTGGTATAATCAAACCAAATTTTTGAAAGGTCGTAAACGTATGGGTAGTCAGATTTATGTTTTAAGGCTTTATCTCCAATGAGTAGAACAGAAGGTTTATTTTTTAGACTTTCAAAAGGTTTGTATTCTGGCTTCTTGTTTAAAAAAATTTCAAAAATCACTCTAAGGAGGTTTACAGAAGTTTTAGATTCTTTTGTAATATAAATTTTTTCAATGTCTTCTAATGGAATATGGGATGCAAGAATTACAGATTTTACATCTTTACAAGAGCTTATAGAAAGGTCTGGAAGGATAAAATATTTATAGTAATGTTCTAAATATTCAGCTGCCGATATTATTCCAACGTCTATTTTGCCTTCAAACAAAAGTTTGTTTAGATTTGATGGAACATCTTTTACTATTTGGAAATCTCTAAACCTTTCTATTTGGAACGGCAAAGTATTAAGATAATCTATCCAGCCAATTTTCATGATTTGTTTAAAACTTTTTCATAAAATAATCTTTTATTCTCATAGTAATAATGCTGACAATATATCCAACTACCAAGCTAATTACAATTACCAAAATTGAGTATACAAGCGGGTAATTTGTAAGAAGATTAGCAAAAAGGTTATTTGAAAAAAGGTTAAAAATCTCTTTTTGTTTTGTAGATAAGAATTGCTTTAGGCTGTATGTAGCAACTATTAACATTAAAACAGCTAAAAACACTTTTAGATAAAATCTATTTATTTTCTGGCCAAGAATGGAGCCAAAAACAGCACCAAAAGAAGATCCTATCAACAAAATCAATCCAAGGATTATATCAACGCCGTGATTAAAGTATGAATGTAAAAAGGATAAAAAGCTTGTGATAAAGACCATTTGAAAAACACTAATAGCAATTGCAGAAACAACGTCATACCCTGCAAGATACATTAAAGCAGGTACAACTAAATTCCCGCCGCCGATTCCCATAACAGCCGCAAGAAATCCTGATAATAATCCTATACCTGCCGGTACTATCAAAGAGACTTGACCAACGTTAAAATCTTTTTTTAATGGAAGATTTTTAATAAATTCTGGAACTTTATGCTCATGTTTTTCTTTGTTTTTAAAAGATTCATAAAAAATAAAACTACCAAACAAAAAAAGGTATACAGTGTAAACAAGAAGAATAAATCTTTTTACATCACCGGATTGTTTTAGATATTTTATAAGTAAAACACCTATAAAACCACCTATTACTCCGTATATTACAACATACTTTCCCATTTTTGTGTCAACTTTTCCAGCTTTAAGATAGTTTAAAAACCCGGACAAAGACGCTCCTATCATCTGACTAATAGATGTTCCAACCACCACTACAGAAGGTATACCAATTTTTATCAATATTGGATTTAAAATAACGCCACCACCACCTCCAAGCATTCCGGATAAAACTCCAACAACAATCCCAAGAATTAAAACTTCTATTACATTAATTTCTGTATGGGCAATAGGTAGTAATATCTCCATTTTTCTCCTTTTAAATGTTTTGAGTTTTAGAAAGATTTAATATTATGCTTTATACAAGTAGGAAATTTCAAGCTACTGTATAAGAATCTCAATTAAATCTTTATACATGATAAAATATATTTAATGCTTTGGGTGAGAAACAAGTGATTTTTAAAAAAAATTAAAAGATGGAAGATTCTTCGGACTTACATCCTTAGGATGACAGGAAAAGGTAGATTGATAGACATTAGAGAAAGGTTAACCTTGTTTGTCATTCTGCAGCCGGCAAAGAATCTTGCATTTTTATTGAATTTCTCACCCGACATATAAATTTAAATTTTAAACTTATAAGATTTCAAGCTTTAAATATTAACAATTGAGGTAAAAGATGGAAAGAAAAACGATTAAAGCAGTATTAGAAGAAAATCATTTAAATCTTAATGATAATGCAGTTTTACTTTTTGATAAATTAGGATTAGACAAATCAATTTTAACAAAGCTTGAAGATACTTATGGAAAATCAGATAAAATGTCTAAATCTAAGCACAATACGGTTGACCCGGATGAGATGGTAAAAAAGTATGGTGCTGACACTGTTAGACTTTACACACTATTTGCTGCACCGCCAGAAAACAATTTCGATTGGACAGAAAGCGGAATAGAAGGAGCTCATAGATTTGTAAAAAGGCTATTTTATTACATTTCAGAAAATTTAGACCTTGTTAAAAATATATCTTACAGTGAAGAAGATTTTAAAAATCTTTCACAAGAAAGTCTAAATATAAGAAAAAAACTTCATCAAACCATTAAAAAAGTAAGAAATGATATAGAAAGGTTTCAGTTTAACACAGCTATTGCTTCCATGATGGAGCTCTTAAATACCCTTTATGATTATAAAGAAAAAAATCCAAAAGTATTAAGAGAAGTCTTCGAAAAATTTACTCTTTTAATTTCTCCATTTACTCCATTTATGGCTGATTATCTATGGAAACAGCTTGGAAATAAAGGATATACTATACAGCAACCATTTCCAACCTATGATGAAAGCTTATTAGTAGAAAAAGAAAAAGAAATTCCAGTTCAGATAAATGGCAAATTAAGGGCAACAATTAAGGCTCCTGTAGATACTTCTCAGGATGAAGCTTTAAACATCGCTTTAAAAGATGAATCTGTTAAAAAATGGACTGAAGGAAAAGAGATTGTAAAAACTATCTTTATTCAAGGAAAGATTTTAAACATCGTTGTTAAGTAAAATTTTTGAGAAATAAGACTACTCTGAAAATCAATATCGTCATTCTGTAGCCGATTAAGAACCTCCACTTTACCCATCTATAGTGTCATTCTGAGCCAAGTGAAGAATCTCTTTTTTATTTTCAAATCAAAAAAGAAAATCCTTCAGCTTTGAAGCCTCAAAATGGCAAGAAAAGGCAAACTTACAAAAAATTTAGAACACTCTCTTTGAGAAATACAAAATAACAGGAGGTTTTTTCATTACACTAAGAAATAACAACACTATCATCTTTTTACTTTCTTAGTCATTCTGAGGGTTCTATCCTAAAAACTTCCTTATTTAAATTTTTTTAAAAGTAAAAAGGAAGATTTTTTACCGCCTTTAGAATGGCTTGGTAAAGGGAGTGTCTTTCACTCCCTCTCGCTTTTTCTATTACTTCCAAACTCCGGCTATTGGAGTATTGCATTTAGGACATTTTCCATCTACTAAATGATTGGTAACATATTGTCCAACATAACCTGTTCTATCAATAACTTTAAAGCCACAGCTTGGACAGTATGTTGATTTTCTGTCTTCATCCAAAACATTACCAACATAAGCATAATTCAAGCCTTCTTCTTTACCTATTTCATAAGCTTCTTTTAATTTTTCTATTGGTGTAGGTGGTCTATCTAACATTTTATACATTGGATAAAATCTTGATACATGCCATGGTATATTTTTATCTATAGATGCAATAAATCTTGCAATATCCCTTAACTCTTCTTTGCTATCATTTTCTCCTGGAATTATAAGAGTAGTTATTTCTATCCAAATTCCTTGTTTATAAGTGTATTCAATAGAGTCTAAAACAGGTTTTAATCTTGCTCCGCAAATTTTTCTGTAAAATCTATCTGTGAATGCTTTTAAATCTATATTTGCTGCATTTAAGTATGGCTTAATCGTATCGATAGCTTCCTTAGTTTCGTACCCGGAGCTTACGAATACAGTTTTTATACCATTTTGTTTTGCTAATTTAAATGTATCATAAGCATATTCAAAAACTACGACCGGCTCATTGTAAGTAAATGCAATTGATGGTATTTTTCTTGTTTTTGCAATATTTACGATTGTTTCCGGCATTAATGTAGTTCCGAAAACTTCATAGTTATGTTCTTGAGGATACTGTGATATCTCAAAATTTTGGCAAAACTTACAGCCAAAATTACATCCTACTGTTCCTACAGATAAAATTTCTGTACCAGGCAAAAAGTGGAATAATGGCTTTTTCTCTATTGGGTCTATATTAAAAGCAGCAGCAAGACCATACACAGTAAGATACAAATCTCCATTTTCATTTTTCCTTATCCCACATTTTCCATAATCTCCAACATCAAGAACACATCTTTGATTACATGCTTTACATAAAACTTTATTTTCTTTTCTTTTTTCAGATATCCAAGCTAAAGCTTTCATATTTACTCCTCTTTTGTTTAAAATGATATATAAATATATACTAAAATACCTTGAGTGAGAAATTAGCGGTTTTATAAAATTTAAAAATGAGATCCTTCGGCTTTACGGCCTCAAGATGACGGAGAAAACGAAAACATGTTAACAATTACCTTATTTGTCATTCTGAGCGAAGAATCTCATGTTTTTGTAAATTTCTCACCCGACGTATAATTTATAATTATTGTAGATTATTCTTACAGCTTCTTAGATTTTGACCCAACTAAAATACAGATTTTCCACATAATAAAAGAAAACGAAATCGATATCCCACTTTTAACAGAAAACCAAAAAGCTTACGATCTTTTAAAGGAACAAGCTAAAAATGTGTATATTGAACTTTTTGAAAAATCAGCCTTTAAAAACCTTGAAGATAGACAGCAATCTGTATGATTTAGAATCTGCTTTTTTGATGCTTTTAGACTAAATTTTTTTATGATATAATATTTAGTCTATTTTTGAGAAGAAGGAGGTTTTGATATATGTATGCAATATTAAAAACAGGTGGAAAGCAGTATAAAGCTGAATTAGGGAGATTATTAAAAGTAGAAAAATTATGTGCAAACGAAGGTGAAACAGTAGAATTGCCAGCAATCTGTGTAAGGTTAGACAATGGCGAGTTAAAAACAGAGGGAAAAGTTAAGGCAACTGTTGTTGAACACGATAAAAATAGAAAAATATTAGTTTTTAAGTATAAAAGAAAGAAAAACTATAAAAGATTAAAAGGTCATAGACAACCTTACACATTAATTAAAGTTGAAGAAATTGTTTAAGGAGGAATAAAAGATGGCATCAAAAGCAAGTGGTGGTTCAACACGTAATGGTCGCGATAGTATATCCAAGCGTCTTGGAGTAAAGAGATACGATGGTCAGGTTGTTAGAGCCGGAAACATTTTAGTTAGACAAAGAGGTACAAAAATATATCCGGGTAAAAACGTAGGAATGGGCAAGGATTATACCCTCTTTGCGTTAATCGATGGAAAAGTCAAATTTGAAACATCAAAAGGGAAAAAAGTAGTAAGCGTATATCCAGTAGAGGCATAAAATGCTAAACTCGGGTTTAAGTCCCGAGTTCTTATCTAATGAAAGAAATTTATACTAATAAATCAACAGTAATCAAATCTATCAGAGAATATTTTTATAAAACTGGTTCAATAGAAGTTTTTACAGATATCCTTCAAGACTTTCCAAACTTAGATAATAATATTTATCCGGTTGAACTTTTCGTGTACGATGAAAGAGGTCAGCCAATTAGGAAATTTCTTCATACATCGCCAGAACCATCAATGAAAAAAATTTTATCTGAAATAAAGACAGATATATTTCAAATTACGAAAGTTTTTAGAAATTATGAAGGGTCTTATAAGCATAAGATAGAGTTTACAATGCTTGAATGGTACAGAGTTGGATACGATTTAGATGATTTAATGGAAGACACTCAAAATATTTTTATAGAATCTGCAATATCTTTATACAAAAAACCTAAGATTAAATACAAAGGTAGGGAATATAATCTGTTAGACTGGCAAAAAATCACAGTAGATGAAGCTTTTTACATTTACACAGGTATATATCCAGAAGATATTGATAAAATGAACAAATTTTTAAAAGAAAAAGAAAGCTACTTTAAAGAAAGTCAAGATTGGGAGGAGTTGTTTTTTAGAATTTATGCCTTTTATGTAGAGCCAAATCTTGGCAAAGAAAAACCTACATTTATTTATGACTACCCACCACAGCTTTCAGCTTTTGCCAAAGTAAAAAATGGAAAAGGAAAAAGGTTTGAAGTTTATATAAATGGAATTGAGCTTGTAAATGGATATCATGAGCTTAACGATTCAGTAGAGCTTGAATCAAGACTAAAGCAAGATATTGAAAAGAAAAAGAAAGAAGGTTTTGACTATCCATTGGATACTGAATTTATAAAAGCTTCTCAAAGTCTTCCTGAGTGTAGCGGTGCATCCTTAGGAGTTGATAGGCTTATAATGATTCTCTTAGATTTAGAATCTATTCATGGTATATAGGTTCTAATAAAAATGGGTCGGCTTTTAAATCTCTTTCAAGAGCATAAAATCCACCATCTACACATAAAGAAGTTTTAAGACTTATGCAATTGTTCCAATCTAAATTAAGATTTTTTTCAATAATTAAGCTATTTTCTTTTTTCTCAAACTGATTTTTAAACTCTTCAAAAGAAGTGATAGCGGGCTCATCTTCATTTATTTTGTAAGCAACGTTTGATTTTCCTATGTTTAAAACTGCTATCACATCGCCACAAAAATGTCTGTATTTATAGACCATAACATCTAAGGTTCTGAAATAATATAGATTTATATTCAAAGAATAGGCAAGAGTTTTTGCAGTAATCAAACCTACCCGTAAACCGGTATTAGAACCATGTCCTTGATTTACTACAACTCCTTTTAACTGTGAAGGTTCTATTTTAAGCTTATTAAATATATCTTGAATTTCTGGCATCAATACTTCTGAAAACGGTTTTGGCTTTAGATATTCACGTATAACTAAAACTTTGTTATCTTTTATAATCGCTACTCCAAAGTTATCTGAAAATGTATCTATACTCAAAAACACGATGTTAAACTCCTATTAAATTTCATTGAAACTATTATTGTATATACGTCAGGTAAGAAATTCAATAAAACAGGAGATTCTTCCAACGAGTACAGAATGATAAGCAAGCTTAGCTTTACTTTAATCTTTATCCGTCATATTTAAGAATTTAGCCTGAAGAATTTTTCTAAATTTCTCATTCCAGGTTTAAAAATCAATAAAGTTTTTTAAATATTTACCGAATATTTATTATATTAAATTTAAGATTTGTAGCTAACTTTAAAAGCTTGCGAGGGGAAAGTTAACCTTGAAAGATTTACCAAACGACAAAGAGTTGAATGAATTGTCAGAGGAGATTATTAAGGAGCAAGAGATGAGAAGAGAAAGAATTGAGGAATTAAAAAGATTAATCAGAGAAAAAAATTACAATGTTCCTATCGAAGAAATTGTTGAAAAAATGTTAGAAAAATTTAGAAAAAAAGGTTAAGCGTGCAAATAAATTTATCAAAAGGCTACAGGCGAGAAATTTTAGGAAAAATAGTAAAACTTAAGGTTCTCTTTTTTCAAAGAAGATGAGAGGTAAAAAAACCGGGATTCCTCCAACGGCTAAGGAATGATATTTGTACCTTCCTTGCCATCCAGCAGCGAAGTGAAGGTTCTCCTCTTTTAAAAATTGAAGAAAAAAAGAGACTCTTCGCTTTGCTCAGAGTGACAGAAAAAGATGTGAAAGAGAAAATTCTTCGCCGACTGCAGAATGACAATATTTTACTCTTAACTCTGATGACTCAAACTATTCAATAAAAAATACCATATTGGTACTGTTAGAAAGCTTAAAATAATGCCAATTGCTACAGAAGAGACCGCAAAATCTTTTTCAAAGTCAGCATCTATTAAATAAATGGAAGCTAAAACCATGGGCGGTATAGCAAGTTGCAAAATTGCTACTTTATAAGGTAAAGTTAAATCTATTTTCAAAATCAATAAGATAAGAAGCAAAATTAAAGATGATGCAAATAGTTTTACCAGCATATTAACCGTTAAAAGCTTTAAATTTTTGCCTATGTGTGAAAATTTTAGATTTAAGCCAACAGAAAATAGGATAATAGGAATTAAGTGTTTTTAGAAGATTTAGAAAAATTTCAGGAACATCAAAGGGTTTTAAAGATACGCCTAAACGGCGGGAAAAGTAGTAGCTTTTTGATGTTGATTTTAGTATTTCCTTATTTTGCATAGTTTATTATAAATTGTGTAAGTAAAAAGATAGGTAAAAACATTGCAAGGTTATCAAAATAAATGCAGCTGTTCTTTTTTTGTATAATTTTAAGCTTTTTGAGATTAGATAAGAGACAAATATAGTCAAAAAGATGACTATCCAGCCAAGGATTATAATACCCAAAACGTCTAAGCTAAATCTTAGCCTGTAGATATTATAAATAACCAAGGCTGGAAAGCCAAAATTCATTATGTAGCCTATGTATGCTTTTGAGTATTCTTGCCGAATTATTTTCAGCCTTCTTGCCGTACAACTCTATAAAAAACACAAATATTTGTAAAAGATTTTCAAGCATTTTTCAGTCTAACTCTGTAAAATGTCTTATAAACTATGGGCAAAATTAACAGCGTTAGCATAGTAGATGTGAATATTCCACCTATGACGACTGTGGCAATAGGTTTTTGGGTTTCTGAGCCAATATCTGATGTTAGTAATATCGGTATAAGTCCTAAGGATGATGCGGTAGCTGTAATTAATATTGGTCTTAGTCTTAAGCGGGTTGCTTTTTCTATAGCTTTATCTATATCTAATCCTTCCTGTAAAAGTTGTCTTATATAAGATATTAGCACAACTCCGTTTAATGTAGCAATGCCAAATACAGCAATAAATCCAATTGCAGCCGGAACCGATAGGTTATAGCCTGATATGTAAAGCGATACAATTCCGCCAATGGTAGCAAAAGGAACGTTTAACATGACTATCAAAGCATCTTTTACTGAGTTGTAATTTATATACAGCAGAACAAAGATTAAGAAAATTGCAATTGGAACAATGATAGACAGTCTTTTCATTGCTCTTTCTTGGTTTTCAAACTGTCCTGAGAATTGTATGAAATAGCCTTGTGGAAGTTTAATCTGGGTGTTTATCTTACTTTTTAGCTCTTGAACAAATCCGCCTAAATCTCTTCCTTCAAGATTAGACTGAACTAAGCCATATCTAATTCCATTTTCATGTCTTATCTTGAAAAATCCTGGTATTATCTCTAAATCCGCAACTTGTGATAATGTGAGCAAGTAGCCATCTTTTGTTTGGATAGGAATGTTTTTTATCTTTTCTATATCGTTTATATAATCCTCCGGAAGTCTAACGATTATAGGGAATATTATCAGCTCTTTTTTTACTTGATTTGCTTCGTATCCTGTAAAGTATTTTCCAACAAGAGCTAAAATATCTTCTGTTTTTAGATTGTATCTATTTAGCTGGTGTATCTTTGGAATTATCTTAATTTGAAGCTTTCCTGATTGGTTTTCTGTTTCTACATCAACAGAACCTTTTGTATTTCTGACTATATCTTCAATTTTGAAAGCTATTTCATTTACTTTGTTTAAATCATCTCCAAACACTTTTATAGCCACAGTAGATTTTACGCCAGACGAAAGTTCATCGATTCTCATTTGGATAGGTTGTGTAAAGCTAAATGATACACCCGGGAAATCTTTAAGTTTTTCCCGAAGTGCATTTTCAAACTCTTGTCTGGTTTTAAAATTTTTCCATTGGTCGTACGGCTTTAAAATGATGAACGTTTCTATGTAGCTAACGTCTTCCGGATCACCTTTTTCTGGTCTTCCTATGTTTGAAAAAGCATATTCAGCTTCCGGAAAGGATTTTGCCGTTTCTTCCACAAATCTTGCAACCCTTTTTGATTCTTGTAAAGATACGTTTGGATTTAAAAAGCTTTTTACTAAAACTGCTCCTTCATCAAGGGCAGGAGCAAACTCTGTTCCTATTCTTGAAAGTAAAAACAAGGAAAAAATAAATGCTATTAAAACGATAGAAATAACCGCCTTTGGAAATCTTAATAGTTTGTATAAAATCTTGTGATATACATCGTTTATATATCTCATGATTTTTGTCTCTTCTTCTTTAGATGGCTTTAAAATAAAATAAGATATTGCAGGCATAAATACAAACGCAATTAAAAGAGATGAGATCAAAGCAAAAATTATTGTCAAGGCTAACGGCTTATAATACTTACCTTCCACAGATTCAAAACTGAAAATAGGTAAAAAGATTATGGTTATTATTAAAATTGCAAATAAAACCGGTTTAAAAACTTCTTTTACTGACTTTGAAACTATACTAGTTTTAGATTCTTTTAATTGAAATAGATCATTTTCATGCAAATGTCTGTAGATATTTTCTACAACTACAACCGTCGCATCTGCAAAAAGACCTATTCCAATAGCAAGACCTGCAAAGGACATTAAATTACCGCTTATATTAAAGTTTTTCATAAATATGAAAGCCATTAAAAGAGTAAGCGGAATAGATAGAACAACTAAAAAAGCGGCTCTGATATTACCAAGATAGAAAAGCATAGCAATGGAGATTAAAATTATCCCTTCCAATAAAGCTTTTTCTATTGTAAAGATAGCCTTTTGGGTGAGGTAAGACTGATCGTAGATTACTTTTAAATCTACATCCTTAGGCAGCATTTTTTTGACTTCTTCAATTCTTTCTTTTAACTTAGTTACCAATTCTTGTGTATTTGTATTTACTCTTTTTAATATAATGTTTCCTTGTACTTCTTCACCGTTTAGCGTAAAGGCTCCTCTTCTGTTTGGAACTTCCCCTTCTTCTATCTTGGTTATGTCTTTTAGTTTTATGACAGTTTCATCTAAGGATTGGATGGATATATTTCCGATATCTTCAATGCTTGTGTAGTGTCCAATTGACCTAACGATTAAATCTCCTTCCGAAGTTTTAGAAAATCCACCGCCTGCAATTCCTCCACCTTTTTCTACTGCATTCATTACGTCATCAAGAAATAATCCAAGGGCAAGTAATTTCTCCGGGTCTGGCTTCACTAAAAAAGCCTTTTCTGGTCCCCACTGGCTTATCTCTTCTACTCCATCAACTGACATTATCAAAGGTCTAATTTTCCATTCTTGAATAGTTCTTAAATCTGTTAAAGGAGTTGTTTTAGATGTTAAAATATAAAAAAGAACGTTTCCAAGTCCTGAGCTGTTTGGTCCCATTACTGGATGATATTGTGGTGGTAGCACTCCTTTCACTGCTGTTAATTTCTCCAACACAAGTCTTCTTGCAAAGTATACATCTGTTCCATCTTTGAAAAAGATTGATATATAAGAGAAACCGGGTAAAGATACACTTCTAACAGTTGTAACATCTTTAATTCCAAACATGAATGTTTCTACTTTTTTTGTAATAAGACTTTCTACCTCCTCAGCCGATAAACCTGGAGCTTCTGTATAAATATTTACCTGAACAGGCGTTGGGTCTGGAAAAGTATCTATTGGTAAGCTTTTAAATGAGTAAATACCAATACCAACAATCAAAAAAAGAATGAAAATAACTATAAATTTATATCTTAAGATAAAGCCAATCATCCTCCGGCACCTCCAAAAGCTTGAGTCTTAAGAAAGATTAGACCATCGGTTATAACCTCTTCACCTTCTTTTAGTCCTGAATTAACTTTATAAAAATCTCCTACCTTTTCAGCTATCTTAATCTCTCTTAAAATGGCTTTATTGTCCGATTTTACAAAACAGTAGTATTTGCCTTTTTCTTGAAAAACAGCTTTTAATGGAACTAAAACACCCTTGGTTGATTTAAGCGGTAATTTTACATTTACAAAAAGATTAGGTTTAAGAAAATTTTCTACATTATTGACAACTATTCTTATATCATTTCTTCTTGTCTTTGGGTCAATCTCATGACTTATAAGACTTAACGTTCCGATGATTTCTTTATTTAGCGGGGATATTACAATAACTTTTTGACCAATTTTTAAATCTTTTGTAATTTCAAAAGGCACCCGAGAAATTACCCAAAGTCTCTTATGAGAACGGATTCTCATAAGTTCTTCGCCAACGTTTACAGGGTTACCATTTATTACTTTGATATCAGCAACAAATCCGTCAACTTTACTTCTTAAAATAATAGAATTTCCTTTGACTTCTCCATAGGAGCTTAAAGCTTTTTTCAATGCTTGATACTCTCCAAGACTTTTTTCATATTCAATTTTTGCTGTTTGATATCTTGCAAACGGTATAACTTCTTCTTTATAAAGATTTTCTTCTCTTTCTAATACCTGCTTGGCTGTTTGTAATTTAACCTTTGCCATTTCAATATTTGCTTGCAAGCTTGCAATCGTTGGAGAATAAACAGTAAGCAATGTCTGACCTTTTTTTACATGGTCTCCAAGCTTAACATAAACCCTTTCAGCTATTCCTTCCACAGGGGACGAAACAGCAAAGCTTAATGTTGGATCTTCACCTACTACTGCCGGAAATGTCTGATACTCTGTCACTTCACCTATCTTCACTTTTTCAGTTTTTAGATTTATCTTTTTTTCCACCTCCGGTTTAAGTATAATCTCTTGAGCGTTTGATAGAGTAAACATTGATAAAAGTAAAATCATAACTAAAGCTTTTCTAGCCAACATATGTTTTTACCTCCTTTTTAAATTAAACGTAAGAAATGAAACTTTTCCAAAAATCCGCATCTTCATTCTGTAGCCGACGAAGAATCTCATGTTTTTTCTTTTCAAAAAAATCAAAAGAGGAGATTCTTCAGACTAAAGTCCTCAGAGTGACAAATAAAATAAATTTGCAAAAATTTTTGCAGTACTTTTATCACTTACTTACCTACCTACTATTGCAATGTATTCACCATAAAGTTTATGAATTTGCATTAACAATTCGGCTCTATATCTAAGTAATTCATAATACTGAGATTTTATTGTAAGATACTCAAAAAGTGTTAACTCTCTTAGCTTATAGCTTTTTTCTGCAAAGTTTAGCTGAGCTTTCATATCTGGTAAGACTTTGTTATCTATCTCTTCAAGCTGAGATTTTAAAATGTTGTAGCTTTCTTTTATGGCTGCCGTGGTTTTCTTTATATTTTCAAGCTGATAATTTTGTAATTTTTCAAAGCTTGCCTTTTGGTTTTGTATGTTAACAATTTCTCCTAAGTTTTTGTAAAATACAGGTATGCTAAAAGTTAGCATCAAACCTGCAGAGTATTTGCCGGTTGCTTGCTCTCTTGTTATAAAACCTACGCTAATTTGTGGTTTTACTAATGCTTTTTGAAATTTGTATGAATTTTCTAAGGACTCTATCTTACTGTTTATGGCTGTAATTTGTGGCAATGTTGTTAAATCTTTATCTTTTATCTGTCTTATCTGATTTATATCTCCTTCAACGTCTTTTATATCAAATCCTACAAACCCTGACAACCTTTTTACCGACTCTTCATACTTAGTTTTTGATAAATTAAGTTTTACTTCTATAAATTTATAATCTTTTTCTCCTCTAAGTAAGTCAAGCTTTGTAGTTTCTCCAAGCTGATAGGTCTTTTTTATAAAATCTAAAATTTGTTTTGATGTCTTCATCTCTTCCTGAGCTATTTCATATAAGCATTTGTTGTACAATGCTTCGTAGAATAATGTATATAGATTTCCTGTATATGTATTTTTAAACGCTTCAAAGTTTAGTTTTTGATGCTGAAGCTCCTTTTCTGCTTGGTTTGTTTGATACTTTTTTTGTCCATAAAGTCTTAGCGGTTGAAGTATATAAAATTCCGATAGATTTCCTGATGTATTATTTCCTATTAGCCTTTCAAAGCTTAGGTACCCTTCCGGATTTGGCAGTGCTTTTGCTTTGATTATATCTCCTTCATAAGACATTACTTCGTAATACTTGCTTTTTATAAGGTCGTTGTTAATACTTTTTTCTAATATTTCTTCAAATGTTTCTGCATTTACCATGTTAAAAGATGTAAATAATATTAACAGTATTCTTTTCATAGTTTGCCTCCGAAAGTTAATAAATCACTTATTATTTTAGGATTTTGTGGATGGTTAAAAGGAGGGGGTGGCTTAAAGATTTCTGAGATTAATTGATATTTGAATAAATCAGATTTCAAATCTGTTGAAAATGTAGAGGTTGTTTCATAGTTATAGTCATAAGTATTCTCAATTTGAATGTAGGGCATGTGTAATTCTTCGTGTATTTCGTTTATAAGGCACAAAGTTTGGTCTTTCTGATTACATTGTTTTTCCTCTAAGATAAAAATTTGTACATCATGTTTTTCTATGTTTTGAATGACATAATCGTGGAAAATATTAAAAAACAAGCTAAGTAAAAACAAGCTTAATAAAATCTTTTTAAAATTCACACACCAAGCCTCAGTTTGTACATCTTAGTAGAATTTTACCATGCATTATAATGGAAAAAATGATAGATTTAATAAAAGCGTGATCCTTCGGACTTACGTCCTCAGGATGTTAGTCAAAATTCATTTTATGACTACTTGCTATCTAGAACATCATGAACAACAACATTTTTGCCAGCCATTATAGCTTGTATATTGCAAGCAACTTGAACACCGCTTCCGGCTGTAGTTGCAAACATTGTACTAACTCCGGCAATCAATCCTGCAGCATACATACCCTCTTTTATTTTATAGTCTTGGTCTACTTTTAATTGAACTTTACCCGGTCTTGGAGATTTTTTATTTTCAATAACTTCCACGTCCTCACACTCAATATTAAACTCATGAAAACCGGTAGCAAAAACTACAAAATCAGAATAAAATTCTTTACCATCTTCTGTAATTACTTTAAAGTTTTTATATTCACCCTCAACTTTAACTACTTTTCCATCTATAATTTCAACGTTTTCATACATCTTTACATGTTCTTTTAATTGATTAATTACGTCTTTTCCTAAGCTTCCGGGCTTAACTCCAGGGACGTTATTAAGCTTTGCTTTTAATAGATCCGAAGAATTATTGTCAATTACTAAATACTTTCTATTTTCTCCCCAATCAAAATGCCCTTTTGCTGAAGCAAGGGTTAAAGCACAGCCAAGCCCAGCAGGACCACCGCCTACAATAATTACATCGTATTTTTCCATTTCTTGCCTCCTATTATGAAATTTTTTACACTATAATAGTTTACAATACGCATTTACATACAGACTATGAGTAATATTATTTTCGTGGTTTTAATCTAATTACTATGAGACTGTTCTAAAAATCAAGGTTGTCATTCTGAGCAAAGCGAAGAATCTCCTTTTTTATCGTTTTTTAAAAGGAGAGATCCTTCAACCTACGGCCTCAGGATGACACGGAAAGGTAAGCTTACAAAAATTTTGGAGCACTCTTAATTACTGCCGACAGAAGAGGATATTTCAAACTTTAACTGAATCTAAAAATTAATTAATCTTTTAATAGCCATTCTGAAGTAGGCTAGGAATCTCCTTCCCAACTTACAAAAACTTCAAAAAATTATTTAATTGATTAATTATCAAATTTTAACAATCTTTTTTTAACAATCTTTTTGCGTTTTTATCGGTAATTTTTTCTAACTCACTGGGTAAGATTCCAAGAAGATTTGCTACAAACTCTAAAGTATAAAATATATTTGATGGTTTATTTGGCTTGCTTCTTACTTTTTGAGGAGCTAAAAAAGGACTATCTGTTTCTAATAACAATCTATCCAAAGAAACCTTTTTAGCTATTTCTCTTAAATTATCAGCTTTTGGATAGGTTATATTTCCTGCAAAAGAGATGTAAAAGCCCATTTCTAAAGTTGCTTCCATTAGTCTTAAGCTTCCACCAAAGCAGTGCATTATTCCGCCACTTTCAAATGGTGCATATTCAGAAAGTATTCTTTCGGTGTCAACATCTGCTTCTCTGCTATGAATAATTATTGGAAGTTTTAACTCTTTTGCAAGCTCTATTTGTAATCTAAAATATTTTTCTTGTAAATTTTTTGGAGTTTTATCTCTATAGAAATCTAATCCACATTCTCCAATGGCTACAACTTTACTATTGTTTTTATATAGTTTTGCTAAATTTTCTATATCTTTTTCAGATATATCACCTATGTCATAAGGATGGTATCCTATTGATGCATAGACATTGTTAAATTTTTTTGTAAATTCTATAGCTTTATAAATCTCCTGTTTATCACAGCCAATGGTGAGCAGGTATTCCAACCTGCCCACGCTCTCTAATAAATCTTTTTCTGAAGAAAGCATATCTAAGTGACAATGGGTGTCTATCATCTTATTATACTGGTGCCAGAGGTTCTGCAAGTGGAGTTTCTGAACTTGAAGAATCTGTTATTGTAACTACGCTTTCAAACTTTCTACATCTATTTAATACTGGAACACCATACTCTTTTAAAATCGCAAACATTTCTTCGCAAGTTATCGTTTCTTTATCAAGTAAAAGCTGAACTGCCGCTACAACGGCATCTTTATAGCTTTCTATTATATTTTTAGCTTTTTGATAAGATTCTCTTAATATTTTGTTTACCTCTTCATCTATTTTTGTTGCAGTTTCTTCACTAATTTCCGGTCCTTGGTTTCCAAAGAAAAATCCGCCACTTCTGTTTGTGGACACATGTATAGGTCCTATTTCATCGCTCATTCCCCAAGCTGCAACAATTCTATAAGCCAACTCTGTTGCTCTCATTAGGTCATTTTCAGCACCTGTTGTAATTCCATCTTTTCCATAAAATACTTCTTCTGCCGCTCTTCCTCCAAAAAGCTGTAAGATTCTTGCCATCAGATCTTTTTTAGAATAAAGATGTTTGTCTTCTTCCGGAAGATTAACGGTTACACCAAGAGCAGCACCTCTTGGAATTATAGAAACTTTATGCAATGGATCGGCTTCTTCTAACATTACTCCAACTACTGCATGACCAACTTCATGGTATGCTATTTTTTCTTTTTCTTTTTCTGTTATCGCCATTCCCTTTCTTTCTAATCCCATCATAATTCTATCTAATGCATCTTCTAATTCCTGCATGCCCACTTTTTCTTTATTTCTTCTTGCTGCAAGAAGTGCTGCTTCATTTATAAGGTTTGCAAGGTCTGCACCCGAAAATCCGGGTGCTCCTTTTGCTATTGTCATTAAATCCACATCTTCGTCAAGTGGTATATTCTTTTTATTTACGTGAACTTTTAGTATCTCATATCTTCCTTTTACGTCCGGCTTTGGAACAGAAATCTGTCTGTCAAATCTTCCTGGTCTAAGTAATGCTGGGTCAAGAATATCCGGTCTGTTTGTTGCCGCAATTACTATTATTCCTTCATTTGTATCAAATCCATCTAATTCAACAAGTAACTGGTTTAATGTTTGTTCTCTTTCATCATGACCACCACCAAAACCAACACCTGTTCTGGCTCTGCCTACTGCATCGATCTCATCTATAAATATTAAACATGGAGCATGTTTTTTTGCAGTTTCAAATAAATCTCTAACTCTTGCAGCACCAACACCAACAAACATCTCAACAAAATCTGACCCTGATATAGAAATGAAAGGAACGTTAGCCTCCCCGGCTATAGCTTTAGCCAACAATGTTTTACCAACGCCTGGGTCTCCATAGAGTAATATTCCTTTTGGTGCTCTACCACCAAGTTTTTGATATCTTGATGGGTCTTTAAGATATTCTATTAACTCTTTTACTTCCTCTTTTACTTCATCCATTCCGGCAACATCATCTAGTTTTATATTAGGCTTTTCTTCTAAGTACAACTTTCCTTTACTTTTTGCAAATGAAAATGCCCTATTTGGACCACCAGACATCTGTCTCATCATAAAAATCCAAAGACCAATAAAAAACAGTATTGGCAACCAAGAAACTAATAAAGTTAAAAACCAATTGCTGCTTTCACTTGGCAATACTTTTATCTGCACACCGTTTTCAGATAAAATATCATAAAGTCTTGAATAGCCGGATGGAACTATAGTTTCAACCTTTTTTCCATCTTCTGTAACAGCTACAAGCTCTTCTCCTCTTATTGTGGCTTCTTTAATGTTTTTCTCATTTACCATATTGATGAATTCAGTAAAAGGAACTTTATTATCGACAAACTGTTTTGAACCAAGCATATTGAAAGCCAAAATCATCATAGCACCGATTAAAAACCATATCAGTAAACTTCTTGTTAGTTGCAACTTTGTACCTCCTTATATCTAAAACAAATAACTCTCGTTGAATTTTCTGAAACCGGATAATATCCAGACCTTTTGTATCCAATTATCCATAGTATTTTACTATTATACACCAAAAGCGGTATCCTATCTCTCATACATTTTGGAATTTTTAAATCAATAAAAACATCTTTTAATTTCTTTTCCGTCTTTCTATTAAAAGGTAAAAATCTATCTCCTTCTTTTCTTGTTCTAATTTCCAAGATACCATCCTCTGACAAATCAAAACATTCTGTATTTTTATCTTTTTTAAAGTCTTTAGCATCGATTATATAACTTTCTAATTCCATACAAAGCTCTTTTAAGTAAATTTTCTGATTAAATTTTAATTTATACTCTATTTGTAAATTTTCCATATTTTCAGATGTTAAAATTTCAAGTTTATCGTATGTTTTTACAACTTTAATATCTCTTGAAATTTTTATCTCTTTTTGTCCTTGTTTGTCCAAAATTTCTATTAGGTTTAAAATTTGCTTGTAAGATGGGTAAGTATTGGTGTTTTCATATATCCATTTAATTAAAAGTCTATATTTTAAAGCGTTTGGAAGCTTATTAATATAATACAGGTCTAATAAATTTTTATTATCAAGATTGGAATAATATTCCTCCGTTAGCTTGTCTAAATAGGATTCATCAAAATATGAAAACTGAGATAAATTTAACATTGAATTTTCTAAATCTGGATTGATTTTTTTTAAAATCGGTATAACATCTAAACGAACCTGATTTCTTAAATACTTCCTTGAAAAGTTTGACTGGTCTATTAAATATTCCAGTCCGTTTTTTTGGCAATATTTTTCAATCTCTTCTTTTGTAATTAGATATAATGGTCTTATTATATTGTTTTCTTTTGGACGAAAACCCTTTAGTCCTCGTTTATTTCCTTGTATAAACCAAAGAACTATAGACTCTGTTAAATCTGAAAGATGATGTCCTGTTGCTATTTTATTTAGATTTTCTTTTTGAAGAATTTCATTGAAAAATTTATATCTTTCTAATCTTCCTGCTTCTTCTACAGAAATTTTTAGCTCTTTGGCAACCTTTTTAACATCTACTTTCTTAACATGAATTTTTAAACCAAGGCTACTGGCAAACTTTTCACAAAATTTTTGGTCTTGGTCTGACTCTTTTCTTAGAGTATGATTTAGATGTGCAAGCTGAATTTCTGATATATTCAAAGTTTTTTGGAATTTTAGCAGTAGATTGGTCAAAACTAATGAATCAGGACCACCTGAGAATGCTATAAGAATTTTATCTTGGTTTTCAATAAGATTAAATTTTCTAACAGCTTTTAGAAATTTGCTTTCAAGCATAGTTATAATGGCGGTACAGGGATTCGAACCCCGGACACCACGGATATGAGCCGTGTGCTCTAACCAACTGAGCTATACCGCCAGATTTTTTTGTATATAATATTTTATTTAAAATTTAAAATTATGCAACTTGTTGAGTTTTTTCTAAAGCTGATTTTATTTTTTTAGCTGCTCTTGAAACTCTTCTTGCAGCTTCATTTTTATGAATAGCACCTTTAGCTGCAGCCCTGTATGCAAGTTTTTGGCATAATGGCAAATACTTAGATGCTGTCTCTGGACCTTCTTTTTTAAGAACTAAATAAAGCTTTTTGAATGCAGTTTTCATTCTTGAAATATGATATTTATTTTCAAGTTTTCTTCTTTCAGCAACTCTAACATTTTTCTTTACTCTTCTTTTGTGCTTCTGTTTCTTTGGTGATAGTACAGCTTTAGCCATCTAATCCTCCGTCTTAAAAAATATAGATAAATATTTTAACCTGTTTAATTAAAATTTGCAAGCATATTTAAAATATGGTAATTTAATATTCTTAAAATTTTTCAGGAGGTAAAAGATTGGCAAATATTAACGTTGGAATTTTAGAGTTTGAAAAAGTAAATCAGCAATCTGTAGAAATTGTAGAAAGAAAAGGGACAGGACACCCTGACACAATCTGCGATGCATTGGCAGAAGAATTATCAATAGCATTATCTAACTTATACAGAGAAGAATTTGGAGCAATTATGCACCACAATGTTGATAAAGCCTTACTGATTGGTGGAATTGCAGACCCACAATTCAAAGGCGGAAAAATTATTGAGCCAATAGAAATTTACTTAACTGGAAGAGCAATTGATGAAAAAGGAAATAAAAAATTACCGGTAAAAGAGTTGGCTATAGAGACAGCTCACAAATGGTTAAAAGAAAACATTCCTAACTTAGACATAGCTGATCATGTTATTATTCATCCAAAATTAAAGCCGGGTAGCAAGGATTTAGTTGAACTCTTTGAAAGATTTCAATTAAAAGGAGAAATTCCTCTTGCCAATGATACATCTTTTGGTGTTGGATTTGCTCCGTTTTCTGATGTAGAAACGATCGTTTATGAGCTTGAGAGAGCTTTAAACAGCAAGGAGTTTAAAAAAGAACATCCATATGTTGGTGAAGATATTAAAATTATGGGCGTTAGAAACCATGATAACATCAGAATAACAATAGCTATGGCTTTCGTTGATAAGTATGTTAATGATGTTAAAGATTATGTTGAGAAAAAAGAAATTATTACTAATTATGCTTACTCAATAGCTCAAAGATTAACAACCAAACATGTTGATATATTTATAAATACAGCGGATGATATAGATAATGAGTCTGTTTATATAACTGTTACCGGAACGTCTGCAGAAGCTGGTGATGATGGTCAGGTTGGAAGGGGCAATAGAGTTAATGGCTTAATCACTCCTTACAGACCAATGAGCTTAGAAGCTGCTGCCGGTAAGAACCCGGTATCTCATATAGGAAAAGTATACAATACTGCGGCAATGGATATGGCAGAAAGAATCGTTGCAGAGATTGAAGAAGTTGAAGAGGCTTACTGTTATTTAGTTAGCCAAATTGGTAAACCAATCACCGAACCACAAGTTTGTGATGTTAAATTAAGAGTAAATGGAGATTTAAATAAAATAAAAGAAAAAGTAATGAAAATTGCACAAGAAGAATTGGATAAACTTCCTTCTACATGGCAAAAATTCTTAAACAGACATTTTAGATTGTATTGATTTTAAAATTTCAAGATACCCCTCGCTATGGTGTTAAAATGTATCGAGGGGTTTTTATTTTATATTAACTTAAGCTACTGTCCTCTTTTATGATAGAATGTGCTAAAAATGATGGATAAATCGGGCGGAAAATTTAGTAAAAGTTTGAGATTCTTTGTCGGCTGCAGAATGACATCTAAGATTATCCTTCCTTTAATGTTTATTATTCAACCTTTTCCTGTCATCCTGAGGACGTAAGTCCGAAGAATCTCATTATCTAAATTTTATAAAAATCCTAATTTCTACTTAAAGCTATCCACTAATCATTTATACAGATCTAAACTTTCTCTAAGTAATAAATCATCCTTTCTCCAATTAACAAAATATCGAAACATAACTTTACCCATATAATAAATGTAAAGATAGAGCCCATGGTTAAATAAAGAGGATGTACTGAAAAAAAGTTTAAAATTAAAAAAGTAAACGCAATTTTTAAAAGAAACATAAGTATGCTAATAAAAATTGAAATTATTAAAACATGTTTAATAAAATTCTTGCTTTTTTCTTGGACGGGTGTAAAAAAATAGTAAATAAGCCATATTATAAGAGCAAAAATAAATACTTCAGAAAGATTTAAAATTATCTGAAGCAAACCTAATTTATTATTAACGAATTCAAGGAAATTTTTAATTCTTTCGATAAAAAGAATATCTTTACTTGCACCGGAAGAAATTTTTTCTATATTAGAAAATAAAAATTTTATGATAAATAAAAAAACATAGAAGATAAGAATTAATGTAACCAAAAAAGGTAAGGCTAACATGGATATAATTAAAATTACTCTACCTTCAGCAACCTTTGCCTCGTATATATAACTAAAAGCTTGAGATATAGCTACAAACAGGTCTTTTGAAAAAAATATAGAAAGAGGAATAGTTATAACGATAGACTTTTGAGCAACTTGAGATTGTGAGAGTTTTAAAACAGTATTCAAAAAACTTCCTGCAGAATTAGGAAAGATTTTATAAAGTATGAAATCAATTTCAAAAATATTGATAATTGCAATTAAAGAAATTACAGATATTATGAAAAATAATAAAGGAAAAATTGTCATTAAAAAATAGAAGGTTAAGGCTGAAGAATGGTAAGCGTAATTATTTGCTATGTAGTCTTTTAATGATAAATACAGAATCTTAAAAGGGGTTTTTGCAACCCCTACTTTGTTATTAACTTTCTGCTTTAACAACTTCTTCTAATTTTTTAACTTTCTCTTCAATTTCAGCTAGAGTTTTTTCTTTTTCTTCTTTTGCTAAAGTTTCTTCTTTTTTGATCAAAGAAGTTAACATTTCAATTAAATCATTAACCGCCGTTTTTGCTTTTTCTGTAAGTTCAGCTTCTTTTAGGTTTTCTTGGATTTCTGATAATTTTGCTAAAATTTCATCCTTTCTTTTATATGCAAAATATGATCCTATTGCTCCAAGAACAGAACCCGCTACGATTAACAGTGTTGATTTTTTCATTTTGCTTACCTCCTAAGATTGTAATATTTTTTCTAATTTTTTTATTTTTTCTTCTACAATATTAAGTATATCCTCTTCTTCCTCTTTTGCAACCTTTTCAGATTTATCCAAAAACGACTTTACTGATTCTATTACATCTTTTGCCTTGTCTTTGATTTCATTGGCTAAATTATTATCTTTTATTTTCTTTTCAAGATTTTCTATTTTTTCTAAAATCTCTTTCTTCCTATCAGCAACAACATATCCAAATAAAACTCCTAAAATAAACGCTATTAACGCTAATAGAAGGTTTTTGTTTTTCATTTCCTTCTCCTAAATATTCTCATAAATCCCAAAAATCTACCCATACCCTGAAAGCCTTGAATAAATCCTATAATTTTTGGAGAAATGGTTTTATAATCATTTCTTATATCATTAATCAAGGTCATTAGTTTTATCAAAACAAGTATCCAAGCTATAGTTCTTATTAAGGCGAAAATTACCATGAATACCATTGAGATTGCAATTATTTCTAAAAATACAGTTTCCATCTTAAAAACCTCTATACTAATTTAACTTCTATCTCTGGTGCTTTTAACATTGAGTTGCTAACGGTACAACCTCTTTTTCCAACAACAATAACCCTCTTTCTTTGCTCCGGTGTTAAATCTCCATCAAATGATACTTCTAATGTTATATATTCATATCTATTTTCTGTTTCATGCTTTTTACCATGAACACTTATTTTTAAATTTGATATATTAAGCCCTTTATGTTTTGCATAAGCATCAACTGTTATACCAAAGCAGTAGCCGATGGATATTAACATTAAATCTGTTGCGTTAAAGGTAGTATTTGATAAATTTAAAACAAAATCTTTATTTTCCATTTTTCCTAAGAAACCTTCATCTGTTAGTTCTACTATTGCCTTTTTTTCTTCTGCCATTTTAACCTCCAATTAACTTCTTTCTGTAATCAGATAGAAAGTTGTGTGCTAACCTGACTGGTTCAGGAAGTTTATATCCATTCAATGACTTTATTATAACATAAAAAGAATTTTCTATTGAAATGTTATTTCCCGGTGATATAAATATTGGTTTAGTGTTTTTCTTAGTTCTTAAAACATAACCTATTTTTTCATTAGTTTTTGGGTCATATATAAAATTATATGCTAAATCTTGATTTGGTGGATCTTGATACTTTCCGTATAGGGGTGTTTTGCCACATCCAATAGAAACTGTATTAGTAATAGCTCCAAAATGTGATGCAATACCAATTCTCCTTGGATGTAATATCCCCTGTCCATCAAGGATAAAAACGTCAACCTTTGTCTTAAGTTTTTTATAAGCTTCTAAAATAACCGGCAGTTCCCTAAAGGCTAAGAAAGTAGAAATGTAAGGAAAATCTATCTCTTTCTCTATCAAAACTTTTTCTACAATCTCAAATGGTTTTATATCTATTACCACAATCGAAGAAATGGCTAAAGTTGGATTTTGATAAGGATTCAAAAACGTTGTATCTATCCCTGCAATATATCTTATTTCATCTATATTTATCCTATCTTTTAAACTTAATTTTTTAGATAACTCTATTTGTTGTTTTTTCAGGCTTTCTAAATCTATTTCCATTTTTAACTCCACCAAATGCTTAAACTTGTCTATTTTCTTTTAATAATTTAAAGTATCTTGACTGTGAAATCTAAAACCTTCTTTTTTGTTTATATATTCGATGTTTAAAACAATCATTATCATTAGACTAAACATTATTAAAGCTGTTCCACCATAGCTTAAAAACGGCAATGGAACACCAACAACAGGCGCCATTCCTACATTCATCGCGATATTTATAAATGCTTGAAATCCGATGATTAAAGCGATTCCATAGCACAAAAACTTTCCAAATAGTTCATTAGTCTTCATTCCAATATAAAAAATTCTTAAACTTAAGATAAAGTAGACTGTTAAAATTAAAAATGAAACTACAAAACCCCACTCTTCTCCAATAGTTGCGTATATAAAGTCCGTATGCTGTTCTGGCAAGAAGTAATATTTAGACTGTGAGCCTTGAAGATATCCTTTTCCGGTTAGCATTCCAGAACCAATTGCAATTTTAGACTGAATAATGTGGTAGGCTGTTCCTTTTGGGTCGCTTTCCGGATTTAAAAAAGCTATAATTCTATTTTTTTGATAATCTTTTAAATGCGTCCATATAAAAGGACTTAAAATTATTCCTGCCAACACAAATCCAATTGTATATTTAATGTTAAACTTTGCTAAAAACACCATGACCAAAACTGGCAAAACAACGAGAATCCCGCTTCCAAGATCTGGTTGAGAATAAATTAGTATAAAGGGGATAGCTGATAGTCCCATTATTTTTAGAAAGTCTTTAAAAGATAGAGGAAGTTTTGTGTTAGATATAAAATACGCTGAAAAGATGATCATTGAAAATTTTGCTACTTCTGACGGTTGAAGTTGGAAAAAGCCTAAATTTATCCATCTTTTAGCTCCAAGAATAGAAACACCAAAAAATTTGACCAAGATAAGAAGAATAACGCTTACTAAGTATAAATAAAAAGATATATATCCAAACTTCCTGTATTCTATTAAAAAAGGCAAAAAAGTAATTATAGAGAAAGCAATAGAAACAAAGACAATTTGCTTTATGTATAAATTTGAATACTCATGATAAGATGCACTATAAATGTTAATAACACTCCAAATTAGTAAAAAAACTGTAAGCAAATAAACAATTGGGTCTGTTTGCTTGATTTTTTTGAATAAATTAAACATCACTTAGTCTCGATGATTTTTTCTTTAAAAATTCTTTTTAATATGTATGCCATTAACGGAGCAGCCACTTTTCCACCACTTTCACCGTGTTCAATAAATACCACGCCGGCTATTTTAGGTTTATTATATGGTACATAATCTATAAACCAAGCATGGTCTCTAAAATCCCATGCATGATAACGTTTTTTTCTTATATCATAAGAATACACTTGTGCTGTTCCTGTTTTTCCGGCATTTAAAACAGGGACCGTTTTCAATGCTTTTGCCGTTCCACTTGGTCCATAAACAACAAAATACATGCCATATCTTACCGCATCTAAATTCCATTTTTTTATGTTTATTTTTCTTATCACTTCTGGATTTATATGAACTAATCTTTGAGATTTGTTGTCAAAGTAAGCCTTCAATATATGTGGTTTTAATACATATCCGCCATTTGCAATTGGCACAACTATTTTTGTTGCATCAAAAGGTGTTATTGTAATATATCCCTGTCCTATGCTGAGGTTTACTGTATCTCCATGAAACCAGTTTTGCTTTAAAACTTTTCTCTTCCATTCTTTGCTTGGAATTGTTGCAACTTTAACTTCTAAGTCTGGATTCAATCTTTCTCCCAATCCAAATAGCTTTGAATATTTTACAATATTCTCTACTCCAAGCTTTAACCCAACTTGATAGAAAAAGGTATCGCAGGATGTTTCCAAAGCTTCAAATATATTTATGAATCCACAACCTCTTTTATCCCAGTTTCTATAAACCCATTTTCCTATTCTAAATTCAGAGCCACTACTTATCCTTGTCTCAGGAGTTATTGCACCTTCTTCTAATGCAGCTATACTAACCAAAGGTTTATAGATAGACCCGGGTGGATATTTTCCTAAGAACACTTTATTCATTAAAGGCTTATACTTATTTTCCGTTAATTCTTTCCATTCTTCTTGAGAAAAGCCTTCATAAAATTTTTGCAAGTTATAGGTTGGATAGCTTAATAAAGCTAAGATTTCGTAAGTGTTTGGATCCGCTAAGACAACAGCCCCTGATGGATGTTTTGAAGAGTTAAAAGCTTCAAAGGCTATTTTTTGTATTCTTATATCTATTGATAAATAAATATCATTACCTTTTCTTGGGTCTTTTTCCCATAAAACTTTTTTCTGCCTACCAAATGCATCAACTAAAACTGCCTTTTGCCCAGATTCACCTCTTAGTAGTGAATCGTAAATTTTTTCTACTCCTGCTTTTCCTACAAGAATATTTGGAGATAGATTTGGATTTTTTTTTAGCTCTTTCTCTGAAGGATATCCAACGTATCCAATTATATGTGCAAGATAATTTGCTTCTTCCGTGTAAACTCTCTTTGGAACAACTTCAAGGTAGAATCCATTAAATAGATAGTTATAATTATAAAAGTTTTCTATATCTTTCTGAGTTAAATCTTTTTTTATAACAACGCTTGGATATAAGTTTTTTTTAATGATATTTAAAGTTTTCTCGTCTAATTCAATGTTAAGATAATTTTTTAAATTTTCCTTTAGTTCTTGCATAGTATAATTTTTCTTAACTATGTATGGGAATGCTATCAAGCTATAGGTTGGAACATCATAAGCTAACAAGATACCATTTCTATCGTAAATTTTACCTCTTGATGGGTTTGAATAGAAGATTTTTATATAGTTTTTATCTGAAATTTCTCTGTAATATTCTCCCTTAATGATTTGAAGATAAAACAACCTTCCTGCTAATGCAAAATAAAATAATGTTAGAATTAAAATCAGAAAAGTTAATCTATTAAACTTTATCATATCTTATTTCTAAAATTTCTTTTAAGTAAATAAGATATATCAAAACTATATTACTGAGCCAATAGAAGATTATAAGATTTATATCTAAAATAAAAAATTTTGATGTCGTAAATCCATTCAATTCCTTTATAAATATTATAAAAAAGCTAATGCCTGTTATTATCAAAAATTTCATAAATATGTTTGATATTAAAAACTTTTCTTTTAACCGAAAGATTGTAAATGCTACAGATAAATAAATTAATACATTTATAAAACTTTTAAATGGTATCAGTAAATCCAAAAATAAACTACCGATTAAAGCTGTAATTAAAGCTATATCTTCTTTGTTGTAGATAGATAGCCAAAAAATATAAACTAAAAATAAATCTGGAGTAATATATAAATTAAACATGTTTTTAAAAATTAGAGAAGATTCTATCGTAACAATTGTAAAAGCTATCAGAATATATTTTAAATAATAAATCATCTTTTAACTATCAGCACAATATCTAAGTTGTATGGATAATAGAATGTTTCAACTTCCACTTCTCTAAAAAACTCTCCTTCCTTAGGAGGTATTTTTCTTATAATACCAATTGGAACTCCTTCTGTAGCCTCTGAATTAATTACTGTTGTTTCTACAATATCCCCAATTCTTATATCTTGCTCCGGACGGACATATTTTAAAATTCCTTTGTTTTTTTCTAAACCTTGGAAAAAGCTAATTTCTTGAGTTTTTCTTGTTCTTACAGTTATTTTAAAGTTTTTATCTGAAACGGTTAAAACCTCCGAAGAAAAATCTCCAACATTTTTAACTACTCCTATCAAAAATCCATCTTTTAAAACTAAATCACCTATCTTTATTCCATCTTTTCTGCCCTTATCTATAAAGAAAAAATCAGACCAATTATCCGGAGATATTCCTATAACCTTTGCAATTTCATAATTTTGAATTTGATACTTTTTTATAAAATCTAAAATTGGATAGGTTTTTTCTATTTCTGAAATTTGATTTTTATATTTTAATATTTCTGCTTTTAGTTTCTGATTCTCTTCTTCAAGATTCTTTAATTTACGATATGTAAAGTCTTTTTCATAGAAAAAGTGATATATGTAAGACCATGTATTAGAAATTCCTTTTTGAACAGGATAAACAACATCTAAACTTTTAGATTTAAAGAAACCTGATGATAGAATGAAGAAAAATGTTGCAAGAGAAATGATTATTAATAATAGCTTTTTATTAACAATCCTTTTCAAGTTTTTTCCATCTTTACTTTATCGATACTCTTCTTATAAGGTCTATGTTCTGTAAAGCTTTTCCTATTCCGCGTGCTACTGCGGTAAGAGGGTCTTCACAGTATACAACAGGAAGCTTTGTTTCTTCCATCAATCTTTTATCAAGACCATATATTAAAGAACCACCACCTGCAAGGACTATTCCCCTTTCAACGATATCTGCAGCAAGTTCGGGTGGAGTTTTTTCTAACGTTGATTTAACCGCATTTACAATCTGAATAATAACATCTTCTAAAGCTTCTCTAATATCTTTTCCATAAATTATAACACTTCTTGGCATTCCAGTCATATCTCTTCCACGTATTTCCATTTTTTTCTCGTCTCTGTCTGATGTTATCGCAGAGCCTAAGTTTATTTTTACATTTTCTGCCGTTTGCTCACCTATCAAAATATGGTAATTTCTTTTAAGATAGTTTATTATAACCTCACTCATCTCATCGCCAGCAACTCTAATAGAGTTTGAGATTACCGAGCCAGATAAAGATATAACCGCTATTTCAGAAGTACCACCGCCAATATCTACAATCATATTGCCACCGGGCTGGTCTATAGGCAAACCAGCGCCAATCGCCGCCGCCATAGGCTCTGCAATTAAATAGACTTCTCTTGCTCCAGCTTGCTTTGCTGCATCTATAACTGCTCTTTTTTCAACCGTTGTAATTCCAGATGGAACACCGACCACCACTCTTGGTCTTGGATTTGTTAACCTTGCCAATGGAAAATTTGTGTGAACTTTTTGTATGAAGTGCTTTAACATTGCTTGCGTTGTATCAAAGTCTGCAATAACTCCATCTTTTAATGGCCTAATAACTTGGATATGCTCTGGCGTTTTGCCTATCATCTCTTTTGCTTCTTTGCCAATAGCTAATACTTTGTTGGCAGTTTTATCTATAGCAACAATAGAAGGTTCTGTTAAGACTATACCTTTACCTTTAACAAATATTAACGTATTTGCAGTACCTAAATCTATTCCAATATCATTTGAAAAATATCCAAGTAATTTATCTAACATTTTTTTCTCCTTACTGTTTATTTTTAAGTTAATATAAATGACAATATTGCTAAGTGTTCTAAAATTCTCGTAATATTACCTTTCCGTCATCCTGAGGCTGTAAGCCGAAGAATCTTATGTTTTTAAAAAGAGGAGATTCTTCGCTTCGCTCAGAATGACATTTTTGAGGTTAAGATTCTTCGCCGGCTGCAGAATGACATTATATAATTTTTGTCATCCTTAGAACTTTATCTCAAAGATTACCTATTCAATTTTACAAGATTTACTCTACTCTTAAAGTGCATGTTTATTAGAAATTATTTCTTTAATTTTCGACACAAACTCATCGATGCTTAAAGTTTGGCTTCCCTGTTTGCCTTTTTCTCTTACCGCAACCGTGCCTGTTTCAGCTTCTTTATCGCCAACTACAAGCATAAACGGTATTTTTTGAAGCTCAGCATCTCTAATTTTTTTATTCATTCTTTCATTTCTATCATCAAGTTCTACTCTGATATCATTTTCTAATAGTTTTTGTTTTACAGTTTCTGTATATTCTAAGTGCTTATCAGCTATTGGTATAATCTTAACTTGAACTGGAGATAACCACACCGGTAAAAATCCTGCATAATGCTCAAGTAATACACCAATAAACCTTTCTATAGAGCCAAATATTGCTCTATGAACCATATATGGTCTGTGTTTTTGATTATCTTCACCTATGTAGTACATATCAAATCTCTCCGGAAGATTAAAATCAAACTGAATAGTTGAACATTGCCACATTCTACCGATAGCATCTTTTATTTTAACATCTATTTTTGGACCATAAAATGCTCCACCACCTTCATCTATTTTATAGTCCAATCCTATGCTTTCTATTGCTTTTCTTAGTGAGTTTTCTGCAACCTCCCACATTTTGTCATCGCCGACGTACTTCTCTGGTTTTGTTGATAGGTACACTTCAAACTCATCAAATCCATAAGATTTAAGGGTATTTAGTGCTAAGTTTAAAACTTCTCTTATTTCATCTTCAACTTGGTCTTCTCTGCATATGATGTGTGCATCGTCCTGGGTAAATCCTCTAACTCTCATTAGTCCGTGTAAAGCTCCACTTCTTTCGTATCTGTAAACTGTTCCAAGTTCTGCAAGTCTAATTGGAAGCTCTTTGTAGCTTCTTTGTTTTGCTTTATAAATCTCGACATGGAAAGGACAGTTCATAGGTTTTACATAGTATCCTTCTTCTTCTATTTGCATTCTTGGATACATATTTTCTT
>Ga0081479_110516_pt1 | contig 39265 bp, 37 predicted proteins | sample MamHotmetagenome_FD_70984 | JGI IMG/M metagenome (GOLD analysis project Ga0081479, IMG submission 70984) | Hot spring cone microbial streamer communities from Mammoth Hot Spring (Liberty Cap Streamers), Yellowstone National Park, USA - T=72 v2... | ecosystem: Environmental > Aquatic > Thermal...
AAGCCAATAAGCTCTATAGTGTTGATGAGTACGGAAGAATCTCACCAAAGAAGGTGAGCAGGTATTACCTGCGAAACATACTCAATCAATACTATGAAGCGAGAGGGTTTTTGCATCACCCTGTTTTGCCCTCTGAGGTTAACAGTGTTAGAACTGTAGTGAAGGTTTAGTTATGAATGATAACATTGTTAACAAAATCGTGGGTGTGGGGATCGTTATAAATCATTTCTTAAAAAGGCTAATAAGGGTATTGAGTTCCTCAACCTTTAATACTTTTAGGAGCATTACATAAGAGATTGCAAAAACTATCCCGCTTGCAACAAAAGAAGCAAGCATATATAAGGTTTTAGTGCTTCCCATAAGTCTTAGTGCACCAATGTAAACTAAGTACATAAGAGCAACGCTTAAAACGGTCGGAATCGTTATTTTTATTACCGAGACGAAAAACTCTTTTAACTTTATATGTGTTATTAATTCAAGCGCAAAAAGGAACACAATTGTCTCAATAATAAGTCCAACGCTTATTGCAAGTGGAATTCCTGCATGTCCAAAAATACGGACAAGCGGGTAGAACAGTCCTATATTAATGCCTGCAACGACAATTGAAACAAGTAGAACAAGATACATTTGCTTTAATGCGTAGAGTACTCTCATTGCAAGTGTTGTAATCATAAGAGCGAAAATTCCAATTGAAAAATACTTGAAGGCAAGCGTAGTAAGCATAACTGCTTGTTCGTCAAAGGCGCCTCTTTTAAAAACAATTTGAACAATTGGGTTAGCAAATACGAAAGATATTACGGTAATCGGTATTCCCAGGATAAGTGCAAACTCTGCACTTCGCCTGAATATCTGGGATAATTTTTCAAAGTCTTTTGAAATTGCAGCCTCAGATAAGAATGGATAGTATGCTGTTGCAATTGGCACTGTTAAAAGGCTCACCCAGATTTGCCTTAACTTGTTTGCATACTGGATTGACGAAAGGCTACCCTCAGACATTGAAGATGCAATCCTGTTTGAAATAAGTGTTACAAAGTAATTTGTAAGTTGAAGTAGGATAAGTGGCAAACTTAAAAAAATAAGTTTCTTAAGAAGTTGCGTATCTACCTCAAAAAATTTTCCAATCTGCAGGTTGAGATATTTTCTTGAGTAATACACCATAATGAAGAATTGTGTGAGGAGCCCAACATTCATTCCCACAACATACGAATAGATGCCAAGGTTTTTATGAAATAAAATAAGCCCTATGATAGTAAAAACATTTGCAAGAAGCGGAGTTACTGCTGTTATAAAAAAGTGTTTTTTTGATTGTGCAACTCCAAAGAGGAATCCTACGACTGCCCAGAGAAATGCAGAAAACGAAACAAAGTCGATGAGTTTGGAAGTTAAATTCTTAAGTGCCTCATCTTTAAAACCTGGTGCAAGAACACCTACAAGTGCGTTTGACGATGAAATTATTGTAACTGCAATCACAAGAAAAATAATGAATATTATATTGAAAATTGAACTCAGTTGTTTCTCTGCACGTTCTCTATCTTTTGAAAGTTCTTCAAGGAAGAGTGGAATAAACGACACGACAATTGCAGAAGTCATTATGTTCTGGAAGATTGAGTTAATGGGGAGAGTGGCAGATAATGCATCTACACTCCTTGATACACCAAAATAATTGCTCAAAAAGAGGTCTCTTATAAATCCTAAAATCTTGCTCAAGACACTTGCAAGAGCAAAAAGTATTGATGCAACTTCAGGCGTTTGCGTCTTCTTCATAGTGTAATTATACATAAAAATTATGCTCTTTAAAAAAAACTTGTAATATAATTGTTTTATGGAGATTACGCAGGTTGTGCTTGTTGTTCTTTCAGGTTTTCTTCACTCAATATGGAATTTTCTTACGAAGAAAAGCGTTGACAAACTTATTTTCTTATATCTTGTAAAGGTTTTTGAACTTGTTATTTTCTTTCCTCTCTTCTTTTACCTTTTAAGAAGCACATATATCAACCCTAAGGCGTATGTGTTTGTTGTTCTTTCAGGCATTGCAAATACGGTTTATTGGTTTTCACTTTCAAAGGCTTATACCTATTCAGACCTGTCGCTTGTCTATCCAATTGCTCGTTCTGCGCCTGCCTTCATTGCAATAATTGCAATAGCCCTTGGAATAGAAAGGCTAACACTTACAGGATTAATGGGAATCATTTTGGTGAACTCTGGGTATTTATGATTACATTCGAAAACGGAAAATTCTTAGACAAACTTCAAGAGGTAGTTAGGCTTAAAGATATCGGTGTTTCTTTTGCTTTTCTTACCCTTCTTTCTGTGATTGCCTACTCCTTTATCGACAAGCAAGCCTCAACATTAATAAACCCAATTCTTTATGTCTATCTTTTCGAATTTGTATCCTTTGTTCTTTTGAGTTTTATTGTTTTGAAAACGAAAAGCGCACAACTTTTGGAAACTGAGTTTCGCAAGAATTCTCTTTCAATTATAGCCTCTGCAATTTTGATTGTTGTTTCTTATGCAATTGTAGTATTTGTTATGAGAACTGCCTCTTTAAGTTATATAGTCTCTATAAGAGAGGTAGGGATTATCTTTGGAGTACTCGAGGGCGTTTTATTTTTGAAAGAGCCCTTTCAAAAGATACGAATTATTGCATCTATAATCATCACCTTAGGAATTGTAATTATAAGCATTGCTTGAAACTACCACCAGCCTGCTTTTTTCATTGCCTCCATTGCGATTTTACTGCTTTTGCTATCGCCTCTTGCAACGGTAATCCCAACATTTTCTCCTGCAACATCTTGAATTTCAGCAACATCTTTATGGGTGAATCCAGGGCATAATATTATTGATTCAATACCCTCGGTCTCTACAAGATTTTTTACAACTTTCAGCGCCTCATCCTGGTTTTTAACAAGTCTTACAAAAAGTTTGTACTTTCCTGTTTCAAGAACGCATCCGTCCCTCTCAGGCTCGGCGTCCGGGACATGTGCAGCAAACATTGTTTTAAACTGCATAATATTATCTCCTCTTATATTTTATGTGCTCAATCTTTATTTCAAAATCAATGCTATAAATGTTTTATTTAATTACTTGCAAAAAATTCAATTTATGAGAAAATATATTTGCTATGGATATACTGATTAACACTTTTAAAGATATAGGCACGAAGACAATTATTTTAAGCGTAATTGATATTCTTATTGTAAGCCTTGTGTTTTATGTTATTTTGAAGGCAATTCAAAACACGAGGACCCTTCAACTTGCTGAGGGTATTGCTCTTTATTTTGCAGGTGTTTTTTTAGTATCCTACCTTTCAGATAGGATCGGTCTTACAACGCTTCATTTCCTTGCAAGTAATCTTATCGCCTATTCTTTTACTTTCCTTCCTTATCTTCTTGTTGTTGTGTTTCAGCCAGAGTTAAGAAAGTGGTTTACAGGGCTCGGTAAAAATATCAAACTTCAGGAAGTACTTGAGGGAGAAGAAGACTACAGGACTGTTGTCGAAGAGATAGTGAAGGCAGTAAACACAATGTCCCTTAATAAAATTGGTGCACTCATTGTTATCGAAAGAGAAGTTCCCTTGAGCGAATATATGGAAACAGGCGTTGAGGTTGGTGCTAAGGTTAAGTCAGAAACGCTTGTTACGATTTTCTTCCCGAATTCGCCGCTTCACGATGGAGCTACCATTATAAGAAATGATAAGATTGCTGCAGCAAGGTGTGTGCTTCCTCTTTCTATGGACAAGGAACTTGAGAAAGAAGACATTGGCACAAGGCACAGGGCAGCGTGTGGAATAACTGAGGAAAGCGATGCTGTTGCAATTGTTGTATCAGAAGAGACGGGGATAATTTCTCTTGCTGTAAGAGGAAAACTTACAAGGTACCTCAGTCCCCTTGAACTGAGAGGCATGCTCTTGGTTATGATAAGACCAACCCTCAATGTAAAGGACAAGGTGAAGAAAGGATGAAATTCTTATCAAAGATTTTTAATATCAAGGTAATTGCGTTGCTTTTTGCAATAGGGTTATGGTGGTATGTAAGCGTAACACAGGGACCTGTTATTTCCAAGACCTTTAAGTCTGTTCCCGTCGTGCCAATAAATGTTTCGAGTGAATCGTATATTTCAAACGACCTTCCTGCAGTTTCGGTCGTTGCAGAAGGCCCGAGCAAGGTTATTCTTGGATTAAAAGACTCAGATTTTGTGGCAACTGTCGACCTTACAAACAAAAAAGAGGGAGATTTCCTTGTGGATGTTACCGTAACTCCACCAACATCTGTTATAAAAATTAAGTCTTTTACGCCTGATAAGATTAGGGTCGTCCTTGAAAGTATTTCAAGCAAAAAATTCCCTGTTGTTTCTGAATTTGTAAATGTAGGTTCAAACACTCAATTTTTCCCGTCACTTCCTATAATATCACCTAATTCTGTCGTTGCCTTCGGTCCAAATTCGGAACTTTTAAAAATTAAAAGAATCTATGTTTCTATTGATTTGTCAAATATTACTGCAAACACAACTCTAACTCTTCCCGTTAAAATAGAAACATTTGACGGTTCTACCCTTAAGAATGTCTATGTAAATCCATCAACTGTTGTTGCAGAGGTTAATGTATCTGAAGATAATGCCATAGCAACGGTACCAGTAGTTCCAACGATTAAGAACATTCCCCCATCTAATTTCGGAATTAGAAATGTATCTTCAAATCCGTCTCTTATAACAATTTCAGGACCAATAAGTATAATAACGAACATAAAGTCTATTTCAACAGACCCGATAGATGTTTCAACCCTTACTTCAAAAGCAGACTTTACAGTGAAACTTACACCAATTAATAATGTAAAATTTTCTGTTGATAGTTGCAAAGTTACAGTGGAGGTAAGCCCGATTGTTTCTAAGACTTTAATTGTTCCTGTTTCTGTTAGTGTTGGTAGTGGCAAGCAGTTTACGCTTTCGCAGGATAGCGTGAGCGTTGTAATCGCAGGTTTCAAGGATGTAGTTGACACTGTTACAGCCGATATGATAAAGGCTACGATTGATGCGTCATCTCTTGATACAGGGACTTATACACTTCCTGTTATTATTTCTAATATTCCTTCAAATGTAGTTTTGCAAACCGTATTACCTTCGAGCCTAGAGGTAAAGATATACTGATGAAGTACAGAATTTGCTATGAAGGAATTCCTCTGAAAGTCCTTGTAAACGAGAATAATAAAATCTACAAGGTCGAATTCTTAAAGTCCTGCAAAGAAAATGATAGCACATTCTTAGTTGAGTTTCTGAATCTTTTGAAAGGCAATAAAAGTGCATTCAGTATTGACTTTGAAAGCATTGACGAGGCAATACGTCCGATACTTCAAGAGGTTCACAAAATACCCTTCGGTGCTGTTACAACTTATGGTGATGTCTCAAAGAAAGTCTTCAATACAAATAATTACGCACGATTTGTTGGATTTGCGCTTTCAAAAAATCCTATACCAGTACTTATCCCATGCCACAGAGTTATTGACAGAAATTTGAGGCTCCATGGCTTTGCTCAAGGGCTTTCTTTGAAGGAAAAGCTTCTTGAAATTGAAGGAGTAAGCATAAAAAATGGAAAAGTTGACAAACGCTTTCTTGCTAATCTCTAAGCCTTACGGGATTACCTCGAGGAAGTTTTTAAACGAGATATCTACGGTTTTAGGCGAAAAACGGATAGGGCACCTCGGAACACTTGATCCAATGGCAACAGGTTTGTTGTTTGTTGCGGTTGGAAAATTTACTCGCTTGTTGCCTTATGTAAATCTTCCGACAAAAGAGTATGTTATTGAGATTATATTTGGCATAGAAACAGACACCTGGGATATCACGGGGAAGGTGCTCAAGAGTGTAGATGTAGCCGTTAAGGAAAGCGACATTCTTCGGGTACTCCCAAAATTTACGGGGAAAGTAAAGCAGCGAGTTCCTTTCTTCTCTGCAAAGAAATTAAAAGGTGTTGAACTCTACAAACTTGCTCGAAATGAGACATTTATTGAGGCATTCAAGGAAGTTGAGATTCTGGGGATCGAGTATGTAAGTTTTAGAGATAATAAACTTATTCTTCGTGTTACATCAAGCACAGGCACTTATATGCGTTCCCTTGCTTACGAACTTGGGCTTGCTTTAGGCGTTCCTGCAACTCTATCCGCAATTACTCGCACTAAAATCGGAAATCTTTCAATAAACCTTGCAACAACTTTAAACAGGCTTAAGAAAGGCGATTTCTCAAAAGGACTTATACCCCCACAGGCTGTCATTAATGCTCCAATGATTATTGTCGATGGTGATCTTTTTAGAATTGGAAAGCCCCAGGATCTAACGCAAGCAATTGTCCTTGATAAGAATTACAATGTTATAGGTATAGGAGAGATAAAAGGCACTTTGAAGCCAAAGGTCGTGATTGATGAAAATAATAGGATTTCATAAACCAATATCCAAAAAAACTGCAGTTGCAATTGGTATGTTTGATGGCATTCATATAGGTCATAAGGCGTTAATTTCAAAGTTATCAGAGGAGTGCAACTTAAAAAACCTTACGCCTGTTGTTTACACATTCTCGAACCATCCCTTTAAAGAAGCAAAGAGGAAATTTTTAACAACGCTAAATGAAAAGTTATACATCTTTGAGAAAATCAATGTTGAAAATGTCTATGTTGCAGACCTCGAAGAAGGGCTTATGGAAATGTCTCCTGAGGAATTTGTGCGTGAAGAACTTGTAAAAACGCTCAACTGTCATCTCGTTGTAGTAGGCGAAAACTTCAAATTTGGATATAAAAAGTCAGGCGATGTGAATACTCTTATGGAACTCTCTAAACTCTACAATTTTGAAGTAAAAGTTTTTAATCCTGTTGTAAAAGATGGCCTGGTTGTTTCGAGTTCCCTTATACACGACCTTATTAAGGAAGGCTCAATTGAAGATGGTAATAATTTCTTAGGGCATCCGTTCTTTACTCAAGGCATAATTGAAAGAGGAAAAGGTTTAGGAAGGCATCTTGGATTTCCTACTGCAAACCTTACCTACGAAAACGGAAATAAACTTCTTCCAAAAAATGGCGTATATTTAACTATTGGAAATTATAATGGAATGCTTTTAAGAGGTGTTACAAATGTCGGTTTCAACCCAACATTTGAAGACAAGAAGAAGATAAAAATAGAATCGCACTTCTTGGATGTTGATTACGACTTTTACGGTAAATTTTTGAGGCTTTATTTTATAAAGAGACTACGTGACGAGTTAAAGTTCGAAAAAGTCCAGGATTTGAGAAATCAGGTTATGTCCGATATAGAAGAGACACGACGCTTCTTTTTGAAAAATCCTATCGAAAAAATTCCTTTAATTTGATCTTTCATAATTCTATCACAATCTTGTATTATTATTTTGTCGGAGGTGATAAAAGATGAAAATGAAAAATTTAGTAATTGTTGGAGCGCTTGTTTTAGCACTTGTTTTAGGAAGTGTAGCACTTGTTAGCGCAGGCACCGGAAACGGCACCTCAGGATTCGGCGGCAGACTTAAATCCGCTTTTGAAAGAGGCTTCAAACTTGGTGTTAAGTACAACATGAACGAGGACATTGCAAATTATCTTGGGCTTACTCTTGACCAACTTAAAGCAGAACTACAATCAGGTAAATCTCTTGCAACTATTGCAACCGAACATGGAAAAAGTGAAACTGATCTTGTGAACTTCATCGTTACAAAAGAAAAGGCATTACTCGATACAGCTTTAAAGAATGGTAAAATTACACAGGACCAGTATAACAAAATGCTTTCGAATCTCGAAGCAAGAGTTAAAGAAAGAGTTGAAAAAGTCCCTCCAGTTAAGAATCCAAATCCGTAATAACTAAGCTGACTGCCAATACTTTCTTCATACTTTACCTCCTTGCAAAACCGCAAGGAGGCTTTTAGTTTCATATGAAAATTATTCTGATGCTTAGTTTTTATCAAGGTACTCTAATATAAAGTATTTTAGGTTAGGTATCTCGTTTTTAATTACATCCCAGATTATTTCTGGTTCTATCTCGAAGTATTCATGGATTAACATATTCCTTAGATCTACAATTTTTCGCCATTCGATTTCTGGATTTGCTTCTTTAAATTGCTCCGATAATTACCTTACGCTTTCCCCGATCAATTTTAAACATCTAATGGTTGCGCAGTATCTCATCTCATTGCTTACGAAGTCCTCATAATTTATACTCTCAGTAAATTTGCTAATATTATCGATCTCCTTAAGAATATCTTTCAAAATTATCTTGATGTCTCTTTTAGACATACTGAACCTCTTTCAGTATAGTATCTTTTAGTTCGTCTTTGATTGCGCCGATCATTACAAGGTCAACTTCTAAGCCCAGCAAGTCTTCAAGGAAATATTTAAATTATTTTAACTTTTCGCCTTGATTTTTCTTGCAACAGTATAAATTCCCAAGCCTAAAAGTGCCCAGGGGAGAAGGAATGTAACAATCACAAGAAGCCCCACAATAGAGTATATAAAGGCATTTACTGGAGCCATAAGATAGTCTTTAATCTTGCCAAAAATTGTTCCGTGTGAGGTTTTTTCAGGGGCGCCTTCTTTAAGATAGATATCAATTTTTGAATAATCTGTGTTTAACGCAATGTAATTGAGTCTACCCTTGATTTGCTCGATTTCGCTTTCCACCTGTTCAATTTCAGAGCGAATTTTTAAGAGTTCATCAATTGTCTTTGCTTGCTTTAGCCAGGATGTGAGAAGTTCTTTTTGTGCTTCAAGGACTTTGAGTCTCGAATTTAAATCGACATATTCCTGAGTAACATCGGAAGATGAAATTTCGAGGTTTGTAACACTCCCAAGTTCTCCTAATTTGTTTATAACTGAATCAAATTTTTCTTTTGGGACAATTACCTCTATAAATCCAGAGAATATGTCATTTTCCTTTGAATAATTGGAATTGATAACTGAGCCTCCGTAAGTTTCAACCATTGAGGATATGCGATTATATGTCTCGAGGAATTTTCCTTTGTCAACATACATATTTAGATTTGCATTTTTAATGATTTTAAGACCAAAAGATGAATTTCCCGGTTGTGGAGAGACATTATATATTGCTCCTTTATCTTGCCCAATAATTGAAGGATTACTTTCTTTACTTATACTAATGATGCTTTTTCTGTTTGCTTCGCTCATTAAAGATGGGTTTTGATATTTGCTTCCACCAATTAGCCCAAGAGAAAATTTCCCGACAAAGTAACTTGCAAAGACAATCAAAACTACAACTACCACAACTATTAAAGTCTTTAGTTTCATTATTTTTTTCACCTCCATAAATTAGATACGCAAACTTTTAAAAAAGTTCCAATGAAAATAAAAATTGGGGATCCTGTAAAAGGACCCCCGAAAGTAGTTCTTAAAATTAGTTAATTACATTGTAAGCGCAAGCACTGCCTTTACTGTGTGAAGTCTGTTTTCTGCTTCATCGTAAATAACAGAGTGAGGCCCATCAATTACCGCATCGGTTACCTCAAAGCCTCTGTCTGCAGGCAAGCAGTGCATATAAATTGAGTTCTTCTTTGTGAGGCTCATTCTTCTTTCATCTGCAATCCAGTCTTTGTACTTTTCTGCAATCTTTGTCATCTCTTCGAAGTTATTCTGTGCATAAACATATGCACCCCAGGACTTTGGATATACAATATCTGCGTCTTTAAATGCCTCGTCCATATCATGAACAACTTCAAATTTCACGCCTGCTTCTTCTGCGTTTCTTCTTGCAATCTCCATTGCCTCTGGGAGAAGTTCAAATTCTGGTGGCATTGCAAGCGTTACATCAAGACCAAATCTTGGCATAGCCATAATAAGTCCTTGAGGGACTGCAAGAGGTTTTGCATGGCTTTTTGCGTATGCCCAGGAGATAACAAATTTCTTTCCTCTGAGGTCGTTATGGAATTTTTCCTTTATTGTCATAATATCTGCAAGGATTTGCATTGGATGGTCCCAATCTGATTCAAGGTTGATAACGGGAACAGACGCCCATTTTGCAACTTCTTCCATATACTTTTGACCAACACCAAGATAGATATCGTCTCTAATTGCAATGCCATGTCCGTACCTTGAAAGGATTATCCCAATTTCCTTTGCAGTGTCTCCATGTGAAATCTGAGAGGATTCTTCCGTAATGTAATGTGCGTGTCCTCCAAGCTGAGTCATTGCTGCCTCAGTTGAGTTTCTTGTTCTTGTGGATTTGTCTTTGAAGATCATAAAGAGTGTCTTGTAAAGAAGGTATGGAGTTGGCTCGCCAAGTGCAAATTTCTGTTTTAATTCGAATGCAAAGTCGAGAACTTGTTCTAACTCTTCAAGGGTCCAGTCGTTTGTCGTTAGAAAGTCTCTTCCTTTAAGTTTTGAATTCATAAAAACCTCCTATCCTAATTTTTCTTTTAATTTGAATGGAAGTAATGCATAAAATGCTGTTGCCTTTGGTAGGTCTGAAATCCTTACATACTCGTTAACTGCATGTGCTAACCATTCATCGCCAGGACCAAAACCAATAGACGGAATATGGAATCTTCCCATGGATGTAACACCATTCGTCGAGAATATCCAGCGGGAAATTTTAACTTCTTCGCCTGGTCTCACTTCTTTTGCAGCTTCAAAGCCAGCCTGAACAAGTGGGTGTGATTCTTCAAGTACCCATGTAGGGAAGTACTTTTCTTGTGAAATGAGTCGACCTCTCCAGGACTTTGCCTCATAGGTAAGTACTCTTACTTCTGAATTCTTTGGGTCAGCAAGGACTGATTCGATTTCCTTAAGTGCAGATTCTTTTGTTTCTCCAACGGTAAGACGCCTGTCAATAAAAATCCTTGATTCGTACGGGACCGAGTTAATTGAAGGTGATTTTGAATCGATATGTGATACAACTGCTGTGCCTTTTCCAAGGAATGGGTCTTCTTTAAAGGACTTTGTTAGCTCTTCGATATTGAGGACTGTCCTTGCCATTTTGTAGATTGCATTGTCTCCCTTGTCTGGGTGCGCAGCGTGAGAAGACTTTCCTTTTACAACAACTTCCATTTCAACTCTTCCCCTGTGTCCACGATACACATCAAGGCTTGTTGGCTCTCCTAATACCACAAAATCGGGTTTAAAAACTTCGTTGAATGTGTAGTACATTGTAAGTCCATCGCAGTCTTCTTCCTGGACAGTTCCCATCACATAAAGGCTAATATTCTCAGGAATGCCAACCTCTTTAAGGATCTTTGCGCCATAAATCATACAGCCAATTGCAACCTTCTCGTCGGACGAGCCTCTTCCGTACAGTTTGCCATCTTTGATTACACCACCAAATGGATCAACTGACCAGTTTTCTTTGTCCTCTGCCATAACGGTATCAATATGTGCATCGTAGAGAACTTTTACAGGACCAGAACCAACTCTTCCAATAATGTTTCCCGTCTCATCAATAATGACTTCATCAAAGCCTAACTCCTTCATCTTTCTTTCAAGGAGTCTTACAAGTTCGCCTTCTTCACCTGAGTAGGACTTTGTCCTTACGATGTCCTGCGCAAAGGCAATGATCTCAGGCTCGTACTTTTTTACGAGTTCTTCAATTTTTTCTTTCATATATGCCCCCTATTCTCTCACTATCGTTGTTCCTGCTTTTCCTTCAAGCGTTTCAAGATATTTGGATGTAAGTGAAATATATGCTTTCTTTCCGCCACCTTCGAGAAACTTAATGCATGCGAGTATCTTTGGCCCCATACTTCCTGGAGGGAAGTGTCCTTCTGCGTATAGTTTCTTTGCTTCTTCAAGGGTAAGGTACCTTAAGTCAACCTGATTTGGCTTTTGATAATTGAGTTTTGCTCCATCTTCTCCTGTAAAGATAGTAAGCGTTACATCAAGGTCTTCACCATGTTCCTTTGCCCACTTAATAAGCATAGTTCCAAGTAAAGCAGATGCAAGGTCTTTGTCGATAACTGCTTCAACTCCACGGTAGATTTTTGCATTCTTTCCGTCTTTAAATACGATACCATAATTTGCCTTGTAATTCCCTTCCTCGTCGGGTTCAACTTCTACAACAGGAATACCACCACCGCCAACAGTTATAGGAATAAAGCCTGCTTCGATTGCATTTACAACTGCCTCAAATTCTACTATATCGAGAGGTTCTGGTGATGGGACAACTTTACGCCAGATTTCGTTTCCTTTCTCGTCTTTCTTGTACAGTTTCATTACCCATCCGTCTTTCTTCATTCTTTCTTCTGCTTCTTCTTTTGTGTAGGATGGTCCTATGTACTTTGTTGGATTCTGGAAACCGGGGTCGTTTTTATCAACGACAACCTGTGTAACGATGCCCACGATCGTTTTGTTGATTCCCCTTGCTCTCAACTCGTTTCCTAAAATTTGAGCAATCATATAGCCCATTGCACCTTGTGTATCAGCGCCAGCAACATCTAAGGGGATTGGCGGAAGAATTGGTCGAGAATACTCACTTCTCAAAAACACATTTCCTACTTGTGGTCCATTTCCATGAGTGATTACATATGTGTCATTTGGGAACGCTTCAACAATTTTTGCAATGTGCTTTGATGTTTCGTGCGTTCTTGCCCACTGCATTGCAATATCAGGGATAATGGGCTTTCCTTTTTCATCAGTTAGTCCAACAGGGGAAACCTCGTTTCCTCCAAAAGCAAAAATCCTTACTTCCTTTCCCATAGATTTCTCCTTCCTATAATTTTAGTTTTTTTTAACAGTATAATATTGTAAAGAATTTTTAAAAATAGTCAATTAAGTGTTCGGAGTTACATACACTTGAGACTCCGGATAATATTCGAGAGAATTTCAATTGGTGTCAAATTGTTTAAACTCTTATGAGGTCTTTGAGTATTGTACCATATGAGGTAATCCATAAGTTTCCTGTTGAAGGTATTAACATTATCTCTCTGAAGAAATAAGTTTTCATTTATGAATTCATCCTGAAGGGTTCTGTTTGCCCTTTCAACATACCCATTTGTAAGTGGACATCCTGGATGGATATTTATGCTTTATGCCTTTTTCTTTGAGGTATTTATTTAAAACTCTTTAAGGAATTCAGAGTAATTGTCTATTTTTAACCTCATCGCTATAGAAAAATTATAAGCACTAATTAATCTTTCCATATTTTCATTATATAGAGAAAACAATCTTTTGATTTACATATTTACCACCCCCTTTTCTTCCATACGGAGAGTCTCATATTGTTTGTAACCTTTTTTGTAACATAGCTTCACTTAACAGTCAATTTAGAAATATCTGAAACAAAATTATTTATAAAAAAGAGAATTTATAATCTTTTTCAGGCGGGAAACCCCCGCCCAAAAAATTGTCTACGGTGCAGGATAAGTTATCTTAACTTCTTTAAGAGCATCATCCCACCCAACAAGGCAACCGAGATTTTCTGCAATAAATCTTATAGGAAGCATTGTTCTCCCAGGAGGTATTATTACAGGAGTTACTTTTGGATTAGTTGTGTCAATGAGTTTATACTCTCCGTTTACCCTTGCTGTGTTTTTACCTATCCAAAGTTCTATCGTTGTGCCCTTGAAATTGATTGTGACCTTTTGCTCCTTTGCATCCCAATCGATAGTTCCACCCAGTGCTTCAATTATTGCTCTTATTGGAAGAAGGGTTCTATTTTCTCTTATTATTGGTGCAGCATCTAACTCTTTTCTAACATCATTCACATAGTAGGTTGTCTTGCCGACATAAAGACGGATAATAACCGTCTCAACAGGCTTCATCGTTGCTGCATTTGCTTCATTTGAGTAGTCAGAGTATCCAACTGAATTATACGCCCTTATTCTATAATAGTATTTTGTATTAGGTTTTAGTCCTGTATCAGTGTAAGAAATAGTATTTGCTGATAGAGTTTTTATTTCGGCATATGTTCCGCCTTCTTCTTTTCTTTCAAGTTTAAATCCATCTTCATTATCAGAGTTATCACTCCAGGTTAATTTGATCTCTGTTGTAGAAAGCGCTGAAGCACTAAGATTTGTTGGCTTATTAGGAATCGTTCCACAGGCAGGAGTTGTAACATTTACCTCATTTGTATATGAAGAATTTCCATACGCATTATATGCTCTAACTCTATAGTAGTAGGTTTTCTGGGCTTGGACTGTTGTATCAGCATATGTTGTTGTATTTGCAGGAACCGTTGCAATTTCTGAATAAGTGCTACCTGATTCCTTTCTTTCAATCTTAAACCCTGACTCATTATTGGAGTTGTCACTCCAACTAAGGTTGACATTATTGCAGGAAGTTGCAGTCGCAGTAAGGTTAGAAGGGGCAGAAGGTTCGTTTTCCTTGTAGGTCACGAACTTTATAATTAAATTATAACCATAAACCTCGATTTTGAATTTTGAATATCTTCCCTCATCTGTAATAGCAGCGACAACAGTACCTGTTGGTATTTTATTCGTGCTATCGTTACTTCCATTAATCTTATCAGCAGAATATGAGTATGTTCTTAGTGCTGAATGTGTAATCGAATCGAAGTCAACATTACCAACAACATAAAATTTAGCACCATTCATCGGGTCAATATAGCGTTCAACATTGGTTTTTTGTTCCCAGAAGAAATCAGTAGGAGGATCCCATGAGCCTGTTTCTTTGCCAAGGTCAAGGTCACAAGAAAGTGTTCCTCTTACTGTAATCATACCTGTTGAATAGATGTCAGTATCGCAAGAAGGAATTGTTACATTCACCTCTGTTGTATAATCTGAATTGCCATAAGCATTGTATGACCTTACTCTGTAATAGTATGTTTTTCCAGCAGTAACCGTTGAGTCAGTATAAGAAGAACTGTTAGCGGGGGCAGTTCCTATTTCAGAATACGAACCCGAGCCTTCTTTCCTTTCTATTTTAAAACCATCTTCGTTGTTTGAATTGTCGTACCATCTAACTTCAACCTTGTTACAGGCTAAAGCAACAGCGCCAATACCAGTTGGTTTATTAGGTGGTGTTCCTGATGGTAATGTTTTTGCAGTCACGGGAAGTGTGTAATCTGATTCATTTGAATCTCTTTTAGCCGCTATACTGAATGAGTACTTGGTATCTGGTGTAAGAGAGGTTATTGTAACAGAGGAAACGGGAAGATTGAAAGACTGTTTGTAAGCAGAACCACTCTTACTTATACTAACCACTAATTGTGTTGCGTTTGAGTCGAGGGAATTGAAGGAGAGTTTTATTGAGGTTGAAGAAAGGGGAGTTGCCGTTAATCCCGTAGGTGTAGAAAGTGCGTATGCGGTTTCTCTTGGCGATTGCGGAGAATCACCACTTGAGTTGTATGCAGTCACCTTTAATGTATATCCTCCATAATCGAAAACCGAACTCTCATAAGAAAGAGTGTTTTTGTCAACAGTTCCAATAAGAGACCATGATACTAATATTCCAGATTGTATCCATTTGTATATCCTATATCCGTCACAGTCTTTTGAATGTGTCCAGGATAGATGCAGTGTCTTGCCCGTAAAATAGGCTTTGAAGTTAGTAGGTGCGGCAGGAAGAGTAAGTTTTAAAACGTTTAAATAATACTCTGAATAAGAATACACAGAAAATCTATTATTATTTTTATCTATTATTTCATCTATTCTAAATGCTCGAATCCTATATTCATAGGTTCTGTTTGGAAGAACCGTTGTATCCTCAAATGTTGTGGTAGAACTTGTAAGTATTTTTTGTGCAGATGTACCATCAAGGCCAATTCTTTGGATCTCAACATACTCGGCATTACTATCAACTGCATCCCACTTAAGTGTTAAATAAGGATTGCCTTGAATCTGAATGAAATCTGGATTAACTGAAACAGTAAGCCCGGTAACAGGATGAAGGACATATGCATCAACAGGCGTGCTGTAATCACTGAACTTTATAGCTCCTGATACATTGTATTTAGCCCTTATCTTGTATTGGTGTCGCCCGTAAGATTGGTTAACAATAGAAATTATATTAGGACTGCCTGGCCATAATCCTACGAGTTTCCATGTACCTGACCAATCCGCATATTTATATAGTTCCATATAGCATTCTGTTGCATTTGATGGATAGGAATAAGTCCATACGATGGTAACCTTAGTTCCGTTAGAATAGGCATATACATTAGTTGGGACATCTGTTGGAATGCCTTTTACCCCTCCAACCATAAAAAACTTACTAACTAACATCAACAAAACTACAACTGCAAGAATTTTTTTCATTTTTACTCCCCCTTTCTAAATTTGATACTTCATTTTATCGAAAAATTAGATTTTTTAAAAAAGTATGCAAACGAATCAAGAAAATTAAATTATGATAGGCTGTATTATTTGATAAAGCTCTTATTTGTGATAAAATAAAAAAATATAATTTAAAGAGGTGGATTATGGATAGTAGAGATATTAGAGTTGGTTTTTTGAAATATTTTGAAAGCAAGGGGCACTTGAGGCTCAATAGTTTTCCTTTGGTGCCCAAAGATCCAACACTTCTTTTTACGGCGGCTGGAATGGTGCCTCTCAAGTCCTATTTCCTTGGAGAGGAGGTTCCTCCATCAAGGCGCATTACTACCGTCCAAAAGTGTGTAAGGACAAACGATATCGAAAATGTTGGGAACACTCCAAGACACCATACTTTCTTTGAAATGCTCGGTAATTTCTCCATTGGGGATTATTTTAAAGAAGAGGCGATTGCCTTTGCAATGGAATTCATTCTTGACTTTTTGAAACTTCCAAAGGATAGGCTCTGGGTTACTATATACAAAGATGACCTTGAAACAAAAGAGATTTGGAAAAAACATGGCATTCCTGAAGAGCGAATTATTCCTCTTGGGGAAGAAGACAATTTCTGGATGATGGGTCCAGTTGGTCCTTGTGGTCCCTGCACTGAGATTTATTACGACAGAGGTGCTATAAATGAGAAAGAGGAGCATGAACTTCCAGGTTCGTCCGAAAGAAGATTCCTTGAGTTCTGGAATCTTGTTTTCACACAGTATGACAGGCAGTTAGATGGCACTTTAAAACCGCTTCCAAGAAAGAATATCGACACAGGAATGGGGCTTGAGAGAATTACAAGCATTATCGAAGGGGTTGATTCTGATTTTGAAACAGATTTGTTTATGCCGATAATTGAGCACATAGAAAAGTTGTCAGGTGTTCAATACCGGACTTCCGATAAAACGATAAAGGCAATGAGAGCAATCGCAGACCATTCAAGAGCGGTGACATTCCTCATTGCAGACCATGTCATTCCAAGTAACGAAAAGCGTGGGTATGTGTTAAGAAGGCTCATAAGAAGGGCAATGCTCTTCGGAAGGTCCATTAACCTGACAGAGCCATTCCTCTATAAACTTTCAGAAACAGTTTCAAACCTTATGGGTGATATATATCCTGAGGTAAGAGAAGGTCTTTCAAATATCCAGTCGGTCTTGAAGGATGAGGAAACCAAGTTCAACAACACGCTTAAAGAAGGGCTTTATTACCTTGAAAATATTATTGAGGACTACAAGAAGAAAGGGACAAAAGAAATCCCTGGAAGCGTTGTCTTCTATCTCTACGATACGCTTGGTGTTCCTCAAGAAATTACCGAACTTGCATTAAAGGAAGAAGGCTTTACATATAACAAAGAGGAATTTGAAGAACTTCTTGAGGAGCAGAGGAAAAAAGCAAGGGCTTCATTTAAAGGAAGCGAAGAATTCCTTGAAAGGGTATCCTTTGGTTCTGTTAAAAGCAAAGTTAACGATGTTGAATTTGTTGGTTACGATACCCTAGAAACGGAAGCAACATTAAAAGCAATTATCGTAAACGGAAACATTGTTGATACTGCAACCGATACAGATGCAATCCTTGTATTTGATAAAACTCCGTTTTACGCAGAGAAAGGTGGACAGGTTGGAGACACTGGAGTTATAAAAGGTGAGAACTTTGAGTTTGAGGTGTTTGACACTCAGATACCGGTAGAGGGTCTTATAATCCATATTGGCAGGCTCAAAGGGACGGCGAAAATTAATGATGTAGCAACACTTTTAGTCGATGCGTTAAGAAGGCAAGCAATAAAGAGAGCACATACTTCAACTCATATACTTCAGGCTGTCCTGAGGAAGCACTTCGGCGAGAACATAATGCAGCAGGGCTCCGAAGTAAAGGATGATGAATTTAGATTCGACTTTAATTTCCAGGGGACTTTTGACAAGGAGGAGCTTTTTGCAATTGAAAGAGAAATAAACGAGATTATTTTGCGAAATCATAAGGTTAATATCCATATAATGCCTTTTGATAAGGCAAAGGAGTTTGGTGCGCTTGCTTTCTTTGAAGAAAAGTATGGCGATGTTGTAAGGGTTGTTGAGGTTGTCGGTGTGAGTAAGGAACTTTGCGGCGGAACACATGTTTCTAACACAAGCGAAATTGGTATTGTTGTCCTGAAGGAACCAAAGACGGTTGCATCGGGCATTAAGAGAATTGAAGGACTTACAGGCCTCAAAGCGTACGAATTCTTGACGGATAAAAGAAAACTTATTAAGTTGCTTGAGGATACACTAAAGACGCAAGAAACAAAACTTGTGGATAAAGCAGAGGAAACACTTACAAGAGTTAAAGAACTTGAAAAGGAGTTGTCAATATTAAAGGCAAAACTTCTTGAAGGCACAATTAGGAATCTTACAGAAACAATTACATTTAAAGGCAATCCTATCTATATTCACGATTTTAATGAAGGCACACTTAACGATTTGAGAAAGGCATATGACCTTGCGAAGAAATTCCTGAAGACAGGTAATGTCGTCTTCATGTCAAAATTTAACGGGACTTCATTTATTCTTGTTGGAAGTCTTGACGATAAGGTCTCAAGCCTTGAGGTGCTTGAAAAAATTAAAGAGGCAATCCCATTAAAAGGCGGCGGGAATGAGCGTATTGCCCAGGGAAGTTTTGATGGTATTGTAGAGGTAGAGAAGATAAAGAAAGTTTTAGGCGGTTAACTTTGGAGGAATTAAAACCAATTTTAGCACTTGACATAGGGAATGTTAATATAGGTGTTGCAGTCTCTGATAAGGAGCGGATTTTTGCAATGCCTGTTGCTGTTGTGAAAAGAGATGGAAACGAGATTGAAACACTTAAAAATATCATTGAAGAGAAAGGTGTGGATGTTGTTGTAGTTGGTCTCCCCAGGAATCTTAACGGCACAATTGGTCCTCAGGCAAACATTGTTCTTGATTTTTTGGAGAAACTGAAGGAAGCGATGCCAACTATCAATTTTGTAACCTGGGATGAGCGTTACACAAGCGTTATTGCCCACAAGATGCTTCGTTTCCAGGGAATTCGCTCTAAAAAGGAACGCAAGGTGAAGGACAAATTTGAAGCCCTTTTCATACTTGAAAGTTACCTTGAGTACTTGAGGAGGCAAAAACGAGAAGAAGAAACTGGTGGCTAATAGGCTCGGTTATATTATTAGTCATTTTAATTCTTTCTTTCTCGTATTTCGAGCCCTTTTTTATTTTTAAAAGTAATACAACCATAAACCTTGATAAGGGGCTTACAACCTCTCAAATTGCAAAAATCCTTAAAGATAATGGAATTATTTTTGAACCTTATTCTTTTATCTTTTGGTCTAAGATTCTCAATTACGATTCAAAATTGAAAAGTGGTATTTATGATCTTGCCCCTGTTAAAAATATGAAAGAGCTTTTGAATGCGCTCTCTAAGGGTGGGCGTCCTCTTGAAATTAAGGTTACAATCCCTGAGGGCTTTACGACAATGAATATTGCAGATCGCCTTTATTCAAGCAAAATAGTCAAAGACAAAGACGCTTTCTATGATTACATAAAGCCATTTGAGGGTTACCTTTTCCCGGACACGTATAATTTTTACGAGGATATGCCGTTTGATGCCATTGTGAAGAAGTTTACCGATAGATTTAATGAAGTTGTGCCAAAAGATTATGATGAACTTGTAAAGACGAAAGGACTTACAAGAAAGGAAGCAATAATTCTTGCTTCAATTGTCGAAAAAGAGGCAAAGTTTGACGAGGATAGGCCGCTTGTCGCATCAGTTTTCTTAAACAGGCTTGCAATTGGAATGCCCTTACAAGCTGATTCGACTATCCTTTATGCATTAGGCACTCATAAAGAGTGGCTTTCAAAAGAGGATTATCAAATTGACTCCCCTTACAACACCTACAAGTATGCAGGACTTCCACCAACGCCTATTTGCAATCCGGGACTTAAGTCCATAATGGCTATTCCAGATGCACCAAAAACCGATTATTATTATTTTATGACAACACCTGACGGCAAGGCGATTTTTGCAAAAACTCTTTCTGAGCATGAGGCAAATTTGAGAAAGTACTACGGAGGAAGTTAAATGGAAGACTTGAAAGAGGTTAAGGCAAGAGAAGTTGTCCGAAGGATAAAAATGAAAGGCGAGTGGATATGGTTTGTCCAGGCAATCTTTGAGGATACACATATGGCTGCAATCACACTGGGAGATAAAGAGAGCCTTACTTTCTTTTATGACAGGAAAAACGAAGACTTCATAAACGAGTACCTTCAGAAGATTTTTGATTTTTTAGAGAAGGAAGGAGTTTAAATATCCGATTCTTCGGAGCAACTTATTAGTATTATTAAAGCCATCCAAGAAACAGGTGTAAAAGAAATTATTTTCGATAAACTTAACTATTTTCCTTTCGTAAAAGGATTAAAAGAGTTAGCAAATGAACTTGGTTTAGTAGGTGCCTTTTCAAAGGCAGATGACCCTGAGTATATTCAAACGCTTAAAAATCGTATTCTCGATTTGAAAGAGCAATTCAAAGAAATAAACTTTAGAATTGTGTTTTAAAGATTTATAGCTTTTCCGAAACTTAAAAAATCTCTTTTAAAAAAGCAAAAAAATAATAGAATATAATTTGGAAAGATGGGGCTTTATTTTGAAAAGTTTTTATTGTGGCATGAAAGGAAGGAGGCTTAGATGAAAGCAGTATTAAAGAAGGAAAGAGCTGTTGGTTTTGTGATTGAGGATGTCCCAATGCCTTCGATTGGGGACGATGAAATTCTTGTTAAGGTTGAGGTTGCATCAATTTGTGGAACAGATGTTCATATTTACGATTGGAATGAGTGGGCACAGAACAGGATTAGCCCGCCCCTTATTGTTGGGCACGAGTTTGCAGGAGTTGTTGTGGACAAAGGGAAAGAAGTAAAGCGAGTTAACATTGGAGATTTTGTCTCCGCAGAAACTCATATCTACTGCAATCATTGTGATATGTGCCTTATGAACCATAGGGAAGTTTGCAGAAACCTTAAAATCCTTGGTGTTGACACTAATGGAGCGTTTGCGGAATATGTAAGTATCCCGGAAAGGGTAGCCTGGGTAAATCCAAAAGAGATTCCCCACAGGTTTACTTCAATTCAGGAACCTCTTGGAAATGCTGTAGACACAGTGCTTGCAGAAGATGTTTCTGGAAAGACAGTCCTCGTAACCGGTGCAGGTCCCATAGGACTTCTTGCAATTGGAGTTGCAAGGGTGTTTGGGGCAACGAAAATTATTGCTTCAGACCTTTCTAACTATCACCTTGAGCTTGCAAAAAAGATGGGTGCTGATGTTGTTATAAATCCAAAGGAACAAAATTTAAGAGAAGTTGTCCTTAGCGAAACACACGGGCTTGGGGTTGATGTTGCACTTGAAATGTCTGGTGCAAAATCTGCCCTTCATGATGCACTTGCCTTAACAAAATTTTTAGGCAGAGTTTCACTTTTAGGGCTTTTTGACAATGGAGTTGAAATAAATCTTACAGATGATGTGATATTCAAAAAGTTGCGTATATATGGTATTACGGGAAGAAGGATATTTGAAACCTGGCAAATTGTTTCAGACCTTCTTGCAAGTAGAAGGCTTGATGTATCGCCTGTAATAACACATGAGTTTAAACTTGAAGAGGTAGAAAAAGGAATCCAACTTATGAAAACGCATCAATCAGGAAAAATATTATTACACCCATAATGGATGGAGGTGAGAAGATGGATAAATTCGAATTTTTAAGAAAAGAACTTGATGAGTTAAAAGAAAAGGGCACTTACAATACTATTCGTGTGCTTGAGAGCGCACAGGGTCCGTGGGTCACAATTAATGGAAGAAAAATGCTTAACCTCTGTGCAAACAACTATCTTGGGCTTATCACAAATGAGGAGGTAAAAAGCGCTGCAATCGAGGGCGTAAAAAACTTTGGCGTTGGCGCAGGAGCGGTAAGGACTATTGCAGGTACTTTAATTCTCCATGAGGAACTGGAGAAAAAACTTGCTGAGTTTAAGCATGCAGAGGCTGTGATTCTTCTTCAATCTGGTATCCTTGCAAATATTGCAACAATTCCTCTTATTGTTCAAGAAGGTGACCTCATTTTTTCAGACGAGTTAAACCATGCTTCAATTATAGACGGCTGCAGGTTGAGCAAGGCGACTATTGTCCGATACAAGCACCTCGATATGGACGATTTGAAAGCAAAACTTGAGGACTACAAAGACTACAATGTAAGAAAACTTATTGTAACTGATGGCGTCTTCAGTATGGACGGCGATATTGCACCCCTTCCTCAAATTGTTGAGATTGCAGAAAAATATGGCGCTATAACTATGGTTGATGATGCGCATGGTGAAGGTGTTCTTGGCGACCACGGAAGGGGTATCGTGGACTATTTTCACCTTGAAGGAAAGGTTGATATCGATGTTGGTACTCTTTCAAAGGCGTTTGGCGTCATTGGGGGGTATGTTGCAGGAAGCAAAACTCTAATAGAATATATGAAACAGAGAGCAAGACCATTCCTTTTCTCCACTCCTTTATCACCTGCAGATACATCTGCTCTTATAAAGGTTGTCGAGATTCTTTCAAGGGATGACTCACTCGTTAAGAAGTTGTGGGAAAATGGCAATTACATTAAGGAACAATTTAAGTCATACGGATTTAACATAGGACATTCTCAAACACCCATTACACCTGTTATAATTGGTGAAGAAAAAACTGCAATGGAATTTAGCAAAATGCTTTTTGAAGAGGGTGTTTTTGCCCAGGGCATTGTTTTTCCAACAGTCCCCAGGGGAACAGCACGAATTAGAGTCATGGTATCAGCAGCACATACAAAGGAAGACCTAGATTTTGGTGTAAGTAAGTTTGTAGAAATCGGAAGAAAGTTGGGGGTTATTAGATGATAACAGGTGTCGTTTTAGGTGCAGGTATTGGAAAAAGGATGCACTCAAAGGTGCCAAAAGTTCTCCACAAGATATGTGGAAGAGAAATGATTTTTTACGCAATCGACTCTGTAAAGGACATCGTAGATAGTGTTGTGGTAGTAATAAATGAATCGATGTCGAAGGAACTTTTTGAGGGCTTCGAGGTAAGAGTTCAAAAGACACCTCTTGGGACAGGTGATGCTTTAAAGGTTGCACTTACAGGAATTGATACAGATCTTGTCCTCGTAACAACGGGCGATAACCCTCTTTTTGAAAAAGAGGATATCCTGAAGTTTTACAACTTCTTTAAAGAAACAAATTCTGATATTTCGTTTATCTCAGCAGAGGCAGACGACCCTACAAATCTGGGGCGTGTTTTGAGAAGTGGAGATGAGTTTGTAAAGATTGTTGAAGAAGCCGATGCAACCGAAGAAGAAAAGGCTATAAAAGAAATAAATACCGGAGTTTATCTATTCAAATTCTCGCTTTTAAGCAAAATCCTTGAGGAACTTTCGAACAATAACGCACAAGGCGAATACTATTTGACAGACACCTTAACGATAGCAAAGGATAAAGGCTACAAGGTAACAGTTTACAAACTTCCAAAAAAACTTCCAATCTATGGTGTTAATAACAGGTTTGAACTCTCTATTGCAGAAAAGATAATTCAAGAGAAGATTTTAAAAAAGCACATGCTTAACGGTGTTACGATTCATAATCCCGAAACTCAAAAAATCGATTACTTTGTTGAAATTGAAAACGACACAGAGATTCTACCCGGGTGTGTTTTGGAGGGAAAAACAAAAATCGAATCTGATTGTGTGGTAGGTCCGTTTGCACAGATTATTGATTCTCACATATCAAAGGGAAGCATCGTAAAGCAGTCAATTGTTATGAATTCCTATGTTGGTGAAAACTGCTCAATTGGTCCTTTTGCTTATGTCCGCCCCGAAAACATCCTTGTAAGAAATGTAAAGATAGGCACTTTTGTTGAGGTAAAGAAGTCGAAATTTGATGAAGGCGCAAAGGTACCGCACCTTTCTTATATTGGTGATGCAACCGTTGGTAAAAATGTTAATATTGGTGCAGGGACTATTACCTGCAACTTCTCAGGGCTTGAGGGAAACAAGAAAAACCCAACCCTTATAGAAGACGATGTTTTTATAGGTTCACATTCGACTTTGGTTGCGCCACTTGTCATTCGTAAAGGTGCCTACACTGCTGCAGGTTCGGTCATAACACAGGAAGTTCCTGAGGATTCTCTTGCTATTGCAAGGGCTCAACAGGTTAATAAAATAGGATGGGTGAAGAGGAGGAAGGGGCAAAATGGTTAAAGAAATTCTTTCAATGGACGAAGTAAAAATTTTTACAGGCAACTCTAATGTGCTACTTGCTGAGGCGATTGCAAGTTATCTTAATATGAAGTTAAGCCCTGCAATTGTCTCGAGGTTCCCAGACGGGGAAATCCAGGTAAGGTGCCTCGAATCTGTTAGAGGAAAGGATGTTTTTGTAATTCAATCGACACAGACACCAGCAGAAAATCTGCTTGAACTTCTCATAATGATTGATGCTATAAGGCGTGCTTCGGCGAGGAGCATCTCTGCAGTAATTCCTTTTTTTGGCTATGCAAGACAGGATAGAAAGACAAAGTCAAGAGAGCCTATCTCTGCAAAACTTGTTGCAAACCTAATAACCGTTGCTGGTGCAACGAGGGTTGTTTCTGTTGAATTGCATGCAGCACAGATTCAGGGATTCTTTGATATTCCCGCAGACAACCTTACAGCGGTTTTAATCCTTGGAAAGTATTTCAGGGAAAAGAATCTTGAAAACCCTGTTGTTGTTGCACCTGATGTTGGCGCAGTGCAGAGAGCAACTACATTTGCACAGGAAATACCAAATGCAACTCAGGCAATATTCGTAAAAAAGAGGCTAAGTCCCGAGGAAGTTGATACATCAAGGCTTATAGGTGAAGTTGAAGGAAAAAGCGTAATCCTGGTTGACGATGCGATACACACCGGGAATACACTTATAAGCGCAGCAAAAGAGGTCTTAAAAAGAGGAGCAAAAGAAGTCTATGCAACTGCAACCCACGGAATTTTTGCAGGAGATGCCCTAAAAGCCCTTGCAGAATCCCCCATTAAAGAAATTGTCGTTACCGATACACTTCCCGTCCAGAGCAGACCTAACCTTCCAGAAAAGGTGAAGGTTTTAAGTGTTGCTCCACTTATTGGTGAAGCAATAAGAAGAATTGTTATGCACGAATCTGTTTCTGAACTTTTTGAAAAAAAGTAAATTTTGATATAATATAAAGCTAAATTGTTTAACTTAGGAGGATAGAAGATGAAAAGAGTTTCTATAAATGCTGAAAGAAGGGAAGTAACTACTAAGGGCAATACGAATAAGTTGAGACAGGAAGGAAAAATTCCTGCAGTAGTTTACGGTAAAATAGTTGAGAATTTTTTTATTGCAGTTGATTACAAAGAATTTGTAAAACTTGAGCGTGAGGTAGGGCGTTCAGCTATCTTCGATTTGAATGTTGATGGTAAAGTTTATCCTACAATTATTAAAGAGATTCAGATCGGCCCAATTAAAAGAAACATAATTCATGTTGATTTTCAGGCAGTTGACCTTGATAAGCCAGTTTACACAAGCATTCCTCTTGTTTTCGTTGGCGAAGCAGTTGGTGTTAAGAAGGGCGGTATTCTTGAGCCATCCCTTCACGAGATAGAGGTTGAAGGACTTCTTACCGACTTGCCAGACAAGGTCGAAGTCGATGTTTCAAATCTTGATATTAAGGATGTTATCTATGTTAAGGATCTAAAACTTGGCGACAAGGTTAAAGTTTATTCAGATCCTGACGCAGTAGTTGTTTCTGTTGTTCCACCAACAACTGAGGAAGTTGCAGCACCAGCTCCTGCTGAGGGTGAGGGAGCACCTGCCGAAGGTAAAGCAGCACCTGCCGAAGGTAAAGCCGGGGCAAAGGCTGAAACTCCCAAAGAAGGAACAAAGGAGAAGTAGAGTTTTTGCTACATACGATGAAGGCTACCCGCTTCTTTGGGTAGCCATATTTTTTAAGGAGAGAAGATGCGAGTACTTTTTCTTGGTGATATTTTTGCAGAGCCCGGAAGGGTTGCAGTAAAAGAAGGTCTTCCCAAACTCATAGAGGAATACCGTCCACATTTTGTTATTGCAAACGGTGAAAACGCAGCACACGGTGCTGGAATTACTTATGAGATTGCTCTTGAACTTCATTCTTATGGTATTGATGTTATAACTGGTGGAAATCATACTTTCGATAAGAAAGTGCTCTGGGAGAAATTTTCACTTCTTCCATACCTTTTAAGGCCGTTAAACTACCCTGAAGGTGCGCTGGGTAAAGGCTATGTTATAGTTGAAAAGAAAGATTTTAAGTTAGGTGTTATAAACCTTCAAGGGCGTGTTGAAATGCAGCCAATTGAATCTCCTTTTAAAGTTGGTGAGGCTCTCATAGAGGAGATTCGCTCAATAACTCCTTACATAATTGTTGATTTTCATGCAGAGGCAACAGCAGAAAAAGAAGCGCTCGGCTTTTATTTCGACGGGAAGGTGTCTGCAGTAGTTGGCACACACACGCATGTTCAAACCGGCGACGAAAGGATACTTCCAAATGGCACTGCCTATATAACTGATGTTGGGATGTGTGGGGTTGAGGATTCTGTTATCGGCCTTGATAAGGAAGTTGCCCTTAAGCGTTTTCTTACCGGAATGCCCTGGAATTTTGAACCTGCAAAAGGAAACGCAACACTTAATTTCGTTGTAATCGATATTGACGACAAAGGTAAAGCAACACAAATTTTAAGGGGAAAGTGGAGAAAGATTTAGCAAATCTCATAAAAGCAATCCCAGGGGAAATCCTCGGGCTTGTTGAGGCTTCTTCTACTTATCTTGTAGGTGGTGCAGTCCGAGATTACTTACTCGATAAACCATTTTTTGATTATGATTTTATTGTTACAAGTAAGGATTTTGAAAGCCTTCCTTACAAACTAAAAGAAAAGAACCTAAAATATATCCTTCTTAATAGGATGACATTTCCACTTTACAGGGTCTTCCTTAATAACTTTAATTTTGATTTCACGACTTATAATAACCTCGAAGAAGATGCCTTAAAAAGGGATTTTACGGTCAATTCAATATATGTAAATGTTGTAGATTTAAAGACTTATTCTCACCCTCTTGCTTTTGACGACCTAAGAAATAGAACTCTGCGTGTTTGCTCTGAAAACTCCGTAAGAAACGATCCAGTGAGATATATGCGTGCTTTCAGGTTTTTAGCACAGTACCATTTTTCTATTGAAGAGGGAACAAGATTGTTACTCCATACTTCAAAAGATCTTTATCTTACCTCAAAAAGAGAAAGGGCGCGTGTTGAACTGCTTAAGTTCTTAAAAAATAGTGTTGATGACATAAAATATTCGATTTCTCTTGTATTTGATGGCGTTGACCTTTCTTTTATAAGGAGAATTTTAATAGGTGCAAAAATCCATGAACTCCACAAAAATATAAATAAAGACTCGACTTACCTTGATATGTTAAAGGCATATTTCCTATCGAAAACCCATAACGAATTTTTATATGGACTTACTATAAAGGAGATGGAGTTTGTAAGTTTTATTGACAAAAAAATCGAAAGCAATTTTGAAAGTTTATTTGATGCCTTTTATGAAAAAAGAGGTAGACCCGAGTTTGTGATTTTAAATATTGTTGCAAATTTCAATACGGATTTACTTCCAATATGTATAGAAGTAATAAGAAATTGGAAAAGAGAGAAAGTTAATTTTAGTGAGGTTGAGGCGTTTGCAAAGGAGAATTCATTAACTATCGATAAAGCCTACAGAGAGGTTTTTAGGAGAATGTGCAGGAGAATTTATGAGAACATTTGCCATAATTAATTTTGGTTGCCAGATGAACGAATACGAAAGTGATAGATTCAGGGAAGTCTTTTACGAATTTGGACTGAGCGAGGTATCTAATATTGAAGAAGCGGATTTTGTGCTTTTTAACAGTTGTGCAGTGCGTGAAAAGTCTGAGCAGAAACTTATAAGTTCTGTTGGATATGCGCGCTCCCTTTATGAAAAATATGGACGTCCTTATGTTATTGTAACGGGATGTGTTGCATCAATAAGGGAAAAAGAGATTAAAAGGGTTGCAAAAGATAGCCTGTTCATGCTTTCGAAAGGATACGAACTTGTTTATGAGCGAGTTGAGGAACTCCGAAGAGAACTTTCAAAAATACTTAAGCCAGTTGGAAGAAGTTTTACAAGTAGTAGTGGTGTTTTTGCATATGTCCCTGTGATCTTCGGCTGTAACAGTTTTTGCACTTACTGTATAGTCCCTGCAACAAAGGGGCGTGAGAAATCAAGAAAGTTATCCGATATCATAGACGAGGTGCAAAGGCTTGTTGATAGTGGCACAAAAGAGATAGTCCTTTTGGGGCAAAATATCAATCACTATGCGTACGACCTTGGCAACCCAAATGGATTTATAGAGTTGCTTGAAGCAGTTTCAAAAGTAAGGGGTCTTAGGCGATTACGGTATCTTACGCCACATCCTGCATATTTCACAAAAGACCTCATAAAGCGTATGCGACAGATTGATAACCTTATGCCTCATTTCCATTTGCCTGTGCAATCTGGCTCGAACAGGATTTTGGAACTTATGAAAAGAGAGTACACTAAAGAGTTTTACCTTGATATTATCGAAGCAATTTGGGAGATTTTTAAAGAGGCATCGATAACAACCGACATTATTGTTGGCTTTCCTACTGAAACCGAAGAGGACTTTATGGAGACTGTTAACATGGTGAAGTATGTCCGGTTTGACAAAAGTTTCATTGCAGCCTACTCAAAGAGACCTAATACACCTGCTTCAACAATGGAAGGACAAATCGACCCAAAAATTAAGAAAGAGAGGCTCAATTATCTTTTAAGCGTTCAAAACGAAATAAGCCTCGAAAAGAATAAAGCCTATATCGGCGGCACTTACGAAGTTCTTGTTGAAAATGTGAAAGGAAACGTTGCCTTTGGAAGGATTCCTCAGGACAAACTTGTTATATTCGAAACCGAAAAGCAAATTCAAACTGGTGATTTAGTAAATGTTCAAATAAATGATGCAGACTTTATACATCTAAAAGGAAAAATTGCAGACTTACTTTGAAATTGTCTTTAATAGTATTTTGATTGAATTAAAGAAATTGAAGTTTTAGAACTTAAAGAGTCTTGCTTCAAGGTCTTCTCGCACATCTTCAGGAAGCGTCTCAATGAACTTATCGGTAACTTTATAGTATATTTTCCCTTCGAAAAATTCTTTTTCAATGTATCCTAGTTTAAGAAGTTCGTTTATTACCCTTGTGCTATTCACTCCTCGAATCTTATCGATTTCCTCTTTTGTCCTTTTTTTCTTTAGAACAAGCCCAATTACCTCGATGAGATTTTTCGATAGTGTTACTTTTTTCCTCTTTATGAATTTCTCAAAATACCTTCTGTATGAAGGATTTGGCACCATTGAGACCTTATTCTTTTCAAATGCAATGTTTATGCCCGTTCCCTTAAGGTTGTTTTCAAGTTCCAAAAGGAGTTCGTTAACACTCCCTTTATCAAGCCCGAGTGTACTTGCAATTTTATCAATCCTCACTGGCTTTGGCGACACGAACAAAATTGATTCAATTGCGTAAAGGTATTCTTCCTTCTTCATTTATCCTCAGCACAATTGGTGAAAAGTGCGATTCCTGAATAATTCTTATAAACTTATTCTTTGCTAATATGAGAACAGCAAGGAAAGTTGCAATGATCTCAATCTTGGAGGTGCACTGCTCGATGAGTTGTTTGAAGTCAATCTCTTTAAGTTGGGTAAGAGTTTCTTTGAGTTTTTCGATTATCTCAGCAACAGAAACTTGAGGTGTCTCAATCGTATTGTTCTCGTAATACTTTTCTCTTTCAAGGACTTCTTTTACGATTTTTTCAAGCCTTGATATTGGAATTTCGTTTGAAGACACCTTTTCAACAAATGCTCTCTTTACAACGCTCTTTTCAACAGATTTTTCGATTACTTCTATAATGTCTTCAATGTTCTCTTCTTGAAGAGTTTTCTTCCTCTGTTCTTTCAGTCCCAATAGATACAGAAGAAGTTCCGACTTAAGTTCAACAAGCGTTGCAAGCAAAAGCACTTTTTCGCTCATTTCAAATGCATCAATTTTCTCAAGTTCATTTTCTACAAGTTCAAGAATGGAGACGCTTAAAAGATAATTCTTGCTTCTTTTTGCTTCGTAGGCGATGTCCTCGAGGCTCATTTCAGGTTCATCTTTGTGAGTGCTTCGTCAAGTGTTGCGTTTGCAACTTCTGATGCTTTTTTACTTCCCTCGACAAATATGTCCTCGACTTTGTCTATCTCTTTCTTCAATTCCTCTCTTTTTTCTCTTATCGGTCTAAGATAAGTGTTTAATTTATTTGCAAGGTTCCTTTTACATGCAACACATCCAATATTACCTGCCCTGCAATCTCTTTCAATGTCGTTAACTTCCTCTTTGTTAAAAATCTTGTGATAGGTAAACACATTACACACTTCCGGGTGCCCTTTGTCGTGAAGCCTTATTTTCTCCGGGTCTGTAACTGCGTTCATTATTTTCTTTGTTGTGTTTTCCTCTGTGTCTGCAATCTTAATGTCGTTTTCAAGGCTTTTTGACATTTTTTTACCATCAATACCTGGCACATAAGGAAACTCTGTTAGGAGCGCTTGAGGTTCCACAAAAAGTTCTCCATAAAGGTAGTTAAACCTTCTCACCATTTCGCGGGTCATTTCAAGGTGAGGCAATTGGTCCTTTCCAACAGGCACGTATTTTGCTTTGTAAAGGATGATGTCTGATGCCATTAATACAGGATACCCGAGTAGCCCATAGGATGCGTTTTCTTTTAAGTCGAGGTCTCTTATCATTTCTTTTACTGTTGGGTTTCTTTCAAGCCAGGAAATAGGGACAATCATCGAAAGAAGTAAATGCAGATATGTATGTGCCGGGACTTTTGATTGAATAAACAGCGTTGCTTTATTTGGGTCAACTCCTGCAGAAAGCCAGTCGAGCATTACCGCAATCCTGTTCTTTTTAAAATCCTCTGTGTGTTCGTAATTTGTTGTAAGGACATGCAAATCTGCGATAAAGAAATAACTTCTGTAAGTTTCCTGAAGTTTCTTGAGGTTGTCAATAACACCTACAAGGTGCCCTATGTGAAGTTCTCCTGTTGAACGCATTCCTGTTACTACAACATCCATAATTGCCTCCTTTATAATTTACTAAGCAAGTTTAGTATTGGAGAAACAACTCTCGTGAAAAAGTAATTGAATCTAAAGAATGGAACGGATAAGATAATCACAAGGAATATTATTCCGTAATAGTTGAGGGAATCATCGTAAAGGAATCTAAGAGGGTTTTTTGTGAATGCAAATACTATCTTTGAACCATCAAGAGGTGGTATTGGAATAAGGTTAAATATGCCAAGATAAACGCTTAGAACGATTATATACTGAACGAGTTGAACAAAATACCCAAAGCCAGTAAGGGCGATTGGGTTCCTGCTCATCCAGTTGAAAAGTGGTGCAAGGGCAAAAGCAAGTATGAAGTTTGCAAGAGGTCCTGCAAGCGAAACAAAAACCATACCTTTTCTAAGATTTCTCAAAGCCGTAAAGTCTACAGGTACGGGCTTTCCCCATCCAAACCTGAAAATGATAAGCGCAAGAAGACCAATTGGGTCGATATGCCTTAGAGGATTAAGCGAGAGCCTTCCTTCTTCTTTTGCGGTGACATCGCCCATTTTGTAAGCAACATATGCGTGTCCAAATTCGTGCACGGTTAAAACAATCAAAACAGCAGGAATTACATACAGCAATTCAGTTATATATTGAGTTATGTTGTTCATCATTTTCTCATCTCCTCAAATCAAATTTATTACACTTAACAATTATATACATTAAATGCAATTTTCGAAAACCCTCTACCGTATTTCAAAAAATCTTGTAAAATAGAGAGAAATGGAAGATAAGGTTGTGGTTATTCTGGGACCAACTGCAACAAATAAAAGCAAGGTTGCACTGGAACTTGTAAAAGAATTTCCTTTAGAAATTGTATCTGCAGATTCGATGCAATTTTATAGAGGTATGGATATTGGAACTGCAAAAGTCCCAAAAGAGGTACGTGATATAATTCCTCATCACTTTATAGATATAATCGATGTAACCGAGGAATATAGTGTTGGACAGTACAAAAGAGATTTCCTGAAACTAAGCAAAGAAATATATGAGAGGGGAAAAATTCCTCTTATTGTAGGTGGCTCGGGGCTTTACATAAGGGCAATAACCGAAAACTTCCCTGTAGAAGTGTCGCCATCGCAAGACCCAGAACTCCGTAAAAGACTTTCTGAATTGCCTCTTCCTGAACTAAAGAAGTTGGCAGAGAGTATCGATTTTGAGTCTGCATCCAGGGTATTTGACAAAAAGCGTTTGATAAGGATAATTGAGTTTTATACTAAAACTGGGAAGAAGATGTCCGAGATAAAAAATTCTGAAAGCAAGTTCAAGTTCCTGAAGATAGGGCTTATTAAGGATAGAAAAATACTCTACAGAGACATTGATTTGCGTGTTTTGGAGATGATAAAAACGGGCCTTGTAGATGAAGTAAGGCATCTTTTGGAAACGTATCCTCACTGGTCGAAAACTGCAAGACAAGCAATTGGATACAAGGAAATTCTCGATGTTTTTTCAGGCAAAATGAGCCTTGAAGAGGCAGTTGAACTCATAAAGAAAAACACAAGGCATCTTGCAAAAAGGCAGATAACCTGGTTTAAGAAAGAAAAAGGCGTTTTGTGGTTTGATTCTACAAATTTAAACGAAACCGTAAGCGAAGTAAAAAGATTGGTAGGTGAATTTATAAATGATGATTGAAAAAGAATTATTAGATTTGGGAAGAAAAGTAGAGTTGGAATTGAAGCCATATTTTGAGTCGGTTGACCTTATTCGTGAGAAAAATTTCCTCAAAGTCCTTGATGCATTTCAAAGCGTAAAACTCCACGATTCCGACTTGAATTATACATCTGGTTACGGCTATAACGACATTGGAAGAGAAAAAGTTGAATCGATCTTTGCAAAGATATTTGGAGGCGCTGATGCAATCGTGCGTCCCCAGATTATTTCAGGGACACATGCAATATCGTTAACTCTTTTTGGTCTTTTAAAACCGGGCGATTTGCTTGTCTATGCAAGTGGTGCACCCTACGAAACAGGCGAAGGCATAATCGGCATAAGAGATGTGCCTGGTTCGCTTAAAGAATTTGGCGTTCATTACGGCGAATTCAATTTTAGGGATGGCTTTAATGAAGACCTCATAAGAAAAGCACGAGTTGTGGTATTCCAGCGCTCTAAGGGATACACATTTACAGATTCGATAAGTATGGACGAACTCGAAAAGGCAATTAAAGTAGTAAACACAATAAACCCAAACGCAATTGTTATGGTAGATAATTGCTATGGCGAGTTTGTTGAAGAAAGAGAGCCTGGGGATGTTGGTGCTGATATTGTCGTTGGGTCTTTAATAAAAAATGCAGGCGGTGGTATTGCTCTTACAGGTGGATATATAGTTGGGAACAAAGACCTTATTCAAAGAATTGCGACTCGTCTTACCGCACCAGGAGTGGGCAAGGAAATAGGACCAATGCTTGGGCTTACTCGTAATATCCTTCAGGGGATTTTCTTCGCACCACTTGTCGTTTCAAATGCGCTTAGGGGAGCGATATTTGCCTCTAAAATCTTTGAAGATGCAGGTTTTGAGGTCAAGCCTCGCTATTTTGAAAAAAGGACTGATATCGTTCAAGCAATTAAATTTGGAAGAGTTGACATGCTAATTAAGTTCGCTCAAACAATTCAAAGTTTCTCTCCTGTTGATTCAGATGCAGAAATTGAATCTGCACCACTTCCAGGCTATGGCAACAAGATAATAATGGCTGCAGGAACTTTTGTCCAGGGCTCTTCAATTGAGTTATCTTGCGATGCGCCAATTGTTCCTCCTTATATTGGATACCTTCAGGGAGGCATTTACTACGAGCATACGAAATACGCAAGTTTGTTAGCACTACAGGAAATCTTAAAAATTTCTAAAAAATAAATATGGCGTGAATACTAATTTACTTGACAAAAATTTGATTCAAAAAAATCTTAAAGAAATTGGATAAAAACTATTGCATTTTTTATAATTTTTGATATAAATACACCGATAAGGTTATATACCTTACCACCTCCCTGCAAAAAGCACTCTTGCTTAAAGAGTGGCTAACGCAGGAATTTAAAAGGAGAAGGACAACTCCTTAAAAAACCCTACGGCTGGACTGGTCGGATGTTATGCCTGCGTAAGCAGGAAGCCCCTCGTTAAGCAGGGTGGCTGTCACTAATTCTTTGGAAGGGGGTGGCTGAAATGCGCACAGAAGGTAAACACATTATTATGGATGCTTCTGGCTGTAGCCCAGAGCTCCTGAATGATTTGGATTACCTGAGGTCGCTTCTTGTTGAGGCGGCAAAGCATGCTAATGCAACAGTTTTGAACGTTGCATTTCACCACTTTACTCCTCAGGGAGTTAGTGGGGTGGTGGTAATTTCCGAGTCTCACCTCTCGATCCACACATGGCCAGAGTATGGCTATGCGGCTCTGGATTTTTACACCTGTGGAGACATTGACCCGAAGGTTGCTTGCGAGTACGTTGCAGAGCATCTCAATGCTCAGTACGTCCAGACAACCGAGGTCTCCCGTGGAGAGGAACACGAGGGAAAATACCTGCACAAAGTTCGTTCAGTAAAAACCAAGGTGTATGGAAAAGAACTATCTTTACTTCCATGACAGGTTTGGAGGTGCAGAAGAACATCTCCATGGTGTCAGGAAAATCATTTATGAGATGAGGACTCCCTACCAGCACATCCAGGTGGTAGAGAGTCCTACCTTTGGAAAAATGCTCATTATCGATGGAGATGTTCAGTCCTCTCTTGTTGATGAGTACATTTATCATGAATCCCTTGTGCATCCTGCAATGCTATCCTGTGAATCGCCAAAAGTTGTTGTTATCCTTGGTGGTGGTGAAGGCTCCACTTTAAGAGAAGTCCTGAAGCACAAAAGCGTCTCAAAGGCAATTATGGTTGATATTGACAAGGACGCAACCGATATTGCAAAGGAGTTTATGAAGGAGTGGCACCAGGGTGCTTTTGATGACCCAAGAGCAACTCTTATCAACACAGATGCAAGGGCATTTGTTGAGACAAATCTTTCAAATAATTCAGTTGATGTTTTCATAAGCGACCTAACTGAGCCATACGAAGAAGGTCCTTCATATAAACTCTATTCCGTTGAATTTTACAAGACTATTTACGATAGGCTAAAAGAAAATGGCGTATTTGTTTTGCAGGCGTCCCTTTTGAGGGTCACAAACTACAGAATGCATACAATTATAAGAAACACCCTTAAAAAAGTATTTCCAATTGTGCGAAGTTATTTTTCTTATGTACCATCGTTTGACACGACCTGGGGATTTATAATTGCCTCAAAGAAAATTGACCCTAAGGCGTTTACGAAAGAACAGATAGATAGCATGATTAAAGAGCGAATTTCAGGGACACTGAGTTTTTACGATGGGGAAACTCATACGGCGCTCTTTAACCTGCCAAAAGATATAAGAAAATTAATTGAAGTTGAGACAGAGGTTATAACAGATTCCCATTATATCCCGCTTGAAAGAAAAGAAAACCTATGATTCTCATTAAAAATGTTTATGCGATTTTAGATTCTAAAACTTACAAAGAATCTGTAGATATAGTAATAAAAGATTCACGAATTTCTTTTGTAGGGGACAATGCCCCCGAGGACAATTATTCAAAAGTAATTGATGGAAGTAAATACATTGCGCTTCCCGGCTTTGTGAATACCCACTCTCATCTTGCGATGACATTTATGCGTGGCTATGTGGAGGATGTGACACTACAGAACTGGCTGTATAAGCACATTTTCCCCCTTGAAGAGCGCCTTACTTACGATATGGCATACTTTGGCACACTTCTTGCAGCAATTGAATCAATAAAAACAGGAACAACAACTGTTGCAGACTTTTATTTGTATCCTCAGGCAACATTGCGTGCCCTCTCCGAAATTGGCATGAGAGGTAATGTTGGCATTGCCTACGCCTCTAAGCCATTTATGGACAGGGCTATTATCGAAGAAGTTGAGAAAAAGTATAGAGAACTTGCAGGAAAAGACGATAAAATTTTGGTAAGCCTTGCACCACACGCACCTTACACCGTTTCCCAAGAACTCCTCAAACTAACAAAGGAAGTCTCGAAAAGACTTGGTGCCATAGTTCAAATTCACCTTCACGAAACCGAGAAAGAAGTTGTCGATTATATGAAATCCTATTCAAGGACGCCAATTGAATACCTTGCCTCAATAAGTTTTCTTAGCGATAGGGTTGTTGCTGCACACTGCGTCTGGGTAAGTGAAAACGACATAAAGATCCTCAAGAAAAATGGCGTATGGGTTTCTTTAAATCCGGAAAGTAATATGAAACTTGGCTCGGGCATTGCACCGATTGATAGGTTTATCGATAGCCGTGTAAAAATCGTTGCAGGAACCGATGGAGTTGCATCGAACAATAATCTTTCAGTTCTTGAAGCGGTGCGTATGATAGGACTTCTTGCAAAGGGAATTTCACGCAATCCTCGAATGTTGAGTGTAAATGATGCATTCGATATTCTTACAGTAAATGGTGCAAAGGCGTTAGGCTTTGACGATGCTGGAATTCTCAAAGAGGGCTACAAGGCAGATTTGATTCTTGTTCGAAAAGACAAACCAAATATGATGCCAATACACTCTCCTCATTCGAATATTATTTACTCTATGTATCCTACTGATGTCGACACAGTCATCATAAATGGCGAGATTGTAATGTTCGAAGGCAAAATCTTAACCATCGACGAAGAAATAGTTAAAACTGAGTTCAATAATCTTTTAAAGAAATTGATAGAAAAAGAGTAAAGATCATTATTCTCACAACTGTATTTGCTTGTTCTGTAACAATGATCGAGACATCTCCAATTTTTGGGTGGTAAACAAGATCCCTTCAATATTCTCCCCCAGTCGGTCTTTCCGAACGAAGTGAGGAATCTCCAACATTGGGAAGGGGACACCCCTTCCCAACTAACCCCAAAAAGACTTATTATTTCGTCATCTCGAGCGAAGCGAGAGATCTCCTCCGTTCTTATCCATTGGTCATCAAGGCGAGCGCAGCGAGGCATCTTCCAAATTTGATGGAGCAAGCAGCACCCGCTCAATAACTCCCTTATCAAATAATAAAACCTAACCTTATTTATTCCCAAAATTTTCATAGTATTTTTCTTTTGTTAAACATAGATTTAATTTCTGATCTTAGTTTAACAATAGTGTTGTTGAGTGATGGTAACATATATTAAGATACATCGAAAATATTAAAATTGATTGAATTAACATATATCTGAAATACTTTCAAGGGAAAAAAGTAGAAAATGTATTAAGACTCCAAAAAATATTCAAAAATACTTTTGATTTTTTTGAAAAAATCACTAAAATTCTGTAGAATAACAAGAAATGGAGGTGAAAAATGAAAAAAGTATTATCAGTAGCTTTAGTAGTACTTATGCTTCTTAGCGTTTTTGCATTGCCTAAGGTATCTGCCGACACAGGTTATCAATTTGTTGTAAAGAAGACTATAGTAACGAATGGGATTCAGCCTATACTTTATCCTACTTCGCAATTCCCAGTTGGATTGGTTGTAGGAACGCAGGATAACAAAGGTTTTTCTCTATTTTACGTTGCTTATACACGTCAACCACCTTATATTGCTCTGCCAGGCTTTATTAATTCAGATGGTGCAACCTTTTACGGTAGCAACCTAGCCCAACCTATCGCAGATCCAAACAAATATGGTGTGCTTGGTTTCTCTGCTACTTCTCCTCAGTTCAAAGCGTTCACATTCTCTACCCTTAATGATAAAGGATTTCCTATTGAAATATTTGCAATCCGCAATAAAGGAATATATGTTGTTCGAAATTTAGGTACCAATAAACCTGATGGATATAATGGAAGTTGGACATTACTGTACATGCTTGCTGCGGATGACAATCGTGCGGTTTTCGGTACGTTGAAAAATGGACAATCACAAATAGCAGCAAAAGGTGCAGTTGACTATTATGGACATTTAGTTTCTATTGATCCTGTAAATGTCAAAGCTAAGAGTACTTCAATCCTATACCACCAACAAAATTCTTTTGCTCCTCAAGGCGCAGAAGTTTCAATCCCTCTTTCTCTTGATGGAAATATCCTTTATCTTCTTGTTGGAAGAAGAGGAGTTATTAAGAATGGGAAAATTATCGCTGGATCATATAGCATTTGGAAGATAGATTTAAGTCAGGATAACAAGATAATTGCAGCTTACGATGCTGTATTTGACAAGGATGATACCTATGCATCATTTTATCCAATCCCTTTTGCACAAACAGCACAGGACAAAATACCTGTAATTGAAGCAGTAGCAAAAGCAGATCTAACAACTGGCGCAAGAGTTTCCGGTGGTAATATGTACATCGCAACAGTCGATAGAAATACTTTAAAAGTTGATGATTGGCTTATTGACACTGGTATTAATCAAGGTAAATTTGTACAGGCAATGTATTCAAACGGAATTGTTGTTGTGACGGGAAATGTAGACAAAAACAATGATATCATTAAGGCTTTTGATATCAATAAAAAGCAAGCATTATGGACTGCAACAGTCCCTGTAAGTAACTTCTATCTGAGTCAAGATGGAGTAGTTTATCTTACATCTTCTAACTCTGTTATTGCAAAAGATGCTTTAACAGGTAATGATTTAGCAACCTATACACTTCAAAATGGAACAAGTCCCTGGTTATTTACCTTTGATCCAGATAATAATGCTATATGGGTAAGATATTGGGATGATAATAAGAAGGTTGATTGCTTTGTAGAATTGTCTCTTACTAA
>Ga0081479_116140_pt1 | contig 39051 bp, 40 predicted proteins | sample MamHotmetagenome_FD_70984 | JGI IMG/M metagenome (GOLD analysis project Ga0081479, IMG submission 70984) | Hot spring cone microbial streamer communities from Mammoth Hot Spring (Liberty Cap Streamers), Yellowstone National Park, USA - T=72 v2... | ecosystem: Environmental > Aquatic > Thermal...
CGCATGTCCCGAGCGCAGCGTGGGGAAAGCAATCTCCTGGCCGATAGGGGGATTGCTTCGCCGCCTGCGGCGGCTCGCAATGTAACGGTAGAAAATTTTCTACCGCAACAAGGATGGCAGTGGGGGTGGTTACTTTTGTTCTCAAATTTCCTGAAGGAAAGATACAATACCAATGAGATAGACCGCGGACCGCGGACGGCAGACCGCGGAGAGGACGATGAACAGTGAACTGCGGGCAGCAGACTGCGGAGTGAATGATGGACAGCAGACCGCAGACCGCGGACCGCGGGGGGACGCAGGCGACAGACGGCAAGCAAACGGCTGATCGAGAAGAGCAGACGACAGCAGGGCAGGCTTTTCAGTCCGGGGGGAGACCGTCAACGAATGGGGAACGAATAAACAAACGAATCCGGGCAGAGCACAGACGACAGAGGGGACGATGGATAGTGGATGAAGGTAGGGCGACTTTCCAGTCTGTCGAGGGGTAAGAGCGTCAACGAATACAAACCGCCGATCTGTGGATAGAAAGGGAAAAACTGTGGAAAAGTGGGGATGGGATGTGGAATCCCCGGCAGCGTCGGCGCCCATTCCTGGCATTTTGCGCTCCTCAATCCCCCATATATGGGGAGCGGCAGGGAAGCAGCGCGGAGCAGAGCAAAAAATTTCCCTTTTTCTCCACACCAGGGTTGTGGAAAAACATCCCCCATATATGGCGATCTCCGGGCAACCGCTCCCCATATTTTCCAAAAAATTCCCGCTCCGGCGCGTTTTCCACACTTTCCACCCTGCCTGATGCTACGACGAGTTACACATCCTGATGACTGGGAAAAGGAATTTCTCCCTTCTTCCGCCCCGGTTTGCCAGCATGGATGCCAGGCTGGACGGACACAAATGGTGATGATGTGATGAGGATTTGCAATGCCGTACAGTCTGGTAAAGCGGTGCGTGTAGAGAAGGTCAGACGGGGCGGGACATTTCCAATTCGATTCGTGACCGGTTTCGCCTCTTTCATTGGGCAGGAGTCAATGAGCAATGGTTAAACAAAAATCACGGTGCAGAACCGTGATTTTTGTGAAGAAGATACCTTTTCAGGCCGTCTTGGCCAGCGTTCGGATGCAACGCGCACACAACACCTTTTGTACCTTGCGCCCGTTCTCGATGAGGGTGACTTTTTGCAAGTTAGGCCGAAAGGTACGGTTGGTGGCGCGCATGGAAAACGAGCGATTGTGACCAAACTTGGTCGTCTTCCCACAATGAGCACACTTAGCCATAGCCGTTTCCATCCTTTCTTTGGAGTTTCAAGTCTGAAATTGTACCACAAATTTGCCAGGCATATGGCAGGATTTTGGAGCAGAAGCGAGCCTGTCAGGATGTGAAAGGAATTGCCTCGCTTATCCGAAGATCGCCTCGATGCGCTCCATGACATCTGGAGTCAGCTTTTCAACCACCTCCAGGGCGCGCATGTTCTCATGGACTTGCTCCACGCGGCTGGCGCCGGTGATTACGGTGCTGATGTTGGGATTTTTCAGACACCAGGCAATGGCGAGCTGGGAGAGCGTGCAACCCAGTTCAGTGGCTATCGGTTGCAGGGCGCGCACTTTCTCCAGACGCTGGGGATGGAGGATGCTATCCCGTAGCCATTCGTAGCCCGGCAGGCTGGCCCGGCTGCCCTCTGGGACGCCCTGCAGGTATTTGCCACTCAACAATCCCGATGCCAGGGGGCTCCAGGTGGTTGCTCCATAGCCGTAGTCCTTGAACAGGCGGGCGTACTCCTTTTCCACGCGCTGACGCTCAAACAGGTTGTATTGGGGTTGCTCCGTGATCGGCTTGTGCAGATGATGGCGTTCGGCGATCTCAATGGCGGCCACGATCTCCGCTGCTGACCATTCCGAAGTACCCCAATAGAGTGCCTTGCCCCACTCGATGATGTTATGCATCGCCCAAACAGTTTCTTCAATGGGCGTGGTCGGGTCCGGGCGATGGCAGAAGATGATGTCCACGTATTCCAGCCCCAGGCGCTTCAACGATCCGTTGATGCCTTCGATCAGCCGTTTGCGATTGAGGGTGTTCCTTTCGTTGACGTTGTCGTAGAGTCCCCAGTAGAACTTGGTGGAGACGAGGTAGCTTCCCCTGCGCCATCCCAGGCGTTTCAGGGCCTCTCCCATAATCTCCTCTGCCCGTCCGCCGGCGTAGACTTCGGCGTTGTCGAAGAAGTTGACGCCGTACTCATAAGCAGCCGCCATGATTTCCACTGCCCGATCCACATCGGCCTGATTGCCGAATGTGACCCATGAGCCGAGCGATAGCTCACTGACGCGAATTCCCGCGCGACCGAGATGGCGATAGTTCATGTTTGCCTCCTTACCAGTTGGGTTCCTCGATGTAGTGTAATTTTTCCGGATGTTCGCGGACGATGACCGCCATGTTGTCATAGAATTCCTGGGCTGTGGCGTAATGCACCTTTGCCGCTCCGACCTGGATTTCTTTGATCACGCCTTTCTCCAGTAATTCGTTCATCCCCGGCACGATATACGTTTTCACGCGTTCATGCTTGCGCACGAACATGGTGTAAGTGCGAATGCGCGGCACACGATCATACCCCACGTAAATGCCCGAAAATTCTTTCACCCGCCGGTAATCGCAGCCGACGTTGTACTCGATGTAATGGTGCATGGAGAACGTGCTGTTGAAATCCAGACCGATGCTCAGGATGGTGCCATTGGTGCGATGAAAGAGGGCAAAGACCGAATTCGGGCCGTATGCCTCGATGTCATCGCAGGCGGCGAATTCCTCTTTGCGCCTGCCGAGGACGGCGAAGGAGTAGATCGGGTGGGGCGTGCGAAGGGCTTCCGGGCGCAGACGGGCGAGCTCGGTGATGATCCCCATTCTGGAGGGGGTCTCCAGAATGTCGAAATAGTGAAATTCGGTCCAGGACTGGAAGTTGAAGGTTGGGAAAAGGACAGTGCCTTCGGGGCCGACGAGATCGAGCAAAGCGTCAATCACCGTTTCGGCGCCGCCCTCGACGCCGCCGAGGGACTTGTATGAGGTGTGAACCATGATCGTTGTTCCCGGCTGAATGCTGCTCTGGCGGAAGCCGGCGACCAGATCACTGCGGCTGAGCATGGCTCTCTCCTGTGGGCGTGGATGGGGAAGGGGAAGAGGTGGGAGATGCGGGCTGGGAGGGGGCAGGCGTGCTCTGTCTGGTCTTTTGTTCCTCCAGCGCCTTCTCCAGTTCGCTCACCTTGCGCCTCAAACTGCCCAATGTCCAGGCGCGGCGGATGGCGCCAGGGGTCATCACCAGCACCCCGATAAGAAAGCCCAGGCCTACCGAGATCAGGATCAGCAAGGCGACAGGCCAGTCTCCCCGATAGGTTAGAAAAGAAACCGAGATCACCATCGGGTTTTGCAGCGCGAAGATCACCGCTACGATGGCGAACACCAGGGCCAGGATGAGTGCCAGGATCATAGGGACCTCCTTTTTATTGGCTGATTAGAGTTTCCACTTCTTTCACAACTTTTTCTCCGCTTTTTAGCGACTCTTTCCTTGCAGATAGCATCCTCTCAACCTCGCTGGCAATTTTTTTCTGGATTTCAATGGGAGGAATAGGGACCAGTACTTTTGCCAGATCGTCTATGGAGATAGCAGGAATGGCATGGCCTGTCATCAACCGTCTTACCTGGCGCAGGTAATACTCCGTGCGCATATAGGCCAGCAAAAAAAGGGGTTCGACGCCGCGAATGTTGCGTAATACGGCAAAACCATTGGAGCAAATGGCTCCATCTTCGTCTTCTGTAATGAGAGCTGTGGCATGACGGGGTGTCCCCGTGCTTGCTCCAGAGATTGCCGTGATAATATCGCCCTTGCGGACGCGATAGGTGGCTCTGGAGGGTGCTTCGTGGGGCTTAAGCACCTGTTGCGAGATGACCTGCATGGTGCGCGCGTCAATGTCCGAAATAGCAATGTAACGTATGTCACCATCAGAGACCAGGCGGAAGTTATCCGTTTCTTTCAAGATTTCTGCCAGTTCGCCTAAGGGTTTGGCGCCTTTTGCTCGCAAGTGTTCGATCAATGTTTGATCTTCTGGATAGTAGTGTTCTACATCCAGTCGCTCGTTCAGTGCATCTTCGGGAACAGAATATATGGTTTCTTTTTGGAAATCCATTCTCCCATGGATAAATTGCTGATAAGCCTGTGCGATTTCGTCTATATCATCATCAATAAGGGGTAAGCCATTGGATGCCCGGATAAGCCTGCCTCTTTCGTCGCGTTTGTAGATGGGTTGTCCTTTTACATCGTATCCAATTTTCCGAATTTGAGCCATGAAAACCCCGTTAAACCCCGCTTGCGGGGATTGGGTCTTCGTGGCAGGTAGTTTTTGGAGTATGAGCAATGAGGTCTTAATCCCTGTACCATATGGCACGAAAGCATCTTGAGGGATGGAGACCACTCCCAGAATTTTAGCCTGTGAGCGGAGCCAGAAGCGAATGTGACTGCTGGAAGTATTTTGCAATAAACCGTCTGGCAGCACGATGGCCATTCGCCCACCGGGGCGCAGTAACTTCAGGCACTTCTCGATGAAGAGAATCTCGGGGGATTGTCCTGGGAGCACGCTTTTGGTGGCTTCCCAGCCGTGATCAGTTTTACTCCATCTTCGAGCAAGGAGATAGGAGTCGAGGATGTGAGGGTCTTCGACTTTTCCTTTGCTCCCAAAAGGGGGATTTGTCAGCACAATATCAAAAGCGTTCTCAAATTCTTTGTTGTCCAAAAGCGCGTTTTTACAAATGATCTCCTGGCCGGTGCCACCCTCGAAGGCAAGACGGAGCATTGCAGAGAGGGCAATGTCAGGATTAAATTCAATGCCCCGAATGTGTTCCTGGATGTAGGAGGCTTTTTCGATGTGGGGATGGTGACGAGAAACGTGAGAAATTGCCTGGATCAGGAATCCACCACTTCCACAAGCCGGGTCAATAACGGTTTCATGGGGTGCTGGAGCGATCATTTCTACCGCCAGTCGGACGATGGGATAGGGGGTAAAAAATTCTCCCCGCTCCCCGCGCTGGTGGCGGTAGATGAAAGCCTGAAAGGCTTCACCCTTCACGTCGCCAGGCGTTTGGGTGAGGTTGATGTATTGGAGCCGTGCAACAATATAAGCCAGGGTAAGAGGTTTGAGCTTTAGTGTCCCTTCTGAGAATAGAGCTCCATATTTCTTCCGAACCGCATCGAAAAGCTCTTTCATGCGTCTATCAAAGTCGCATGGATGATTGCTGAGGATTTGTCTGTATTCGCTTGCCGTAATGCCAAAGCGTAAACCGTCCCGGGCATTATTTTGCTCATCGTAGAGTTTCATGATGAGCAATTTTACAATTTCATGAAAAATTTTGTCTTTCAGCAAACCTTCATTTGCGTAAATGTAGTTGTGGCATTCCTCAAAGATAGCGGAGAGGTTTGTGGCAGGGTGTAGCTCATCGGGACGCGGCAACCTTGCAGGCAGTAAGCTCTCCTCTGTGAATAAGAGGGGCTGCTCCTTTATCGTTTCGATGCGCTCCGGGTGCTGCTCATAAATCTTTTTCTGGCGCGTCGTGCTACTCATCTTCATTCACCAGATATCGGGTATCAATCTGCATTTCTTCTTCCCTGACACTATCTTCCGGGGTCAGCGTATCCAGCACATCCCTGAGATCTTCACACCACTCCTCGGAGATACTTAGCGTGATACTTCCTTGCTCATCGGTAAATACAAAACCTATGACGTAATTTTGCTGGAGGTGCTCAGGATCGTCGCCGGATGATTCTAAATTTCTCGGGTTCGCGAATAAAAACTTATGTTCGGGATAGCGTAATACGATGTCAACAGCCACAATATTGAATTCATCTTTGCGCGGTGTGGCCTGCGTTCTTCCGCTTGTGCCCGATGTTCCAGAAACAAAGTGCGTTTCCAGCACCTTTACTCTGGACATCACGTAATTCAACCGTTCCTGGATCATGTCGTTGATTTCATCCCGTGTATACCCTCTCAGCGCAGCGATCCTCAAGGCCTTTTCTGTTTCCCGTCTGGCTCTGTATTGTTGCACCTCCTCATATTCATAAAGATTGGGAGCGTATTCCTCGCGAAATTTAGGTAAATTGCGGTAAATCCAATGAACAACCTGTTGTTCAACATCTTGATGGCGATCTATCCAGGGAACCTTAGATGCATGGGCAATCAGGAAATTCTTTAGATTCTCAAAATTGTACATTCTACGCCATTTTTCTGAATTCGATTTAACGCCTTTTGATTCGATAACATACCAGTAAGGAGAGCCGGGAGCTCGAAAATAGAAATCGCCATGATGCCGTGCGGGTTTTCTACCCTCCCATTTTTCTCGAATGCGCCTTACCTCAAGGCCATACTCTTCTTCCAGTTTCTTCTTGAGCAAAAGTTCCGTAATGGAACCGCTGACATATCCTTGAGCATTTGGACTTAACTTTAATGCTTCAAGAAATATTTCCAGATTCGTTTTGAATACTTTTTGTACAAAGCGGGTTATCTTTTCAAAAATATCCATAATCAAGTCCTGGCTTTAAGACATTGCTTCTGGCGTGAGTCCAGGATGTTTTGAAATGGATTATAGCATAGCAGGATGGCTGACCGGGCTACATTCGGATCGCTGCGACTGTCTGGCGCGATGGCTGTTTCGATAAGTTCCAACCTGCCCCACAGCCGTCTGCGCCCGTGCCTGCCCGGTGGACGGAATCTTTGCCTCAGCCGTTTTTGCCATAGGCCAGGGTCAGTTCGTAGGCCTGGAGCAATGTAGCGAAATTTTTTCTCCAGTCGGCGCGGGATTCGGCAGTCAGGCGGCCGGCCTGTCCCAATTCGCTCAGGCGCGAGGGAGGGGTATTCAATGCCTGGCGCAGCGTTTGATACAGGGCCTCCTCATCTCCATCCGGGAAGAGCCAGCCGTTCTTTCCCGTTTCCACCCATTCACGGTTGGCGGGAATATCCGAGACGATAACCGGCAGACCACAGGCCAGCGCCTCCATCAGCGAGACGGAAGAGCCATCCACATGGGAGGGCGAAATGAAGAGATGGGCGCGCCGGTACCAGGAGGGTAACTCGTTCTGGGAAATGTGCCCCGGCATGTGCACGCGATCCCAGACGCCGCCCTCTCGCAACAGGCGATGGAACAGGGGGGCCTGTGACCCGCTCCCCAACAGCAGCAGGGAAACATCCTCCCGTTCGCGCGCCAGGCGCACGAAGGCGCGCACCAGCACGTCCACGCCATAGCGTGGCTCCCAGCGACGATTGCAGAGCAGGTTGTAGTGCTCCGTCGGGAAGCGATCCCTCGCCGGCGGGGCAAAGCGTTCCAGGTCCACACCCCAGGGGAAGACCAGCGTGCGCTCCGCGCGCATTCCGAAGGCAATGGCCTTGCGACGGGTGACCTCGGCGTCGCTGACGAAAAAGGTCGAATGGCGCAGGGTGTAGCGCGTCGCCCAGCGCCACCAGGCATTGCGCTCTGCATCCTGCATCAGGTCAAAGCCCCAGGACATGGTCAGCAGCGGTTGCGCACCGGCCAGGGCGGCGATCAGGGCGCAGGTCTGGATCGGGCCAGCGTGAACCAGTTGCGGTTTGATCCGCCGCCAGAGAGCGCGAAAGGCGCGTATCTTCTGGGGCAGGTCTTGCCAGCGGAATGCATCGGCTTCCCCTTCCCAGCGCACTTGCTCAACGGCCGGGGGCAGAGAGCGGTCCTCGAGGTCCCGGGTCGGGCGATGCAGGCGCACATAGAAGACTTCATGACCGCTCTCTGCTAAGGAACTGAGGAAGCGATAGTCGTGGGGGGTGTAATCGAAGGAGAAGTAGATCAGGCGCATGGGGGAGGATCATTCACCCAGATCGAGCCAGCGCAGCTCCTTGCCGGCGGGGATGTCGTGCAAGGCGCGCGTGCCGATCACGGCCTCGATCTCATAGGGCTTAATCGCCCCAGGAGTGGCCGGACGCAGCACGTCAATCATCTCGCGCGTGATCACTTCGCCGGCTTTGATGTCGCGCGCCGCTCGCAGACAGCGCCGCTGGATGATCACCGTCTCCTGTTCATTGGCAGCCACAAACTTATCCGGCGAGCCCAGGGCGCGTTCTGCGATGCGCACCTCTTCCACCATGCGGGCCCAGTTATCCGGGTTCAAGGCGAACTTGTGATCGGGGCCTTCGCGGTTGTTGTCATCGGTGAAGTGGCGCTCAATCACGCGCGCCCCCAACGTGACCGCGGCTACAATCGGCGCCGGGCTTTGGGTGTGATCGGAGAGGCCGAGGATGACGTTCGGGAACATGGCGGCGTAGGTACGCAGCACGTTCAGGTGCAGGTGATCGTAGTTTTCCGGGCTGGCCGTATAGTTGGTGTTGCATTGCATCAGCACCAGTTGGGAATTGTGCTTCAGGATGGCATGTACGGCGCGCTGCACATCCGCAATGGTAGCGGCGCCGGTCGCCAGGATCACCGGTTTCCCCTTCTTTGCCATGCGCTCCAGAGCCTCGATCCAGTCAATATCCCCTGAGCCGATCTTATAAGCGGGCACGTATGGCTCCACGTAATCAATGGCCTCGAAATCATAGGGCGATGTGAAATAGTGGATGCCGACTTTCTCGCATTCCTCCTTCAGGATGGGCGTCCAGTCGAAGGGGATGGAGGCTTCCTGATAGACCTGGAACACGGACTTCTTCCAGCTCGCCTGGTGAGAAACCTGCCGTCCCAGCGAACGGAATCCGTAGTCGGAGACGATCTTGGGGGCGCGGAAGTTCTGGAATTTTGCCGCATCTGCCCCGGCTTCTTTGGCCAGGCGGATCAACATCCTGGCCCGCTCCAGCGAGCCATCATGATTGGCAGCAATATCCGCGATGAAGTAGGTGGGGTGGTTGAGGCCGATCAGGCGATCGCCAATTTTGATTTCCATCGTTTCCTCCAAAAGGTGGGATCAGGAAAAGGGGGTAGATTGTGGATAACTGCGCAATTTCTGGGGATAACCTGCAAGAAACTGTGCATAAAATTGCTCCAATCCTGTGGAAAATTCGGGGAGTGGATGGCCCAGCGCCTGGCGCACTTTCTCCGTAGAGAGCCATAGATGCATGGCCCGCGGCGCCTTCAAGTCGGATTCGGCGATGGAGCCGGGGCGAATCAGGCGCTCATCCAGCCCGAATCGGCGAGCAATGGCTATCCCGAACTCGTACTTGCTCATCGGCTGAGGGCCGAGCACGTGGTAGAGACCGGAAAGCCCTCTCTCCAGCATCTCCAGGAGCAATCTGGCCAGATCGTTGACCAGGATCGGGCAGAAAATGACGTCGGTAAAGCCGTTCACGGTTTTGTTCTGGCTTAAATTGTAAAAGAAAAACTCGGCCAGGCTACGTTCTCCGCTGGCGCTCCAGCCGTAAAAGTTGGTGCGTACCACCAGGGCCTGGGGATAGATCTCCAGAACCGCTTTTTCTGCCTCCCATTTGGTGTGGGCATAGACGTTCAGCGGGTTGGGCGGGTGCGCTTCGGTATAAGGGGTGTGTGCACGTCCATCGAAGACTGCATCGGTCGAAATGTGGAGCAGCGGAATGTGCGCTGCAGCACATTGCTCGGCCAGCCTGGCCGGCAGCCAGGTGTTCATGCGCCAGGCGAGATCGGGATGCGCCTCGCATTGATCCGGATAGGTCAACGCGGCGCAATGGAGCACCGCATCAGGGCGAAATTCCCGAATCAGTTTCGCAGCCATACCCTCCTGGAGCAGGTCTACCCCATGGGCCTCAAAAGGCACCCCCTGTAGCAGGGTGCGGGCGACCCCGATCACCGTATAGCAGGCGCTGGCCTCTAAGCTCAGGTTCAACCCCAGGAGACCGCTGGCGCCGGTAATCAAGAGACGCATCACCCCTCCAGCCGTCCGGTGGCGAAGGCTTCCTCGAAGGGAGCGATCAGGCGGCGGATTTCCTCCACCGATAGCCACCACTCATTGGTGTTCGAGGCGTAGCGGAAGCCATCGGGAAGCGCGCGGCCGCGGGATTGCCACTGATAGCCGAACCAGAATGCTTCTGCCGGTTGAACAACGAACATTTTTTCCAGTTCCACGGTGTGACGCGCTTCGTCTTCGGAGATCAACACTTCGTGGATTTTCTCCCCTGGGCGGATGCCGATGATCTCGATCTGCGCCTGCGGCGCAATGGCGCGCGCCAGATCCATGACGCGCATGCTCGGAATCTTGGGGACGAATACTTCTCCGCCTTCCATTTGCTGGATGCAGGAGATGACGAAGCGTACACCCTGCTCCAGCGAAATCCAGAAGCGGGTCATGCGCTCGTCGGTGATGGTGAGTTTGCCGCTGCTGCGCTGGCGCAGGAAGACGGGCACCACCGATCCACGTGACCCCACCACGTTGCCATAGCGCACGCAGGAGAAACGGGTGGCGGTGCCGGCAGCGTAAGCGTTCGATTGGATGACCAGCTTTTCCGCGGCCAGTTTTGTCGCCCCGTAGAGGTTGACCGGATTGACGGCCTTGTCAGTGCTCAATGCCAGCACCTTTTCAACACCTGCATCTAAGGCGGCTTCGACCACGTTACTGGTGCCGAGGATGTTGGTTTTGATCGCCTCCATCGGGTTGTATTCGCAGGCCGGTACCTGTTTGAGCGCCGCGGCATGGACCACGATGTTCACTCCGTGCAGGGCGCGTCGCAGGCGATCGCGATCCCGCACATCACCGATGAAATAGCGTAGCGATGGGTGATCGAAGCCACTCATGCGCATTTGATGTTGCTTCAGCTCATCGCGGCTATAAATGATAATTTTGCGCGGGTGATATTCGCGCAACATGATTTCAGTGAATTTTTTCCCGAAAGAACCGGTGCCTCCGGTGATCAGTACAACTTTTTCGCTCCAGTCCATTGAAACTCCTCAAAGGTGTAGATTCAGTGCGTGGTCACGAAGACATGCAGCGGGAAAGTTCGTCCCATGCCACCTTCTCCACTCTGCCCTCATTCTTTCCAGATCACGATGATGGGATACTGGCCGTGCTCTCCGAAAAACCGCGGGAAGCGTTCTTCCAGCCAGTAGAGCACTCGCAGCCAGAATTTTCCGCCCCATTCCGGGCGGATGAACCAGCGCAGGAGTAGCGGGCCAAAGCTACGCCAGGGATAGATGGCGAAGGGGATGCCGCAGGTGTGCAGCTCTTTCTTCAGCCAGGTTGGGGTCATTTTGGCGACGAATGTGCCCTGTTGCTCCTCTTCGGCCTTTCGATCTTTCTTAGGCGGGAGTCCACGCAGGCGGCGCATCAGGGAGATGATCGGCAGGGCCAGCCGCGTGAGCAGTGGATGGTGCCAGCCGTTGACGATGGCGCCCCGTCCGCCGCGCTGCAGCACACGTTGCAGTTCCAGGTAAGCGTAGCGATGTTCCTGCAGCGGCAGGTGATGGATGGCGTGCAGGGAGACCAACCCTTCAAACGTATCTTCAGCAAAGGGCAGGTGGGTAATATCGGCAACCACGTACAACCCGTGATCCCCCAGCCGTCGCCGCGCCTCGCGCAGGGCGGTGATGGAAATATCCACGCAGACGCGATAGCGATAGTCCTCCGAGTAGGAGAGATATTCGGGCCATTGAACCGGCCCGGAGCCGGCATCCAGGAAAAATCTTCCCTGGGGTGGGAGATAGCGTTTGACCCGCAGGTGGCACTTGTGGATGTATTCCTGCGAAACCGGGCGCAGGTCTTCGTAGCGAGCGTTTTGATACAATCCCTCGCCGATCTGTGACCAGCCGATGCGGTCGTAAAATTGCCGTACCTGTTCGCGAGTATTCATAGACTCCCCACTGTTTCTGCTTCCAACATTTTCTGAGGCTCGGTCAACATCTGGAACACAGACCCGAACCGTGCACGTCCTTCTGCGCTGAGCACACGCTCCACCGGCCACACCTTGAGATCCTCCCAGAAGTGCATCAGGCGCCAGGGGAAGGGCCTGGGATAGTCGAAGAAGAAATGGTAGGCATAGGTCCAGGCCAGCGCGCGCTGTGCCTCATTGAGTCGGAAGTTACGCGGCGCAGCCAGGATTCGCTCCAGGAGGGTGAAGTATTCCTCCCAGGAGGTTGGGTCCAGTGTGAAGCCGCGGCCGCGATAGTGTGTTTTCCCGCAGACCAGCACCGGCACGCCGTTCATGGCGGCTTCCAGCCCGACGGTGGTGGTATAGGTGAGCACCAGATCGGCGATTTCGAGCAGATCGTAGGTGTTGATCTTATCAGCGGCCTGCACCAGGTGGATGTGGGGAGGCAGATCGGGCAAGGCCTCCCGCACCACCGAGGCCATGGATTTTGCCTGGGGCACGAGCGTCTCGCCCGGATGGATGCGGATCACCAGTTGAGCCTGCGGCCGCCCGGCAAAATAACGCACCGTGCGGCGGATCCATTCACTCATTGAGGGGGCAAAGAGATTGCGTCCCAGGGTCAGGCTATCGCCGAGCACGTTGGCGGCCAGCACAACCACGGGGCGCTCGTCCAGCCCCAGTTGACGGCGGGTGACTTCCCCTCCCTGGGCCGAGACGTATTGCCACAGGCGTTGTGATTTTCCCCACACGCGCGCCCCACGACGGGCGTTTTCCAGGTCTGCCAGACGCTGGTACATCGCCTCGCTCAGGGGCTTTTGGCGCCAGATCGGCCAGAAGGGGTCGGTATCCTGCTGCATGATGGGGGAATTATATGCCAGCCAGATTTGCTCGCGCTGATCGTTGAATTCAAAGGTCACGGTGGGGATGCCCAGGAAGCGCGCCGCCCGGAAGACCGCACCCATTTCCAGGATCAGGCCATTGGGGATGATCACCACCTGCGGCCGCTTCGCTTCCATCCATCCCAGCGCTGCCCGCACCGCGAAGGTGTTGCGTTCCCGGCGGAGTTCCAGGAGCGCCTGATGGTGCGGCGATGTCAGATCGATCTCTTCCTGCATGAGCGTATACTGCAGGTCCCACTGCGTGACTTCTTCTACTGCTTCCTGCAGCGCCGCCGGCAAGGGGGGAAGGGCGCGTAGCTCTGGCATGGGTTGATGGCTGACGAGCGGTTCCAGGGCCGCCAGCAGGTGACGGGTGTAAAGCAGGCGCTGACGCTGTGTGAACTTATCCACCCGATAGTGCCATTCGGCGTAGGGGAGGGTCATCAGCGTCACGCGATGCCCATATGCCGCCAGCACCAGGCTGATCAGCGAGGCCTGTTCGATCCAGTAGTGCAGGGTGGCGAAGAAGAGCACTTCTTTGCCAGGCGAAGCGGCGCGCGCCAGCGGTTCGACAATCTGGCGGGCACGGGGCAAAGCCTGGCGCAGCCGCTCCATCGAGAAATGTTCCCGTCGTGGCCGATTGCGCTGGCGGAGCATCCAGTACACATCGGCAGCGAAGGGGATTTCACCCAGCCAGTTGCGGATTTGCGCCCGCTGCAGCATGTTCACTCCAGGCGCTCAATGCGCCATTCCAGGCGGGGGCGGATCGGCCCCAGGCGCACTTCTGGCCATTGTGTGCCGGGCGCGCCGGATATATCCACGTTGAAGGAGAGGGCGTTTTCGTCCATGAAATAGCGACGCACGCCGAAGGAACTGGCATTCACGCCGATTACGTAGCGCCCCTCGTTCAGCAGGTCCGGGGGCAGGATGGCGCGACTGAGGTAGTGCCCCGCCGGGCGCGTCCCGTAGCGCTCGAAGAGGCCAGGATCGTCGGTATCGAACGAAGTGAACACGAACTCGCCGCGAATGGTCATCAGGTAGATGCCCACCCGCAGCCCCTGAACCGGAGCCTCCAGGCGATACTCGAATTCCACGGTTGCGCCTTCAACCGAACGCACCGTATCCACCACCTGGCCGCGGCCGTTGCGGACGCGCAGGGCAAGCGGCACGAAGGGCGCAGCCGCAGCCGGGATTTCCTCCGCCTCCCAGCGGCGTTCTCCCAGTTCGGAATGCCCGGAAGAGAGATAGTAGTCCACAGCCTCAGCGGTCGGGGCGCGCTTGACCAGCCGCCCCTTTTCCAGCACGATCGCTTCCTGCGTCAGGCGCAGGATGGCGCTCATGTTGTGGCTGACGAAGAGCACCGTGCGCCCCTGTTGGGCGACATCGCTCATCTTTCCCAGACATTTTTTCTGAAATTCGGCATCGCCGACGGCCAGCACCTCGTCCACGACCAGGATTTCCGGCTCCAGGTGGGCCGCCACGGCAAAGGCCAGGCGCAGGTACATGCCCGATGAATAACGCTTGACCGGGGTATCAATGAACTTTTCGACCTCGGCAAAAGCGACGATTTCATCGAATTTGCGCTCGATCTCGGCGCGTTTCATGCCCAGGATGGCGCCGTTCAGGAAGATGTTTTCCCGCCCGGTCAGCTCCGGGTGGAAGCCGGTGCCGACCTCGAGGAGCGATCCGACGCGCCCGCGCACGGTGACTGTGCCCTCCGTTGGCTCGGTGACGCGGGAGAGGATCTTCAGCAGGGTGGATTTGCCGGCGCCATTGCGCCCAATGATGCCCAGGACCTGCCCCTCCGGCACATCGAAGGAGACCTCGCGCAAAGCCCAGACGTATTCCTCGCCGGGGCCACGCAGCCCTCGCAACGGCGCTTTGACCCACTCTACCAGCCGATCCCGCAGGGTATCATGGTAGCGAAAGCGCGTCTGGGCTGTGCCGATGCGATAGCGTTTGGATAGATTTTCAACGCGAATGGCCGGCATCTCAGATCAAATCCGCAAACGTGCGTTCCATTGCCCGGAAGTAGAAAAGCCCGCTGATCAGCAGGCCCAGGGCGACGAAGACCGCCATCCATAGCCCGATTCCGGGGCCTTCGCCAACCCCGAACAATGCCCAGCGAAAGCCATTGACCACCCCCGCCATCGGGTTAAGGGCGTAGATCAGCCGCCAGCGTTCGGAGATCAGGCTGGAGGAATAGGCGATGGGGGTCAGGAAGAGCCAGAGCTGGGTCAGAAAAGGCAGGGCATGGTTGACATCCCGATAGCGCACGTTCAGCGCCGAGAGCCAGAGCGCCACTCCCAATGCCGTGATCAGAGCGAGCAGAATGAAAAAGGGCAGCGTCCAGAAGGCTGCGGCGGGGGTGACACCGTAATAGATCATCAGCCCGATCAGGATGAGGAAGGCGATGGCGAAATCTACCAGGCCGGCCAGGATGGCAGCCAGGGGCAGGACCAGCCGGGGAAAGTAGATCTTGGTGATCATGTTCTGATTGGAAACCAGCGAACGACTTCCCTGATTGAGCGCCGTGGAGAACAGACCCCAGGGCAGCAGGCCGGCAAAGGAAAACAGGGGATAAGGCAATCCCTCCGTAGGCACCTTCCCGACCCGCCCGAAGATGAAATCGAAAACCAGCATGGTGATCAACGGCTGGAGGATGGCCCAGCTTGCGCCGAGCAGCGTCTGCTTGTAGCGCACCTTGAGATCGCGCCAGACCAGAAAGTAGATCAGCTCGCGATAAATCCAGAGATCGCGCAGATTGAGGGCGCTCAGGCCGCGCGAAGGGCGGATATAGACGGTGATCGGTTCGCTGCTCATCGTTCCCCTGTCGCGCGATGCGCCCGGTACCATTCAATGGTACGGCGCAATCCCTCTTCAAATGGCGTCTTCGCTTCCCAGCCCAGCCAGGCTCTGGCGCGGCTCACGTCCAGGCCGCGGCGCGGTTGCCCGTTGGGCTTGCTGGTATCCCAGACCAGTTTCCCCTCGAAGCCGGTCAGGCGCACGATCATTTCGGCCAGGTCCTTGATGGCGATCTCGTAGCCGGAGCCTAAGTTCACCGGTTCGGGGCCGTCGTAGCGTTCGCTGGCGATGACGATGCCCTCCGCCGCATCCTCCACGTAGAGGAATTCGCGCGTCGGCGAACCATCTCCCCAGACGACCAGTTCCTTCTGGCCGCGTTCCTGCGCTTCGATGGCCTTGCGGATCAGGGCCGGAATGACATGGGAGGTTTCCAGGTCGAAATTATCGCGCGGCCCATACAGGTTGACCGGCAATAGATAGATGGCGTTGAAGCCATATTGCTGCCGATAGGCCTGCGCCTGCACCAGGAGCATTTTCTTGGCCAGCCCGTACGGGGCGTTGGTCTCTTCCGGATAGCCATTCCAGAGGTCTTCCTCTTTGAACGGGACCGGGGTGTATTTGGGATAGGCGCAGACCGTGCCAATGGCGACGAACTTGCCTGCGCCGTGCTTCCAGGCCTGGTGCATAAGCTCCACGCCCATCATCAGGTTGTCGTAGAAGAATTCGGCTGGATGCGCCCGGTTGGCGCCGATCCCGCCGACATGGGCGGCCAGGTGGATCACGATCAGGCGCGAGGGCGAGAGGTCGAAGCTACCGCTTCGGGCCTGGGACGCTTTCAGGGTGGCCGGCACCTGATTCCAGGGGCGCAGGGAGTCCTGGAGCAGGCGCAGCACCGCCTCGCGTTGGGTCAGATCGTAGTCGCGAGAGCGCGGCACCAGCACTTCTTTCGCGCCGCGCTGGAACAGTTTTTCAACCACGAACGATCCCAGGAAGCCGGCGCCACCGGTCACAAGGACGCGTTTGTCTTCCCAGGAGAAGGGTTGAGCATTGGCAGTGGACATATATCACTCCTTCGGATGTGATTGGGTGAGAGACAGTGGACGGAAGACGGCACACCGCCGAGCCACAAGGCGGTCTTTTGGCCCGTCATTGTACGATGAATTGTGCATTGCGGTACCGTTCATCGAGCGGAGAATGGATCAATCCCTCTGAGAGCGCGCGGAGCACTTCGCGAATCCCATCCTCGACGGTGCGCGTGGGGTAAAAGCCGAGCCGCCGACGGATCTTCTCAAACGAAACGGTAATATCGCGCATATCGCCGCCGAAGCTCAAGTCCTTGTATTCCACCACCGTCTCCGGCAGGCGCTTCAGCACCAGTTGCACGATCTCGTCTTTGGTGTAGTTCCCTTCCTCGCTTCCGAGGTTGTAGATCTCGCCGCGGATCAGGGATTCTTCGGCCTCCAGTCCCATCACCAGGCCACGGATGACATCGTACACGTGGACGAAAGAGCGCGAGTAGCCCCGCTGGTAAATGATCAGGCGGCGACGGGTGAAGGCCTCCAGCACGAATTGGTTGATGATCAGGTCGAAGCGCGTGCGCGGTGAAATGCCGTAAAGCGTGGCGAAGCGGAAAATGAGCGGTGCGGTGGGTGCATCTTTCTGGGCAAGCAGGTACTCCTCAGCCGCGATCTTCGTTTCAGCATAGAGCGATTGCGGGTTGAGTGGTGATTCCTCCGTCACCGGGCGTCCATCCGGCGAGATGCCGTAATTGCTGTAGGTGGAGGCGAAGATGAAACGTTTGGCGCCCATTTGCACGGCTTGCTCGAAGACCAGGCGCGTCGCGTCCACGTTGTACTTCCATGCCACCTGCCGCCCGACCGCCTGACAGGCCGGGAAACCAACGATGGCGGCCAGGTGGATGACTGCCTGCGGGGAATTCCATTCTTTGCGCACGGCCTGGATCAGCGCGTGCGGCTCGGTGACGTCCGCCTTGACGAAGTGGAAATTCGGGTGGTGGTAATAGCCCAGGAGCGATTCGCCGCCGAAGAGCAGCGTATCCACGACCGTCACCTGGTAGCCCAGGCGCAACAATTCGCCGCACAGGAGCGAGCCGATATACCCTGCGCCGCCCGTTATGACGATGTGCCTCTTTCTTTCCATGTTTCCATCTCCAGACGTATTTTGTAACCTTCTATCCGCAGCGTGGGTGCCTGCGGGTCGTTGACCACGGCGATCCCCTGTTCCAGGCAGGTCAGCAGGCAGATCTCTGCCACATCCCCTTCACCCAGGATGCGCACGCGATCGAAGCCGGCCTGGCGCACCGCGATTAACTGCTCCTTCACGCGGGCGCGAATTTTGCGGTAGAGGTCGAAGGAATGCTGCACGTAATCCATGGCCAGGCGCGTGCGCAGCGCCAGCCCTTCCGGCGTGATGATATAGCGCAGCTTCTTGCGTTCCAACCGTTTGACCTTCAGGTAGCCTTTGGAGACCAGGCGTTTGATGTGCCAGTTGACCGTCCCGACGGCCACGCCCAGCCGCGCCGCCAGGCCGGCCTGCGTAATATCCGGGTTCTGCTCGATCTCGTCCAGCAAGGTCAGCGCGCGGAGTTCCTCTTCCAGCAATGGCATCTCGTTTCCCTTATGCATGTGGGCCTGCGAACGGGGGGAAGCCCAAAATTCAACGATTGAATTATACACCGAAGTTTCCCCGCGGGTGAATATTCGAGCCATCTCAGGTATCTCATCGCCCACCGTCCATTTTCCTTTTTCCCCCTTGATAGGTTCTGCTTATTTGTGTACAATGATACAAAGATACAATGATACAATCTGTGCTCTCTACCCTGTCGCATTCGATCCGCCTGGACTTTCGTTCTGAGGTGCCGCTTTACCTGCAAATTGTAGAGCAGGTGCGCGCGCTGATTGATCGCCAGGTGCTGCAGCCGGGTCAGCAATTGCCAACGGTGCGGGCGCTGGCGACCGAGCTGCGCGTGAATTTCAACACGGTGGCGCGGGCTTATCGGGTTCTGGACGAAGCCGGGGTGATTTCCACCCAGCGCGGGCGCGGCACCTTCGTCAGCGAGATTCCACCGCCGGCTGTCTCCTTTCAAGGGGAGCTGTTGCGTTCCCTGGCGGAGCGCTTCGTGGCGCAGGCGCAAAGCCTGGGGGCCTCTGAGGCTGAGATCCGCCAGGCCGTGGATGAGGCCCTGCGGGCAACGAAAGCATAGCCTGACAGTGCCCTGCAGGATCGAATGGGAGTGTAGGAGCGTGTTCAATTGAAAAGATAAGTAGAATCCAATGGAAAAGCGAGCTTTCCGTCAACGAGATCGTTTTACCGCAGAAACTCACATTCCGCTTCTGGCAGTGATGGCCTTTGTGCTGATCGAGGCGGTGACGGTTGGGGCTGCGATGTTGCTGGGGAACAGGCTACCTGAGAATGTGCTGGCAATGCTGGTGATCCTGGGGAGCCTGCTGGCGCTATACGTGCTCTTTGCGTTGAAAGTGGCGGCGCAATGGGAGAAAGCGGTCATCCTGCGCCTGGGGCGTTTTTACAGGCTCGCCGGCCCGGGGCCTTTCTGGATCATCCCTATTGTGGATACCATTCCTTCCTGGATCGATCAGCGCGTGATGGTCACGCCATTTGCGGCCCAGAAGACGCTCACCAAAGATACGGTGCCTGTGGATGTGGATGCAGTGCTCTTCTGGGTGGTGTGGGATGCAGAGAAGGCGGCGCTGGAGGTGGAGAACTATCGCGCGGCCGTGGATTGGGCGGCCCAAACCGCGCTTCGGGACATCATCGGGCGCATGATGCTGGCTGATATTCTCAGCGGGCGGAGCGCGATGGATGCGGAGCTACAGAAGGTGATTGATGAGCGCACCACGCCCTGGGGAGTTACGGTGCAATCCGTTGAGATTCGCGACATTGTGATTCCGCCGGAACTGGCGGATGCCATGAGTCGCCAGGCACAGGCGGAGCGCGAGCGTCAGGCGCGGGTGATCCTGGGCGAATCGGAGAAGCAGATCGCGGCTTCCTTTGCCGAGGCTTCCCAGGCCTATATCAACAACCCGACGGCGCTCCATCTGCGGGCGATGAACATGCTCTTTGAAGGGCTGAAAGAGAAGGGGGCTCTGGTCATCGTGCCCTCTTCCGCGGTAGAGACGATGAACCTGGGCGGCCTGAGCGGTTTGACAGCCCTGGCACAGGCTATCCAGCCAGGAAAAGAGTGAGTTTACGCCGTGCCTTTCGCAATGTTTCACGTGAAACATAAGGAGGTTCCCATGTCTACCCGGCTTACACTGGTGCTCTCCCTAGTGAGCGTTCTGCTTGCCTTGAGCCTTTCTCTGGTCTTCTGGCCGCGCCTGCCCGATCCGATGGCTTCTCACTGGAACGCGGCCGGCGAGGTGGATGGCTATATGCCTCGCTTTTGGGGCGTTGCCCTGATGCCTCTGGTGACGCTGGCTATGCCGGGTCTCTTTCTGCTCGTTCCGCAGATTGACCCGTTGCGCTCAAATATCCAGGCCTTCCGCCCGATCTACAATCTCTTCATCTTTTTCGTGATCCTGTTCCTGCTTTACGTTCACCTTCTCACGCTGCTCTGGAACGTGGGCTATCGGCTGGCAATAGATCGCGCCCTGATGCCGGCGCTGGGCTTGCTCTTCCTGCTGATCGCCTACCTGCTTCGCCACGCGCGGCGAAACTGGTTCATCGGCATTCGCATGTCCTGGACGCTGAGCAGCGATCGCGTGTGGGAGCAGACGCATCGTCTGGGAGCAGTTCTCTTTGCCCTGTGTGGCCTGCTGAGCCTGCTGGGAGCTTTCTTTGGCGGCCCCTCGGCGCTGTTCCTGACCCTGACTCCCCTGCTTTTGAGCACAATGTTTCTGATCGTTTACTCCTGGTGGCTCTATCGCCAGCAAGAGCAGTAACTCAGGCCGTTTGTGTCATTTCATAGCCGGGCGCAGAATCTGTGCCCGGATTTTGCTTTTTGCAGGCGAATGGGGTGGAATCGCTACGCTCGCAGCGACAGGCGACAGGAGTTCCTCATTGCTTGTGGTAGGCAGCCCCTCTGCCGCGCAAGCGGGGTTGGGATTTCCACTCCCTAAACGGTGTTGGGAATAATCGGGCGACTCACTGCAAAATTTCCGAACAAATGATGCGGTATCTGTGTGGTAGTGTTGGCCCTTGACAGATTTTCTTTGTTCCGCTATAATTCCTTTGGTATTATACATAAAGAATAATTCAGGAGGCAAATTTATGGAAGACCTTGATCGTCTACTTGAAAACTGGGAAAGCGTGTACAAAAAGGGATTGCTCACCTTTTGGCTGCTTCTGCTGTTGAATGAGAGGCCCTGTTACCCCTATGAAATGAGCGCCGAGGTGATTCGACTCAGCGGGGGGACGATTTCCGCCGATGACAACAGCATCTACCGCGCCATCAGTCGTTTCGAGGAGATGGGGCTGGTTGTCAGTGAGCGCGTCGAATCGCAACTGGGGCCGCCGCGCAAGTATTATCGCCTCACCGAGGACGGGCGCGAATTGCTGCGCCGCTTCATTCAACGCAATATCTTGATCTTTCAACAACCCGCCGTGGCAGCTCGAATTCAAAACGTGATAAACGGAGGCAACAATGGGCAGTGATCTCGCCGAAAAAATCGAGAAACTCGAAGCCCGCTTCCCGCGCTGGGAGAAGTGGTTGTATGCCTGCTATGGCGCGGTGTTTATGATGCTGGCGCATAGCTTTATCAAGGCAAGCGAAAACACCGCGCTGACCAAGGCTCTCTTCTTTATCGAAAGCAAGGTGAGAACTACAAACTTGCCGGGATTTTCTCAATACTACACCGACCTTGCATACGTTTACCTTTCACCGTGGCGGCTTTTAATCTGGCTCATCATTGAAATGGCCGTGCTTGTTCCTGCCGCTATCCTTGCTTTTCACTCCGCATGGCGGAAAATTGCGCTTGCCAGACGCCTGAATTTGATATTCGCCTATCTGCTCGCCGGATGGGTAAACCTGCTTTCTCTCGCCGTACCGGATCCGAGCAGTGTACCTGACGACTACAACACCGTCATTGTCGTCTACTCGCTCGCGATGGCGCTGGGATACGGGTGGCTGCGCCGCAAGAAAAACAAGGCAGAGGAAGTGTTCCCGTAAACAACAGCCTTCGGAGGTCTCCAGCCCATCCGAAGGTATTTTTCCCAACCTACAGTGGCGTTTGCCCTCCAGGGCGGGCCTACGTCCCGGCGATGAACCTGGCCAGTTGCTCACGGTAGCAGGCAAAGGCCTGTTTCCCCTGTGGCGTCAGGCGACACAGCGTGAGGGGAAGTTTGCCGCGAAAGGTCTTCTCAATCGTGATGTAGCCGGCCGCCTCCAGTTTTGCCAGATGTGAGGAGAGATTCCCTTTGGTCAGGCCGGTTTCGCGCTGCAGGTAGAGGAAGTCCGCGCTCTCGACGGCATCCAGAATGGCGACGATGACCGCCCGCGCCGGTTCATGTAAAACGCGGTCAATGGCGGTGTGGTCACGCAGGTTCGACATTGTGCGTCTCCTTGAAGTAGCGGATGCGCGCCACCACGCCCAAAATCAAAGCCGCGCCCCCGACGATGATCAGCAGAAAGGCAACGTTGGCGTACATCGCATCCATCAAAGTCTGCATGACGGCGGCAGTTTGCATCGGCATCGGTTCCGTGATGCGGCCTGCGGTCAGCGCCGGCGTGAGCAGATTCATCAGGGGGAAAGAGCGCCATCCCAGCCAGAGAGCGGTGAGAATACTGAGGCTGCCCAGCCATGCCTGGCGCGTCAGCCCGGTTTCCCGCGCCGAGCGGAAGATGCCCGCGCCGACCAGCACGCCTATCAGGGAGGGCATCCAGACGAGGCAGACCATTGCCCACAGCTGGGTTATCGGCGAGGCAAGGATCGAGTCGGCAATCAGGACGGCGAGGACGAGTGCCAGCAGGATCGCCGGAGCCCCTCGCTTCAGCCGTTTGGCAGGCTTCAATTTCGGGTAGGCGACGTAGCCGCTGCGCGGATAGGTGATGCGCTCCTTCATCCAGCGCAGCAGCAAGGGGATCGAGACCGCGCCCGCCAGCAGGAGCATGTTGGTTACTGTGGAGAGGATGTCTGCCTGGGCGCTTTGGAGGGAAGTTTGCAGCAAGATAAGCGCGCCGAGGAGCGCCGCGAACGTCCCTCCGACGATTTCGTTCAACCCGTCCGCGAACCAGTAGGCGCAGGCGCGCTGCTGGACCTGGGTGAGTGTGTCTTTCATGGCAGCCTCCTGATGTTTTTGGTTTGTATTGCAAACTGGTTTGTATTATATTCTATATGGGTCGTTTTGTCAAGAGAGGAATTTTCCCTGTAGTGTATCTTTCCTTCAGGAAATTTGAACTCCTCTACCCTCCCCATCCTTGTTGCGGTAGAAAATTTTCTACCGTTACATTGCGAGCCGCCGCAGGCGGCGAAGCAATCCCCCTATCGGCCAGGAGATTGCTTTCCCCACGCTGCGCTCGGGACATGCGCTTCGCTCGCAATGACAGGAGACAGAGGTTTTTTCATGGCTTTCGGGCGACTCGCTGTGAATTTCCTGAACGAATAATACAGTACCGAAAAACTGCGTCCCCTGGTGCGGATGCGCCACTTCCAGGCTGGAGAAATGATCTTCCTGCAAGAAGATCCCAGCGAAGCGATTTACTTTGTGGAGGAGGGACGGGTGAAGATCGCGCGGGTATCTCCAGAAGGCGAGGAAACGATCCTTTGCATTAACCCCGGTGACCATTCTCTCCATCGAGCGCCAGGTTTTTCTGGAACTTGCCCGAGAGCATCCGGAATTGCTTGCCATCGTGCAGGCAGACTGTCTGAAAGAAGTGCGCTATCTCTTACATCGGCTCGAAGCCTTCTCCCGCTTTTCGGTACGAGAGCGGGTAATTAGCGGCCTGCTTGACGCGCTTCAATCGGCAAGCGAAAACTGCGCCATCGTCTGGCTCACCCATCAAGAGCTGGCGAATCTGATCGGCGCCTCACGCAAGAATGTCTCCAGAACCCTGAAGGAACTGGAGAACGAAGGGTTGATAAGGTTGTGCCGCGGGAAGATCGAAATCCTGAACGTTCCCCGATTGAGCGCGCGCCTCTCTGTACCACGCGAACCACTTCCGATGCTGTGCATGAGAAATGAACGCACGCGTCTCGCCGTAGCGGATCGTTGAGGCCCCAGGCGGTTTGTCTTTGCGCCCTGCCGCTCATCCTTCCTTGAATCCCGAAACCATCCATCCAGCCCGGCCTCTATTCCCCCCTCCACCATCCATCCTCCGACGGGCTGGAAAGTCCGTCCTGCAGCGGTCTGCCGCCCTCTCGCCGTCTGCGGTCCGCGGTCTGATTCGTTGATTCGTTCCCCCATTCGTTGACGGTTCGCCCTCTGCCCGAAAGACAGGCTGGAAAGCCCGTCCTGCAAATTGCGGTCTTATGCCGTCCATCGTCCAGCCCGCCATCCGCCGTCTGCATTCGTTGATTCGTTCCCTATTCGTTGACGGTTCGCCCTCTGCCCGAAAGACAGGCTGGGAAGCCCATCCTGCAAATTGTGGTCTTACGCCGTCCATCGTCCAGCCCAACCATCCGCCGTCTGCATTTGTTGATTCGTTCCCCCATTCGTTGACGGTTCACCCTCCCCCGACCGGCTCAAAACGGCTGTCCGCGCCCCCTCCACCGTCCATCCTCCGACGGGCTGGAAAGTCCGTCCTGCAGCGGTCTGCCGCCCGCCGTCTGTCATCTGCAAAAATCAAAAATGATCAAAAACTCGCCATTCCAGGAAAATATTTTTATATATCCGCCTTTAGCTAAAAAATACTCGCAAACCCTTGACTTTGGTTGCAAAACATGGTAAACTGTAGCCATGCCCAAACGAATTGCCAACCTTGAAAACCCCGATCCCATAGACGAAGCCATCATCGAAACGCTGCGCAAAGATGGCCGCACGCCGTTCCTGCAGCTTGCCCAAGAGCTTGGAGTCTCCCCCGGCATGATCCGTCATCGCTATCAAAAGTTGCAGGAAACGGGGGCACTGAAAGTGGTGGCAGTGACCAACCCCTTACGGCTCGGCCTGAAAACCATGGCGCTGATTGGTGTACGCACCGATGGCACACGCATGCTGGAAGTCGCTCAAAAAATCTCCGCCCTGGAGGAGGTGATCTACCTGGTCGTGGTCAGCGGACGTTACGACCTGCTCGTCGAAGTCTTCTGCCGTGATCACGAAGAACTGCTACGCTTCATCAGCGAAAAGTTATACGCTATCGAGGGGGTACGCGAAAGCGAAACGTTCATGTATCTCAAAATCGTCAAGGAAATCTACGTCTAAACCCTGAATTTTCTTCCTCCCATTCTGAAAGGAGAATTTTATGAAAGTCCTGATGATTGGCGTCGGCGGCGTTGGCGAAGCCATTGCTGCCATTGCCCGCGAACAGGCATGGGTCGAAAAACTGGTGCTCGCCGATTACGACGTCGAACGCGCCCACCGCGTTCAAAAGAAACTGGGCGATGAACAACGCTTCCCGGTCGAATTTGTGGACGCCCGCAAACAGGAAATGATCGAAGCCCTGGCACGCAAGCACAGGGTGGACCTGATCATGAACGCAGTGGACCCGGTCTTCAACATCCCGATCTTTGAAGCCGCCTATCGCACCGGAGTCCACTACATGGATATGGCCATGAGCCTTTCCCAGCCCCACCCTGAACGACCTTACGAGCTACCAGGGGTCAAACTGGGAGATTACCAGTTCCAGCGCGCCGAACTCTGGGAGCGTAAGGGCCTGCTGGCGCTGGTCGGAATGGGCATAGAACCCGGCGTGGTGGATGTCTTCGCCCGCTATGCCCAGGATTATCTCTTCGACGAAATCGAAGAGATCGGCATTCGCGATGGGAACAACCTGGTCATTGAAGGCTATCCCTTCGCCCCCACCTTCTCCATCTGGACTACCATCGAAGAGTGCCTGAACCCGCCCCTTATCTGGGAAGCCTCCCGAGGCTGGTACACCACCGAACCCTTCTCGGAGCCCGAAGTATTCAACTTCCCGGAGGGGATCGGCCCTGTGGAGGTGGTCAATGTAGAACATGAGGAAGTCCTGCTCATCCCGCGCTGGATTCGCGCCCGGCGCGTCACCTTCAAATATGGGTTGGGGCGCCAGTTCATAGAAATTTTGAAAACACTTCACCTGCTGGGGCTGGATCGCAAAGAACCCATCAACGTCAAAGGAGTGATGGTCGCCCCGCGGGATGTGGTCGCGGCCTGTCTCCCAAACCCTGCGGAGCTGGGGCACAAGATGCATGGCAAAACCTGCGCTGGCACTTGGGTCAAAGGCTTCAAAGATGGCTATCCCTACCAGGTTTACATCTACCAGGTCTTAGACAATCAGGAATCCATGCAACGCTGGGGGACTCAGGCCGTCGTCACCCAGACGGCATTTGGCCCGGTGATCGCCTGGGAAATGCTGGAGCGCGGCCTGTGGAAAGGCGCCGGCGTGCTCGGCCCGGAGGCCTTCGACCCCATCCCCTTCCTGGAACGCATGGCGGATTATGGCTTCCCCTACAAAATTCAGGAGCTACAGCCACTCCCTCAGGCAATCCGCTGACCCCCTTCCCCAAACATGAAGCAGGTATCCTCGCGATACCTGCTTCATCTTTCAGGGGCTGATCACTTCGGCAAAGAATTGTTCACACGGCTGAAGAGATTCCCAACCGTCGGACCAAGAATGGTCAAAGCAGCGACTACGACAACAGCAACAAGAACCAGGATCAATCCATATTCGACCAGCCCCTGCCCACGCTCTTTCAGGCTGTTCAACATACGTCTCACCTCCTTTCCAGCCCGGCGGGATAGGGCGCACTCCTATTATACATCCGGACAAAAGTTCTCCAAATGATGAAATCGTGACAAGGCGCCTCTCGTGCTGGCCAGCATTCCTTAGCGCGCCAGCCTTCTGGCCGCAGCGCCTCCCTGTGCGCCATCGAACCCGGCCTGGGGCCATTTGCACGGCGCCCCGGCATCGCTGCCGACCCCGGCGCGGCCCAAACGCGCCTCCCCCCGATGTCACAGGCTCAGATCATTGGAGGCCCCAGCCCTGCCCGAATGCGTATTGCCCCCTTCTCCACCATCCACCACCCTCCAGGCCTGTTCCACCATGGCGGTCTGTCGCCCGCCGTCTGCGGTCTTCCACTATCCATTTTGCCATCTGCTGTCTGCGGTCGGCAGTCTACCGTCCACCTGCGGTCTGCCGTCGGCGGTCTGATTCGTTGATTCGTTCCCCCATTCGTTGACAGTCTTTCTCAATCTTTGTGTCTTCGTGCCTTAGTGGTTAAATAAAAATAAACCACAAAGTCGCAAAGACACGAAGGGTATTTTCTCTCGACACGCTGGAAAGCCTGTCCTACCACCGTCCACGGTCTACCGTCCATCGTCCCATCCGCGGTCTGCCGTCCGCGGTCTGCGGTCGAAAAAAAAAAGGGCACAGCATCCAGGGGCCTCCCTGTCACTGTGCCCTGACGAACGGCCATGCCGCACGCAACGTTGCGTTCAGAACATCATCGCATTCACTCGATCTATTGTCTCCGGCGCCGGGCGAAGCTCTGCCTCGGTCAGGCGATTGAGCGGCTTATCCACCAGGTTATACAGGTCGGTGAGCGTGGGGCGACCGGTTTCGATGTAAATCAGCCCGGTCAGCAACCAGTTGTTGCGTTGGGCCTCCTCTAACACGCGCATCGCCTGCCAGCGATCCGTGGGATCGTAATCATGCTCCAGCTTCTTCAGGAGCACAATCGAACCGTCATGCATCGTCACCTCGCGCACCGTACCTTCCTCAAAATCCTCGACGGTAATCTCCTCACGGGCCGGGATGAACGTGATGTCATGGAGCGGCGCTTCGTGATCCTTGCCCCAGGTATAGGAGTGATAGGCATTCTCCTGGTTGTTAAACGTGACGCATGGGCTGATAATGTCCAGCACCGCGATCCCTCGATGATTGATGGCGGCCTTGAGCAATTCCTTGAGCTGCTTGGGATCGCCGGCGAAAGAGCGGGCGACGAAAGTCGCGTTGGATGCCAGCGCCTCCATGCAGATGTCAACCGGCATATACGGGTTCGTCCCCTGCTTCTTCAAAGTCAGCCCGACCTCAGCCGTAGCCGAAAACTGCCCCTTGGTCAGGCCATAAACGCCGTTGTTCTCCACGATATAGACCATGTTGACGTTACGGCGCATCGCGTGTTTGAACTGCCCCATGCCGATACTGGCAGTATCGCCATCCCCGCTGACGCCCAGGCCACGCAGCGTCGTATCGGCGAAGAGCGCGCCTGTCGCCACCGAGGGCATGCGTCCATGCAAACCGTTAAAGCCAAACGAACGATTCAGAAAGTAAGTGGGTGACTTGCTGGAGCATCCGATTCCGCTGAACTTTACCACCGTCTCCGGAAGGATGCTCATCTCGTAAAGCGCGGCGATAATCTGGCTGGCGATGGAATTGTGGCCACACCCCTGGCAAAGGGTACTGGGCATGCCACGGTAATCGTTCTTCGTCAGCCCCACCAGGTTCACCTGAACATTTGCACCACTAACGGGCAATGGTTGACTCATGTTTGACCTCCTGTTCAATCAGGCTATCCACGATCCAGCGTGCCGTAGGTGGCAGGCCATCCACGCAGGCGATAGAGCGCAAACGGGCTGCCAGTTCCGGATATTCCACGCTGAGCAATTGTTTCATCTGACCATCGCGATTCACATCCACCACATAGACCACTTCATGGCGGGCAATGAATTCGCCCACTTCTCGATGGAACGGGATGGCGCGCAGGCGCAGGAAATCGGTGGCCAGTTGATGCTCCACCTGAAGCAGATGACGCGCCTCTCGCACCGCCGGCTCACTCGATCCATATGCCACAATCCCGATGCGATTCCCATGCTCTTCGATCTGTGGCAAAGGCAGATACTGGCGCGCCGTTTCGTACTTCTTCTTCAGGCGATTGACCATGCGCTCCCAAACCTGAGGCTCTTCGCTATAGCGGGCGTACTCATCGTGCCCGGTGCCGCGCAGGAAGTAAGCGCTGGCCGGGTGACGGTTGCCCGGCACCGTCCGCCACGGGATGCCATCCCCATCTACATCCAGGTAGCGCCCCCAGTTCCCCTTGAGCTTCTCCAGGTCCTCTTCCCACAGGATTTTGCCGCGATCCATCGGCACATCCGGATAGCGGAAAGGCTCCCCCATCCATTGATTCATCCCCAAATCCAGATCGCTGAGCACGAAGACCGGGGTCTGGAGGCGTTCCGCAATATCGAAAGCGCGCCAGCCAAACTCAAAGCACTCGTTGATGGAGGCCGGCAGCAGGATGATGGATTGCGTATCCCCGTGGCTAATAAAGTTGACGAAGGTCAGATCGCCCTGCATGGTACGGGTGGGCAGGCCGGTACTGGGGCCAACACGCTGCACATCCCAGATCACCACCGGCACCTCCGTATAGTAGGCCAAGCCGGCGAATTCGGTCATCAGGCTCAGGCCAGGGCCAGAAGTCGAGGTCATAGCGCGCAGCCCGGCCCAGCCGGCGCCAATGGCCATGCCAATCGCAGCCAGCTCATCTTCCGCCTGAACGACGGCATAGGTTTGCCTGCCATCCGCTGTTTTGCGCAGCATGGGCAGGTATTCATTCAATGCTTCCGCCAGGCTGGAAGCAGGCGTGATCGGATACCAGGCAGCGAACTGCACGCCGCCGTAAATCGCCCCCAACGCTGCGGCCGTGTTACCATCTGCCATGATCAGCCCGTTTGTCTTATCCATCGGCTCGACGAAGTAGGGGTCTTTCTTCTCCAGGCTGGCTGCCGCCCATTCGGCCGCGGCTTTCACCGTGTTGAAATTCATGTCAATCGGCTTCTGCTTCCCTTTGAAGTGAAAGCTCAGCGCCTGGTAAATTTTATCCAGCTCGATGCCGAGCATTTGCGCCAGCACCCCCACATAGACCATGTTGGCGATCAAATCGCGCAGATTGCTCGGAATGCTGGGGTCTTTGCGCACAATCTCTTTGACCGGCATCGGGTAAGCAACGATGTCGTCCCGCGTGATCGGCTGGCGAATGCCCTCATCGTAAAAAAGCACCCCCCCAGGGGAAACGCTGGCCTGGTCACGGGCGAAGGAGGCCGGGTTCATCGCCACGACAATCTCCTGTTCGGCGCGCCGTGCCGTGAAACCATCCTTGCTCAGGCGGATGGTGTACCACGTCGGCAATCCCTGAATGTTCGAGGGAAACAGATTCTTCCCCGAAACCGGGATGCCCATCTTGAAAAGGGCGCGTAGAATCGTCGTGTTCGCCGTTGAACTGCCCGACCCATTGACCGTTCCGACGGTGATCGAAAAATCATTGACAATACGTTGTGACATACTTCTCTCCTTCAGGCTCCTGAAATCTCAGGTTGTGGGCGATGAGAAAGTAAATCGGTATGTTCGATGAGCGCGCGGTATCCCGCTTCGTAGTCGCCGCGCACAATTGCCTCCACCATGCGCCGGTGGTAGCTCCATACCTCGCGCAAATACTCCAGGCTGGTCACCACGTTCAACCCCACCGTTTCATAGGCCTCCCAATAGGCTTCCAGCAAGCCGCTCACGAAGGGATTTTCCAGGCGGCTGTAGATCAAAAGATGCAGGCGACGGTGTTCAGGGTGGGGAATTTCGGCAGGCACACGCTGGAGCTTTGCCTCGGCGCGTTCGACGATCTCCAGAAGTGCCTGATGATCTTCGGGTTGCAGACGTTGAACCGCTTCGTACCAGTAGGCGGCCTCAATATGGTTGCGCAGCGAAGCGAAAGCCTCAAAGAGATGCTTATCGCGCGCCAGGGCATATTGCAGGCTGAGATGCACCGCCGGGAAGAAAGAATAAGGCAGGCGGCGAATGCCAGTCCGCGGCCGCACCTCCACCAGCCCCAGGGCGCGGGCCACCTCCAGTTGTTCGCGCACAAGCGCAACGCTCATGCCCAGTTCCTGGCTCAACTCCATCAGGGAAGGCAACGACTCTTCCTGACCATCATGCTGAGCCAGATAGACCAGCAACTCTGAGAGAACGGGTGAAGTGCGATTAAACATATTCATCAGATTGTTCAAATTATTCGGATGGTTGCAGTATATCCAATCCTTTCGAAAATGTCAAGAGAAAAATGAAATGTGCACTCACACACCCCTGAATCAGGTATAATAAGAAACGACGAACTATTGAAACGCTCACGGCGCTGGGAGATGCAAAATCGCCTGCCCCATCACAGAAACAGCATCGCCCGCCCCCCTATGAGCGGGCTTCCTGGCGCATCCTCTCCCTGGAAGGAGCACCATGATTTCTACGGCAGTCACCGATCCTCACAAGCTATTTACCTTCGGCCCGGCCGAGCTCGAATATCTTCAAAACTATCTCTTTGAAGTCGAAGAACCCCTTACGACGCGCGAGCTGCTTCAGGCGTTGATCGCTCACCTGCTGGAGGCGCGCCAGCGTCAAGCGCAACCGGATAATCACCAGGGTAAAATTTACTATCCTGGCGAACGCTATCAGCCAGGCGACAGGTTGCTCTTTCCCCTGTTCAACTGGGCCAGCGGCACGGTGCAGCAGGTACGGCCTGGGAACAATCCGGCGCTGGGCGTGTTTGAGGTCATCCATGTCAAAATGGAAAACGATCAGGAGCGCCTGTTTGCGGCTGCCCTGCCCTCTCATCCGCTGAACCAGCGCACCTTCGAGCTTCCTACCATCGAAGCATCGCTGACCGTCGAAGGGATTTTGCAACGCGATGGAGATGCGCTGGAAAAAGAACTGGAACAGGCCCTGCTCAAGGATAAAAGCCTGGTGCGCATCGCCGGGCGCTGGTTCCCGCGCGCGCTGCTGATTGACATCCACAAAGGACAGCTCAATCTCGCCGAGGCCGTCCTGGATATGGCCGGCGGCGAACCCTTACCGACCTCCGCCCTGATGAAAGATATTGAACTGCCTCAAGGCGTGAACCCACGCCTGGCTGAGTTCTCACTGAATTATGCGCTGCAGGAAGATGAACGCTTCGACGAGGTCGGGCCGGCCGGGAAAGTCTTATGGTGTCTCCGACGGCTGGAACCACCCCACGTACAGCATCCCCCTCGCTTCCTTGAGTACACCCCTGTCCCCACAGACACCTCGCGCCTGAGCCAGGAGATGTTGCTTCTGGAGCGGGAAGTAGATGACGAATGGAGCGACCTGGAGGTACCGCCGGCGGTGGAGCAGGCTGCCATCTCGCTCATCTTCCCGCACTGGCGCGCCGGCACGCTCCCCATCTCCCGCCGGGTGGAGAAGTTATTCCCCACCGCCTACGAGTCCCAGCGCGTGCGCTTTACGCTGGTAGATGGGCGCAGTGGACGCAAAATGCCCGCCTGGGTGGTGCGCCCCTATCGCTACGTGTTCGGCTTGGGAGACTGGTACAAAGAATACAGCCTGATGCCGGGCAGCATTGTGTACCTGCGCCGGGGGAAAGAGCCCGAAGAAGTGATCCTCGAAGCTCGCCCCCGCCGCGTGACCCGCGACTGGGTGCGCACAGCGATGGTCGGCCGCGATGGCGGTATCATCTTCGCCACCCTGAAACAAATTGTGCCCGTCGAATTCAACGAACGGATGATCATCGCCATCCCGGAAGCCTCTGCGATAGACAACCTTTGGGAAAACGGCCCCTACCGTCGCATGTCCCTGGAGCAGTTAATCCTGCAAATGATGCGTGAGCTGATCAAGATCAACCCCCAGGGACATGTGCACGCCCAGGAAATCTACGCAGCCGTGAATCTGGTGCGTCGCTGTCCGCCGGCGCCGATCCTGGCCATCCTGACCAGCCACCCGAAGATCGTCTACGTGGGCGATCTCTACTTCCGCTTGGATGTCTCTTTGCTGGAGGAACTATGAGCGCCGCCGCTCCAAAACCCGCTTTTCTCCTCCGCCCGACGGTCAACACTCCCTTCCACATTGACTTCAACTGGTGGCAGCAAAACGATCACGACTGGAGGATATATCTGCTTTCCCTGCTTTGCGAGGAACATCGCCAGCAGATAGAGACCATGCCCGAGGGGCAACTGCTGGACTGGGTGGACAACGAGACCGGAGAAGTCCACCCGGTGGATGGCGTTCAGCATTTGCTGATGACCCACTGCGCCTTGCAGCCGAACTTCATCAACGCCCACACCGCGCTGGTGGAAGCCATCTTCCGCACCCTGCTCGCCAATGGCAACCGGCCAATGACCCCGGAAGAACTGGCGCAGCGTCTGAATCGCCCGGCCACCACCATCCTGCAAACGCTGAGCGGCCCCAGGGCCTATAAGGGCATCCGCCCGATCTTTCCCTCGTAGCGCCACTGCCCCTGTAGCTCAACAGGACAGAGCAGCTGCCTTCTAAGCAGTTGGTTGTGGGTTCGAGTCCCGCCAGGGGCGCTGAGCAGGCAAAATCTTTGACAGGAGTCTCGTTTATGGTAGAGCGAACAGGCCTCTTGAAGATTGGCAATCAAGACGTCACCATTATCGGTGAAGATATGCAGGTGGGCCAGATGGCGCCTGATTTCCTCGTCCATTCCCTGGAATGGAAGCTGGTGCATGGCCTCAGCGATACTGCCGGGAAGGTGCGCATTCTGGCCGCCGTGCCCTCCCTGGATACACCCGTTTGCGATCGTGAGACGCGACGCTTCAACCAGGAAGCCGCCGCCCTCGATAAAGACATCGTGATCGAGGTGATCAGCACCGACTTCCCCTTCGCACAAAAGCGCTGGTGTGGCGCCGCCGGTGTTGACCAGGTCATGGTACTCTCGGATCACCTCTCTACCGACTTCGGCCAGAAATATGGGTGCCTAATCAAAGAACGGCGCATCCTTCGACGCTCCGGTTTCATCGTCAACCGTCAGGGGATCGTCACCTACGTCGCCTACATGCCGGCCCTGGGCGTCGAACCGAACTACGAGGAAGTGCTCCAGGCCGCCCGCGACGCCTTGCGTGCATGATACCCCCATGAACAAGGACAGGAGAGAAAGCCATGACCGGATACCGTAAAACCAGTGAATTGAGCGAAGTGTTCCAGCTCTTTGGCTGGCAGATTCAGACCAGACCCATGCTCTGGAGCCCGCCCACCGATGTTTATGAGACCGATGAAGCCTACATCGTGCGGGTGGAAATTGCCGGAATGCGCGAAGAAAATTTTGAGATTACGCTGCAGGATAACTATCTTTTCATCCAGGGCATCCGAACCGATACTCCAGAGCGACGCGCCTATCACCAGATGGAAATCCGCTTCGGTCGTTTCGCCACCATCGTCGAGCTGCCGCCGGGGGTAGACACCCAGCATATTGAGGCTGAATACCATAATGGCTTTCTCTTCGTCACCCTGCCCAAAGCCAAACCCGCTTTCCTGAACATCCAGGATTGAACCGATATGAGCGCAGAACGCTGGTTGCAAATGGCTGAATTCCTCGAATGGCAAAGACAGGAAGAAGAACAAGCATTTCAGGCACTGCTTTCCTCCCTCTTTTCGCGCTTCTCCCAGAAAAAGGAGGAGCCGGCTGCGGAACAGGCAGGGGAAAAGAAGGAGGAAACCCCTGCGCCGCCCTCGCTGATCCCCATCCTGCCCTTGCGCGGCGTGGTGGCATATCCCCAGACTGCCGTTCCACTCACCATCGGGCAGCCGCGCTCCATCCGCCTGATGGATGACGTCGTCGCCGGCGACAGGCTGGTGGGCCTGGTGGCGGCGAAAAATCCAGAACTGGAGACGCCCGGCCCCAACGATCTCTATGCGGTTGGGACACTCTCCATCGTCCACCGCCTGTTACGAGCCCCCGATGGAACGCTGCGCATTCTGGTCCAGGGATTGGAGCGCTTCCGCCTGGTCGAATTTGTCCAGGAAGAACCCTATCTCAAGGCGCGGGTCGAATACATCCCGGAAACGCGGGAGGAGGGGCTGGAAATCGAAGCCCTGGTGCACAATGCCCGTACGCAATTCCAGCAGATCGTGCAAATGCTCCCCTCCTTCCCCGAAGAACTGCTCTCCTCCATCTTGAGCATCGAAGACCCCTTGCAACTGGTATATAACATCGCCAACTTCCAGCGCATGGACCTGGCGGACGCCCAGGAGATCCTGGAACTGGATAGCGTCGGGCAAAAGCTACGCAAACTGCTGAGCATTCTGGTCCACGAAGCGGAAGTGCTTGCGCTGGGGCAAAAGATCCAAAACCAGGCGCGCGAAGAGATCGAAAAAATGCAGCGCGAGTACTTCCTGCGTGAGCAGATGAAAGCCATTCAGCGCGAACTGGGGGAAAAAGACGAACAGGCGATGGAGGTGGAAGAATTCCGCCGCCGCATCGAGGAAGCTCACATGCCGGAAGAGGCCGAAAAACAGGCGCGCCGCGAACTGGACCGCCTCTCGCGCCTGCCCACCGCCGCCGCCGAATACGGCGTGATCCGCACCTACCTCGACTGGCTGGTCTCCCTCCCCTGGTCAAAAACCACCGAAGACAACCTGGATATTCAGCACGCGCGCCAGGTGCTCGATCAGGATCACTACGGTCTGGAAGATGTCAAAGAGCGCATCCTGGAATTCCTGGCGGTGCGTAAGCTACGCCTGGAGCGCAAAGGAGAACAAACCGCCTCCACCGATGTCATCCGCAGGGAACGGGAAGGCGTCATCCTGTGCTTTGTTGGGCCGCCCGGCGTGGGAAAGACTTCCCTCGGGCAGTCCATCGCCCGCGCCATGGGGCGCAAATTCGTGCGCATCTCCCTGGGTGGTATGCGCGATGAGGCCGAAATCCGCGGCCATCGCCGCACCTACATCGGCGCCATGCCGGGGCGCATCCTGCAGGCGCTGCGCCGCATCGAATCGCGTAACCCCGTCTTCATGCTCGACGAGGTGGACAAACTGGTTTTCGATTTCCACGGCGATCCGGCCTCGGCCCTGCTGGAAGTGCTCGACCCGGAGCAGAACTCCGAATTCCGCGACCATTACCTCGAAGTCGCCTTCGACCTCTCCCAAGTCTTCTTCATCACCACGGCCAACACCTTAGAGACCATCCCCGGGCCACTGCTCGACCGCATGGAGGTGATCTACATCTCCGGTTACACCGAGCACGAGAAGATCGCCATCGCCCGCGGCTACCTGATCCCGCGACAGATACGCGAAAACAGCCTGCGCCCGGAGGAGATCGAATTCACCGAGGAAGCGCTGCAAAAGATCATCCGTCAGTACACCCGTGAGGCAGGCGTGCGCAACTTGGAACGCAAGATCGGCGCCATCTGCCGCAAGGTCGGCACGCGCATCGCCGAAGGCAAACCCGGTCCCTACCGCATCACCCCCGAACTCGTCGAAGAATTCCTGGATCACCCGCCCTTCCTGGGGGAAGAAGAGATCTTCCTGCGCACCTCCGTCCCCGGCGTGGTGCCAGGGCTGGCCTGGACTCCCTTCGGGGGCGACGTGCTCTTCGTGGAAGCTATCTCCATGCCCGGCTCCAAAGGCTTCCAGGTCACCGGCTCCATCGGGAATGTGATGCAGGAATCGGCGCGCGCCGCCCTTTCGTATGTCCGTTCACGGGCCACCGAACTCGGCATTGAGCCGGATTTCTTCGAGAAGCACGACATCCACCTGCACGTTCCGGCCGGCGCCCAGCCCAAAGATGGCCCCTCGGCCGGGATCACCATGGCCACTGCGCTGGTTTCCCTGCTCACCCGCCGACGTGTCAAACCGTTCCTCGGCATGACCGGCGAAATCACACTCACCGGGCTGGTGCTTCCCGTCGGTGGAATCAAGGAAAAGGTGCTCGCCGCCCACCGCAACGGCCTGAAGACGGTCATCCTGCCCCGTCGCAACGCTCCCGATCTGGACGACGTGCCTGAAGAAGTGCGCAAAGAGATGAACTTCATCTTCGTGGAAACCGTGGACGAAGTCTTCCGCGCCGCCCTCGAAGAGCATCCGGTAGAATCCCCGCCGGAGCCAGCGCCTGCTCCCTCCCAGGAAGCGGTTGCGGCGGTCGCAGCCCCACCACCCCAAAAATCCCGCAAGAGGAAACCACGCACCCATGACGAAAGTGCTGCTGGCTGAAGATGACGCAACCATGATCCTGCTCCTGAAAACCCTCCTGGAGATGGAGGGTTTTCAAGTGACAGGAACGGAAACCAGACCCGAAGCCATTGTGCAAACCGTTCAGGAGAAAAGGCCAGATGTTCTCGTGCTGGATGCCCACCTGAGCGGTGGCAGCGGCCTGGATGTGCTACGGCAACTGCGCGCCCATTCCACCAACGGCCCGCGGATCGTGATGATTTCGGGGATGGACCTGCGCGAGGCATCCCTGCAAGCCGGCGCGGATGCCTTCCTGCTCAAGCCATTCATGCCGGATGACTTGATCGCCACCATTCGCCGCCTGGCCATCCCCTCCAGCTAAACATCGGGCGATTCGGCGAACTGCGCCCTCAGCGCCGACCTGGGGCCGCGCCCCGCGCCCGCGGCGATGCTGCCGGCCCGGAGCAGCACAAGCCCCCATCGCCCGCGCCTGCTCTATGTCGTCTGCGGTTCGCCATCTGGAACGAAAGGAGTACCATGAGCCTGCGTATTGCCATCCTGATCGCTTCGGATCGCTCTGCGCGCGGCGAACGCGCCGATGCCACCGGCCCGGCCCTGAAAGCATGGGTGGAAGAACAGGGCTGGGTACTCACCGAGCTGGCGGTGCTCCCCGATGACTATGTGACCCTGCGGAACTGGCTGATGTCGCGCAGTGACAGGGGAAACGTGGATGTCATCCTGACCAGCGGGGGAACAGGGGTGGCGCCGCAGGATGTCACGCCAGAGGCCACCCGTGCGGTGATGGATCGCGAGGTGCCCGGCCTGGCGGAGGCGATCCGCGCCGCTTCGCTGAGCAAAACACCCCACGCCATGCTCTCGCGCGGCGTGGCAGGCATTCGCAAGCGCACCCTGATCGTCAACCTGCCTGGCAGCCCGAAAGGCGCCCTGGAGGCGGTGCAGGTGATCGCGCCGGCCCTGCCGCACGCTGTCGAGCTGCTGCAGGAATCTCCCCACGCCGAAGCCGGGCATCGCCTGTAACTCCACAAACACCCCGTAGACGGGGCCAGGGGTCAACCCCGTAGACGGGCAAGGGGTTCAGGCCAGAACGTGGCGGGCGATCACCAGGCGCTGAATTTCGCTGGTTCCCTCCCCGATAGTCATCAGGCGCGCGTCGCGATAGATGCGCTCGACGGGATACTCGCGGCTGTAACCATAGCCGCCGAAAATCTGAATGGCATTACGGCAGACGCGTTCCGCCATTTCCGTCGCGAAGAGCTTGGCCATGGCGGCCTCTTTGGTGTAAGGGCGCCCCTGATCTTCCAGCCAGGCGGCGCGATAGACCAGTGTTCGTGCCGCTTCGATCTCGGTGGCCGCGTCGGCCAGCATCCATTGAATGGCCTCAAAGTCGGCAATGCGCTGACCAAAGGCATGGCGCTCCCTGGCATAATCGCGCGCATATTCAAAAGCCGCCTGCGCCAGGCCGACCGCCAGCGCGCCGATGCTGATTCGACCGCCATCCAGCGTCGCCAGGGCCTGCTGCAGGCCGCGCCCCTCTTCGCCGACCAGGTTATCCAGGGGCACATGCACGTTCTCATAAGTCACGGCATGGGTGGGGGACCCGTGTAGCCCCATCTTCTTCTCCGGAGGCCCGATGCGCAGACCGGGGGTATCGGTTGGCACAAGGATCATGCTCAGCGAGCGGGAGCCGCCGCGTGGATCGGTGCGCACCAGGGTAATGATGTATTCGGCGATCCCGGCATTGGTGCACCACATCTTGCTGCCGTTGATCACCCATTCATTGCCCACCTTCTCGGCGCGCGTGCGCACCCCGCCCTGAATATCGGAGCCGGCGCCCGGCTCGGTCAGCGCCAGCGCTGCCAGGCGACCGCGCCCATCAGCGACTCGGGGCAACCAGGTGCGCTTCAAGGACTCGCTTCCATAGGCGACCAGGGGCATGGTGCCCAGCCCGTTATGGGCGGCAAACGCCAGGGCGGTGGAACCGCAGCCCCAGCCCAGCTCCTCGATAGCGATGGCGGCGCTGATCGCATCCACCCCTGCCCCGCCATACGCCTCCGGAATGTTCAACCCCAGCAGACCCAGCGGCCCTCCTTTGCGCACCGCCTCCCAGTTAAACTCCCCCGTCTCATCCACCTCGCGTGCCTTTGGACGCACCACATCCGCCACAAACTGATGCACGCTACGCTGCCACAAGCGTTGCTCTTCGGTCAAATCGAAATCCATGGTCGCTCTCCTGAGGAATGGGATGGTAAATCTATTTTACACCAGAGGCAGAAACCTTCCGATACCCCTGCGCCGAGAGTACTGTATCATTCGTGCAAGAAATTCGCAGCGAGTCGCCCGAAAGCCATGAAAAAACCTCTGTTTCCTGTCATTGCGAGCGTAGCGCATGTCCCGAGCGCAGCGTGGGGAAAGCAATCTCCTGGCCGATGTGGGGATTGCTTCGCCGCCTGCGGCGGCTCGCAATGTAACGGTAGAAAATTTTCTACCGCAACAAGGATGGGGGAGGGTA
>Ga0081479_109901_pt1 | contig 38887 bp, 37 predicted proteins | sample MamHotmetagenome_FD_70984 | JGI IMG/M metagenome (GOLD analysis project Ga0081479, IMG submission 70984) | Hot spring cone microbial streamer communities from Mammoth Hot Spring (Liberty Cap Streamers), Yellowstone National Park, USA - T=72 v2... | ecosystem: Environmental > Aquatic > Thermal...
CGGGAACGATTCATGAAATACTGTGCGAGGATTTTTGATTTGGGAAATACAAATTGCGTTGCAGTTGGAAGTGGATAAAAAAATGGTGGGAAAAGGGAGGTATATCGAACAGCAAGACAGGACAAAAAACGACGCATAAAATTATCCCCGGCTTTCATTGGCAAAAACACGGGCAACTGAGGTTTTTAGGTTAGAGGTTTTCTTTGTAGGCTTTTAAAGCAGAGGGAAAGGGCTCAAGCAATCTTTCTAAAACTCCAAAACAAGCGCCTATGGCCATTCCGTAATTTGTCAAAGGCAGAGACATTTGAGAAGCTTTTTCCTGTCTATTTCGCATTTCAAGGCCGGTAAGCATACATCCACCGCAGTTTATCAAAAGACTATACTTTTCTAAATTTTCCGGCATTTTTCTTCCGGCAAAAACATCTATCTCAAGCTTGCCGCCAGCTTTTTTTTCAAGCCATTTAGGAAGCTTTATTCTTCCTATATCGTCTTCTATGGGATGATGCGAACAGGCTTCTAAGATTCCTACTTTATCGCCGGGTTTAAGCTTATTTACCGCCGCGGCTGCGCGGGCGAAACCTTCTATTTCGCCTTTAAAAGCGGAGAATATTATTGAAAAAGTAGTGCATTTAATATCTCTGGGCGCTTTCTCAACCATTAAATTTGCCACCTGAGAATCGCAAACTACCAGATCCGGCTTTACAGAAAGTTTTTTCAAAACATCGGGCCATTTTTTTTCAGTTATGCACAAAGAATCGGCGTCGGCGTCAAGCAAATCCCTTATAGCCATCACTTGAGGGAGAATAATTCTGCCTTTAGGGGCTTCTTTATCTATGGGAATAATAAAAACCGCAAGCCCGCCCTTGGGCAAGAGATGAGAGAGAATAGGTTTTTCTTTTTTTTCGCCTTTAACTTTTAGCAAAAAATCCTTTATTTTATTTACCGTCTCGTCTCTTTTAGCAATGTCGCGAGCGTTTGAAAATATAAATTCTTTGCCCCTGAGAGAAAAATTTTTCTCAAAACTTTTTTTATCTTTCAATAAATCTTCTTTATTGAAAACTATAAGACAAGGAATCTTTCTATCCTCAAATTCTTTAAGCAAGGCTTCTTCGTAATCCGAGAAAACTCCAGCCTCACAGACAAGCAATGCTGCATCCGTTTTTTCAAGAATTTTTTTGGTATTTTTAACTCTCAAATAGCCAAGCTCGCTTTTATCGTCTATTCCTGCGGTGTCTATAAAAACCACTGGGCCGACCGGTAAAAGCTCCATTGTTTTTTCTACCGCGTCTGTAGTGGTTCCTGGGACTGGAGAAACCAAGGCGGTTTCCTGTCCGGAGATAAGATTTAAAAGACTTGACTTGCCCACATTGGTTCTTCCAAAAATGCCTATATGAAGCCTCAAAGACTTAGGAGTTTTTTCTTTCATCTTGACTCCTTAAAGAGTGGCCGTAATCTTTCGCCTCTATTCTTCCTATTTTTTTTATAAACTCTCTAGCGTTTTTGACTGTTTCAATCGGGCTTTGAGAAATAGCTATTTTTCCAGGGTAAAGCAGATAATCTTTTCTATATTTCTCTGGAGTTATATTGGGCATTATTACATTCGCGCCTGCTTTCAAAGCAAGAGCTCTTCCATTGGCAGACAAAGCTTCCATTGCAGAGGTGGCCGGCATATGCGCCTTTGGACAAAGTATTCTTGTGATCGCCAAAACCTTCAAGGCGGCTTTCAAATTATTTTTATTGTTGCCTGCCAAGGGCGTATCAGGGTTTGCTATGAAAGGGCCTATGCTTATCATATCAAGCTCCAGTTCTTTAATAAGCAAAATATCCTTTGCCAGACTTTTTACGCTTTGGCCAGGCAAGCCAACCATAATACCAGATCCCACTTGAAAACCCGCTTCTCTCATCCACCTTAAACACTCAAACCTTCTTCTATAGGAAGAGTCCGGTTTATATTTTGAAAAAAGGGCCCTATCGGAAGTTTCAAAGCGCATAAGGAACCTATCCGCCCCGGCTTCTTTTAGCCTGAAATAATCCGCCCTGGACAATTCGCCTATGGAAAGCGTCACAGCAAGGCGCGTCTTAGATTTTATTTTAGATATCAAATCTTCCATTTTAGAAGTCGTGAAATATCCATCTTCGCCGGATTGAAGAACTACGGTTTTGAGCCCTAATTCTTGAGCTTGAAGGCAGGAATTAAGGATTTCCTCTTGGCTCATTCTATATCTTTTTAGGAAATGGTTGTCTTTTCTCAAACCGCAATAAAGACAATTTTTGGCGCAGATATTTGAAAATTCAAGAAGGCCTCGCAAATGAACTTCCTCGCCTAAATTCTTTCTCCTAACCTCGTCGGCTTCTAAAAAAAGCTTTTCTTCTTCGGAATCTTTCAAAAGAATTTCTATAATTTCTTTTTCTTTCATAAATTTAGAAATAGAGATCTCTTTCCCCTTTCTTTATCCTTTCATAATAAATGCAAAGAGTTTTTTTGATTTCAGGGCTGAATCTTTCGTCTTGAGACATAACCTCTTTTATCTCTTTTTCTATCAATTTTTCGCCTTTAGCTTTAGTTTGTGGTGAAGCAAAATCGTCAAGCCATTCTCTAAAAGTCAAAATGGCGTTTAGTTTGCAAAATCGCGCCTCATGCCCGCTTTTAAGCAGCTTCATTATATGATCGCCTGTTCTTCCGCAGCGATAGCCGGCAGTGCAAAAAGAAGTTATATAACCCATATCTGCAAGTTCTCCTATAACCTCGTCTAAACTTCTGGTATCGCCAAGCTCAAACTGCTGTTTTTCCAACTCCTGTTTTTCATAAGTGTGAGAGTAAGCTCCTATTCCTATTTTGGTTGAAGCGTCCCTCTGTGTGCAAAAGGGAATCACGCTTCTTATTACATCAGGCTTCTCTCTGGCGGTAACAATAAGGCCAGCGTAAGGAATCGATAATCTAAGCAAAGCGACTATCTTTTTGAAATCCTCGTCGCTTATTTCATTTTCCTTCAGTTTTGATCCGCAGGCCTTTTGAAGTCTGGGAAAAGAAACGGTGTGAGGCCCGACTTTAAAAGTTTTTTCAAGCTCTCTGGCGTGGCTTACAAGACCTAAAATTTCGAACCGCCAGTCGCCTAATCCAAAAAGAGCGCCCAAACCAACATCATCTATGCCGGCCTCAAATGCCCTATGATGACAATAAAGCCGCCAGAGAAAATCGCTTTTAGGCGTGCCGGCTGGATGCAGTTTGGCATAGAGGTCTTGGTCATAGGTTTCCTGGAAAACTTGATATGTGCCCAATCCGGCCTCTTTTAATTTCTTGAGATCTTCCACGCTCATAGGAGCCGCATTAACATTTACCCTTCTGATTTGACCGAAGCCCATTTTCGTTTTAACCTTTACCGAGTAAATGGTTTTCAAGGCCTGTGAAATATAGTCGGCCCCGCAGCTGGGATGCTCGCCCACAACGAAGATAAGTCTTTTGTGTCCGATTTTTCCGCAAAGAACCTGCGTCTCCTTTTCTATCTCGCTGTAAGATAGCTGTCGTCTAATAGCTTTATTGTTTCCTGTTCTAAAACCGCAATAAAGGCAATTGTTCACGCAAAAATTAGAAGCGTAGAGAGGCGCGAAAGTCACAACTCTATTATCGTAGATTTTCTTTTTAAGAAGGGCGGCAGCCGAAAAAATTTCTTCCCATAAAAGCGGATCTTTTACCCTCATAAGGACCGCTGCTTCCTTGGGTTCTAAGGCACAAGAGGCCTCAAGGGATTTTTTAATCAGATCTCTAACTTCCGCTTTTGAGGGCTCTTGTTCTTGTTTTAAAAGAGAAAGCAGTTCTTCTTTGTCTATAAAATTTTTAACTTCGTATTTCATAAAGCCTCCAACCTAGTTAACCGGCACTGCGCTTTGAGCAACTAAAGAAGGCTCTTTAATCTTAACTAAGAACACGCTTCTCACATTATAAGTAGATTCAACTTTTACTTCGCCGTTGTAAATCGCGGCTATTTTTTTTAGGATTGAAAGACCGAGACCTCTTTCTTCAATATTTCTCGTGTATTCATTTTTTATTCTCACAAATTCGCCGAAAAACCTTTGCTGATCTTCTTTGCTTATTCCTATTCCGGTGTCGCTGTAAAAAATGCTGACAAACTCGCCTTTTTTCTCTATTATTAATTTTATCTCTCCGCCCTGCTTATTGTATTTTACGGCATTGCTAAGAAGATTTGAAAACATGGTTTCCATTTCTCCTTTATCTGCGGCAAACTTAAATTTTTCAGGATAATTAAGCTCAAATTTTAATTTATTCTCAGCGGCTTTAAGCGCCAAACCTTTGTAAACATAAAGAGCTATTTTGCCCAAACCTACTTCTTCGATTACGCGTTTCTTTTTTCCCGATTCAAGTCGGGCAAGATCCAGAATATCATTTATAAGTTTTCGCATAGAAATAATTCTTTACACCGATCGTTTCAACATAGTGTCGTAGGAAGCCAGCTCTTCTCCTTTGACCCGCTCGTCTATTAAACGCAAATAACCTTCTATGGCGGCCAAAGGTGATTTAAGCTCATGGGCTAAAACGGACACAAACTCAAATCTTATTCTACTTTTTTCCTCCTGAAGCTGCTTTAGATTGCAAGACATAAAAATATTTTTCGCCGATTTTTTGACCGCTTCCCTCAATTCGTCAGGAGAAAAAGGTTTAGCCAGGAAATCAAAAGCTCCGCGTCTAGTCGCGGTAATGGCCACTTCAGGAGAGGCAAATGGCGTTATTACTATGGTAAGAAAACGCGTAGAATCGCAAGTTTTAAGCACCTCAAGCTCGTTCATATCCGATAGTTTATAATCCAGCAAAATTATATCCGGGCTTTTTTCTTTTATTTCCTTTAAAGCGGCTTCCCTAGTTTCAGCTAAAAAAATCTCAAAACTTATTTTTTCCGGAAAATCAGTTTCCTTAAAGGAGAGATTTCTCAAGCATCTTGCAGCGCTATCTCTCATGCCCGGCTCATAGTCCACGATAAGAATCTTAAGATTGAAATCATCCTTTCCGTTTTCCATAATTATCTCTCTAAAAGTCTTTTCAATTCTTTTTCCAACTGCTCAAAGCGCAATTCTTTCTGTATTATTGTATCTGCCTTTATCCAGTTGTTTTTATCCTGCTGTTTATCGAAATAAAAACCCGTTTCTTTGGTAACAGAAGTTATAATTATAACCGGTTTTTTAGGAGAAGCTTTTTTAATCTTATAGCTTAAAACAAACCCAGAGTCTGGATTTTCCATCATCAAATCCAGGATGGCGGCTTCAAAATCTTTCTCGGCAATAATCTTTTCCGCCTCTTTTTGAGTGTGGGCCTTCAAAACCTCGTAGCCGGCCCTGTTTAGATAAAGTTCCAGCTGCTCCATTAAATCGATGTCATCTTCGGCTATAAGTACTCTGATTTTTTTCTCGCTCATATATTCTCCTTTATTGCGCCGACATTTTTCATCGGCTCGGCGATTTTCTTGATTTTCTCTCTTTCGAGAGGTAATTTTACGGTAAACTTGGTTCCCGTAGCGCCTTTCAAGGCGTCGGCGTTGCTTTCCATCAAGATAGTCCCGCCGTGAGCCTTTGTTGTTCCATAACTTACGGCAGGCCCCAGGCCGGTGCCTTTGCCGATTTGTTTAGTGGTAAAAAAAGGCTCAAAAACTTTTTTAAGATTTTCCTCTTTGATTCCGCAGCCCGTATCTGAAACAGTAAAAAAGGCAAATTTGCCCTGCGCGAAAACATCAACCTTCAACTTGCCGCCGTTAGGCATAGCCTCAAAAGCGTTGGTAACAAGATTTGAAATAACCTGCCTCATCTGGTTCTTATCTATTTCTGCGAAAACTTCGTTTTTTTTGGAAAACTCAACGCTTATATTTTTTGAAGGTTTGAAAACTTTTAAATAATTTTCAAACAAAAGACTCATATCTGTTTTCTTAAAAACAGGCTTATTCTTTCTAACAAAGTTCAAAAGGCCATCTACGATTTTCTTGCATCTTTCCGCTTGTTTCGTGATAGTGTTTAGATCTTTATGAAGAGGATTTTCCTCTTCAGTTTCCTCTGCGGCAAATTTAGAATACAAGAGCACTACGCCCAAAGGATTATTCAACTCGCCAGTTATACCGGCTGCAAGTTGTTTCATGCTGGCCAATTTTTCAGATTGAAGCAAAGCCTGTTTGTCGCTTGTTAATTGATTGTAGGATTTTCTCAATTCCTGCACCGTCATTTTAAGCCTGTCTATGGGATAAGGCAGACACATTTCGCTTTCAGCTAGGCCTTTGATTATGGCCGCGGCATCCTCTCTGTAGCTTGCATATCCGCATGCGCCGCAGTTCAACTCGTCTTGAGCGTTAAATTTTCTCATTTTTTCCAAAACTTTTTTAATTTCTTTTTCGGCCAGTGTTTCTTTCTCGGCTTTTTCGCTTTTAAAGAAAGCCGCATAGTCCATATCTCTAAAACGGGTCACATATTCTTTCCATTCGCCTATTTTCATATTGAAATATTTGCTTCTTGCGTAAGCCCTTAGAAGATCTTCTCTGGCATAAAGAGATTTTTCGCTTTTTATGCCATGCCCCATAACGCAGCCATCGCAACAAAGCAAATCCAGAAAATCGGCTTTTATATCGCTTTTTTCAAAATTTTTCAAGGCCTCAGTAAATTCGTCTAAACCTTCGGCGGACATAAATTTTTCGCTAAGCAGATCGTCCTCAAATTCGGAAGTGATTAAAAGGCCGCGACCCATAGGATAAAGCACGCCTTTAGTTGAATATGGCGGATCAAAAAAAGAATCCACAGAATTTTTTGAGCTTATTTCCAAAACATTAAAAATTTCTCTTAACTCCTGGAAAGTGATAACGCAGCTTATGTATTTTTTATATTTTTCCGCATCCCTTTTTTTGGCTACGCAAGGGCCTGCGAAAAATATTTCAATATTCTCTCCATATATTTTTTTCATTATCTTAGCCGTAGCCGTCATAGGGGAAACAATAGGCGCGATATTCTTAACCAGAGAAGGATGATATTTTTCTATATAAGAAACCACGGCCGGACAGTCCAAGCTTATGTATTTATTTCCAGGATTTTCGTTTATAAGTTTTCTATACTGAAGGGAAACGATATCAGCGCCGAAAGAGACTTCATTTACAAAAGGAAAACCGGCCTTTCTAATCATACCCGCCAAACGCAAAGGATCTATATCGCAAAATTCCACCGGAAAACTCAAGGCAAGACATATAGCAACCGGCTTTTTGCTTTTAAGAATTTCAAGCAGCAGAAAACTTGAGTCCTTTATTTTTTTTGCTTGTCTGCTGCACATTAAAGTGCAATTAGCACAGTTTATACATCGCTGCTCTATAATTTCCGCTTGACCCTGGCAAATTCTTATAGCCTTAGACGGAAAGCCTCTTACGCAAGTATAGCATGTCTTGCATAGCTTTTTTACTGTATATACTAGCGGGTCTTCTTTCATTTTTTCACCTATCTTTTGTCGCTCTTGCCTTATAAGAAGTATGCAACAGGTGATGACTTTTCTCTCCCAAGGGCTTTCCGAGAAAATCCTTGTAAAGGGTTTTTAAAGCTTTATTTTCGTGAGAAACCCTGATTTTTTCTTTAGAGTCTATCTCATAAAGCGCCTTGGCTCGCTCTAATACTGCCTTTTTATTTTTGGCGAAAGGCTGGCCGCCGCCATTTACACATCCGCCGGGGCAAGCCATAACTTCTACAAAATCAGCGTCGTCAGCGCCTTTTTGCAAAGCATCTAAAAAGTCCTTGGCATTGCCTAAACCGCTTAAAACGGCCAGCTTAATTTTTTTATCTCCGATTTTGACCTCAGCCTTTTTTACGCCCTTAATGCCTCTTACCGGCTCAAATTTAAGATCTGCTAATTCTTTTCCTGTCAAAAGATAATGCGCGGTTCTTACCGCCGCTTCCATAACGCCGCCGGAAGCGCCAAATATTTTTCCGGCCCCGCTTCTTTCGCCGAAAGGCAAATCAGCCTGTGAGGGTTTCAGATTTTTAAAATCTATTCCAAAAATATTTATCAATCTGGCAAGCTCTCTTGTGGTCAAGCAAAAATCAACATCTTCAAAGTTTGCGCCTCTCATTTCGGGTCTGGTGATTTCAAATTTTTTGGCGGTGCAAGGCATAATGGAAACGACCACTATATCCTTAGGATCTAGTCCTTTTTTTTGGGCGTAATAAGATTTTATCACCGCTCCAAGCATTTGATGCGGGCTTTTGCAGGTTGAAAGATTTTCAATAAAATCCGGATAGAAGGTTTCCACATACTTAACCCAACTTGGGCAGCATGAAGTAAACATAGGAATCTTGCCTTTGTTTTTTATTCTCTCAGCAAACTCAGAGGCCTCTTCCATTATGGTCAAGTCGGCACCGAAAGCAGTATCAAAAACAGCGCTAAAACCCATTTCTTTTAGAGCCGAAACCATAAGACCATCAACATCTTTTCCCAGAGGCAAGCCAAATTCTTCTCCCAAAGAAACTGAGACCGCTGGAGCATGCTGAGCAACCACATATTTTCCGCTTTCCAGTGCCCTTTTTACAGATTCCAGAGAATTATTTTCCATTAAAGCGCCAGTAGGACAAACAGCGACGCATTGCCCGCAATTTACGCAAGAAGAGACATTCAAGGACGAATCGAAAGCGCAGGAGATTTTACTTTTGAATCCTCTCATAGAAAAATCTATACAACCTACCTTCTGCGTCTCCTCGCAAACCCTAACGCATTTTCCGCACAAAATGCATTTTTTAGGATCTCTTATTATGGAAGGGCTGGAAATATCCATGTTGGCATTTCTTGAAATAGTTGAAAAACGCCTTTTTGTAACGCCGTATTTTCTCGCCAAAGCCAGCAACTCGCATTTATCTTGTTTATCACAATAAAGGCAATCATCAGGGTGCGAGCTCATCAAAAGCTCTATAATTGTTTTTCTGGCATTTATAACCCTCGGACTATGCGTTTTTACCTTAAGACCAGGGGTGACAGGAAACGAACAGCTTGTCACAAGATTGGCTTGTCCTTCAATTTCAACTACGCAAATTCTGCAAGCCCCAGACGGAGACATCCCTTCAAGGTAACAAAGAGTAGGGATGTCAAAACCCTCTCTTTTTAAGGCGCTTAAAAGAGTCTCGCCTTCAAAAGCGTCTATTTCTTTTCCATTGACATTTATTTTCATAATTTCACCTCAAGAAACCTTCACAGCAGAAAATTTACAAACCGTTTTACAATTACCGCAGGAAATGCACTTTTCCGCGACTATGTAATGAGGAGATTTAGGGGCGCCCATAATGGCTTGCGTCGGACACTGTTTTGCGCATAAACTGCAGCCCTTACATTTTTCGGCTATTATCGAATACTCAAGCATCTCCGAGCAGGCGCCGGCCGGGCATTTGCGATCAAAAATATGGGCCTCGTACTCATCCCTAAACCATCTCAAAGTAGAAAGCACCGGATTGGGCGCCGTTTGCCCAAGCCCGCAAAGGCTGGTTTCCTTTATGACCTTGGCAAGATCTTCCAGTTCTATGATTCCTTCAAAACGTCTCAAGGCATCTTCTGTTTTTTCGCGTTTTCTGCTTCTTGTTATGGCTTCCAGTATTTGAAGCATTCTCTTGGTTCCTTCTCTGCAAGGTATGCATTTTCCGCAGGATTCGTTTTGTATGAAATTCATAAAATATTTAGCAACATCCACCATGCAAGTTCTTTCGTCCATAACGACCAAGCCGCCGGAGCCCATCATAGCGCCGACACTTTTAAGCGATTCATAGTCTATTTCTATGTCTATTTTGCTCTCTGGAATGCAGCCGCCAGAAGGACCGCCTATCTGCACTGCCTTGAATTTTCTTCCTTTCTCTATGCCGCCGCCTATGTCAAAAATTATTTCTTTAAGCGTGGTGCCCATAGGAATTTCCACAAGGCCTGTTCTCTTTACAGCGCCAGACAGAGCAAAAACCTTGGTCCCCTTGGAGTTTTTCGTGCCTATGGAAGAAAAATATTCGTGGCCGAGGCGAATAATTTCTGGCACATTGGCAAAAGTTTCAACATTGTTTATAACAGTAGGTTTTCCGAAAAGGCCTTTAACTGCTGGATATGGAGGCCTTGGCCTTGGCATGCCTCGTTTTCCTTCTATGCTATGTATCAGCGCGGTTTCTTCTCCACAAACAAAGGCGCCGGCTCCCATTTTTATCTCTATGTCAAAATCAAAACCGCTGTCGTAAATATTCTCCCCAAGTATGCCATTAGCTCTTGCGTCTAAGATCGCTTTCTTGAGATTTTTTACAGCCAAAGGATATTCAGCTCTTATATAGACATAAGCTTTATTTGCGCCTATGGCGTAAGCAGCAATACACATTCCTTCTATAACTCTATGAGGATCGCCCTCTATTACTGCCCTGTCCATAAAAGCGCCCGGATCGCCCTCGTCGGCATTGCAAATAAGATATTTTTCATGGGCGTCGGCGGCCTTGGCCAATTTCCATTTTTTTCCAGTAGGAAACCCGCCGCCGCCTCGTCCTCTAAGCCCACTTTTTTCCACGCAATCGCAAACCTCGTCGGGAGTCATTGTAGTTATCGCCTTGATAAAAGAAAGATACCCGCCTCGCGCGACATATTCTTGGATAGAGAGAGGATCTATAATGCCGCAGTTTTTCAAAACTATTCTTTTCTGCTTTGAAAAGAAGGGGTTCTCCTTTAAATATTCTACCCCTTCCCAAGGGAATTCTCCTTCGAACTGTCCAAGCAGATTTTCTTTTTGCGGCTTTAAGGAAAAAACAGAGTCTAAAATTTTTTCCACGTTTTCCGGCAAAACCTTGCTATAGCATATCCTATTTTTTTGGGGCAAAGTGAAATCAACCAAAGGTTCCCCGGAACAAAAACCTATACAACCGACTTCCACGATCTCGGCTTCTATATTTTTCTCTTTAAGCAGGCTTTCTATTTTTTTTCTCGTTCTCCCGGCTCCAGCCGCAAGGCCGCAGGTTCCTGCGCCTATATAAATCACGGGTTTAGAAACATTTTCCCGCCTTAAAGAAGACGCTATCTTCTCGGGGTCCTCACCCTGAAAAAAAGTTGAGACGAATTTTTTAGCCGCAAAGTCAGGCAAGGTTGAAAGTTGTTTTTTTAGTTCTTCTTGAATAGTCATATTTTTTTCTCCCGGGCTTTTATCTCCTCTATTATCTTTTTGAATTTTTCCGCGCTAACTTGGGCGTAAAATTCTCCGTTTATGCTTATCACAGGCGCCAAGCCGCAAGCACCCATACAGGCGACTGTTTCAAGACTAAACAAACCGTCTCTGGTGGTTTTTCCGGCTTTTATACCAAGCAAATCCTCCGCTGTTTTAAGAACTGAGGCCGAGCCTTTTACATGACAGGCTGTGCCGCGACAAACCATGATGTGATATTTCCCCAACGGTTCAAAGCGAAACTGGTTATAAAAAGTCGCCACGCCATAGATCTTGCTTGACGGCACCCCTAAATACCTTGAGACCTCAAGAACTGCCTCTTTTGAAATATAGCCCTCGGCCTCTTGTATCTCCTGAAGAAGGCCTATGAGAGCGTCTCTTTTTTTGTTTTTATTTTTTTGAAGTATCTCTTTGACTTTGCTCATATCATCTCCTATTTCGCATTTTCTGTGCGAAGTAAGCGGTTTTTTCTATTGAGAGCGTTATATCTATTTGTTCTACGAAAACATCGCTTGGAACTTTTATGGTCTGAGGCGCGAAGTTGACTATTCCTTTGATCCCCGCTTTTACAAGCATATCCGCCGTCTCCTGAGCGGCTTCGGCGGGCACGGTGATTATGCCCACGTTTATATTCTCCTTTTTCGCCACAGAAGCCAGCTCCGAGATATGATAAATCTTATAACCGCAATAGATTCTGTCGGTTTTCTGATCGTCAGAATCAAAAGCCGCCACAATTTTGAGATTTGGCCTTCTTTTAAGGAAATACAATAAGATAGCTTTGCCAAGATTTCCCACTCCGACCAAAGCAAGCCTTGTTTTCATATTGCATTTAACATGACCACAAACCTGAGAAAAAAATTCTTCTACAGGATACCCCTTTTGGGGTGTGCCTTCTATATCAAACTCCATAAGGTCGCGCCTAACTTGAACCGCAGACACCCCCGCTCTCTCGGCTAGCTCATGAGAAAAGACGAAATGCTCTTTATTAGACATCTTTTCTTTTACAAGCTCAAGATATTTGAGCAATCTTTCAACCATTTTTTCGGGAACTCTTTTCATAAAGCCCTATTTCTTTCCTTCTACATTTATTTCTTCCTTTTTAAGAGAAAGCAATTCTTCCACTTTCTCAAGGAAGTCTTTGGGTTTTATAGGTTTTTCTATGAAAGCGTCTACCGGCAAAAATTCTTCGTCTTTCTCGCCGAACTTCTGCGGTAAATGCTGATTTACGGATGTGAGCATCATGATGGGCGTATATTTAACACTTTCGTCTTTTCTTATTTCGTAAACTGCATTAAAGCCGTCGGTAAAATCATCCATCATAACATCCATTAACACCAAAGCGGGTTTTACCTCTTTAACCTTTTTAAACCCTTCTTTTCCGCTTAAGGCCGTAAAAACTTCATCTCCTCGGCCCGTTAAAATAACTTCGCATATCTCAAGTATATCCTTATCGTCGTCTACGCACACTATCTTTGCCATAACCACATCAGTTAGTTTTACAACTTATCAACTTTTTATATTTTTCTTTATCGTTACATTTGTAACATTGATACAAATATAGTAAACACATCTTTACAGTTTTGTCAAGTATCCGCGTTATCTAATTCGGGGCTGACGAAGTTCAGAAACATATTGGACAGTTATCCACAGGATAAATAAACCAAAAATTAAATAGAATAGAATTGTTGATAATATAAAATCAAGCAAAAATTTTTTAAATATTTGTGGAGGATTAATATGCAACAAATATATACACATAGTTATTTTAAGAAGTATGAATTATATAACCTATCCAAGTTAAATGCATTGATAAATCATCCGAGGTATGAAGAGATATCAAGGAGATTAAAGATAATAAATTTTTATGACAAATATGGGTTGAGTGCAACAAAAGAAGCATATGGTATAAGTAGGTCAACGATATATTTATGGAAGAAGAAAGTAAGAGAGAGTGGTGGGGATATAAAGGCGCTTGCGTCTATGAGTAGGGCACCGAAAAAGAAAAGGGAGAAGAAATGGAACAAGGAGATAGAAGGATTTATAATAGAATATAGAGAAAAGCATCCAAGAGCAAGTAAGGGAGTAATAAAGCCGGAGTTAGATGAGTATTGCAGGAGTAGAGGTATGAAGGTTATATCAGAGAGTACGATAGGGAGGATAATAAAAGAATTAAAAGAAAGAGGTTTATTAGCAGATAGTGTAAAAGTAAGATTTAATGGTAGGACAGGGAGAATTAGTATACTAAGAAATAAAGAGAAGAAGAAGGAAAGGCGAAAGGGATATAAACCAATGAGGGCAGGGGATTTAGTTCAGATAGACAGTATGGTAATATTTGAAGAAGGGATAAAGAGGTATATAATAAGTGGGATAGATGTAAAGAGTAGATTTGGATTTTGTATGATGTATGATAGGTTAAATAGTAAGAATGCGAAAGATTTTATGAGTAGATTAGAAGAGGTAGCACCATTTAAGATAGAGCGAATTCAGACGGATAATGGGAGTGAGTTTGAGAGATATTTTGATGAGTATTTGAGAGATAGGAATAAGGTTCATTATTACAACTATCCGAGGCATCCCCAGTCAAATGGATGTGTTGAGAGATTTAATAGAACAATTAAGGAACAATTTGTGTATAATAATTTAGATGTGATAGGGGATATAGAAAGTTTTAATAGAAGGATGATGGAATATTTGATATGGTATAACACAAAGAAGGTGCATAGATCTCTAAATAACAAACCGCCATTAAAATATTATCTTGATGAAGTTATCAACAATTCTAAAAAGTCCAATATGTTATGGACGCTTACAAAATCTTGACAGGACATCAGTTATTTTTATAAAATTAATTGTAAGCTACTTAGGCTTACAAGTTTTGCGGGTATTCTTAAAAAACACAAATTACTCGTAAAATGATGTCTCCGAGATAAGAGTGGAGCGTGTTGAAGTTCTCCCACCTTTGAACTTCAACACAAAGCAGGTAGCGGGTATAAAAAAATTGAAAAAGGAGAAAACTATGAAAAAGATAATAATGTTGTCTATCACACTAATAATAACAACAAAAATAAATATTAATGCCTTTGATTATAAGAATTATAATTTTGAAAACGATATAAAAGTTAATGATATAAAAAATAATGATATTTTTAGACTTCCATTACCTGATTATGTTTCTGAAACAAGAAACTCATCAGAAGTAGTTGATCATTTTAAATATCTTCCAATTTTTACAAAAGGAATCTATGAATATGAATATGAATCAACAAATTTTATAGGCACAAAAAAAATTGTTGTTGAATTTCTTGGATACTTAGAAAAAGATTCACTTACAACAGTATTAGTTACTTATTATAACAAAAAAGAAATAAAACAAAAAAACTATTCGATTAAGGTATCACAAAGAGGTCTTATTTTCAATGATATAATTACAGGAGAGGAAAGAATTGAGATACCTATACCTCTTTTTAAAGACAAAAGATGGTCTGAAAACGGAAATGAAAACAGAGTAATAGGTTTTTCATCAAAAGTAGAAACCTCAACAAAAACATATGATAATTGTCTAAAAATACTTACAAATCTCAAAGAAAATGGTAAAATTGAGAGATATTATTCAGAAAATATAGGACTTGTCAAAGAAGTAATCAAATCAGAAGATGCAACACATATACTAACATTAAAATCATATAACCAAAAATAACTTGTAAATTTGATTCGTATTGAAATTTATTTACTAGATTTCTATTAGTTTTATAACACTAAAATTAAATCATTTTTTACAACTCAAATTTGCTAACTCTGCTAAGAAAAATCAAAATCTTGCTTTAATGATTCCCTCTCCAATGTTATTCTGCAAAGGATTTAAGGAATTTTTATTCACTTTTATATAAAACATAAAACTTATTCTTTAAAAAATTGAAGAGTTTAGTTTTATAAAAATAGAAAAAATTATCTTATATTGAAAGAATTTTTTTAAATTTTATATTTACCAAGTAATATTTCCAAACGTCTTTTTTGCTGTTTCAATTTGTGCATTCTTTATTACTTTATTTGTATTTTCCTTAATTGATTTTTCAAGTTTTTCTTTATTTTCAAGATTTTTTATGCTTACAGATTCAACTTCAAGTGTTCCATTAATAGTTATAGAAAAATAAGAATCCTCTGAGGTAAATTTCAAAGATTCAAGTTCTTTTTTAATCTCATCAGCTTTTTTCTTTAACTCCCATAATTCTTTCATCTTATCAAACATTTTTAACCTCCCTTCTAATATGTGAATGTTTTACACCATAAAAAAAGTATATTAAAAGACCTATGAAAAGCCATATAAAAAATCTAAACCATGTAATCTTTGAAAGTCCAAACATAAGATAAAAACAACAAACAATACCAAAAATAGGAATAGTATATCCAAAAGGAACTTTAAAAGGTCTTTTTCTATTTGGATCTTTTATTCTTAAAATTATTACACCTATACAAACAATTATAAATGCAAATAAAGTTCCTATATTATAAAGATCTGCCATCTCATTTAAATTACTAATAATTGCAAAAAAACCGACAAAAATACCTGTAAGTATCGTAGTTATATGTGGTGTTTTGAATTTTTTATGAACAGATGAAAATATTTTTGGAAGTAGCCCATCTCTCGCCATTGCAAAAAATATCCTTGGCTGACCCATTTGAAAAACTAAAAGAACTGCTGTAGTTGAAATGAGAGCACCTATTGAAATTAAAGCAATTAAAAATCTTGGAGCTTTATTATAAGAAAGCGCTGCAGCAATAGGTTCATTTATCTGAGATGACAATTCCTTATAAGGTATCATTCCAATTAGAGCAATATTGACAAGTATATACAAAATTGTAGATATAAGAAGAGATCCTATTATTCTAACTGGCATATCTCTTGATGGTTTTTCTGTTTCTTCTGCCACAGTAGATACTGCATCAAACCCTATATATGCTAAAAATATTGTTGCAGCACCAATTTGAATCCCTTTAAGTCCTCCAGGAGCAAATGGAATGAAATTTTCAGGCTTCAAATAGTAAAAAACAGTTATCACAAAGATAAGAAGTATTATTATCTTAGAAACAACTATAAAGTTATTTAATCTTGAACTCTCTTTAATTCCTATAACAAGAATAAAGGTAATAAAAGAAACTATAAGAAACGCAGGTAAATTAAAAACAATAGGTATTCCAAATAAACGAGGAACAGTTGAAATATCAAAATTATTTTGAATAAAACTTCTATAATCCATCCTTAACCATAAAGGAATTTCAACAGAAAAAATACTTTTTATAAGTTCATTAAAATATCCAGACCAACTTATTGCAACCGCAATATTTCCTATAGCATACTCAAGTATTAGATCCCAACCAATAATCCATGCAATTATCTCCCCCATAGTTGCATAAGAATATGTATAAGCACTTCCAGAAACACTTACCATTGATGCAAGTTCAGCATAACAAAGAGCACAAAAACCACAAGCAATAGATGTTATTATAAAAGATATTATCAAAGAAGGGCCAGCATTTCCTTTAACAGCAGCCTCTCCAACCATTGCAAAAATACCAGCACCAATTATTGCTCCTATACCAATCATTATAACATCAAACCAATTAAGAACTTTTTTTAATGAAAACTCAGGACACTCTGCTTCCCCTAATATTGTTTCAATTCCTTTAGTTTTAAAAAGATTCTTTATGTTCATAAATTACCTCTTTTATTCTACAAACATCAACTTCAAATTGAATTGTACTATGATTTATTAGATACTTTTCAGAGAGTATTTTTTCTATTTGTTTTTTAAGATCACATGTTGAAGATATTAAACAATCCCCAACCTCAACATGAGCCTCAAAATAAAGATTTTTTTCATCACCCATCCAACAATGTATATGATGAACATTTTTAACATTTTCAAGAGATTCTATATCTTTTTTTATTTGAATGTAATCTATATCTGGAGATGCTTGCATAAGTATATTAAATGTTTTTTTAATTACTTCGTAGGACTGATAAGCAATATAGATACTCATCAAGACAGAAAGTAAAGGATCAATAAAGAGAACTCCAAATTTTTCAATAAAATATGCGCCTATAACAATAGCAATAGAAAAAAATGAATCCCCAAGAAGATGAAGATATGACGATTTCCAATTTATATTTTCAGAGGAATCTTTATGTAAAAGAAAAGCAGAAAAAATATTTACAAAAAATGTGATAAGACCTACACTAAACATAACTTTTGAGTTTATACTAGACGGATTTAAAAATTTAAAAATTGATTCAAAAAATATAAAAAGACACACTCCAAAAAGAAAAATAGAGTTCAAAAAAGCAGCAATTATTTCAACACGCTTATATCCATATGTTTTATTAAAATCAGGTTTTTTAAAAGAAAATTTCCATGCAATATAGCTTATTGCAAGAGAAAAAGAATCTTCAAAATTATGTAATCCATCGCTTATAAGTGAAACACTATTTGAAATAACACCTGCAACAATCTCAGCCACAGATACAAAAATATTTAACCATATTACAAAAATATACTTCTTTTTCTTATAATCTATTGAGTAATGCTTTTCATTCACTTATTTTCTCCCAAGAGAATTTAAAAGCTCAATTATAATATCACAACTTTCTTTTACCTCTTTTGAAAGAGGCGCATTTAAATCTATATTTTTCAGTTGAATTCCAACAAGATATATTTTAGTGTTTTTAAGTTCTTCCCTTATAATTTTTATTAAAACATCCATTCCAAGCGTATGTGTTGAAATCATATGATAATTTTTTATATTATCTTCATCAAGAAGTTTTATCTCTCCAACTTTTCCCCCAAAATCAGCAGCATCTATAATAACAATTTTTTGAGGTGATTTTTCTATTATATCCCAAACATAATTTTCAAAAACACTTTGTGCATCTATTTTGTTTATAAGAGGATTTGTAATATTTTTGCATATATAAGGACCACTAGCATCATCTCCACGAAGTTCATTTCCAACAAAAACATATATAGTTTTATCAAAATCTATAGAAAAGATATCCCTTACCTCATTATTCATAAAGATAATTATACAAAATATAACAGCATTAAGCCTTTACATCAAAATTATATCTCTAAAAAAATATAAAAGATTTCAATTCTTTAAAAATCCACTCTATATTTCACCCTTTCTCAAATTGGAAGGACAAGAGGATTTTAATTTGTTTTTATTATACAAAAAAAACAAAAAAAGTTTATATAAAAACTTATGAGATTAAAGGAAAAGAAGAATAGTAAAATAATAGCAAAGAAGTTAGAAATTTATAGATATATTTCTGGAACATTTTTTTGAACTAACCAATATTACTTCAGGCAGATCGAATTTTGAACTAACAGCTATATACTTTTGTTTCAAAACTTTATTTATTCAACAAACTCAACATTAAGGTAATGGGTCGAACAAGAGATACAAGGGTCATAAGCTCTTACAAGCATCTCTAGTTTAAGTTTAATACTTTCTTTTGGCTCATTTATTATCTCTGGAAGGAATTTCATAAAATCATATTCTATATTGTTTATATTTTGATTTGTTGGAATAATACAGTTTGCATGCTGAATTATTCCTTTATCATCTATCTCATAATTATGGAAAAGTATTCCTCTTGGAACTTCAACAGCTCCAACCCCATTTCCTGCTCTTGTAGGAATAGCACCTTTTTCATTTATACCGACAACAATCTCCTCGGAGTAATCAATACCATTTTTCTTAAAATCCTTAAGCAACTCAAGAGCATGTTCATAGCAATGAACAAGTTCTACTGCCTGAGCAATAGTATTCATAAAAGGATTATAACATGGAGCTTCAAGTTTTAAATCTTTTGCAACTTTTTTGGCTTTTGAATGAAGTTTTTTATGATTTAAATTAAATCTCGAAAGAGCACCAACCATATATGATTCTCTTGAAAGTTTTGTAAACTTTGCGCTAGATCTTGGATCAATGAACTCATTTGTTGCAAGTTTATAATCTTTTTTATTAAATCTTTTGCCATCGCTTGAACCAATATCACCTTCAAGAAGTGGATATTCATCAGTATCATTTACAAGAGCAACATATTCAGTTTCCCTATAAAACTCTGGAAATTTAAGTTTCGATGCAACGGATATAAGGTCATTTATATCTTCTCTAAGACCTTCAAGTATATCTATCATATTATCAAGATCTTTTGGTCTTGGAAGCTTAGTAAATCCCCCAACTATTGCTGAAATTGGATGAATATGCCTTCCAACAAGTATATCACAAACATCGTTAAAACACTTTTTTGCTCTAAGAACTTTTTTAACAAGTGATGCATTTGTTTTTATAAGAGGAACAAATGAAGGAACTCCAAGAGCATCAGGGGCTGCAAGAAGATATATATGAAGAATATGACTATCAAGAAACTCATAATCAAGAAGAAGTTTTCTTAATTTAGTTGTTTGCTCAGATGGTTTAAATCCAAGAGCGTCTTCAGCTGCTTGAATGGAAGCAAGTGAGTGTCCACAAGAACATATTCCACATATTCTTGATGTTATATGCTGCGCCTCAAAAATGCTTCTTCCTCTAAGCATACCTTCAAATAATCTTGGTGTTTCAACTACATGAAACTCGCATTTTTCTATATTTCCATTTTTTACATTAACAACGATATTTCCATGTCCTTCAACTCGTGTAACATACTCAACTTTTATATCCAAATCTTTATTTTTTATGTTCATCTAAAACCTCCTTAGCCTTGTTATACATCTCAAACTTTTTATTCATTAAATCTTTTCCTAATTCCTTTATTTTCTCATTAACATTATATCTCTTAATAATATCATTTGCTTGGTTTTTTGCAGGATTTGAAACAAGCCCTCTACACCCATAGCAGATATTGCCATTATTTGGACACCAACTATTACATCCAGCTCTTGTCCAAGGACCAAGACATACAACTCCTTTGTCATATAGACATATATTTTCATTTAGCTTGCACTCAGCACAAACTGGCTTATCTGGAACTGAATATGGAACTCCTCTAAGTATACACTTAATCACTTCAACCACCTCAGGAAGATAAACCGGACATCCATGAATGTAATAATCAACTTTTACAACTTGATCTACCGCTTTTGTCGGCTTAACATCAAAATAATTTGCTTTATCACCATAAACGTATCTTCTTATCTCTTCTATATCAAAAGAATTCTTCATTCCGTTTACACCACCTAAAGTAGCACATGAACCATATGCAACAAGAATTTTTGCTCTGCTTCTTATTTTTTTCAATCTTTCTTCAGCATGATGATCTCCAATTGATCCCTCTATAAAGACCACATCATAATCCTTGTCCCATTTTTCACTCATAACCTCTCTAAACTCAACAACATCAACAACCCCAAGAAGATCAAGAAGTGTCTCGCCGAGGTTTGAAATTTGTAATTGGCAGCCTTCACAACAGGCAAAATCAAAGAATGCTACTTTTGGTTTTTCTTTTATTTTATTTTTTGGCATAACCACTCCTTATAATTTTTTTGCATCTTTAACTTCATCATAAGTAAATGTAGGACCATCCTTGCAACAATAATAGTTCTTTGGATGATCTATCTGACAATGTCCACATTTTCCCATACCACACTTCATATGTCTTTCAAGTGAAAGAACAATATGCCTTTCAGGTATATTTTTTTTCAATAACTCTGCTATTACAAACTTATACATAACTGGTGGTCCAACAACAACAGCATATGTTCTTTCAGGATTTAGATTAACACCAGGAATAAGGGTTGTTATTAACCCTACATTCCCTTTCCAATCAGGTTCTGCTTTATCAACTGTACAGGCAAAATTTATATCCATTCTTTTAGACCATTTTTCTATTTCATCATAGAAAAGCATATCTTTTGGACTCTTACATCCAAGAAGTATATCAACTTTTCCAAAATCCCTTCTATTATCCATCACATAATTTATCAATGATCTAAGTGGTGCAATTCCAAGACCACCAGCAACAAAAAGTATATCATTTCCAAACATCTGCCTAACAGGAAAAGGTCTTCCAAAAGGACCCCTTATATTTATCCTATCTCCTTTATCAAGTTTATGCATTTGTGTTGTAACCCTTCCTGCAGCCCTCACTGTCAATTCAAAACTTCCTCTTTTTGTTGGAGATGAGCATATTGATATTGGAACCTCTCCAACACCTAAAATCTCAACCTGTACAAACTGACCAGGTTCATGACCAAGTTCTCCATCATCAAGATTTATCTCAAACCATTTCTCGGTTTTTGTCATCATCTTAGCATTTATTATTGTACCTTTTCTATATAGCCAGTGTGATTCTTTTATTTCCATTTTTTCCTCTTTTTCTTTTGTTTTCATATCATCACCTCTCTCTAAAATTTAACTTCCTCTGCAACTTTTATAAGAATCTCTTTGAGATTTATACCAGCCATACAAGTTCTTGAACACCTACCACAACCAGTACAAAAAAACCTATTATATTTATCAACTGGAAATTTAAACTTTCTATAAACCCTATGTCTCTGCCTTAATGACCTTTCCTCTCTAAAATTTTCACCACTAGCAACTTTTGCAAATGTTTCAAACTGACAAGAATCCCAAGTTCTAATTCTCTCACCTGTTTTTAAATCAAGATTTATTTTGTCATCCATATCAAAGCAATAGCAAGTAGGACATACATTTGTACAATTTCCACAAGATACACATTTATTTCCTATCTCATCCCATATTTTTGAGTTATATGCTTTTTCAAGTATTTGAGGAATTTTTGATGGATCTATATTTATTTCGTTTTTAAATATCTTTTTCTTTTGTTCTCTTACTTTATCCAAAGCAATCATATCATTTGATAAAGCACTTGGTAGTTTCATATCTTCTATTATATCCTCGCCTTCTTGTGTATTTACATTTATAACATATTTTTCACCTACATCTGTAAAAAAAAGATCATATCCTCCGTTTGGAAGATATGAATTAACAACAGCACAACTTGCATACTCATCACAATATTTATTACACTCAATACCTATTATAAAAATATTTTCCTTTCTCATAAGAAAATTGCAATCAACTGGTTTCTCATTAAAAACTATATTCAAACACTGAATACCACTTAAATCACATGTTCTAACCCCAAATATTGCAAGTTTTTCTTTTTCACAATGAGCAGAAAGATTTCCATCCATACTAAACTCAATAATCTTTTCTCTTTGAGGCATAAAATATTTCTTTGGTGGAAGTATAGTTGGAATATAATTTTCTGAAATCTCATCTGCTGAACTTATTTCTGCAAAAACATAATTTTTCTCTCCTTTTTTACAAGGAGCTACAACCTTCATTTTTTTAGAAAGATTTTTTATGAATAAGTCAAGATTTCTTTTTTCAAGGATATGATATTTCACAAAACCCTCCTTACTCTCATCTTCATAATAAAATTTTACAATTAAGTTAGATTTTTTTACTATTAGAAAATCTTAACAAAATATTTGCTATTCTTATATCTTATTTTTTATATCACTTTTGTATATTTCAAGAACAGTTATAAGAATTGAGACAAAAATTGGACCTATAAAAATTCCTATCGGACCATATACTCTTATTCCCCCTATTATTCCAAGAAAAACAAGCGCGATTGGAATATTTGCATTCTTACCTATAAATATAGGTCTAACAATATTATCAACTAAACCTACAACAAAAATACCCCACATAAAAAGAAAAATAGATGAAGATATATCTCCTTTCAAATAATAATAAATCGCAATAGGTATTGTAACTGTGCTTGTTCCAACAAAAGGTATAAGTGCAGAAAGCATTGTAAAAAAACCAAGAATAATAGGAGAAATAAATCCAACAAGATAGAATCCAATTATTGCAATAATACCCTGTACAAACGCTGTAAGAAGTATACCTCTTATTATTGCGTTAGTTGTTATAGAAAACTGATTAAGAATCCCTTCAACATACTTATTTTCAAAAGGCATTATTTCTACAATCCATCCAATTATTTTTTTACCATCCTTTAACATAAAAAACATTGAAATAAGCATAACAAAGAAATTTACAAAAAAGAAAAATATATTCTTTATGATATTTATCCCTGATTTTACAATGCTTGTTCTAATTTCATCAAGATTTGTAAGAATTATTTCTTTAAAATCAATAGATGAGAAAGGAACAAAATCTGGAAGTTTTAAATTTAAAGAAAGGTTTCCCTTCTCAATATATGATATCATCTCAGGATAAATAATTTTCGCTTCCTTAAAGAGAAGCCAAAAAAAGATAAAAAACGGAAGCACAATTGTGAATAATACAAGCATAACTGTTATGAAAGATGAAATACTTTCTTTTATTTTCTTTTCTATAAGCTTCTTATATATAGGATAATAGACAACGCTAAAAATTATTGAAAGAAATATAGCAAATATAAATGGTGAGATGAGTTTAATAAAACCATATATTATGAAAATTATCAATATTGATACAAGGATATTTATTATAAATTTTTTGTTTAACCCCATAAAACCTTAAGCAAAACTATAAATCCAAGAATAATCCTATATATAACAAAAATCTTCATATCTTTATTTCTAAGATATGAAAGCAAAAACTTTACTGAGAGAATACCAAAAACAAATGAAGATATAAAACCAGCAATCATATACTGATCAAAATAAAAATTAAACTTTTTAATTTCATGCAAACCAGCCCCAAGTATTATTGGCATAGCCATAAAAAAAGAAATTCTTGCTGCTGCATACCTTGAATAGCCCAAAAGAATAAGTGCAATTATTGTCATACCAGAACGAGATGCTCCTGGAATAATTGCTACGGACTGAAAAATACCGGCAATTATAGCAGATCTAATATCAAAATTTTCTTCATTTTTATTATTACCAGATGCCTTTCTATCAATAAGCAAAATAAGTATTGAGAAAAAAATCAAACTAAAAGAAACTATAACTGGATTTCTAAACACTTTTTCAGCATAATCATCAAGCAAAAGTCCAGCAACTCCTCCGGGAATTGTTGCAACAAATATATAAAATAAGAACTTAAAATCTTTCCCTATAGGATTTTTAATAGCAGAAAAAACAATATTTTTTATATCATTAAAAAAATAAAAAAATATTGCAAAAAGTGTTCCAAGATGCAAAAAAACATCAAAATAAAGCCCTTGATATTTTAAATTGAAAAGATATGAATATAAATAGAGATGTGCTGATGAAGATATTGGAAGAAATTCACCAACCCCTTGAAGAAGTCCAAGAAAAATTGAATTTATTAGATCCATATTACAAATTTTAGCAAAAATTTAAACAAAAATTTGAAAATAGTTTAAAAATTAATAAATTAGATTCGATGAAATAATTTCAATTTTATCACTTTTAATTAAAATCCTAACCCAACCGGCTGTAAGAAAAAGAATTCTTCTTGCTGTAAGATTCATAACTATTTCTGAGACAAAAGGCATATGAGTAACAAGTATAGAATTTTTATCAATTGATTTTATCATACTAATGGTTTCCGAAAGTTTTGCATCAGGTAAAAGTAAATTGCTTACAGTTATTTTCCCTAATTCTAATCCGGTTAATTCAGATATCTTTTGAGCGGTTTGAACTGCTCTTTTATAAGGGCTACAAAAAATTAATTCTGGCTTAAAATTTTCAGAAATAAGTTTTAATACAGAATCATTTATCTCAACAATTCCTCTATCTGAAATTTCTCTATCACAATCAAGTCCAGTTTCAGTTTCTGATATGCTTTTTGCATGGGCATGTCTAAATATTACAATCTCACTCAATTTATACCTCACTTTAAAAAGAAAAGATATTTTTTAATAGTTAGGAGATGATTTTTTTCTGATTCAAGTATTGCCTCTATATATCTTTTTTCTTTTAAACTATTAGCATTAGCAAGCATTTTTTCATAAAGTTTAATACTTGATTTTTCTCTTATTAAGTGCATTCTTAACACATTTCTTATTTTTTATTCAATTATTTTCCTATGTGGTATGATATAATTGTTAAGTTTATAAAGTTTTTTAAGAATAAGTATATGAGCATTTTCATCAGCAGAAAATTTTCTAAATATAAAAGATATTTTTTGTCCATCAATAACTTTCTTTTCAAAAAGATCTGCTTCTTTTCTATAAAGCTCGGTATCAAGAAACTCTTCATTTATCATTCCTTTTATAAGTTCAAGATCATTCATATTTTTTAAAATCAGAATAATAACAAATATCTTTTATAAGGCAAATAGAACAATTCCCTTTTTGATTTATAATATTTTCTCTCATCATTGACCCTATTTTTTTAATATTATCAATTAATGTCGGATCATATGAATAATCAATAAGAACTTTTTTAGGAATAGATATAAAATAATATCCAATTTTTGAAACTTTCAAATTATATTTTTTAGATATCCCATAAGCATATATTTCAAGTTGAAGATAATTTCTAAAGTTTCCTGGATTTTCCTTTTCTTCATCAAAATCAAACCCCATCTTGTAATCAATTATATTGACGCTCCCATCTGAATTTTTTTCAACTCTATCAACAGTTCCTTTAAGTTCAAATCCATCACCTATATCAATCTCAAAAAATTCTTCACAAAATAAAACTTCTGAATAATTTTTTGTATCATACTCATAAAATTTTTTTAAGATTTCAACTCCATCTTCATAATATTCAATCATATCCCTTGGATTATCATATCCAACATTTGACCAGTTTTCTTCATATAAATAAAGAAGATTTTTTAAATCGGCCTTTTTTAATGCATACTCTTTTAAAGCTTTATGAATAGATATTCCAAACGATGTTTTAGGATTATGTTTTACATACTTACCATCAAGATAAACAAACTTATAAAAATAATGGCAAAAAAGATATGCATTTATTTTAGAATAATTAAGTTCAAACATAGATTAACCAGATTTCTGCTTAAAAAAATCTATTGTAGTATCACCATATCTTTCACTTCTAAATTTTATAAGTTTATCTGGAATACTAAACTTTTCTTTTATATGATGCTGAGCAATAACAATTCCATACTCAGAAAGGAGAGATCCATTAACCACATTTTTAAGCGTTGGCTCGGTGTAAGAAAGCATATTATTATTTTCATCTCTATATGGTGGTCCCATAAAAACAATATCATAACCATCTTGAGAATAATACTTAAGAAACCTTAAATCTTTTAAAACATCAGCTTTTACAACATGAGCAACATTTTCAAATTCGAGGTTTTTAAGATTTCTTTTTATGGTATTAATACATTTAATATCATTTTCAACAAAAACTACTTTTTGTGATCCTCTTGAGAGTGCTTCAAGTCCAACAACACCAATTCCAGCATATAGATCAAGAAATATTGAGCCTGTTATATATGGTCTTAATATATCAAAAAGAGATTTTCTCATTCTAGCAGATATTGGTTTTACATGATGAGAAAATGGAAGCGATAAAATTCTTCTGTTCTTTTTGGTTCCTGCAATAATTCTTATCATTTTTTTAAAAAATTTTTAACAATAATTTTTCTATAATATTATTATAGCATTTAAAGAATAAGAGAGGTATCATGGCTGAAACAAATGAAAACTTTGAAATAATAATAATTGATGATGATCCAATGACTGGAGAACTTACAAAAGAGGTTTTACAAGATGAAGGATTTAATGTCCTTCTTATAGATGATTCAATGAAAGCAATAGAAAATATAAAAAAATTTAAGCCAAAGCTTGTTATATGCGATATAATGATGCCAGGAATAAATGGAATGGAAATATACAAAAGAATTAAATCAGATCCAGAAATAAAAAATATGAAGTTTATAATACTCTCAGGCAAATCTTATGAATCAGAAAAACAAAAGGCATTAAATATGGGAGTAGATTACTTTATATCAAAACCATATGATCCACCAAAATTTATAGAAATAATAAAATCAATATTAGGTAATTCAAAAACTCCACCCCCACCACCATCACCAACAAAACCAAGTATAGAAGAACCAGTAGTTAAGATGAATTTAAATGAAGAACTTGATTTATCTAGTATAAGGGTAACTGCCTGGGGAATAAGAGGTCTTGGAGAAAAACTTCCAAATTCACAATCTATATTTGGAAGGCAAACAATATCATTTTCTATAGAAACTAAAAAAGACATTCTTATACTTGATGCTGGTAGCGGAATTGTTGAACTTGGGGAAAAAATAATAAAAAACCAATCATATGTAAATATTTGGATTTTTATAACACATTTTCATATGGATAACACTATTGGTATAGGACATTTTAGACCTCTATTTGATCCAAAATATACTATAAACATAGTTGGACCAAATGATACAGAAAAATCTCTCAAAGATTTTGTTAAATCATCATTATTTTCATCTTTCTCCTCAAAAGGAATCCCACCTAAAGCAAAAATAAACCTATATGAAGTTCTTGAAGAAAACTATGAAATTTCCGAGGATATAAAAATGGCAACAATGTATTCAAACCATCCAACAACAACTATGATATACCTTTTTAATATCAAGGGATTTAAATTAGCATTTGCTCCTGATAGCGAGATATGGGAAGAAGCAACAGCATTTCAAGATTATAATGAACGACTTGGTAGATTTACTCAAGGTTTTGATCTTTTAATACACGATTGCTATTTTAATGACAATGATTATAAAACTATGCACCATAAAGGGCACAGTTCAATAGAAATTGTATCCTTGTTTTCAGTAAAAAATAAGATTAAAAATTTAATTCCAGTAAACATAAACCCTGCCTACTCTGATGAAGCAATAAAAGAAATGATAGACAAATCATTAAAAATATTTGAAGGCACGCAATCAAAACTAAACTTTTTAAAAGAAAACGACTCTCAAATATTTAATATAGGTTAAAGGTTAAAAGTTTAATACTTTATTTCTCTAATAACAGCAGATGAAATTATTTTTTTGTCGTTAGTTATATCATAACCAATCATTTTAATCCAGTTCCCTTTTTTATCAAATTCATACTCATACTTTATTTTTTTATAAATTTTTTGATTACTATCATAATAATAGCGAATATCTTCAAGCAAAGATGTATTATATTCTGAAATAATTTTTGATGATACTGAACCATCAGGCATATAATCTAAAATGGTTTTCTTTCTAATAGTCTTATCTAATCTATATTCTTTTAATATCTTTTTTTTAAGGATTTCATTCTCATATAAAGATTTTTTTTCAAAAAGTTTTTCTTTTTTTTCTTATTGTCTTTGATCTTAAAACACCAGAAGAATCATAATGATTTTCTTCCACTGTATTTCCTTTATTTTTTATTTCTATAAAACTTTCAAGATTAAATTCTAAATCAAAAACATACTTTTTAGTAATATCTCCAACATTAACTTCAAAACTTGCTTTAAAAATAGAATCATCAAGCATTTCTAATAAAATCATCTTTAAATTTTTCTTTTTAGTTTCAGATACACATAAACTCTCAATTTCATTTGTTTGATAATTCTGATATATCTCATCACAAAATTTCTTTATTTCTGAAGGTTCTTTTATATAACGATATTTTTTAATATAATCTATCTCATCAATACTTTTTCCCCTACTCTCTTCAATTATATTACTACCAGAAGACTTTACACGATGATACTATTAACTTTATCAAAAACTGGTTTTGCATCTTTATAATAAGGCGTTACATATTTTATTAAAACCTCAATTGGTTGAGTTTTAAAAATAAGTTCATAATCTTCTTCAAGCAAATATTTCCCAAAAACAAAGGATCTACAAACCAGAAACAAGAAAAAACTAAAAATACTTTTTAAAATCATATAATATTATTATATACAATTTGAGGAGGATGAATGAGCGAAAAAAATGAAAAGAACAATCAGATACAAATCGAAATCCAAATGGATGACAATGTGGCACAAGGAATATATACAAATCTTGCAGGAATAACCCATAGTGAAACAGAATTTATATTTGATTTTCTATTCATACAACCCAACCAACCAAAAGCAAAACTAAGAGCAAGAATAATATCAAGTCCAATTCATACAAAAAGATTTCTTATTGCTCTTATGGAAAACATAAGAAAATACGAAGAAAGATTTGGGAAAATTCCAGAAAGAGAATACCATATAGGTGGTAATTCTTAAAAAATGTTAGAACTCAACGAATATCTTAAAGAATCTGCTTCAATAGTTGAAAAAAGAATAAATGAATATATCAAAAGCAAAAAATATATTCATCCTATTCTTTCAGAATCAATGCTTTACTCAATAAATAGTGGTGGAAAAAGAATAAGACCTGCTCTTTCATTTATTGTTTATGAAATGCTTTCAGGAAAAAACAAGATAGACATTATTGACGCTGCTTCAGCAATAGAAATGGTTCATACATACTCACTTATTCACGACGATCTCCCAGCAATGGATAATGATGATCTAAGACGCGGAAAACCAACAAATCACAAAGTCTTTGGAGAAGGGATTGCTATACTTGCAGGCGATTCTTTATTAACTGATGCTTTTCATATAATATCAAGTTCAAATAAACTAAGTGATAATATAAAAGCAAAAGTTATAGAAATACTTTCATTTAGAGCCGGTGGATCTGGAATGATTTCTGGACAAGCAATGGATCTTTTATGTGAGAAAAAAAATTTCCCTCAGAAAAAAAAAGAAGAATATCTAAAATACATCCATCTTCATAAAACAGCAGATATGATAATTGCTTCAGCAGAAATAGGTGCTGTGTGTGCGCAAATTGATGAAAAAACTATTAAAAAATTGAGAATTATTGCAAAAAATGCAGGTTTGATATTTCAAATTGTAGATGATGTGCTTGATGTTATTGGTGATAAGAAAAAACTTGGCAAAAAAGGAAGTGATATAGAAAATGAAAAACTAACATTTGTTTCTGTTTATGGAGTAGAAAAATCAATGAATATGGCAGAAAAGATATATAAAAAAACAATTAAAGAGATAGAAAATATTGATGGAATAAAAGAAAAAAAAGAACTTCTTAAAAATCTCGTTGAACTTTTCTTAAGGAGGGAAAAATGAGATATCTTGGATATATAAAATCGCCAGCAGATTTAAAAAAATTAAGTGTTGATGAACTTGACATAGTTGCAAAAGAAATAAGAGAAAAAATAATAGAAGTTGTTAGTAAAAATGGTGGACATCTTGCATCAAGCCTTGGAGCAGTAGATTTAATAATTGCTCTACATTATGTATATAACTCTCCTTATGACAAAATAATATTTGACACAGGTCATCAAGCATATGCTCATAAAATACTTACAGGAAGACTTGAAAAATTTGATACACTTAGAAAACTTGGTGGAATATCAGGATTTTTAAAAAGAGAAGAAAGCGAACATGATATATTTGGGGCAGGACATGCATCTACAGCATTAAGTGCTGCTTGCGGAATTGCAGCAGCAAGAGATATACTTAAGGAAAAATATAAAGTTGTATGTGTTGTTGCAGATGGTTCAATGACAGGTGGGATGAGTTGGGAAGCAATGCAAAATATTGGACATCTTGGACAAGATATACTTGTTGTTTTAAACGATAATCAGATGTTTATATCACACAGAGTTGGACAGTTAGGAAAGATCTTAACAAAACTTCTTACACTTGGAATGGTAAAAAATGCAGGAGAAAAACTTGAAGTTTTCTTAAATAGATTTCAGTTCTGGGGAAAAAATCTTTTAAAGGTTGCAAAAAGAGCAAAGGTTTTATTTTTTCCTGGAATGATTTTTGAAGAAATGGGGTTCTCATATTTTGGACCTATAGATGGTCATAACATAAAAAATATGGTTGAGGTGCTTGGATATCTTAAGGATTTAAAAGGTCCTGTTCTTCTACATCTAGTTACAAAAAAAGGAAAAGGATATGAACATGCTGAAGAAAAACCAATAAGTTTTCATGGAGCATCAAAATTCGACATTAAAACAGGAAAGGTAATAAAGATAGAAAATAATACTCCTACATTTACTCAAGTATTTTCAAAAACCCTTGTAGAACTTGCATCAAAAAACCCAAGGATTGTTGCCATAACTGCTGCAATGCCTGAAGGAACAGGGCTTGACCTATTTAGAGATAAATTTCCATATAGATATTTTGATGTTGGTATAGCAGAAGAACATGCGGTTACTTTTGCAGCAGGTTTAGCAACTCAAGGATTTAGACCAGTTGTTGCAATATATTCCTCTTTTATGCAAAGAGCATTTGATCAAGTAATGCATGATGTTTGTCTTCAAAAACTTCCAGTTGTTATATGTATGGATAGAGCTGGAATTGTTGGTGAAGATGGACCAACCCATCATGGAGTATTTGATCTTGGACTTTTTAGAATGCTTCCAGAAATTGTTATAATGGCACCATCAGATGAAAATGAACTTAAGAGCTGTCTATATACTGCCATAAATCTAAACAAACCAGTTATAATTAGATATCCAAGAGGAAGCGGATTTGGGGTAAATATAACAGATTATCAAAATTTTGATACAAAAGCAGTAATTATAAAAGAAGGAAAGGATATAAACATACTTGCAACAGGAAATAGAGTTCATCCAGCAATTAAAGCAATAGATTTACTTGCAAAAGATAAAATAGATGCTGGTATATATTATTTTAGATTTGTAAAACCACTTGACAGACAAGCAATAATTAAAGCCTCCTCTACAAAATTAGCAACTATTGAAGATAATGTACTTATGTGTGGATTTTCATCTGCAGTAGTTGAGGTTTTATCAGATGAAGGTATAAAAACAGATGTTTTAAGAATAGGAATCCCAGATAGATTTATAGAACATGGGAAACAAGAAGAACTTTATAAAATTCTTGGTCTTGATGAAGAAGGAATATATAAACAAATAAAAGAATTTTTAAAAAGGAGCAAATAATGACAGATAAAGAAACTGGAATATATGATAAAGAAAAGATAAGCAAAATTGAAATTATAAAAAAATCTCCCTCATATAGAAAAGCATATGAGGATCTTGAATTTCTAAGAAGTAGTGAATTAAGACCTATAAGATTACAACTTGAACTTTTAAAACCAGAGATGATACTTAACAAAAATAAGATTGAAAATACTATTGTTTGTTTTGGAAGCGCAAGAATATTTAGTAAAGAAGATGCAATTAAAAGAATAAAAATTATTGAAAAAGAACTTAATAAAAACCCATCTGATAATTTACTAAAAGAAAAATTAAAAGCAGCAAAATCACTTTTAAAATCTGCTAATTACTATGAAGAAGCAAGAAAATTTGCAAAGATTGCTTCAACCAATACTATAAATGGTAAAAAACTAATAATAGTTACTGGTGGTGGTCCTGGAATAATGGAGGCTGCAAATAGAGGAGCATTTGAAGCAAATGAAAAAAGCATAGGATTAAACATAACATTACCAATGGAACAGGATCCAAATCCATATATTACACCTGAGCTTTGTTTTAGATTTCATTATTTTGCAATAAGGAAAATGCATTTTGTAATTAGAGCAAAAGCAATGGTTGCATTTCCAGGTGGTTTTGGAACAATGGATGAACTTTTTGAAGTATTAACACTTGTTCAAACTGGAAAGAAAAGAAGAATACCAGTAATACTTTTTGGAAGTTCATACTGGAAAAAAGTTGTAAACTTTAAACTAATGGCAGAACTTGGATATATTTCTTACAATGATCTTGATATCTTTTCATATGCAGATAAAGCAGAACAAGCATGGAAGATAATAGAAGATTTTTATAAAAAAAATAAAATTTAAGCAATGATAAAAGTTGTATTCTTATTTCTTTTCGGAGTATTAAGATTATTTTCAATAGGACCTTTTGTTGCCGGAAGTTTTTATCCTGATAAAGAAAAGGATTTAAAAGATTTTTTATCAGAGAAAATAAAAAAGGCTCAACTTTATACCAAAAATATAGAAAAAAATAAAATAAAAGCAGTAATAGTTCCTCATGCAGGATATATTTATAGTGGTCAAATCGCTGCAATAAGTTACTCTGCTATCTCAAAAGATACTGAAAGATTTATAATAATAACTCCATCACATAGAGTTCCAATAGATGGAGCAGCAACAATAAAAGAGGATTTTATAACTCCACTTGGTAAAATTGAAACTGATAAAGAATTTATAGATGAACTTTTAAAAGAGAAAATATTTGAAGAAAAAAAGGATTCATTTTATAATGAACACTCTTTAGAAGTTCAACTTCCATTTATTCAATATCTCTTTAAAAAAGCTATAATCGTTCCAATACTTGTAAATACCGAAGATATACCAAAATTAATAAAGATCTCAGAAAAAATATTTGATGTAATTAACCAAAAAAAGAAAAAAACAATTATTATAATATCATCTGATTTTTCTCATTATCCAGAAAATGAAGTATCCTTAATTTCTGATAAAACAATGATTGAAGCAATAAAAACCTTAGATGAAAACTATATATATTTAACCTCAAAAGTTCTTCTTTCAAAAGGAGTTTTAAATCTTGATACAACAGCCTGCGGTCTTTCAGCAATAATTGTTGGAACACATCTTTCAAAACTTATGGGAGCAAAAAGTTTTACACTAATAAAAAATTCAAACTCTTATCTTGAAACCGGCAATGAAAAACTTAAATCAAATGTGGTTGGATATGTATCAGCTATATTTAGTGAAGAAGAAAATAAAAAAGATAAATATACTTTAAAAGAGGAAGATAAAAAAATACTTTTAAAAAGAGCAAGAGATTCTATAAAAGAAAATCTTTTAGGAAGAGGTAATTTAGTTTTCTCTCACTCACTTAATCAAAATCCATATTTTAATCTTCCAAAAGCAGTATTTGTAACATTAACAACTAAAGATAAAGGTTATCTTAGAGGGTGTATGGGAACGACACAACCACAAATGAGTTTATATGATGCAGTTGCATATTTTGCACAAGTTGCAGCAACTGAAGACCCAAGATTTAAACCTCTTCAATTAAATGAATTAGAAAATATAAAAATAGAAATATCAATACTTTCAAATCTTAAAAAAGTAAATGACTATAAGGATATAAAAAAGGGAGATGGAGTGGTGCTAATAACCAAACAGGGAAGCGGATTATTCCTACCTCAGGTATGGAAACAACTATCAAACAAAGAAGATTTTTTAAGTGAACTCTGCTATGAAAAAGCAGGTGTTGATAAAGATTGCTGGAAAAGAAGCGAAACAAAATTTTATATCTTTTCAGTTGAAAGTTTTGAAGAATAATTTTTAATAGATAAATAAAAATGAGCAGTTATTTTTTTTCTGGTTGTGGGGTAGCAGATGCTTGCTGTTGTGTCTCTTTTTTAGGTGGAATAACCTTTGTAGCTTTAAGTCCTTTATCAGTTTGAGTTGCCTCATACTCAACTTCAGTATTTTCTTTGAGAGTTTTAAAACCATTTTTTTCTATAACACTATAATGAACAAACACATCACTTTGTCCATCTTCAGCAATTATAAACCCATATCCTTTCTTATTGTTGAACCACTTAACCTTTCCTTTAGCCATCTTAACTCCTTATGATAAAAATCAATATTATATACTATTATATCAAATTTATTTTAATCATTCCATACCACAAAACCAGGAATAAAGATGTCTGGAATGTCCTTATGATAAGGAACAGCTCTTACAGCAAAATCATGTTTTCCACTATTCTGACACTTTACTTCTCCTTCATAAACATAACTATTATTTCCTATCTTTTCCTTTAGCTCCATTTTAAAAACTTTGCTGTATTTAAAAATAGTATCTCCATCAAGAGATCCCACGACCATTTCAACCTTTACATCTTCTGGTTTAAGATTTCCCATCCATACTATCGCTCTTATATTAAAACTTGCTCCTGTTTTTAAGGTTGTTTCATTTTTAAAATTATCTATAACTATTCTTATATTATGAAACTCATTCATAATTCTATTCCACCAATCACTTACTGATTCTTTTATAAGATTATTCCCTATTAAGGAAAGATAATATGAATTGCATTTCACATAAAACTTTTGATAATATTCTCTAAGCATTCTATCAGTATTATAAATCGGAACAAGTTTTGCAACTGAATTCTTCATCATTGAAATCCATTTTTTAGGAATACCATTTTCTCTATCATCATAATAAAGAGGAACTATAACCTTTTCAAGAAGATTATATAAAGATTCTGACTCAACATAATCTCTTTCCTCATCGCTTCTATACTCTTCAACACCACCTATAGCCCATCCAACATCAGGAGAATATCCCTCAACCCACCAGCCATCAAGAACAGAAAGATTTAAAACCCCATTTATTGCTGCTTTCATTCCACTTGTTCCACTTGCTTCAAGTGGTCTTATTGGATTATTCAACCATACATCAACACCCTGAACCATATATCTTGCAACATTCATATTATAATCCTCAACAAAAACTATTCTGTTTTTAAATCTTTTATCAAGGCTAAGCGATGCAACCTGTTTTATCAATTCTTTACCAGCTGTATCAGCCTGATGTGCCTTTCCTGCTATTATAAACTGAACAGGTTTATCATCATTATTTACAATCTTTGAAAGCCTTTCAAGATTTTTCATAAAAAGATTTGCTCTTTTATATGTTGCAAATCTTCTTGCAAAACCTATTGTTAAATAATCTGGATTTAAAAGATTTTCAATCTCTTTTATAATTGTTGCATCTGCCCCAAGCCTTCTGTATTGTCTAATCAACCTTTCTCTTACAAGTTTTATAAGTTTAATTTTTCTTATTTTTTTTAGTTCCCAGAATTTTTCATCAGGAATATTATAAATGTTTGTCCAGTTAAGATTATCTACAACTGATGGATCTGAAACATTCTTATAGATATACTCCTTATAGGTATCATAATGTTCATGACTTATCCATGAACTTGTATGAACACCATTTGTTATATAATCTATTGGGATTTCATAAAGAGGAAGGTTATTCCAAACTTTTCTCCACATTTTTCTACTTGTCTCTGAATGCAACTTACTAACTGCATTTGAATAAGCAGAAAGTCTTAAAGCAAGAACTGTCATACAAAAAGCAAGTGAATTTTTTTCCTCCTTGCCAAGTTCAAGAAAATCAGCAAAACTAATACCCAATTCATTACAATATTTTTCAAAATATTTTCTAACCAATTCAAAATCAAAATACTCATTTCCAGCCATAACAGGAGTATGAGTTGTAAAAACGCTTGTTGCCCAAACAGCTTTTTTTGCTTCATAAAAATTAAATCCTCTTTCCTTTATGAGATCTCTTATCCTTTCAACAAGCAAAAATGCCGAATGTCCTTCATTAACATGATATACCGTAGGATTAAGACCCATTGCCTTGAGTGCTCTATATCCTCCAATTCCAAGAATAATTTCTTGTCTTATTCTGTTTTCTCTATCACCACCATATAATTGCTCAGTTATTACTCTTGCTTGTGGAGAATTTTCTGGAAGGTTTGTATCAAGAAGATAAAGGGAAGTTCTTCCAACTGGAACTCTCCAAACACCAACTTTTACTTCTTCTCCACTAAGATTAACACTGACTTTTATCGGATTTCCAAATCTGTCTCTGACAATCTCTACAGGCATATTATACCAGTCATTTTCAGGATATGCTTCCGTTTGCCAGTTATCTCTGTTTAAAACCTGCTGAACATAACCTTTTCTATATAAAAGTCCAACTCCTATTACAGGCATTCCCATATCAGATGATGATTTTAGATGATCGCCACTTAGCATTCCAAGACCACCAGAATATATTGGAAGCCCTTCTCCTATTCCATATTCCATTGAAAAATATGCTACAAGCATATTGTTTTCTTTTTCAGTTTTATTTCTATTAAACCATGTATCTTTAAAATTCATATAATCATCATATTTCTTTTTAACTTCCCACAAAACTTTAAGAAAGTTTTCATCCTTTGAAAGTTTTTCTATTTTTTCATGAGATAGTGTTCCTAAAATCCATTTTGGATTTCTATGAGATTTATGCCACATTTCTTCATCAATTGAGACAAACATCATTATTGCTTCCCAGTTCCATGTAAACCACATATTTGTGGCTAACTCTTCTAATGGTTTTAGATTATCCGGTAAGTCTGGTATCACATTAAAAGAATATGTTTTCATTTTAACTCCTTCTCATAAATAATTTTCAGTCCATATAATATTATTCTACCAAATTACAAAATTGTATATAATATTATTATCAGGAAACTTTAAAAATTAAAGGGCCCGTAGCTCAGTTGGGAGAGCGTACCCTTGGCATGGGTAAGGTCGCCGGTTCGATCCCGGTCGGGTCCACCAGAAAAGTGAAAAGGTGAGAAGTGAGAAAGTGAGAAGTAAGAAAGTGAGAAGTAAGAAATGTTGACTTATGAATTTTGGATTGTGGATTTTGAATGATGGATTATAAATTGTGAGTTGTAGATTTTTAATAAGTTTTTATTCTAAATAAAATTCAAAATTTCTGTAACTAAATTAAAAAGTTTCGAAGGATTATTTTTTACTCTTTTATTTAGAAAAGAAATATCCAAATTTTTTATAAACAAAATTTATATATAATATAGTTATGAAATACAGTATTATAATTCCGACACTTGCTAATCATAAGTTTTTTTACGATTGCCTTTTAAGTATATATGATACTTCAAGTAATCAATCAGAAATAATTGTGGCATACAATGGTAATAATGAATTACTCTCTAAAATAAAAGAAATAATAGAGAAAAAAATAAAAATGTCTGAAAGATTTATTATAAAACAATTTACCCCCTATGGCGGAATTGCAAAAACTTGTAATGAGGCATACAAAGTTTCAAAAGGACAATATATATGTTATGTCCACGATGATGTAATGATACTTGAAAAAAACTGGGAAGAGAAACTTTCAAAAATATTAGACAATTATCCAATTGTTGGTATGATTGGAGGAAGTGAGGCAAAGTATATTGACAGAACACCTAACGAAACAGAAAAAATCAAGATTTCTGAAAATGAATATATTATAGAATGCGATTGGGCACCAACAATATCTATGACGAAAAGAGAATATATGGAAAAAGGAGCATTTTTTGATGAATTTTATCTTTGTGGACTCGAAGATAAAGATTGGGCATTATCTTTCAGGAGAATGGGCAAAAAAGTTTTTTTCTATCCTATAAAACACAAACACATAAAAAATCAAGGCTCTTATTCTTTGTTTAAAGAAAATATATATTTTTTAGAATATTATTCAAAAGAAGGTCCAAGAGAGAGATATTTTTTAAATAAAAACAAAGATATTCTAAAAAAAGAATATTATGAAAGAGAATTTAATAAATGGAAAAATATGGATAGAAATGTTAAAAAAAGTTGGTGGAAAAAACTTTATATAAAATACTACTTAAATAAAGTTAAAAATCTTTTTAAAATTAAATGAATTATGTTATTTTTCATCTGGATGACTCAAAAAATTTAAGAGGTGGTGAAAGACAGGTTTTATATCTATCAAAAGAATTAAGTAAATTAAAAATAAAAAACTATATAGTTGCAAGAAAAAACTCACTCCTTGAGATAGAAGCAAAAAAGATAAATACACCAGTAATAAATCTTCCGTATCTATTTGATTGGGATATAATATCTTCATTAATACTTTCATTTAA